>Ga0066256_1005673_pt1 | contig 10191 bp, 6 predicted proteins | sample ThiBio_1000_biof_FD_87107 | JGI IMG/M metagenome (GOLD analysis project Ga0066256, IMG submission 87107) | Wastewater bioreactor microbial communities from Cape Town, South Africa - Thiocy_expt_1000_biof (version 2) | ecosystem: Engineered > Bioreactor > Thiocyanate-remediating >... | reverse complement strand
AGCGGCGCAGCGCGCTGCTTCAAACAGTCGGAGTTGTGCAACTTGTGCCCTTGCACATTTGCAACGCCAGGGCAGTCGCCAGGCCAGGACGGGAGGGCCCCAGTACGAGCACTACCATCACAAGCACGCCAGTGCCAGCGGCTGCCAGGCAGCCTACGCGCTGCGGCTCAATCGTGGGCCGATTGTCACGCGGCGCCACCACAGCACCAGCAGTGAGTCAGTGAACAGCAACAACCAGCAGCAGCACAGAGTGCCGTTACGTGTGCCGTTACTTCGGCGATGAGGTGCCGACTTTGCAAACACGGATAATAACAACGCGACGTTGAATCACTCCAATTATTGCTGCGTTGCGTGCCACTTAACCGGTCGTAGCGAATTTGCGTGCGAGGGCGTGCCGCGCTTGCGTATTTATTTTTTGGACATCATTACCATTAGCTTCATTGTACCATCTGGCACCGTCTGGCACCACCTGGCACCACTGGGCACCTGACATTCGTCACAGACAGCTACCTGGCACCTCAGCATCCTGGTTACTGACGCTCATCGCCGCCTGCCATTTGATACCGTGGTTCATAACGCGTGGCGTTGTGGTTCCTGCCACTTGTCACATCATATTCTCTGTTGCAGTTCCTACAATCCAGAGACGGGCTGCGTTGGTACTGGAAGCCCTGGAATCACCGTCCCACTACCATTGCTGACACCCGTGACCTTGCCAGTCATTAAAACATAGGAGGCAGGATGTTCGCCCCACCGCTGCCGGCGTCGCCGTCGCGCTCCGACGTGGCGGCGTCGCTGCGGGCACGCGAGGAGGCGGCGGCACGCGTGGCGGTGGCACTGGCGGCAGACACCGGCATGCCGGCGTACAAGGCGTCACGCGTCGCCAAGGAGCTGTTGTCTACCGCGCCGCCGGCAGCCGCTGCAGACACCAACGTGGCGGCGCTGGTGTCATCCTATGTCGCTGCGCATCCACGCCCGTCAGCGGCAGCAGCAGCGTCTGCTGCTTCGGCACTGGCGCCGTCGGCGTCGCGAAGCAGCAGCAGTCGGGCGTCAGCCACACCTGCACCACCTGCAACAACACCGACAGTCTCCGCTGCTGCTGCTGCAGCAGCAGCCGCCCCTCCTGCGCGGCGGCGCGGGTTTGCAGAGACGACGCGGGAACGCATGGCGGCCAGCCCGCTGGCAGCGCTGCCTGCGGCAACGCGGCGCGCACGTGCGAGCGGCGATGTGTTTGCGCAGGTGGCGGCGGCAGAGGCGGCGGCGGCCAAGGCGGAGGCGGCACGGTCGGTGGCGGCGGCGGTAGACACGCGGCACCAGCTGGTGGCGGCGCTGCAGAAGCAGGAGGGCGAGCGCGCGGCGGCGCGGCGTGCAGAGGCGGCGCGGGAGGCAGAGTTCTCGGCGGGCGTGGCGCGCACGGCTGCCGAAGTGGAGGCTGCCAAGGTGGCGGCGGCGGCAGCGCGTGCAGCAGCGGCGGCACGCGAGGCGGAGGAGATGGAGGAGTTTAATGCTGCGGCGCGCACGGCGCGGGAGGAAGCGTTGGCTGCCGACCGCGCGGTGGAGACCGCCATGGTGGCGCGGCTGGCAACGGCGGCGGCAGAAGATATGAAGCGGCAGGCGGCAAAGCGGGCGGCGGCGGTGACCCAGATGCGCGTCACGCTGGCGGAGAATGAAAAGGCGCTGGCGGCGAAGGCGCCGGCAGCGGCGGCGGCGCGTGAAGAGGAGGCTGCCGCTGTGGCAGCGGCGCGCGCCGCCGCGGAGGCAGCTGAGGCGGCCCGCACGGCTGACATCGCGCGCCGTGATGCCGCTCTGCACGCCAAGCTGGATGCCATGAAGGAGGTGTTCATCAACTCGAGCGCGGCGGACCGCGCGGCGGAGGAGCGCGCAGAGCGCGAGGCGGCGGTGCGGTGGAAGCGCGACGACGACAAGGCGGCGGCAAAGGCGGCGGCGCGCGTGGTGGCGATCCGCGACATGCAAGCCACGCTGCAGGCGCAGATGGCGGAGCACGCGGCGGCGCGTGCGGCGGCGCGCGACACGTCGGCGGTGGAGGGCGTGCGGGTGCGCGCGGTGGCGGCGGAGGCGGCGGCAGAGAGTGCGGCGAAGGCGACGGCGCGGGCGGCCAGCATGGCGGCGTACCGCGCTGACATTGAGCGCCAGATGTTGGCGGACGTGGCGATGCGCCGCGCGGTGGACGACACGCCGCTGGAGCGCGCGCTGAATGCCACCTACATGGCGTCGCTGGCCGCCAAGTCGGCGGCGGCGCCCATCCGCACCGGCGGCTTTGGGCGCAAGCGCGTGGTCACGTGACTGTAGTGGCTGCTAGTGGCAGCGACACTGATGGCTTTGTAATGTTTGTACCGGGAGGTACTTGGCAGCGGTGGCAGCCATGGATTTAATTATGTAATGAGCATTAAGAACATGAACGCTTGATAGCCAGGGCAGGGTGCAACTCATAACGCGTCGACGGCGTCATCAGACGTCAGACTCGCAGCGTCACTCGCTACGTGCCTGCTGCTCGCCGCCGCGTTCAGTTTTTCCAGCATTCCGACCCCTACGATCACTGCGTATCAACAATAGTAAAAATACACCCACGCACAATTCACCGAGAAAATCGCATGGCGGTGCAACCGCCTCTACCGCTTTACTAGGTAATGCTATTAATTTATTGCAGTGTGTGCAAGATACTATCTTATTATCATTGCAAACAACCAGCATCATTGCCATCCTATCACCATGGCCACCACAACGATGGCATCTGCGGCGGCAGCAGCGTTGCGCGAGGCCGCCATCGCGCGGCACGGGGCGGCAGAGGCGGTGCGGTCCCCGTACTTCGCTACCAGACATGCGTGGGCAGACGACATTGCGACATGCGGCGCCATCGCGGCTGCGGGGAGCCTGGCGCGCGTGTACTACCTCGACGGCTGCGTCCCCCGCGCCGACATCGCGCGCTACCTGACAGACACGCCCGCCGTCGCCGTGTCAGGTGATCGCCACATTGCACTGCAGGACGGCAGCCATACTGGCTCGCCGGGGTGGCAGCTGCCGGGCTTGATCACGTTTGAGGAGCGGCGGCGAAGCCGCAAGAAGGCCATCCTGTCGTGGGAGAAGGCGTACGCCGCGGGCGGCTACCGCTGCAAGCTGGACGTCTTTGCGACGCCGCGCTGGGGCGTGGCTGTCGGCATTGCGGGGCCGCAGTTTGAGGTGCGGTACTTGGAGGCGAGCGACTTCATTGTGGAGCCGCCGGGCGACGGCGAGGTGCTGCGCGCTGACGGCTCCACAGGCGGCAACGGCGTCAGCGAGGCGGCGGGTCTGGGCCGCGCTGACCTGTTCCCGCACTACTACCCGGTGCACCCGGACTTGCCCTTCAGCGGCCGCAAGCCCACGTGGGCGGAGGCGGACGCCTTTGTCAAAGCCGCGGCGGTGCCGGCTGAGCTGCGCTCTGAGGTGGACATTGTACCGATTCCCCACACCGAGCCGGACGACGAGCATGGCCGCCCTACCTACCTGTACGGCGGGGCGTACAGGCGCTGCGTGGCGGAGGACGCGTGGCTGGCACTGAGCGCCTTTGAGGCGTTCCTGGCGGATCATGGCTCTATTGGTGCTTCCGGTGGTGCCGCGCCGCCGCACCCGCAGCTGCCCACGCCCCGCGGCTGGCTGCAGTTTGGCATGGTGGGCATGGGTTTCTTTGCAGAGTGGCTGGGCCGCCGAAACATCAGCGACCTGTTGCTGCCACGCTTTGTCGGCAGCATCCGCTGGGCACTGGAGCAGGGCCCGCCGCCGCCGCCAACCGCTGAGGCGGCATCAGCTTCAGCGGCGGATGCAACGGCGCGCCGCCCGTGGCGCCACCTGGCCACCCTTGAGATGTGCGACTTCAGCTCCCGTGGCACTTTCCACCTGGGTGACCCCTCCTCCCTCGTCAACGGCGTGCACGTGGTGCATGGGCTGCGCCGCGGCCTGCTGGACGCGGTCGCCATGGACGCCGCAAACGCTGCCGCGGCTGCCGACGCAGCCACCGCCCCCTACACCCTGGGCTTTGTTAACGCGGGCGACGCCTTTGCGTGGGTTGGCAACGAGCATGGCTACTGCTCCGTAGAGGCCATGCTGGGCGAGAACACCAGCATGCGGCGGGGCCAGGTCTACCTGTACAACCCCTGGCTGCTGGACGACCGCGCGCACGTGCCGCTGCGCAGCCCCTTGATGGCAGCCGTTGCGCCGCCTGCGGCGTCAGCGTCGGGCGGCGCTGGGGCAAGCGCGGCGGGCGGCGGCTCCACCTGAGCCACATGGCCTTACTTTGTGCGAGCAACGAGATGACAGGCAGTATGTACGTATTTATTGCGTGCCCAACACATGCATTCAATTGAGTGTGGTTACCATTGTCGTCGGCGTGCAGTCAGGCAGCGTGGGCGGGCGTCAGGTGGTCACACGATGCGTGCGAACTGCAGAGCGGAGCACTGCATCACAAACACAGCCTTCTGCCAACGTTCCAGCGTTAGTGAGCCAGGCCCGCCAGCAGGTCAGGGTTGGTGGCGGCCAGCCGGGCGGCATGGGCGGGCGTCAGTAGGTCAGCCGGCGGCACGCCATGCAGCGTGGAGGCGATGATGAGTTGCGAGCGCTCCACCTCCTCGATGGGGTTCATGTTGCCGACCACCAGCGTGTTCAGGAGCGTGTCGACAAATGCGTGCGTGGCACCCAGGATGACGTGCAGCTGGCCGTGCGGCAGCGGCAGCGCGCCCGACCGCGTCAGCGCATCCAGCAGGTCAAACGTGGCCGCCAGCGACGCAGCCTGTTCACCCGCCCCCAACGTTGTAGTACCTGCGGCGCGGCGCAGCGTCCACGGCGACGACGGAGTAATGATGGTAGACCGCAGCGCGGCGCGGGCGTCGTGGCGCAGGTAGGTTGCGTCCAGCGTGTCGGGCAGGGCGGTGAGGTCGCCGTCGGCGCCCGACGGGTGGCCGACCGCCGCTGCCGGTAACTCATTGTTGTTGTGGGTGTCGCTGGCTGGCTCCTCCTTGGTGGGCAAGTCGGTGAGTTGCTGCTGCGGCACAGGCGTACTATTAGGTACAGGCGGAGTGACGTCTGCAGGGTGGCTAACAGTAACACCACCACCACCACAATCGGACCCATGGCAGGGGGCAGCGGCACTACCCACTGCCACACCACCGCTCCCGTAGGCGCCGCTACTATCTATGATATGCCCACTACGCACTTCCACACCGGCGCTCCCGTAGGTGCCGCTACTATGCCCACTACACAATGTCAGCGTGTCACCTCCGTTGGTGCCGCTACTATGCCCTGACGCAAGTCTCACCGAAGTGCGGGCAGCAGTGCCGGTGGAGGCGCCACTACCGACAGGAATCTCAAGGGTACGCGATTCCCGCGCTGGCACAGCCGGCGGTGGGCGCGGTGCCTCCTCGCTCTTCTTTGATGCCGCCTCCGCCGCCGCCACCGCCACCTGAATGCTGCCCACGTGCTCCTTCACTGCCGCCAGCCGGGTGCGCGCGTCGGCAGTGTCTGGTCCGTCATACGCCAGCAGGTCTGCCGGGATCTGCACAAAGTGTATGGTGGTTGCGCGGGTGAGAGTGTGTGTCATGCCACATACTAACGCACAACACCACACCACACACGCACCTGATGCTTGATGAACAACTCGGTGAGGTCGCGCGTGAGGCCAATCTCGCGCGTCAGGGCGTCGGGCGGCAGGCGCAGCAACACCTCCAGCTGCGGCTTGATGGCCAGCACCAGCACGCCGACCAGGCTGCTTTGCAACTGCGCCGCGCGCAGCGCGGTGGCAAAACGGCGCTGCTGCGGTGACAGACTTGTGATGGCGTCGGCAAAGGCGGCGGGGGAGGGCAGTTGCGACAGCGCCAGCGGGATGGACAGCTCGTCGCGGTCCTTGACAATGGCGCCCCACGCCGGCGCAAACGTGGCCGGCCCCGTGATGCGGCCCACTAGCACGATGAAGGAGGCAAATGCGCGCGCCGATGCTGTGAGGCGCAGACCGTCGCCCAGCTGCGACGCAAACCGGTGCCCCAACCAGGCGTGCACGTACACGTCGCCGCCAACCTGCACGTGCGTCTGCGCGTTCAGCGCAAACGATATGGTGGCATTCGCCGACGCGGTGCGGCGCAGCGCTTGGAAGGTGGCAATGGGGTTGCCGGACGCGGCGTCGTCGATACGCAGCACGCCCTCTGGACTCGCTGTCGGAGACCGGCGCACGGAGTATACAAAGGGGCGCGGCACGTATTCCGGGCGGAACGCACGCGCGTTGTGGTACACCATGTACTCGCCAAAGTCAGACGGTTGGAGCACCTTGCCCACCGCTGCCGTCAGCTGGTCGCGAAGCATCGCCTCCACATACTGCACGCCCTCGGCTGCGCGCCGCCACGCGAGCGACGCATACCGCAGTGCCAGGGCCGTGCACGCCTCCTCCGCCACCGCGGCGCTGCTCACCGACGCCGTAACGCGGGCGCACTCAGCCAGCAGCAACCGGCGCCCTTCTTCCAGTAGCAGGTTGGCTGCGGTGACGTTCACAAGGCTTGATGCGTAGGTGCCGTTGGCGGGACGTGCCAGCAGGCCGTCAGGCTCGTGATGACCGTCGCCATCGCTGGCGGCGGTGGGGGTGGTGGATTCGAACAGCGCCGGCGGCAGAAACACGTTGTCAACGCGCGGGATGGCGCTGGGATCAACAAGCAGCAGGGGTGCAGCAGCAGCGAGTATGCGTGCCACCGCGGAACCAAACGCCAGTGCTGCCTCCACGTCGGCGTTTCGACGGGGCGTGTGGCAGGTGGGCTGCGTACGGTTCACTGCAAAGCGCACCGCAAGGGCGGAGGGGTTGGACTGGGATGGAATGGGTACCAGCTGCTGCAGCAGCCAGGTGAGGGTGAGATCCACTGGTGGCGACACCACGAGCTCGCGCTCCGGCATCACAGGCGTGGTGGTGTTGATAGTGTTGGTGACGGATGAGGTGCGCAGCGTTAACGTGTCCGACGCGGCGCCATCATCATGCGCCCCCGCAAACGCTGTCAGCGTCCAGTTGCGGCTGGAAGCCCACTCGTAGTCCACGACAGTATGCACCACCCGCGTGGCGGTGGTGGACTCCATGCCCAGAAAGTTGGTGTTCACCGTCTCCAATGCCGGCCCTTCCTCCCGCCGCTCTGCCTTGCTCACCAGGCGGGTGCCAGCGACGTGTGACAGCCGCAGCGTGACGGCCTGCCCGCCCGCTGCCCACCGCGCCATGGTGGCCAGCGCGCTTGGGCTAGCGCCAGCAACCTCCAGCGCATGCAGTGTGGCAGCAGCTGCGTTGCCGATCTGCAGCTCCACCAGGGCGTACTTGTCGTCGTAGGTGTGCGCCGCGTCGGAGGGCACCACGGGATGCCGGGCGGCGCCAAGCACGCGATGCACCGTGTCCATTGCGGTGGACACCGCCTCGCGCATGCGCAACTCCTCGAGGGAGTGGGATGCGGCTGCTGCTGCGGGGGTTGTGGTTGCGGCGAGTAGGAACGCTGCTGCCAGGAGGGGGAGGAGAGTGGGTGCCATGGTGGCGCTGCCGTGGGAGAACAGATGTCGGTCAGAACACGGGATGCCACGCAGGAGTGGCGGCAGCTGCACACGCAGCTGGAATTGCACGTCGCAATGGGCGGTTAGCATGCAGTTGTGTGTGTTGGGGTGGTTGGCGCCGCAGCTGAGACTCGGTGCGTTGCCCGCCGACTCGGATGATCCGGAGGCGATTCCGATTCCGGAGGCTGGTGGCTGTGGCCATCATGGCATCATCTCGGGGGGCCCTGCCGGCGGTCGTTGCCATCACGCTGGCGGTGGGTGTGTGGCAAATGGCGGCGTACAACCGGCGGTGCAGATGCCGGGCTTCGTGACAGTTGTTTGCAGCAACAAGACGGGCACGCTGACGCTGAACCAGATGATGGTGACGCGCATCGGTACCACCACGGCGTGTACATTGTGCCATTGTGGGCACGACCCGTCCATCGGCGATGTGCATGGCACACGCGGCGCGCTGCGCAAGACAAACCCGGAGTTGCCGCGCGCTCGCTGGCGTTGCTGGGTGTGATTGCCAACGACGACGGCCTGGCGGCGCCGCCGCGCCGTCTGACATGGCGCGCTAGCTCGAGCGCCAGCACCGTGGCAGCGACTGCAGCGCCATCTTGTCGTACGCAGGCGCCGCGTCGGAGGGCCCGGTACTAAAGCTACAACGGGCGCTGTTAGATTGAAGATGTCGCCTCAGGTACACCATTACAGCCGCTGCGCTGCTTCCCGGCACTCCTTGCAATGGTGGCGCTGGCGGCCATGCCCGCAGATACCTGCCCCGCCGCACTCCTTGCAATACCTGCGCTCGCGCCCGTGCTCACAACGCTTACGATTGTTGGGACCACGGCTTGCGGAGGTTCCCCCCGCGACTTCGCTGGCGGCGCCGCCCGCTTCGGCGGCAGCAGCCGCTGCAGCTGCAACACGCGGCGCGCCTCGGCGCCGTTTCACGCCTGCCACCGGAGGTGCGGTAGCCGTGGTTGGATCATCCTCACGGACTGCGGCCAAGGCGGCGGTGCTGGCTGCAGTACCACCGCCTAAAGCGCCATCAGGAGCAGGCGTGTGCTGCCTCGACGCCTCTGCCAAAGCAGGGATGGCTGGCGGCGGCGCAGATGCGGGTGGCGTAGGAGGCAGCGGGGACGAGGGAGCCGGCGGCGGTGGCGGTGGTTGCGGCGGCGCCGCTGCAGCATGCACCACCAACGGCTGCAACATGGTATCAGCCGCACTGCTGTCCCGCGGCGCACCCGGTGGTGCCCTCGCTGTCCACCGCCGCATCAAGCCAAACGCCGCCGCCGCACTGGTCGCCCATGCCGGCGCCGGCTGCACTGGTCTCCCTACCACTGCCGCCGCTGGTGTCACCGCCGATGGTGGCAACGAGGTGGTGGCCATGATGAAGCGGCAGGTGGCAGACTGAACGATGGAGACAAGTTGACGTTGCCCAGACAGCGGCCACAGGCGGCAATAGCTGCACCTGACGAATACACGCCAACAGAATAGTGGAAGGTCGGCGGCCAAGCCTGCCCGAGACGGTGCCACAGCGGCCGGCGGGGGAATGCGCCCGCTCCAATCTGGTGACGCCCCCGAATAGTGAAAGGTCGGCGGCCAAGGCCGCCCGGTGCCACAGCGGGCGGCGGCGCGGAACCAATAATGCGCGCGCCTTCCTGTGTAGCGTATCAGTACCGGTAGGTCGACGCGGCAGGAATACCGGTACCGGTACCGGTACACAGCGGCTGTACCAATGAGCAGCCGTGTGAGCCCAGACGCGTGGCAGGCGTGGTTTTGACTTCCGACTCCCGACTTTCAATAACTGCAGCGATGAACCGCTGTGTCGCACTGCAGGTGCGTGGCTGGCTGTTGGCTGCCGCTCGCAGGTGGCGCGCAAGCAGTCCAGTCGAAGTACCGGTAGCGTCCGAGTCGGTGGGTGTCGGTTGCCGACAGCAATTTACACACCACTCAATAAACGCACGGCACGCACCCGCGACGCCCAATTCCGCTTGCGCGTGATATTGGGTGCTAATGTCAATGTGGAGCACGTGCGTACCTGTGCGCCAAACGTCCCTTGCTTCCTCTGCAAGTTCTCGCTACCGCGCGGGTGTCACTTTGACGCGCTGGCGTTTGTACGGCCCGGGGAGTGCCCCTAGCCTGAGAAGCTTCCATCCTTCTATCCTTCCTTGACCCAAGTCACACCCGTGTCGTGGGACGTGTGAGCCCACCCGGGCAGACTTGTTGGTGATACCTCTTCAAGTCTCCGACCCAACAGGGGCGACAGTTGCAGGTGCTGACCGCCCCCAGTACCGAAGATAACGTGGGAGGCACTGCGACGACACATGCAGGGTGGAATTCGACAGAATGCGCCTAGCCTAGCCCTTAGCACCACTTACCGGTACTGGCATGTTTGTGTGGGGCACGCGCCCGGATACCGGTACCAGCGAGTAGCCGTAATAGCGGTACCGGTAATGGGCAATCAGAATCAGAATCAGAATCAGAATCAGAATCAGAATCAGAATTCAATCGGTATGCACCCTTGAATCCACGCACGGAGACGCGTGGGGGTCACGCCCGCTAACGCGAGCATACACCGAGGGCGGAGTTGTCTAAGCAAGCACTGCCCGGTAGGGAGGGGGGAGGGGGAGGAACATTATCGTATCGTGCGTTGGAGGG
>Ga0066256_1005672_pt1 | contig 10191 bp, 1 predicted proteins | sample ThiBio_1000_biof_FD_87107 | JGI IMG/M metagenome (GOLD analysis project Ga0066256, IMG submission 87107) | Wastewater bioreactor microbial communities from Cape Town, South Africa - Thiocy_expt_1000_biof (version 2) | ecosystem: Engineered > Bioreactor > Thiocyanate-remediating >... | reverse complement strand
GCGCGCGCCCGCCGCTCCCCCCGCGCCCCCCGTGGCCCCCCCCCCACCCCCCCGGCCCCCCCCCCCCCCCCCCCCCCCGCCACCCCCGCCCCCCCTTCCCCCCCCCCCGGGGTTGTTGTCCCCCCCTCTGCCCCCCCCGCCTTCCCGGCGGGGCCGTTGGCCCCCGCCCCCCCCGGCGCGCCCTGCGCCGCCGCCGCCAGTAGCAGGGGCAGCCAGCCGGCTCGCAGCCGCGGCAATTGCAGCGGTAGAGGCGGCCGCCACGGCGCTTTGCAAGCCCGCCTGCTGCAGCAGGATGAGCTCCGCGACGGCGGGGTGCACGGTGTCAGAGCGCAGCGGCAGGTGCAGGTCAGCCGTGACCTCGTCAAACGCGGTCACGGTGTGCACGATGGACACGCGCAGCCAGCGCGGCATGCTGGCATCCAGCTCTGGCGGCGCCGCCACGTCACGGCACGTCCCCTGCCCGCCCGCCGCCAGGCCGCGGAACAACTTGGCAGCAAAGTCGGCGGTGGTGCCCGTGAACTTGTTGGCGGCCTGCACCTCCCGCACGCCGGCGTCATTCAGGTCCAGACTGTACAACACAGCCGGCACCGGCAGCCCACCGCTCAGCACAAGTGACGCCTCCCGCATACCCCGCCCAGCGTCACCACTGCCGCCGCCGCCGCCACTGCTACGCCGCAACGAGGAGCCACGGCGTGCCAGGCCGCCGCCGCCACTGCCGCCGCCGCCGCTGCCACGCGCCGGCGTCACGGTACCCACGGTGGCAGCACTCGGCGCGCCGGTGGCGCGTGACACCGTGTCGCTGGCAGTGGTGGAATCAATCATGTGCGACGTGAGCAGCACAAACAGGCGCACAAAGGTGGCGTGCGCCTGGCAAAACAGGACGGCGTTGACGCGGGTGCCCACACCGCCGCCCTCGCTGTAGTGCAGCGTGCGGGACCAGCTAGGGCACCCAAACACGGTGCGACATGCTGCTACCACCACACTACCGCTGCCGGTGCCACCCTCCCCATCCTCCCCCACCTGCGACACTGGCGCCGTCGCCGGCACTGTGGCAGGCCCCATTGACCCGCCCGCTGCCGCCGCTGCCATGGTTATTATTATGTGTGTGTATGCAACAGCAACAACAACCACACTGTGTAGTATCAGTCGGTTCTATTAGTTATTTGTCATTATAACAATTGAGCGCGGCAATACTTGCCCAATTTAAATAACGGCAATACGTGTTGTTGTTGGGGTACCTAAAAGCAGCGTGACGCTGCTGCTGCTGCTGTCGTGTCGTATCTTGGCATCCACCGCCGCTGCAACTACAACACACTACGCATGCGAGCGCAAGCTGCGGCCCGAGCTGCCGGCGGCGCTGGCACGCGCGCTGCTGGCGGTGGTGGGCACGGGGGAGGCGGAGGTGGAGGAGGAGGTGGAGGCGGATACGCCGCCGCCAGCCGCCGCCGACCCAGCACCGCCCGTGGGCACGTCCACCACCACGTTCACGTTGGTGTCGCGGCACGCCACCAGCGGGTGCGGGTGCGTGTTCACCTCGTAGCACGCCTCGCAGATGTCGTAGTCCACGCACGCCTCGCAGTGCCACCGCACGCCGCACCCAATGTCGCTCTCGCACGCGTTGCACGTGTGCGCGTACGCCGGGATGTTGGGGTTGTGCAGGTGCCACAGGATCATCATGGAGGAGTGCTTGGCGCGCCGCAGCGTGTCAAACTGGTAGTTGTTGCCCTGGCACATGCGCAGGAAGCCGTGCCGCGTGTCAAAAAAGTCGCACGAGATGCGCTCGTCGCCCACCGCGTCCGCCGCCTCCGTTGCGCGCGCCGCCGCCGCCGCCGCCACCGCGCTGCACTCCGTCGCCGTGTCGGTGGCGTCGTCGGAGCCGTGCACCGACTCCGCGTCCCGCCCCCGCCCGCCGCGCGGCCGGCTGCCTGACGAGCTGCCCGCGCGCGCCAGCCGCGGGTGCGCCGGCGCCGGCGCCAGGCCCGCAAACGCCACGCTGCGCTCCGTGCCGTCGCTGCGCACGCGCCGCGTGCCGGCGCCACCAGGGCGTCCCCCCCCGCCTGCACCACCGCCGCGGCCGCCCCCCCCCGGCCCCCCGCCGCCCCCCCCGCCGCCCCTGCCGCCGCCGCCGCTGCCACCGGCCCGGTCGCCATCCACCACGCCAGTCGCGCTGCCGCCGTCGTCGTCGCCGCTGTCGTCACTGCGCGTCGTCAGGTTGCTGCCGCGTGCACCACTACGCCGCTCCGTGCTGCCGCCGCCGCCGCCGCCACCACCCTCCTCCGTGTCGGACAGCGTGGTGTCTGACGTGGGCAAGCCGGCCCGCGCACCGCCCACCTTGCTGCCGCCCGCCACGCCGCCCCGCCGGCCAGACCGGTGCAGCGGCGTCAGGTGCACCACGATAAACTCGCGCCGCATGTCGCGCAGGCGGCCCGCCAGCGTGGCAGCGGGGTGCGATGGCAGTGCTACCTCCGTGCCCACGCGCACCGACAGGCCGGTGGGGGAGTACGCGACCGCCTGGCTGGACAGGTACGCCGCCACGGGCGGCGGCATGGCAGCCAGCGTGGTGGGTGACAGCTCAATGCGGGCACCCGGCACGGGGGCAGCGCATGACCCCGCCACCACCGCCGCGGTGCCGCTGCCACCCGCGGCAGCAGCGGCGGTGCCAGCACTCAACCCGTCGCTCCCCGCCGCCGGCGCTGCCGCCAACCCCAGCGCCACAAAGGTGCGGCGCAAGAAGGAGGGCGCGGTGGGTGACCCCGAAGCTGACGCAGACCCGCCTTCCAGCTCTTGGCCGGCAGCAGATGCTGACCGCGTGCGGTGGTGCGCCGCCGCACTGCTGCTGCCCCCCGCGGGAGGCGCGCCGCCGTGCGTGTGCCCGTGGCCATGGTGGCCGTGCCCATGGTGGCCGTGCGTGTGGCCGTGTGTATGGCCGTGATGCGCGTGCGCATGCCCGCTGCCGCCACTACCACTGCCCCCACCGCCACCGCCGGTACCGGAGCCAGTGCCGCCCGCCGACGCGGGGGGTGCGTCGCCAGAAATGGAGCCGGCGGGGGGGGGGGCCCCGCCGGCCCCGGCCGGGCCGCGGCCGGGGGGGGCCGGCGGGGTGCGCCCGCCGCGCCCCGCGGCCCCGCGCGCCCGGGGGGGGGGGGGGGGCGACGGCCCGGGGACCCCCGCCGACACGCCCTTGATGAGGGCCCGCGGCCCGGCCGTGCCGCCCCCCCCCCCGCCGCTGCCACCCGACACGTCATCTACCCCGCCCTCCCCGCCGCCGCCCATGCCGTCCAGCCCCACAACGCCCGCCAGCGCCGCCGTCCCGGACCGGCCCTTGGTGTGCTTGCCCCCCGGCGTGCCGGCCGCGCGCGCTGACAGCCGCTTGTGCATGTCGCGCACGCTGCGCTCCATCTCCATCGCCCAAAAGTCGCCCGCAAAGTAGGGCGGCAGGCCGGCATCCGCGCGGAACTGCACAATCTCCACCGTACCGTACGCGCCACTGCCGCTGCCGCCACTGCCGCTGCCGCTGCCACTGCCGCTGCCATTGGCGGAGCTACCGCTGGTCGTGCGGCGCAGCTCGGTGATGCCAGCGCTGCCGACGCCCGCGACGGCGGCTGGTACCACCGCGCCCACGCTGCCGGCGCGCCGGCGGTCGCCACTTGGGCGCGGCCGGTTTGCTATCATCCGCCGCCGCTGCATGCGTGCATTACCACCGCCGCCGCCGCCGCCGCCGCCGCTGCCGCCACCGCCGCCGCCACTGCTCGCGCTGCCGCTGCTGCTGCCAGCGCCGCGCGTAGAAGGGTGCAGCGGCGGGAGGCCGCCGCCCCCCGTTGCTGCCACCACGGGCGGCACGGCGCCGCCTGCCGCCACGTCCTCCAGCAAGCGCGGCTTCTTCAGTGCGCTGCCGGCAGTGCCAGCGCCGCCCGGCGAGACCGCAGCTGCAGCTGCAGCACCCGCCGCGCTGCCGTCCACACGCCGCTTCACGCCTACCGCTGTCGCTGCAGACGGCGGCGAGCCGGCGGCGGACGCGGTGGCGGCAGGCAGTACGATGGGGGAGGGCGACGCTGCGCCCGACAGGTGGCCCAGCGACCCAACCCGACTGCCGGCGCGCCCCGTGGGTGACGCGGCCGCGTCGCCGCTGGCGCCACTGGCACCCCACTCTGACCCACCGCTGCCGCCGTCGCGGCTGCTGGCGCCGCCGCCCAGCAAGCTGCCGCCGCCGCCGCCGGCGCCCAGCCGGTAGTCGGCGGTGTCCGCGCCGCCGCCGCCGTTTGCCAGTGCCGCGGCGGCGGACGCGGACAGCGAGTGGTTGACCTCAAAGTACTGGTCAAACAGCGACGACACGCCGCACACCACGCCCTCCTCCTGCAGCTGCCGCAGGCACTCGTCGTACCACTCGCGCAGGCGCTCCTTGCCCGGCACGCGCTGGCTGGGCGGGTGCACGTGGAAGATGTAGCCGTCGCCGCGCTGCGGCGGGCACGCCCAGATGTACGCCGACTCAAAGCCGCGGTGGCGCGCGGAGGAGAGGTACGCCGCCAGCAGCTCGTGGTACGCCACCGTGCGCGCCGTCAGCGGGCGCAGGTACTTCACGCTGTCCAGGTATGCAATGTACACCTTGTTGGTATTGGGCGCGGGGCAGTCAGCGCCGTACTCCTGCACGTACAGCGCAAAGAGGCACACGTCGGCGCCGTCCAGGCGCTGGAACAGGAGCACGACGCGCTGCCGGTAGGAGTACGTCTCGGCGTACCGCGTCGCGAAGTCGCCGTGCGTGACCGCGGCGTCGGTGGGCGACCCACTCCCGCTCCCGCCACCATCGCCGCCCTCCTCATCTGCACCCGCCACCGCCTCCATCGCGGTGGACGACAGCGCGTCAGACGACGCCACCGTGCCCAGCAGCGCGTCGGGCGGCGGCGGCGTGGCGGTGAACGCCGCGCGCACGTGCTCCGGCACCGTCACCGACTTGCGCAGCGACGACACCATGCGCACCGTGATGCTGCCCGCCGCCTCCTCGCCGTACACCCGCATGCGCTCCCGCACGCGCTTCTCCAGCTCCGCCGACAGCGGCGTGTGCGGCAGCGACGCCGCGGTGGCAAACGGGTCTGCCGCCGCCGCCAGCACCGCCGGCTGGCTGGCGGCGGTGCCGTCCGACGCGGTGGAGATGGAGCGCGCGGGCGAAGCGCGGGGGGAGGCCAGCAGGGGGAGGGGAATGCCCCCGCTCCCGCTGCTGGCAGACGCGATGCTGATGCCGCCCAGCCCCGCAAACGGCAGGGCGCCAATGCCAAACAAGTTGCCGGGAGCGCCGCCCGCCGGCGACCGTGCCGCTGCAGCACCGCTGCCCGCCGCCAGCACAATGGCTGTGGTGGTGGCGGCGGCGGGGCTAGCAGCAGCAGCGGCTGGCGTGGCAGCGGTGGCAGCTGGGCCGGGCGACGCAGCAGGCAACGCGCCGCGACGGTGCGCGCGCTGCCGTGACGCAGCGGCCGCTGCCGCCGCCGCTGCTGACTCGGCCGCCACCGCACGCTTGGCCACCAGGTCTTCACGGCGGCACAGGGGGCACAGGTACGGCGCATTGAAGGGCAGCAGCGCGTTCTTGCGCGCGTTGAACATGGCGCACACCTGGTGCACCCACCCGCTGCACCCGTCGCACTGCACCCACGGCTCCGCCACCACGTCGTCGTTCCGCCGCTTCTCCAGCCGCGCCCGCAGCATGGCGGCCATGACCTGCAGCGGCGTGCGCGTTACGCACCCGTCCTCGCTGCCATTGATGCTGCCCGTACCGCTGCGGTTGCGCTCGCGGTCGCGCAGGCGGTCGCGCTCCCGGTTGCGGTCGCGCGCGCGGGACCGGTACCGCCCGCGTGCGCGCGGCCGTGACCGCACATCCACGCCACGCAACCACAGGTCGCCCGGCTCGCCGCCGGCGCCACCGGCCATAACATCACCCGTGCCGCCGCCGTCGGGAGTGTACGACACAAAACCCCCGGGGGCCGTGGCAGCAGCGCCGCTCGCCGTTGTGACACCAGCACCGCCCGCCGCCGCCGCCGCCGCCGCCGCCGCTGCTGGCGGTAAGCCGCGAGTAGCAGCAGCGGTAGCGGTCAGGGCCGCAGTGGCGGCAGCCAGCGCCGCCAGGCTGGAGGCGGGCACCGATGTAAGGCCGCTGTTGGCGCTGCGTGCCACCACGCCCTGCGCGTACGCCAGCAGCGCGCCGGGGTCCACACCCGCCTTCCGGAACTGCTCCTTCAACGTGCCGCCGGAGGGGCCGTGCAGCATGTTGCAGATGGCCAGCGCCGAGGCGGTGGCAGCCACATACGGGTTCCCGCCGCCCGGCAGCGGGGCAAGCGGTGCCCCAGGCGGCGTAGGCGCCGCAGCAGCCGCCGCCGCCGCCGTCGCCGCCCGCGTCGCCTTTGCCGCACCAGCCGCAGCCGCCGCTGCTGCCGCAGCTGCCGCCGATGTGGGCGCAGCTGCCGCAGTTGCCGCAGGAAGCGCAAGCAGCGCGGCGGCCGACGGTAGGGAGGACGCCATGGTGACGGTGGCAGAGGCGCCAGCGGGGGCGCGGGCGGCGGCAACTGCGGGTGCGGACGGCACACGCAGCGGCGGCGACTGCGACAGCGCCACGCCTGCCACGGTGGAGGGCAGCAGGGGTGGGCGGCCACCAGCGGCGGCGGCGGCGGTGGCAGCTGCAGCGGCGGCGGCGGCGGCGGCATTGGCGCGCGCCGCCTGCTGCAGGTGCGCCAGCACAGCACCCGCGGACGACAGCATGCTGGTGGGCACCGCCAGGAACGCGGTGGTGCCGGCGGGAATGGCTGGCATGCCGCCGCTGGCGGCACTGCGTGTCACGGCAGGCGGCGCGCCCGCCACGGCCGCACCTGCGCCAGCACCCAGCGCCAGGCTGCTGGTGGCGGCGAAAGGAGCCACAGTGACGGCGCTGGTGGCGGCGACAGCAGGTGCTTGCGCCGTTGCGCTGCCCGATGGCGGGGAGGTACCAGCAGCGGTGCTGTCCGACCCGCCGCGGCGCAGTCGCAGGCCAATGCGGTCGCGCGGCGCGCCACCGGGTGTGGCGGTGGAGGCGGTGGCTGACAGCGCCAGTGGGGACGCGGCGTCCAACAAGCCGGCGGGCAGCGCGCCGGTGGGCCGCTGCTTGGGCGAGGCGGGCGCCACAACGTCAGTGAGGCCGGGCAGGGTAAGGCCGGCGGCACGCACGGCAGACGCAAATGAGGCAACATCAATGCCGGAGGCGCGCAGGACGGAGTGCACCATGTGGCGCGCCGCGGCGGCAGCGTGCGCGTCGCCCGACGCGGCGGCACGCGCGGCGTGAAGGACGGCGCCGGGCGGCAGGACAGCGCCCGGCTCCGCATTCACGCCAAAGTTGCCCACGCACCGCACGCACCAGCGCTGCCCCGAGGGCGCGCGGTAGTAGTTGTCGCCGCGCTTGATGCGCTCCATGCAGCAGTCGCAGGAGAAGAGGGGCGGGTCAAAGCGCAGGCACTTGTCACCGCACAGGCGGCACATCTGGCCCTGGCAGAACCCGCAGCTGTGCGCGTCCTTCCGTTTGACGTCCACCTCCGACTTAGCGGTCAGCCGCCGGTACTCGTTGTTAAACTCCTCTGCCAGCTTGGCGGCGGCGAGGTGCACGTGGTGCACCTTGGGGTTGTACGTCATGGCGTTGGCAAACACGAGGTTGACGTCCGCCGCCAGCGCCTCGTGGTCGGCGGCGTACGCGCCCGCCTCCAGCCGCTGCCGCACCGTGCCCAGGTCCATGGGGTTCTTGATGATGAGCGGGTAGTCGGGGATGCCCAGCTCCGCGGGCTGCACCGGCGAGTTGAACACGCCGCCGTTCAGCGGGTGCTCCACCAGGCGCTGCAGCAGCGGGCGGAAGCGGCGCTGCAGCGTCTCCGACTGCAGCGACCGCGTGTGGTCGTCAATCGCCTCCACGTCAAACGAGTCCAGCAGCGACAGCGGCGCAAACACGGGTGCCGGCGGCAGCGTGCGCGGCCGTGACACGCTGTGCGTGTACGCGTACCCCTCCCGCAGCGTCGTCACCTGCGCCACCCCCGTCCCCTGCAGGATAGTGGTGCCGTCACCCGGCCGCGCCGGCAGCAGGTCGTCATACTCGCCCGGCGTGGCACCGCCGGGTGTCGTGGTGGCGGCAGCGGCGGCGGCGGCGGGTGCAGCAAGCACACCTGCCGCAGTTGTTGTCGCACCAGCAGCAGCAGCAGCAGCAGCAGCAGCAGCAGGTAGTGTTGGTGCAGCCGCTGCAGTGGTACCAACAGTGGAACTTGCAGACCCGCCACGCGGCCCACCAGCAGTGGCGGCGGCAGCGGCGGCGGCAGCGGCGACGGTGGCAGCGGCCGTTGCAGCTAGTGGGGAGGCGGGGATGCCCGTCACCTGCGCTTGCAGCGCCACAAAGGCGGGGTCACGCGCCAGAGCGGCAGCCACCGCTGCCACAGCCGGTGCCAGGTCGTTGCTCGCCCCCGCACCGCCCGCCACGGCAGCCGCCTCCACCGCCTGCGCGCGCTTCCATGCCGTCGTGCGGCGGTCAATCTTTACCGCCGCCGCGCCGCTCGCACTGCCTAGCAGCGCGCCCGCGGCTGCCGCGGCGGCCGCAGCGCTGGTGGTGGTGGTGCCGGCGGCAGCAGATGTCGTCGCCGCCGCCGCCGCCGGTACCACCTTCTTGTGGTGGCTGCCACCGCCCGCCTTGACGCCGCCCGCGTGTGCATGCGCGCCACCGTGGCCGTGGGCCTGTGGTGGTGGTGACGGCGGCGCCAGCGTGCCGTCCTCCCGCTGCCGCGGCTTGCGCACCGGCGTCTTGCACCATCGGCACTGCTTCGCGTTCCACCCCACGCCGCGCCCGCACACGTGGCACGCGTAGCCATGAAAGTGCTCCTCCATCAGGCCCGACGACTTTTTTGGTGGCCCATTGTGCACCTTCTTGTGGTGTGACCGCTTTGGAATCACCGCCACCTCTACCACCTCCTCCTCCTCCTCGGCGTCGTCGTCGTCGGCTTCTTCCTCGGCGTCGTCCTCGTCGCCATCCTCGTCGCCATCCTCGTCGGCGTCCTCGTCGGCGTCTTCCTCCTCCTCGTCGCCGTCCTCGTCGCTGGCACTCCCCTCCTCCTCGTCGTCCTCCTCATCCTCATCACTTGCGGCGCTACTGCCACTCCCTCCACCACTATCATCATCATCATCATCTACCTCCACACCGCTCGTCTCCTCCTCTTCCTCCTCCTCCTCCCCCTCCTCGCTGCCATCCTCCACCTCCTCCTCCTCGTCATCATCATCCTCAACCACCATCACGTCGCTATCCTCCTCCACCTCCTCCTCCTCGTCGTCGTCGTCAACCCGCCGGCGGGCCGTTGCACGCGCTGCTGCAGCCGCGCCGCCGCCACGATGGTGCGACCGCTTCTGCCCCGCGCTGCTGCTGCCCACCCGCCCCGCGCCGCTCTTGTGGCTGCGCGCAGCCCCGCCCGCACCTGCCCGCGCATTCGCCTTGGCCCGCGCCGCCGCGCCGCTGCCTCCTCCGCCCGTCACTCGCGGCATCGTAGTGGTATTGTGAGCACTGCACGCCGGGGTGGTATGGATGTGTGTTGCACTGTGTGTGGCACTATGTGTGCGACTAACAACAATATCGATATTGAATGAGCGTGTGACTGTATCATCATGTTGGGCCAGTCCGCGGAGCCCGCGGTCGGCGTGGCTTTTTTCCATCACCCACCGCAACTGCCAGTGGTCCGAGTCTGCTTCCCTTCTCTCGCCGCTACCCCACCACACGCAACGACGCCGGCCACGAAACCGGCAGCATGACTGGACCTCTCACCTGTCGGCAGCTGGCGGCAGTGGGGATACCCTCCGTCTGGCACGGCTAACTCGTGCTACCCTGCCGTGACTGAGCTGCTGCGCCCGGTAACAGTGGCTGGTCTCTCGGCCCCCCTCGACCCCGGGTTCAAGTTCAAAGTTCCGACTTGTCTCTCTACTAGATGGCTGTTCACCACCCAGGTCACCACTGGTACGGCGTGGTCGGCGACAAAGACGGCGAGGCGGGGAAAGCGGGCTAGAAAACGCCCACCCCCCCACCAACACAGCCGGGCGTACCCTCCCCCGCCCGCGCCCGGGGGCCCCGGGCGCCGGCCGCGCCCCCGGTTCCCCGCCCGGGCCCCCGGCGGGGCGTGCCCGGGCCAGGGGCGGCCTCCCCCGGCGGCGGCGGGGGGGAGG
>Ga0066256_1005671_pt1 | contig 10192 bp, 11 predicted proteins | sample ThiBio_1000_biof_FD_87107 | JGI IMG/M metagenome (GOLD analysis project Ga0066256, IMG submission 87107) | Wastewater bioreactor microbial communities from Cape Town, South Africa - Thiocy_expt_1000_biof (version 2) | ecosystem: Engineered > Bioreactor > Thiocyanate-remediating >... | reverse complement strand
GGCGGCCGTGCTGGCTTTCCTCGCGGCCCCATTGCTCGATGGCGGCGATGGTGTCCGGGCTGCCGTGAAAGACCCGCTTGAGATAGGTGACGTAATCGGGGGCGTTGTATTCCACCAGGGCGGCGGCCTTGATGGCGGCCAGAAGCTGCGGCTCGACCTTGCCGGGATCGAACAGATCCCAGTGGACGTCGTCCATCGTCCAGCCCTGTTTGTAGACGGCGCCGACCGTCATGCCGATACGCATCCCTGGTTCATAAGACATTATTATAACAGAACCGGACGTCCCGCCAAAGACGGGATGTCGCTGGGTTTTTCAACGCCGCAACGGCCTAAAACGCCGCGCGGACCAGTTTGAGGTCTTCCAGATACTGGGCGGCCCGCTGGCGCTCGGAATCGCTCTTGGCGGCGATCTCGTCCTCGGCGGCGTCGGCGATGCGCTGATCCAGCACCGCCAGGTCCAGATCGCTCATGGGGATGGCTTCGTCGGCCAGCACGGTGATCTTGGTGGCGTTGATCTCGGCAAAGCCGCCGCGGATGAAATAGCGGTCGTCCTTGCCGTCACTGCTGACGTCGATCATCCCGGCGCGCAGGGTCGTGACGGTGGCCGCATGGCCCGCCATCACGCCCATATAGCCTTCCGTGCCCGGCACCGTGACCATGTCGGCCCGGCCGGACAGCAGCAGTTTTTCCGGCGAGACCAGGTCGAAGGAGATTTTTTCAGCCATTTTCGCTCCTCCTCATCCTGAGCCTGTTGAAGGATGAGGTTGTGTCCTCATGGTTCGACGGGCTCACCATGAGGGTTTGAATGTTACGCCGCCTTGCTGGTTTCGGCGGCCATCTTGGCGGCCTTGGCCACTACTTCCTCGATGGCGCCGACCATGTAGAACGCCTGTTCGGGCAGGTGGTCGTATTCGCCGTCCACGATCGCCTTGAACGAGCGGATGGTGTCCGGCAGTTCGACGAACTTGCCCGGCGAGTTGGTGAACTGCTCGGCCACGAAGAAGGGCTGCGACAGGAAGCGCTGGATCTTGCGCGCGCGCGCCACGACCAGCTTGTCCTCTTCCGACAGCTCGTCCATGCCCAGAATGGCGATGATGTCCTTCAGCGCCTTGTACTGCTGCAGCACTTCCTGCACGCGGCGGGCGATGGTGTAGTGCTCCTCGCCGATCACCTGCGGGTCCAGGATGCGGCTGGTGGAGTCCAGCGGGTCCACCGCCGGGAAGATGCCCAGGCTGGCGATGTCGCGCGACAGCACGGTGGTGGCGTCCAGATGCGCGAAGGAGGTGGCCGGGGCCGGGTCGGTCAGGTCGTCGGCGGGCACGTAAATCGCCTGCACCGAGGGGATCGAGCCCTTGGTGGTGGAGGTGATGCGCTCCTGCAGGTTGCCCATCTCGGTGGCCAGGGTGGGCTGATAGCCCACGGCCGAGGGGATGCGGCCCAGCAGCGCCGACACTTCCGAACCGGCCTGGGTGAAGCGGAAGATGTTGTCGATGAACAGCAGGCAGTCCTTGCCTTCCACGTCGCGGAAATATTCGGCGATGGACAGGCCGGTCAGGGCCACGCGGGCGCGGGCGCCCGGCGGCTCGTTCATCTGGCCATAGACCAGGGCGCACTTGCTGCCTTCGGTCGAACCGCCGGTCTTCTTGGGATCGACGTTGACGTTGGACTCGATCATTTCGTGATAGAGGTCGTTGCCTTCGCGGGTGCGCTCGCCCACGCCCGCCAGCACCGAATAACCGCCATAGGCCTTGGCGATGTTGTTGATCAGTTCCTGCATGGTCACGGTCTTGCCGACGCCGGCGCCACCGAACAGGCCGATCTTGCCGCCCTTGGTGTAGGGGCAGAGCAGGTCGATGACCTTGATGCCCGTCACGAGAATTTCGGCCGAACCGGCCTGCTCGGAGAAGGTGGGGGCGTCGCGGTGAATGATCGCGGTATTGGTCTTGTCGATCGGGCCGGCTTCGTCGATCGGCTCGCCGATCACGTTCATGATGCGGCCCAGGGTGGCGGGACCGACCGGCACGCGGATCGGCGCGCCGGTGTCGGTCACTTCCTGGCCGCGCACCAGGCCCTCGGTGGTGTCCATGGCGATGGCGCGCACGGTGTTCTCGCCCAGATGCTGGGCGACCTCGAACACCAGGCGGACGGTCTGGCCGGTGCGCGCGTCGGTGTTGGTGGTCTCCAGCGCGTTCAGGATCGCGGGCAGGTGACCGCCCTCGAAGGTGACGTCAACGACGGCGCCGATCACCTGGGTCAGGCGGCCTTTGTGGGTCGTGTTGCTCATGGTTCTTTCTTCCTTCGTGTCTCTTTAAACCGCGGCGGCGCCGGCAATGATTTCGATAAGTTCCGTCGTGATCTTGGCCTGACGGGTGCGGTTCATCTGGATGGTGAGGGCATTGATCATGTCGCCCGCATTGCGGGTGGCGTTGTCCATCGCCGCCATCTGGCTGGCGAAGAAGCCCGCCTGGTTCTCCAGCAGCGCCGACAGGATTTGCACCGAGACGTTCTGCGGCAACAGCGCCTCCAGAATGCTTTCCTCGTCCGGCTCATAGTCATAGAGCGCGGTGGGGCCGTTGCCGGTTTCCACCTGGGCGGGGATCAACTGCTTGGCCACGGGCGTCTGGGTCACGACCGACTTGAAGTGGCAGTGGATCAGCGTCACCACATCGAACTGGCCCGCCATATAGAGGTCCAGGACCTGCTGGGCGATGGGCTTGACCGAGGCCAGGGTGGGCGACTTCAGGCCCAACTCATGGCTTTCCAGGAAGCGGTCGCCGAACTGGCGGCGCAGCTGGTCGCGGCCCTTGCGGCCCACGGTGATGATCTTGACGTCCTTGCCCTCGGCGATCAGCGCGGTGATCTTCTGACGCGCGGCGCGGACGATGGCGGAGTTGAACGCCCCCGCCAGGCCACGGTCGGCGGTCGCCACGATCACCAGCTGGCGCCGGTCGCCGCCGGTGCCGGCCAGCAGCAGCGGGGCGTCGCGTCCCGACACGCCGGCGGCGAGGTTGGAGATGATGGCCGACATCTGCTGGGCATAGGGGCGCGCGGCGTCCGCCGCGAGCTGGGCCCGGCGCAGCTTGGCCGCCGCCACCATCTGAAGCGCCTTGGTGATCTTCTGCGTGGACTTCACGCTTCCGATCCGCGTACGCATTTCCTTTACGGTCGCCATGACGGCAGCTTTCCTTAGGCGAAGGTCTTGGAGACTTCGTCCAGCGCCTTCTTCAGCGTGGCTTCCAGGTCGGGGGTCAGCGCCTTCTCCGTGCGGATACCTTCCAGGAACTGCGGATAGGCCGACTTCAGCTTGCCCAGCAGGGCTTCCTGGAAGGCCTGGACGCGGTTCGTCGGAAAGGCGTCGAGATAGCCGCGGGTGCCGGCATAGATCACCGCGACCTGCTCCTCGACGGCGAAGGGCTTGTACTGCGGCTGCTTGAGCAGCTCGGTCAGCCGCTCGCCGCGCGCCAGCATCTTCTGGGTGGCGGCGTCGAGATCGGAGCCGAACTTGGCGAAGGCCGCCATCTCGCGATACTGGGCCAGTTCGCCCTTGATCGGGCCGGCGACGGTCTTCATCGCCTTGATCTGGGCGCTGGAGCCGACGCGGCTGACCGAGATGCCGACGTTCACCGCCGGGCGGATACCCTGATAGAACAGGTCGGTCTCCAGGAAGATCTGGCCGTCGGTGATCGAGATCACGTTGGTGGGAATATAGGCCGAGACGTCGTTGGCCTGGGTTTCGATCACGGGCAGGGCGGTCAAGGAACCCGCGCCATTGTCCTCGTTCAGCTTGGCGGCGCGCTCCAAAAGGCGGCTGTGCAGATAGAACACGTCGCCCGGATAGGCTTCGCGGCCCGGCGGACGGCGCAGCAGCAGCGACATCTGGCGATAGGCCACGGCCTGCTTGGACAGATCGTCATAGATGATCAGCGCATGCATGCCGTTGTCGCGGAACCATTCGCCCATGGCGCAGCCGGCGAAGGGCGCCAGGAACTGCAGCGGCGCGGGTTCGGAGGCCGTGGCGGTGACGATGATGGTGTATTCCAGCGCGCCCGCATCGGCCAGGGTCTTGACGATCTGCGCCACGGTCGAACGCTTCTGGCCGATGGCGACATAGATGCAGTAGAGCTTGGCCTTCTCGTCCGTTCCGGCGTTGACGGCCTTCTGGTTGATGATGGCGTCGATCGCCACGGCGGTCTTGCCGGTCTGGCGGTCGCCGATGATCAGCTCGCGCTGGCCGCGGCCGATCGGGATCAGGGTGTCGATCGCCTTGAGGCCGGTCTGCACCGGTTCATGCACCGACTTGCGCGGGATGATGCCGGGCGCCTTCACGTCCACGCGGCGGCGCTCGGCCACATTGGTCAGCTCGCCCTTGCCGTCGATGGGGTTGCCCAGCGGGTCCACCACGCGGCCCAGCAGGCCCTTGCCCACCGGCACTTCCACGATGGCGCCGGTCCGCTTGACGGTGTCGCCTTCCTTGATGGTGGCGTCGGAGCCGAAGATCACGCAGCCGACATTGTCGGTTTCCAGGTTCAGGGCCATGCCCTTGATGCCGCCGGGGAACTCGACCATCTCGCCGGCCTGCACATTGTCCAGGCCGTGCACGCGGGCGATGCCGTCGCCCACGCTCAACACTTCGCCGACTTCCGAAACCTGGGCCTCGGCGCCGAAATTGGCGATCTCGCGCTTGAGGATCGCGGAGATTTCTGCGGGCTGAATGTCCATCTTAGTTTCCTTTCATGGCCGCACGCAGGCCGTCGAGCTTGGTGCGAAGAGACGAGTCGATCATGCGCGAACCGACCTTGACGACGAGGCCGCCGAGCAAGCCAGGATCAACGCGGGTATGCAGGCGGGGCTCCTTGCCCAGCTTGGATTTCAGAACGGTCTTGAGTTCGGTGACCTCGGCCTCGCTGAGGGCGCGGGCGGCGGTGACTTCGGCTTCGGTTTCGCCGCGCGACCTGGCCACCAGGCTCTCATACGCCTTGATGATCTGGCCCAGGGCCGACAGGCGGCGCTTGGAGGCCAGCAGCAGCACGAACCGGGTGGTCAGCGGGTTGGCGTCCATCTTTTCCAGAACCGCCTTCAGCGCCCGGGCCTGATCCTGGGCGCTGAACACCGGCGACCGCACCAGACGGGCCAGATCGGGGCTGCCGTCCAGGGCGCGGCGCAGGGACGCCAGATCGCCGCTCACGGCATCCACCGCGCCGCTTTCCCGAGCCAGTTCGAACGCCGCCAGGGCGTAACGCCCCGCCAGTCCGCCTTCCGCCTTTTCGTTCGCCACATTCATCCTTTGCGGCTGTCAGCGGAATGCCCCGCCAAGCTGCCGTCGTCTTCTGGATTAAGCTATTGAATTAGCTGTTTATTCGTGCCCCGGCGCGAGTCACCCCGGCGGTGCGGCTGCCAGTTAGCATGGGCCACAACGGCGATGCAATAATGACGCTCACGCCATGCTGTCGCGGCCGCGAAGCCTAGAGGGCGTGCAGAAACCGGGACAACCGGAATTGCCCCAGCCAGTCGTGCACCGAATGGACGGCGAGAAAGTCGTAGGAGCCGACCACCATCTCGGCGCGCCCCATCAAATTCTCCACCGGCACCATGCCGACACCGCCTTCGGCGAGGGGGACGCGGCTGTCCAGCGAGTTGTCGCGGTTGTCGCCCATCACGAAGACATGACCGGACGGAACGGTGCGTGTGGCCATGGTGTCCAGGGGGCCGTTCGCCTGCCATTTGAAGATCGGGTGGCGGGCGCCGCCCGGCAGTTCCTCGATGAACTGGGCCACCGGCGCCTTGCTGCCGTCGTGATTTTCCACCTGCCCAAGCCCCGCGGGCGTCAGGGGCAGGGCCGCGCCATTGATGACCAGCCGCCCGGCGCGCATGGCGATGCGGTCCCCCGGCAGCCCGATCACGCGCTTGACCAGTGTGACGCGCGGGTTGCCCGGCGCGCGGAAAACCACCACATCGCCGTGCCGGGGCATGGCTCCGAACAGCCGGGCCTGCGAGGCCGGACCCAGGCCATAGGGCAGGGACCAGCGGCTGAAGCCATAGGGATATTTGCTGGCGATGAAGGCGTCGCCGATCCGCAGGGTCGGCTCCATGGAGCCGGAGGGGACATAGAAGGGCTGGGCGATGGCGGTGGTGGCGCAGGCCATCAGGACGGCCACCAGCGCCGGTTCCGCCAATCTCTTGAGAACCTGGCCCTTGAGAAAACGCCGGATTGTCTGCCGCATGGGCCGAGTTTGGCGCAATTGTGCGGTTTTTCAACCTGTTTCCGGGCCGTTTCCGGGGCTCCTTTTTCCGGCCCACGCCTTGACCCCATGCGGGCGAGGGGCGATATGCCGGGCATGATTGAACTGTCCCAGGAATTCAGCTTCGACGCCGCCCATTTCCTGGACGGCGCGCCGGAATACCGCCGGATGCACGGCCATTCCTTTTATGCCGAGGTGACGCTGCGCGGCGAGCCGGACCCCGAAACGGGCTTCCTGCGCGACCTGGGCGAGGTGGACCGCGCCCTGAAGGCGATCCGCGAGATGCTGGACCACCGGCTGCTCAACGAGGTGGAGGGGCTGGGCAAGCCCACGCTGGAAAATCTCGCAAAGTTCATCTTTGACCGCGCCCGTACCACGCTGCCGGAAGTGGCGCGGGTCAAGCTGCGCCGCCCGTCCTATGGACAGACCTGCACTTATCAGGAGGCTTGATCCTCACCCTTCGACAGGCTCAGGGTGAGGATGGAAGGTTTCCTCATGCTGAGCCTGTCGAAGCATGAGGCGAGGTGACCATGACGAAAAAGCTCACCCAGTTGGGCAAACAGGTGGCGCAGCCCGCATCGCCCGACAAGGCGGTGCTGGAGGCGGTACCCAACCCGCATCCGGGCAGCGATTATGTGGTGCGTTTCACCGCGCCGGAATTCACCAGCCTTTGCCCGATCACCGGCCAGCCCGATTTCGCCCATTTCGTGATCGACTATGTGCCGGGCAAGGCCATCGTGGAATCCAAGGCGGGCTATTGGTATCCGCGCGGCGGAATGCCGATCGACATCTTCTGGCAGGACGGCAAGTTGCCCAAGGGCGTCTGGCTGCCCGATCCGGGTGTCGCGCCCTATCGCGGCCGCGGCTGAACTCCGTCTCGACGTCAATTCCGAAACGGCCGCATTCGCGTATCCGTGCGTTGTGAACGCATGACGACCGTGCGGCGGGCGGGCGCGATGAAAGGAAGGAAAAGAGTGGCTCCCCGGGCAAGATTCGAACTTGCGGCCAACCGGTTAACAGCCGATTGCTCTACCACTGAGCTACCGAGGATCAGCACTCTTGGAGGGGCGCTATCTACCCGCTCTGTTTTACCATGACTACAGAAAACTTCTAAAAGATGAAAATATTTCCTTGGACCTGCAAAGGGATGCTGGGCAGGGCGGCTGCGGTGGCCGTGCGGGCGAAGGGCGGGCGGACGCCATGACCAGAAAGCACAGCGCCCGGCTGGGGAAATACCGCATTCCCTTGCCGGGTTCCGCGATCCTGCGCATCACCATCGGCGTATTGCTGGTGCTGGGCGGTTGCCTGGGCTTCCTGCCGGTGCTGGGATTCTGGATGGCGCCGCTGGGACTGGTGGTGCTGTCCATCGACCTGCCTTTCGCGCGCCGCTGGCGGCGCCGGGCCGAGGTCTGGTGGGGCAACCGCAGGCAGGCGCGCCGCCGCCATAAAAGCCGCCACAATAAAAAAAGAGGCCGGGAATGATCCCGGCCCCAAGGCGTTGGGTAATGGTGGGGTGTCTTCAAGGAAGACGCGGAGAGGATGCCCCCAAAAGGGTTAACAAGGCATTAACCGTAAGGCCGCAAAGCGAGATTCGTCCAAAAAGCAGCCAGCGGCCCGCCGGGACCGCTGGCTGATTCGTCCGGAGATGCGAAAACTACTTGGGAACGGGCAGGGCGGTGCCCTTGTCGGCGCTGCGTTCCGGCACCCAGATGGTGTTGCCTGCGGGCTGCACGCCGGTGGGCTGCTGCAAGCCCTCCTTGAACACGGTCACTTTGGCGGTATCGCCGGTGATGGTGAGGTAGTGGACCTTGCCGCTGCCGTTTTCGGCGACATAGAGGCGGCCGCCATGCTCGCGCATTCCGTCGGGCTTCGTCACCAGCTTGTCCATGAAGATCTCGACCGGGGTGGCCTTGCCGTTGGCGTCGAAATCGATGCGGTAGAGATTGCCCGCGAACACGGTGTTCACATAGAGCTTGCCGTTCAGGAAGGCGATGCCGTCGATGCCGTACATCAGGCGGAAATTGTCCAGCACGGTGGTGCCTTCGGTACCGCCCTTCTTCACATGGTGCAGACGGCCGGTGAAGGTGTCGGTGACATAGAGCGAGCCGTCGGCCGCCACCACCATGTCGTTGCACAGACTGGTCGCTCCCGGCAGGCTCCAGCGCGATTTGGGCTTGCCGCTGGCCAGGTCGAAGCCGCGCAAGCTGGCCTTGCGGCCTTCGGTGGGGGTGCCGTTGTCGATCTGGCAGGCCCACAGCGTGTTGCTGCCCGGATCGGCCAGCACGCCCAGGAAGGTGGCCTGGGGGAATTCCTTGCTCACATCGACCCAGACGGTGGCGGCGCCGCCTGGCTTGGCGCGGTAGAGGCGTGGCTGGCTGGCGCTGCCCAGGATCACATCGCCATTGGGGGCGACGGTCAGGCTTTCGGGCTGGGCGCCCTTTGGGGTGGTGACATCGGCCTGGGCGGCGCTGGCCGAGGCCAGCAGCGCGGCGGCCGCCAGGGTGGAAAGCAGCGTGCAAACCAGGCGCATGGAAAACTCCCTCCGTTGTTTTGGAGAACTCTATATCAGCGATTGGGGATTTTTTGTGGAGGCCACGCCCGGAATTGAACCGGGGTTCACGGATTTGCAATCCGCTGCGTCACCACTCCGCCACGTGGCCTCAACGCTCAGTCAGCGGCGCACCGCCTTCGTCGTTTTGCGGAAATCAAGTCGATTTACCGAAGCGAACGGCCGTCTAACATAGAGCGGCGACACCTTACAAGTCGTAACGGTATTTGCCTATCCATGCGACGGCTTTCCCGTCGCGCCGCGCGCTTTGCTCGCGTATAGAACAGGTCTCGAATTCGCGGCCTTCGTTCCGGCGTCAGCCGGGTGATAACAGGCTTATAGCTGGGGACGGCAATGGCAGACATCGCTTTACAACGCAAAAACATGGTTGAGAGCCAAATTCGCCCGAGCGACGTGACCGATCGGCGCGTGACGGCCGCGATGAGCGCGATTCCCCGCGAGGCGTTCGTCCCCGCGAGACTGGCGAAGCTCGCCTATAGCGATGAAGCGCTTCATGTGGCGCCTGGTGCCGTGATGCTGCCGCCGACCGTTCTCGCGAAGCTCGTGCAACTCGCCGATATCAATCCCGCCGACTCGGTCCTCGTTATCGGCGGATACGCCGGATACGCAGCGGCAATCGTCGCGCAGATTGCAAAATCGGTCGTCGCGTTGCTGCCAGATAGAGAGACCGCAACGTCTGTCACGGATGCTTGCCGCAGCGTTTCCATCGGCAACGTCACGGCGGTCGCCGGTGGACTGTCGGAAGGGTGGAAAGCTCAGGCACCCTATGACGTCATTATCGTCGAGGGCGGCGTCGAAACAATTCCCGACGCAGTCAAAGCGCAGCTGTCAGATGGCGGCCGTCTCGTTGCGATCGAAGTCGAGCGCGAGCTCGGCCATGCGTTTCTACTGCAGAAGACGGGCGAATTTTTTGTTCGCCGCGACGCGTTTCAGACGGCTGCGCCGCTGCTGACGGGCTTTGAATCCGCGAAGCCTGCTTTCGTTTTCTAGTTCCGGTCTGCGCTCACTCGCAGATTTATCGAACGCGACGACTCCATCGCCGCGCCGGCGTTTTTGCATCCGGCTTTCTAAACTCGAAGTTCGCGCGAAGAGTGTGTTTCGCGCCACGCTCGGCACGAAAATATTAATAAATGCTAGACGGATAGGCGTGGCGACCCAAGTTATCCGGTACGTTGTTGCGGGGACGCTTCGCCTTAGTGAAAGCCACTCGCAGCGAATCGGGTAAATGACGTTTCTGCATTTCTGAGGGGGAGCGTTCGCTAGTTCGGGGCCGCGAACGCCAGAATGGGTTCATGCAATTGTCGATGATAGCGCAAGCTCAACCGTCACGAATGCGCGCGCGGCTTAGGTCACGCTGCGCGATCTCGGCTCTGCTGGCTCTGGC
>Ga0066256_1005668_pt1 | contig 10194 bp, 9 predicted proteins | sample ThiBio_1000_biof_FD_87107 | JGI IMG/M metagenome (GOLD analysis project Ga0066256, IMG submission 87107) | Wastewater bioreactor microbial communities from Cape Town, South Africa - Thiocy_expt_1000_biof (version 2) | ecosystem: Engineered > Bioreactor > Thiocyanate-remediating >... | reverse complement strand
TGGCCCGCCCATGGCCAGCGCGCTGGCGCGGCGCGCGTGCAGTTCGGCCAGCTCGGCCGCCCATTCGCCGACCGGCGCCTGAGCCTGGCGGTCTGTCACGCTCATCGCGCCCCCTTCAGACCCAGCGTGCGGGCCAGTTCGGCGGCGGCATCCCACTCCGACATCATGTAGCGGTGCGATTCGACGTAGCCGCGGAAGATCGGCTGGTTGCCGGACTTTTCGACCAGCGCGCGCCACTGCGGGTCCTGCGACACCTTGCGCAGCGCCTCTTCCCAGAACCGGATCTGCTCGGCGTTGACGCCCGGCGGCAGCGTCACCCCGTTGTAGCTGACATAGTCGGCCGGCACGCCCTGCTCGCGCCAGGTCTTGACACCCGCCAGTGGCCCGCTGCCGGGCTCGCGCGCCGCGCTGGCGATGATGCGCAGCTTGCCCGCCGCCACCTGCGGCAGCACCACCGGCGCGGTGGCCGAGACCACGTCCACATGGCCGCCGATCAACGCCGTCACCGATTCGCCCGACGAGCGGAACGGCGCGATGGTGAGCTTGTCGATCGCCACCCCCGCCACGTGCAGCGGCTTGGCGATCGCCATGTGGATGTTCTGGCCCAGCGCCGGCGCCACCGCGATGCGCAGCGCGGCCGGGTCGGCCTTGAGCGCGTTGACCAGGTCGCTGCCGCTGTGCAGCGGCGAATCGGCGCGCACCGCCACCACCGAGGTCTCCTCCACCAGCATGGCCACCGGCATGAACTCGCGTGGATCGGCCTTGATCAGCCCGGTCACCGCGCCGGCGATGGCGCCGGTGTGGAAGGTGCCCAGGTAGTGGGCGTTGCCCTTGCCCGCACGCAACGCATTCATCGCCAGGGCACCACCGGCACCCACCTTGTTCTCGACGATGACGGGCTCGCCAGCAGTCAGCTTCAGACGGTCGAGGGCGTCCTTGATGGCGCGCGCATACAGATCGACCGTGCCGCCAGGCGCCACGCCGACGATGTAGTTGATGCGCTCGGTGGGTTTCCATGCGGTTTGCGCCAGCGCCGTGGCGGCCAGGCACAGGCTGCCGAGCATCAGGCCGGCCAGGGTTCGAAATTTCATGGCATCTCCTCGTCGGTGCGACAACGGTGGCGCCCGCCCAGGGCATGGGCCGGGTCCGGACTTCAAGGTGGCATTGAATCATTCAACATATGGATTGTCAACAATCTTTATGTTGTCTATGATCTGCATACTGCCCCATTTTCTGGAGAACCCATGCCGCGCATCCACCTGCCCTCCGAAGTCACCGGTACCGTCTGGAAAGTCGAGGTGCGCGCCGGTGACCCGGTGACCGCCGACCAGACCCTGGTCATCCTGGAAAGCATGAAGATGGAGATTCCGCTCACCGCCCCGCGCGCCGGCGTGGTGCTGGAACTGCTGGTGGCCGAGGGCGAAGGTGTCAGCGAAGGCCAGACGGTCGTGGTGCTGGAATGATCGCCGGGCACCTCATCACCTGGGCCGCGACGCAGCACGGCGCGCGCACCGCGGTGGTGTTTGGTGAGCAGCGCTTCAGCCACGCCGAGATCGAGACCCGCAGCAACCGCTTCGCCCAGGCCGCGCTGGCCCTGGGCCTGCAACCCGGCGAGCGGCTGGCGGTGCTGCTGGACAACTCGGTCGAGAGCCTGGACAGCGGCTTTGGCGCCGAAAAGGCGGGCCTGACCTACGTGGCCCTGAATGCCCGCCACACGCTGACCGAGCACCTGGAGATCCTGGCCGATGCTGGCGCCAGCGCGGTGCTGGTGGGGCGGCGCCATGGCGAACTGGCAACGGCCTTTGTCCAGGCCGCCGGCCGCGAGCTGCCGCGGTTGCGCCATGTGCTGGGCCTGGATGTGGACGCTCCCGGCGTGACCGACTGGCCGCGTGCCACGGCGGCGGCGCCCGACCGCCCGCCAGCCATCGAGATCGGGCCCGAGCACCTGATGCGCATCGCCTACACCAGCGGCACCACCGGCCGGCCCAAGGGCGTGGCCTACACGCTGGAGCGCTGGCAGGCGCGCCTGGCCAACCACTTCCTGGCGATGGAATACGGCCTGTCGGTGGACGACGCCATGCTGCATGTGGGGCCGCTCACCCACGCCGCCGGGGTGTATCTGTTCCCCTGCTTTCTGCGCGGCGCGCGCAACGTGGTGCTGGACCAGTTCGACCCGGCCGCCGTGCTGGCGGCGATCGAGCGCGAACGCATCACGCAGCTGATGCTGGTGCCGACCATGATGCTCCGGCTCGTGGAAGCAATCGAAGGCGGTGCGCGCGGCGACTGGTCGTCGCTCAAGCGCATCCACTACGGCACCGCGCCCACGCCGGTGGCCCTGATCCGGCGGGCGCAGGCCATCTTCGGCCCCATCCTGCGCCAGCAGTACGGCATGACCCAGGCGGTGCAGCCGCTGTGCGTGCTCTACCCGCACCAGCCTGGGGGCGACAGCGCCCAAGACCCCATCGGCTCCTGTGGCCGGCCCAGCGCCAACGTGCGCATCGTGCTGCGCGATGCCAGCGGGCAGGAAGTGCCGCGGGGCGCGGTGGGCGAGATCACCCTGGCCCACGAGGGTGTCGCCCGGGTCGATTTCTGGCGCCGCCCCGAGCTGCTGGCCGAAAGCGTGCGCGGCGGCTGGTACTACAGCGGCGACCTGGGCCGCTTTGACCCCCAGGGCTTCCTGCACATCGTCGGCCGCAACAAGGACATGATCATCAGCGGCGGCTTCAACGTCTACGCGCGCGAGGTCGAGGACGCCCTGGCCGCGCACCCGGCCGTGCTGGAGGCCGCCGTATTGGGCCTGCCCGATCCGCAATGGGGCGAGGCGGTCGCGGCGGTGGTGGTGCTGCGCGCCGGCGCCAGGGCCAGCGTCCAGGAGCTGATCGCGCACTGCGGCCAGCGCATCGCCGGCTACAAGAAACCGCGCCACATCGCCTTTGCCGAGGCGCTGCCGCGCAACCTGGCGGGCAAGGTGCAAAAACCGGGCCGGCGCCAGCGGTTCCCGGCGCCACCCGCCTGCATCTCAGTCGCTGCCCGCGGGCTCCAGCCCCCGGGCGGCGTCCTCGGCCGACTCCTCGCTGCCCTGGCGCGCCCGCCGCAACGCCTGCTCGGCATCGCCGCGCGCCAGCGCCTTGAGCGCCCGGCGCCACAGCCTGACCGAGCGCTGGCGCCGCGCCACCGTGGCCAGCCCCAGCTTGCTGTAGCGCAGGCTTTGCAGCGACAGCTTGGCGATCATGCGGCGCAGTCGTTCGTTGCCGGCAAAGTGGGCGCCGATCTGGATCAGCCGGTACGTCGTCTCGGCATAGGCATCGCCGCCATCCGGCGCGTCGGCCAGCACTTCGAGCCGCGCCACGCCGGCACGCGTCACCACCAGCAACTCGGGCGGCAGGCCGGCGGCCATCACCTTGCGCAACGCGATCTCCACCAGCCCGGCGCGGATCTCGAACAGCTCGCGCAGCTCCTGGGCCGACAGGCTGCTGACCACCGCGCCGCGCCGCGGCAGCACCGCCACCAGGCCCTCTCGCTCCAGGATGCGGATGGCCTCGCGCACCGGCCCGCGGCTGATGGCGAACTCGTCGGCCAGCTCCTGCTCGCCGATGCGCGCACCCGGCGCCAGCGTGCCCGCGATGATGCGGTCGCCCACCTGCGCCGCCACCTGCTCGGGCACGGTGCGCGTCGGCTCCAGACTGTCGGCCAGCAGCCGGAACTGGATCGCGCGCTCCCAGCGCTCGAAGACTTCCTGATCAGACGCGGCTGTGGCCATGGCAGATGTCCCGTTCCACCGGCAAGTGGCTTGCCGGAACCCTGATTGTTGACAATTGACAGGAGTATAGAAACTGCACGGGGCCGGCCGCGGCGGCCCACCGGCTACGCCAGTGGCCCAAGCTTGCCCTGCACCAGCCTCAGCGTCCGCCCGCAGCGCGCCGCCATCTGCTCATCGTGCGTCACGACGACAAAGGCCGTGCCGTGCCGCGCAGCCAGATCCATCATCAAGGCGAACACCGCGTCGGCAGTGGCGCGGTCCAGGTTGCCCGTGGGTTCGTCGGCCAGCACGCAGGCCGGCTGGGTGACCAGGGCGCGCGCGATGGCCACGCGCTGGCGCTCGCCGCCCGACAGCTCGGCCGGGCGGTGCTGCACGCGCCCGGCCAGGCCCACCTGGGCCAGCATCTGCTCCGCGCGGCGCGTGCACTCCGCATACGGCAGGCGCCGGATGCGCAGCGGCATGGCCACGTTGTCCAGCGCGCTGAATTCGGGCAGCAGGTGGTGAAACTGGTAGACAAAGCCCAGGTGCTGGTTGCGCAAATCGCCCTGCTGCGCCGGCGAGAGCTGCGCCAGGTGCTGGCCCTGCAGGTGCACGCTGCCCGACGTGGGCGCGTCCAGTGCGCCCAGCAGGTGCAGCAGCGTGCTCTTGCCCGAGCCCGAGGCGCCGACGATGGCCAGCGTCTCGCCCGCGTGCACCTCCAGGTCCACGCCCTGCAGCACGCTCACGTCCAGGCGCCCCTCGGTGAAGCGCTTGGTCAGGCCCCGGGCCTGCAGCACCACTTGGTTTTTGAAGGTAATTTGGCCTCCAGCGCTTGCTGGATAAGCGCCACCAGCTACATTATTCATAGCGCAAAGCCTCCGCGGGGTTCACGCGGCTGGCGCGCCAGCTCGGGTACAGCGTGGCCACGAAGGCCAGCACCAGCGAGATCACGCCCACGGGCACGATGTCGGCGCTCTGCGGGTCGCTGGGCATGCGACTGATGAGGTAGATGTCCTTGGGCAGGAAGCTGGCGCTCAGCAGCCGCTCGATGGCGGGCACGATCACGTCGATGTTGTAGGCAATCCCCAGGCCCAGCAGCAGCCCGGCCAGCGTGCCGATGACGCCCACCATCGCGCCCTGCACCACGAACACGCCCATGATGCTGCGCGGGCTGGCGCCCAGGGTGCGCAGGATGGCGATGTCGGCGCGCTTGTCCTGCACCGTCATCACCAGCGTGGACACCAGGTTGAACGCCGCCACGGCCACGATCAGCGTGAGGATGATGAACATCATGCGTTTTTCGAGCTGCACAGCGGCGAACCAGGTGCGGTTCTGCTGCGTCCAGTCGCGGATGCGCAGGTCGCCGCTGAGGGTGTGGGCCAGGTCCTGCGCCACGGCGCGTGCCTGGTGCAGGTCGCGCAGCTTCAGGCGGATGCCCGTGGGGCCTTCCAGGCGGAAGATGCGCTCGGCGTCCTCGTGGTGCAGCAGCACCAGCGTGGAGTCGTATTCGTAGTGGCCCGAGTCGAAGGTGCCGGCCACCTGCATCTGCTTGAGGCGCGGCACCACGCCGGCCGGCGTGACCTGGCCCGTGGGCGCGATCAGCGTGACCACGTCGCCCGCGCGCACGCCCAGCATGCGCGCCAGCTCGCCGCCCAGCACCACGCGGAATTCGCCGGGCACGAGCTGGGCCAGCGTGTCGCCCTGGGCGCCTGCCAGCAGGTCGGTGACCTCGGGCTCGCGCGCCGGGTCGATGCCGCGCACCAGCGCGCCCTTCATGTCCTCGCCGCGCGCCAAGAGCGCCTGCGCCGCGACAAAGGGCGCGGCAGCCACCACGGCCGGGTTGGCACGCGCCTCCTGCAGGGTGCGCGCCACGTCGGGCAGGGCCGCGCCGCCGGGGGCGAAGATCTCGATGTGCGAGACCACGCTGAGCATGCGGTCGCGCACTTCCTTCTGGAAGCCGTTCATCACCGAAAGCACGATGATGAGCGCCGCCACCCCGAGCGCGATGCCCAGCATGGACACGCCCGAGATGAACGAGATGAAGCCATTGCGCCGCGTGGCGCGGCCCGCGCGGGTGTAGCGCCAGCCCAGGGCCAGTTCGTAGGGAATCTGCATGAGAGCGCGATTGTGGCATCCCGCAAAATACCGGGCATGCCGGACACCCCGCACCTCATCATCCCCAGCGCCTTCCTGCCCGTTGAAGGCTGCCGCCAGGCCCTGCAGGGCCTGCGCCTGCCCCACCTGGACGCGCTGCTGCGGCGCCTGAGCCTGCAAGAGCACACCCAGACCCCCGACGACGCCCTCAGCGCCCCGCACGAGCGCGTCCTGGCGCACGCCCTGGGCCTGCCCGAGGACGACGGGCGCACCCCCTGGGCCGCCTGGGAGCTCTGCCAGCGCGGCCGCACGCCAGACGCCCTGCACAGCGCCTGGGCCTGGATCACGCCCTGCCACTGGCAGGTGCGCACCGACCACGTGACCCTGGCCGACCCGGCCGCGCTGCAGCTCGACGAAGCCGCCGCGCGCGCCCTGCTGGAGGTGCTGGCGCCCTGGTTTGCGCAGGACGGCATCACCCTGCACTACGACCGCCCCACGCGCTGGCTGGCCCAGGGCGAACTGCTGGCCGGCCTGGCCACGGCCTCGGTCGAGCGCGTGCTGCACCGCGACGTCTCGCACTGGCTGCCGGGCGAGCACAAGGCCCACCCGCTGCGCCGCCTGCACAGCGAAATGCAGATGCTGCTCTACACCCACCCCCTGAACGACGCGCGCGAGGCCCAGGGCCTGCCGCCCGTCAACGCCTTCTGGGTGCACGGCGCGGGCCGCCTGGACGCACCGCCCTCCCCCACCGGTGCGGCGCCCCGGGTCGATACCCGCCTGCAGGACGCCGCCCTGCGCGAGGACTGGCCCGCCTGGGCCGCCGCCTGGCAGGCGCTGGACGCCGGCCCCCTGGCCCAGTTGCACACCCAGGCCGCGCAGGGCCAGGCCGTGCGCCTCACCCTGTGCGGCGAGCGCGGCGCGCTCACCTGGCACACGGCAGCGCGCAGCCTGGGGCAGAAGATTCAAAGCCTTTTGCGGCCCCAGCGCTTTGCAGACGTGCGCGAGAAGCTATGAAAATAATAGCGAGAGACATCCCCCCGCGCGCCGTCTGGGCGCTGGAGCAGGCGGGCCTGCACCCGCTGCTGGCACGCCTGTATGCCGCACGCGGCGTACAGGCGCCGGGCGAGCTGGACGACAGCCTGGCCCAGTTGCTGCCGCCCGGCGGGCTGCAGGGCGGGCAGGGGGCCGCCCGCCGGCGGGCCGAGGCCAGCGCGCGCGACCGGCGCCTGTGCATCGTGGCCGACTACGACTGCGACGGCGCCACCGCCTGCGCCGTGGCCGTGCGCGGCCTGCGCCTGCTGGGCGCGCGCCATGTGGACTACCTGGTGCCCGACCGCGTGGTCGATGGCTACGGCCTCACCCCGCCCATCGCCCGGCGCGTGCACGAGCGCGGCGCGGACTTGCTCATCACCGTGGACAACGGCATCGCCAGCGTGGAAGGCGTGGCCCAGGCACGCGCCCTGGGCCTGGCCGTGCTCATCACCGACCACCACCTGCCCGGCCCCGAACTGCCGCCGGCCCAGGCCATCGTCAACCCCAACCAGCCGGGCTGCCACTTTGCGAGCAAGGCCCTGGCCGGCGTGGGCGTGATGTTCTACGTGCTCATGCAACTGCGCGCCGAACTGCGCCAGCGCGGCGTGTTCGACGCCGCCCAGCAGCCGCGCCTGGAGCCCCTGCTGCCCCTGGTCGCCCTGGGCACCGTGGCCGACGTGGTGCGCCTGGACGCCAACAACCGACGCCTGGTAGCCCAGGGCTTGAAACGCATCCGCGCCGGGCAGATGCCGCCGGGCATTGCCGCCCTGCTGCGCGTGGCCGGGCGCCAGCCGCCCCTGGCCACCACCTTCGACTTCGGCTTCGCGCTGGGCCCGCGCATCAACGCCTCCGGGCGTCTGGCCGACATGACGCTGGGCATCGAATGCCTGCTGACCGACGACGCCGCGCGCGCCGACGATCTGGCGCAGCAGCTCGACGCCATCAACCGCGAACGCCGCGAAATCGAAGGCGGCATGCGCGAGCAGGCCCTGTTGCTGGCCGAAGACCGGTTTGGCGCGCAGGACGAACCGCCCCCCGCCGTCAGCGTGTTCGACCCCGACTTCCACGAAGGCGTGGTGGGCATCGTCGCCTCGCGCATCAAGGACCGGCTGCACCGCCCCACCTTCGTCTTTGCCGCCAGCGGCGCGCCGGGCAAGGCGCACGAGCTCAAGGGCTCGGGCCGCTCCATTCCGGGCTTTCATTTGCGCGACGCGCTGGACCTGGTGGCCAAGCGCCACCCCGGCGTGCTGCTGCGCTTTGGCGGCCACGCCATGGCCGCGGGCTGCACCGTGCCCGCCGAGCGCTTCGCCGAGTTCGAGCAGGCCCTGGCCCAGGTCGCCCGCGAATGGCTGGACGCCGCCACCCTCACCCGCCGCCTGGAGACCGACGGCCCCCTGGCGCCCGAATGGCGCCGCGCCGACCTGGCCGACACGCTGCAGCGCGAGGTCTGGGGCCAGGGCTTTGCGCCGCCCCTGTTCAGCGAGGAGGTGGAGGTGCTGGGCCAGCGCCTGGTGGGCGAGCGCCACCTCTCGCTCAAGCTGCGCCACCAGGGCGCGCCCGTGGACGGCATCTGGTTCGGCCGCACCGAACCCCTGCCCGCGCGCGCCCTGCTCGCCTGGCGCCTGGACGTCAACGAATGGCGCGGCGAGCGCAAGGTGCAGTTCGTGATCGAGGGGGCGCAGGAATAGGCCGCCCCCTGCGTGCGGCGCTCAGTGCTCGGCGTCGTGCGCGGAGTGGCCCATCAGCCGGTCGGTCAGCGCAATGGCCAGCGCCGAGAGCAGGAACACGCTGTGGATGATGGTCTGCCACATCAGCACCTTCGTGTCGTAGTTGGCGGCGTTGATGAAGCTCTTGAGCAGGTGGATCGAGCTGATGCCGATGATGGCCATGCCCAGCTTGACCTTGAGCACCGAGGCGTTCACGTGGTTGAGCCACTCGGGCTGGTCGGGGTGACCTTCGAGGTTCATGCGGCTGACGAAAGTCTCGTACCCGCCCACGATGACCATGACCGGCAGGTTGGTGCTCGTCACCCCGTCGATCAGGCCCAGCCCCGCCAGCATGGTGATGGTCTCGTTGAGCCGGGTAACGTGCGCATCGGCCTTGTAGCCCCGGTTGGCGACCAGCGCCTGCAGCGCCTCGGCATTGCCGAACGCGGCCTCCAGCAAATGCACCAACTCCACCCAGAAATGGAACACGTACACGGCCTGCGCAGCAATCAGCCCCAGGTAGAGCGGCAACTGCAGCCAGCGGCTCGCGAAAATGAGGGACGGCAAGGGGCGCAAGGCGGCGCTCGGGCGGAATTTTTCGGTCATGGGCAGCGGCGAATGAAAAAAACGGGCCGCAAATTGTAGAGGAGCCCCGGACCGGCGCACGCCATGCCGCCACCGAAACGGCAGAGACTTGCAAGAGGGATGGATGCCATCTCTACGGCCGGCAAAGCCATGCCCACCAACCAGGAGCACAGCTCCTATGGAGAGCGATGGGCGGTTTGCAATATGCATTACTTGTGCAAAAGTAATGTGAATAATAAACTCAACTCCCGATGAACCAATCCGACCATATCCTTGAACTGGCCCGAAGCCGGCGCGTGCTGCGGGCAGCGGATGTGCGCGAGCACGGCTGGTCACCGCAGCTTCTGCTCCGGCTGCACCAGGCTGGCAGGCTGCAGCGGTTCGCCCGTGGCCTGTACGGTCTGCCGGATGCCGAGATCACGGAGCCCCAGACACTGATCGAGGTGTGCCAGCGCGTGCCCAAAGCCGTACTGTGCCTGCTGAGCGCACTGCAATTCCACGAAATCGGCACGCAACTGCCCCATGAGGTCTGGATTGCCCTGCCTGAAGGCACGCAGGCTCCGGCACCCGGCTATCCAAGCCTGCGCATCACGCGCCTGCGGGGCGCCGCGTACAGCGAGGGCATCCAGACCGTCAGCGAGCACGGCGCCCCCATCCGCGTGTACAGCGCCGCCAAGACGGTGACGGACTGCTTCAAGTTCCGCAACAAGATCGGCCTGGATGTGGCGCTGGAGGCGCTCAAGGAGGCCTGGCGCAGCCGCAAGGTCACCATGGCCGAACTGAGCCACTTCGCCCGCATCAATCGCGTAGAACGTGTCATGCAACCCTACCTTGAGGCGGTGACGCCATGAGCGCGAATCTTTCGGCATCGATCCTGGCCCGGCTGCTGGCACTCGCCAGGCAACGGGGCGACGACTACAGCCTGCTGCTGAACCGCTTCGCGATGGAGCGCCTGCTGGCACGCCTGAGCGCATCCAGGCATGCCGAGCGCTTCCTGCTCAAGGGCGCACTGCTCTTTGCGCTGTGGTACGACACCCC
>Ga0066256_1005667_pt1 | contig 10194 bp, 7 predicted proteins | sample ThiBio_1000_biof_FD_87107 | JGI IMG/M metagenome (GOLD analysis project Ga0066256, IMG submission 87107) | Wastewater bioreactor microbial communities from Cape Town, South Africa - Thiocy_expt_1000_biof (version 2) | ecosystem: Engineered > Bioreactor > Thiocyanate-remediating >... | reverse complement strand
ATTGCGGTGCCAGATCAAGGGTATGGATCTGTCGGGCGACTATAATCGCTTCATTCGCGAGAAGCGGGCAGTGCTGACGGGCATTAATGACGAGTTGCGCGCGAAGTTCGCGGCGCAGGGGCTGGGCAGCAAGGCAACGCTCGACGCCTATGACCGCTATGTCACGTCGCTCGCCAACGGTTTCGGCACAGGCGAGGGGCAGCGCAGCTGCTCTGAGTTCAAGGCGTTGATGGGCGTCGCGATCGACACGCCCGCGAGCCGTGCTGCGTTGCTGGACCTTGCCGTATGGTCGGGGTCCGATCCGGTACGCGGGGCTGACCAGTGCGCACCGAGGATTGCGCTCGCTCGATAGGGTGTCGGCCTGCGGGCGTCCTCGCAGGTGGCGTCAGCGAGAAATGGGGGCTCATGGTCTGGACCATGGGCCCCCGCTTCATTTGAAGCACGTGCTGCGGTTTTGCAGTGTCCACATAAAGAAATCTTTATATTTGCTGTGAAGGCCGAGCCTTGATAAGGCGCAGCCCATTCGCGCACCGGTAGAGTTGGTGCGCCATGACTATCGATCATTCGCGAGGAGACTTCAGGTGGCGACGTTAGCCGAGGATTATATCGTCAAGGACATTTCGCTTGCGGCTTTCGGCCGGAAGGAGATTGAGATTGCGGAGACGGAGATGCCGGGCCTGATGGCGCTTCGTGCGGAGTTTGGCGCGAGCAAGCCGCTGAAGGGTGCGCGGATCACCGGCTCGCTGCACATGACCATCCAGACGGCGGTGCTGATCGAGACGCTGGCCGAGCTGGGCGCGGAGATCCGCTGGGCTTCGTGCAACATTTTCTCGACCCAGGACCATGCGGCAGCGGCGATTGCGGCGGCGGGCATTCCGGTGCTCGCGGTGAAGGGCGAGACGCTGGAAGAATATTGGGACTATGTCGTCAAGATCTTCGACTGGGGTGACACGCCCTGCAACATGATCCTCGACGACGGCGGCGACGCGACGATGTTCGCGCTCTGGGGCGCGCGGGTCGAGGCGGGCGAAGCGCTGTTCACGCCGTCGAACGAGGAAGAGACGATCTTCGTCGCCACGCTCAAGAAGTTCCTGGCCGAGCGTCCGGGCTATCTCACCAGGACGGTGGCGGCGATCAAGGGCGTCTCGGAAGAGACCACCACCGGCGTGCACCGGCTCTATGAGCTGGCCAAGAAGGGCAAGCTCCCCTTCCCGGCGATCAACGTCAACGACAGCGTGACCAAGAGCAAGTTCGACAATCTCTATGGCTGCAAGGAGAGCCTGGTCGACGCGATCCGTCGCGCCACCGACGTGATGCTGGCCGGCAAGGTGGCCGTGGTTGCCGGGTTCGGCGATGTCGGCAAGGGCTCGGCGGCCTCGCTGCGCAATGGCGGCGCGCGGGTGCTGGTGACCGAGATCGACCCGATCTGCGCGCTGCAGGCGGCGATGGAAGGCTATGAGGTCGTGACGATGGAGGAAGCGGCGAGCCGCGCCGACATCTTCGTCACTGCGACGGGCAATGAGGACATCATCACCATCGACCATATGCGGGCGATGAAGAACATGGCGATCGTGTGCAACATCGGCCATTTCGACAGCGAGATCCAGGTTGCCGCGCTCAGCAACATGAAGTGGACCGAGATCAAGCCGCAGGTCGACGAGATCGAGTTCCCCGATGGCAAGAAGATCATCCTGCTGGCGCAGGGCCGGCTGGTGAACCTGGGCTGCGCGACCGGCCACCCCAGCTTCGTCATGTCATCGAGCTTCACCAATCAGGTGCTGGCCCAGATCGAGCTGTGGACCAAGAGCGAGCAGTACAAGAACGAGGTCTATGTGCTGCCCAAGCATCTCGACGAGAAGGTTGCCGCCCTCCACCTCGACAAGCTCGGCGTCAAGCTCACCACCCTCACCCCCAAGCAGGCCGCCTATATCGGCGTCCCACAGCAAGGACCCTTCAAGCCCGATCATTACCGCTATTGATTGCGGGAAACGGCTCTCCCCTCTACGGGAGGGCCGTTTCTGTTGAACTCCCCGAAGAGAAAGAAGCCTGATGAGCGACGCGACTTACGATGTGCTGGGTGTGGGCAATGCGATTGTCGATATCATCGCCCAGGCCGACGAGGCCTTCCTCGCCAAGCACGGCCTGGCCAAGGGCGGCATGGCGCTGATCGACGAAGCGCAGGCCCATGCCATCTATGCCGACATGGGCGCGGCCATCGAAGCGTCGGGCGGATCGGCCGGCAACACCATTGCGGGTGTCGCTTCCTATGGCGGCAAGGCCGCCTTCATCGGCAAGGTGAAGCAGGACACGTTCGGCGAGATCTTCAAGCACGATCTGACCTCACTCGGCGTCACCTTCGCCACGCCCGCGGCCACGGACGGCCCGGCCACCGCGCGCTGCCTCGTGCTCGTCACCTCCGACGCGCAGCGCACGATGAACACGCATCTGGGCGCCTGCGTGAACCTGACGCCCGACGACATCGACGCCGATCTGGTGGCGGCCAGCGCCATCACCTATCTTGAAGGCTATCTGTTCGATCCGCCGGCCGCCAAGGAAGCCTTCCGCAAGGCCGCGACGATCGCGCGCGGGGCCGGCCGCAAGGTCGCGCTCACCCTCTCGGACAGCTTCTGCGTCCACCGCTACAAGGACGAGTTCAAGGCGCTGATCGCCGACCATATCGATATCCTCTTCGCCAACGACGACGAGATCGAAGCGCTTTACGGCCATCGCGACATCGCGACGGCAGCCAATGATCTGGCCGCGCAGGTCGATATCGCCTGCATCACGCTTGGCTCCAGCGGATCACTGATCGCGAGCGGGGCGGAGCGCGTCGCCATTCCGGCCGCGCCGATCAGCCAGCTGGTCGACACGACAGGCGCGGGCGACCTCTATGCCGCCGGCGCGCTCTACGGCTTCAGCCGCAGCCTGCCCTTCGCGGAGTGCGGACGCCTCGCCAGCCTGGCGGCGGCGGAAGTCATCCAGCATTATGGCGCCCGGCCGCTCCAGCCGCTGGCCGAGCTGGCCTGTCACCCGGATGCGGGGTGCCCGGCATCCGGCCGGGCGGCCCGCGACCTGCACGGTTCTTTATAATGAAGTGCCCTATTTGGCGCGCAGCCAACCTCAAGCCGGCTTGAGGTTCACAGCGAGGACGGCGCCCGCATGATGGCGCGCCCGCAGGTGTCGCAGCACAGGTCGCCGGTCGGCACCGGGCGCGGCTCATGGGCATGGACATCCGCCTGATCCAGCGCTCCGGCTGACCCGCAACAGGCGCAGCCGCGCGGATCGGCGAGCGCTTCATAGCGATCCAGCATCGCAACTGACCAGCCGGCGCCGCAAAAGGGGCATGTCGGCCCTTGCCGCATAGCCGCGCCCTGCCCGCTCGCCCGTTCCGTCGTCACGCTGCCCTCGCTTCCCTGCTCAATGCACGCCAAGATCGGCCCGGCGCGAAATCACATAGCTCTCATTGTTGAACCACAGACCGCGATGGGCATGCAGGATTTCGCGCGTGGCGTCCACATAGCGGTTGCGGTTGAGAATGGCGGACAGCTGCCTGCCCCCCCCTGCGGACCAGCGCGCGGGCGCGGCCTGCCGCAGGGGGGAGAAAAAGGCGCCCGCCCGGCCGCTCTCCTGATAAAAGTGCTGGGCCGCCACGCGCCTGCCACCCCCCCCCCCCGGGCCCGTCAGGAGGTGGGCGCGGGCCGCCTCGAACGGCTCTTCGCCCGGCCAGATCTGGCGCACCAGCTCCAGGCCCGGATCGTGGCCATGGCCATGGATGCCGAGCAACCGGCCATTGGGGCGCAGCGCCCGCACCAGCGGCGCGACCACCCGGCCCGCCTTGAAGGAGAGCGGCGCGCGGGCGCGATAGGGATGCGAGAGCAGCACGAAGTCGAAGTCCGCCCGCGCGAGGCCGCGGCGCGGGATCACCTGATCCAGCACGAATTGCTGATCCTTGCGGTAGATGACCAGCACGGCGGGGGTCTGCGTGACCGGATGGCCGCTCGCCTGGCTCACCTTCACTTGCCAATGCTGGTCCACGACCGGCTGCAAGGCGGCAATCCCTTCCTCGAAATCGCCGGCCGTCGATCCCTCCAGCGCCACCTCATGCCAGGCCATCGCACTCGCGGCGACCGGCGAGGACGGCTTGAGCCAGGGCGCATCGGCATAATTGAGATTGGTGACGACCAGCACCGTGGCCGGGTGCTCCTGAAAGCGGTCCGGCATCTTCTCCAGCATCAGTCGCACATTCTCGATGCTGATTTCCTTGGCGACGGCGTAGAAAGGCAGCCACGGATAGCGCCGGTGGGCGCCGCGCATCAGGCGGGCAAAGGCCGTGCCGTCGCCCGAGCCGCCATCGAACAGGCGGATGGCCGGCGGCGCGGGCTGAGTCAGGGTGAGTTGCTCCAGCGCCTTGTCCGCAACGATCTGCTTCTCCGATGTCGTGTTCACGAACATCAGATATTTCTGGCGATTGTCGTAGAATCGGAAGCCGTGAACCGGATCGACGCCGGGCGTGAGGCCCCGGATCGCCGAGCGCAAATGCCCCGCCGACGGCCCGCCCTGCGCGGCAATGAAGCGATGGACGCGGTGCACCGTCTCCAGCGTGACCCGGCCGCCCTGCTGGAGCCGCGACACGAGCTTGCCGTCATTCACGGCCTGCCGGCCGAAGGTGGTCTGCGCGATGCGCATCCGCCGACATGCCTCGTCGATCTGCGCCAGCAGGGTCTCCGCGTCCGTCATGGCATCAACGCGGCATCGCCCAGCTCATGGGCGGCGGACCCCATGCCTGCGAGGCGGGCGGCAGGTTGAACAGCCGGCGCGCATTGCCGCCCAGCACCAGCGCCTTCTGCGCATGCGTGAGCCGATCCGAATGGAGCAGATAGGTCAGATTCTCGCCATAAGTGATGCCGCGCCGGCGCGGGCGCTCGCCGCGCGGCAGATCGGCGCTGCGCAGGCGGGTATAGTCGCTGCCCCACATGATGCGCTCATAGCCGAACGCATCGAACATGCGCTGCAGGTTCGCCCAGACGTCCCTGTACGGATAATTCTCCTGCGAGAGCAGCGGCGCGCCGCACAGCTTGACGTACACGTTGGGATATTTGGCCAGCCCGAGCAGGTCCTCGAACGGGCCCCAGCTCATCGACTCAGGTGGCGAGACGGGATGCTGGGCGACGCCGATATGGTCGACGATCAGCGTCAGGTTCGGGTAGCGCTCGGCAACGCCGGCGATCTTGGCGCAGCCGCCATGCGTTGAATTGAAGATCGGCAGGCCGACTTCTTCCGCCGTGGCGTAGATGGGGTCGAATTTGCCCTGCTCGAACTCGGGGCGCATCACCGCGTTCACGAAGTCGCCGACCAGCGCGCGGCCCGCGACTACGGCCGGATTGGCGCGAACGCGGCGCACCTCTGCGGCGGGATCGGCCGGGGTCGGGGAGAAGGGGGGCCCGCCCGGGGAACGACCCGGAAAGCGCTCATGCGCGAGATTGTAGAAGGCCTCGCTGGTGACGGCCAGGGCGATGTCGACGCCGATCGCGTCCATCGCCTCGCGCGCCAGCTCGACCTGCCACAGGGCGGTCTGCGGCTTCATCGCCTCTTCCAGCGGCTTGCCCGGCCAGGGCTCGTGGATCTGGGCGTCGATGATTTCCAAGGATTCGATACTCTTGCTCATGAGTCCCCTCGATTTGCTCATTCAGGTGGTGTCAGTTGGCGAATTCGCGCACGGCGCGCTCATAGGAACGGGCGTAGGGCTTGAGGCCCTGCCAGACGACGAGCAGCGACAGGCTGCCCATGATGATGGCATTGAGCGCCATCGAATATTTGAGAGCGCCCTCGTCACGGAACAAATAGTCGGTGAAGACCGCGACGATGATCGGGCTCAGCGCGAAGGCGATGACATTGTTGCAGAATTGGGTGAGCGCACCCATCTGGCCGCGCATCCGGTTGGGTGTGATGACCTGGAAGGCGGCGATGCTGGGGCCGAAACCGACCGCGCCCACAAAGGTAGCCAGCGCATTCACCGTGAGCACCAGATAGGGATTGGGCATCAGCGGCCCGAGGATCATCAGCGGCACGGACGCGCAAAGGCCATAGAAGACGATGCGCAGATTGGTGTCGTTGCGGCCCTGCTTCGTCCAATATTCCGAGACTTTCGCGCCGAACATGAGCGCGACCGGCGAGACGATGAGCGTGATGGTGCCGGTGATCATGCCGACCTTGGCGAGATCCCAGCCGAATTCGCGGTGCAGGAAGGTGGCGTTCCAGGTGGCGGGCACGGCGAGCATCATCGCCTTCATGGCCATGCCGCCGATCACCGCCGCATAAGTGCGCCAGTCGTCCATGATCCAGCGCGCGGTCTCGCTGAAGGGCACTTTTTGCGCCTTTTCTCCGGCGGCGAGGCCCCGCCGGGGCGGCTCCTTGCTGGTGAGCACGACAAGCGCCCAGAGCAGGCCGGGCGCGCCGACGATGACGAAGGTCCACTGCCAGGGGCGGATGACGCCGATGCCGGGCAGTTCAACCGACGGCATGCCCGAGACCATGTGCAGCACCGCGCCGCCCAGGAACAGGGCAAGGCCAGTGCCGAGCATCGCGCCCATGCCCATGGTCGCGGTGGCGAAGGCGACCTTCTCGCGCGGCCAGTTGTCCGTCGCGATCGACCAGCTCGCCGGACCGTAGCCGGATTCGCCCGCGCCGATGCCCATGCGGGCGATGAGCAGGCTCCAGAAGCCCTGCGCCGCGCCGCAGGCGACCGTGCAGGCGCTCCAGAAGGCGATCGAGGCGGCAACGACGTTGCGGCGGTTGAACGTGTCGGCGAGGCGCCCCATGGCAATGCCCGCAATGCCGTATGGCAGGGAGAAGGCGGCGCCGATCAGGATGGCGGCCGAGGTGTCGCTGATCCCGAAATCCTTCTTGATGGGGTCGATAAGCAGCGACATCACGCTGCGATCGAGGACGGTGAACATGACTACGATGGTCATCACGAAGAGCGAATAATAAGCGTCCTTGCGGGGCGGCCAGGGCTGGCCGTCGGTGGCTGCCGTCGCCGACGCGGGTCGCGCATCTTCCGCTTCGGACGCCGCGATGGACGCATTCGCAACCTCAGCCATTCACCCTCTCCAAGACCTCTGATTCGTATAGATGCACTGGCAACCCGCCTTCAGCCTCAGGCGAAAATGCTTGATATGGTAAGAGATCCTTCAGTGCGTGGGACGCTCGCACGCTTTGCCCACGGGGCGCTTGCTTGGTTGGGAAGTTGCGCATGCCCGCGCCGGAATTGGAGGACATGGCGCGTTGACAGCGCCCGTGCCGGGGATAGTCTCGTCGCATCATGGGCTGCGGGATGATCGCAGGGCATGCGCGACCCCGCGCAACGATGCGGGGCGATGAAAAAACGAAATAAAATCAAGGATGAGGATGTTTACAGGGGAAGGGCGCCTGTGTTGGATCGATGCGATTTTTCCCATGCGCGCGCGGTCTGGCTGAGCCGCCAGATATTGCCGCATGAGCCCGCGTTACGTGCCCAGCTTTCCCGCTGGCGCGTGCCGGATGGTCTGGATGTCGACGACGTCATCCAGGAGACCTACGCCAAGCTGGTGATGCTGGAGGATGTCGAGGGGATCAGGAGTCCCCGAGCCTATCTCTTCCAGGTCGCCCGCTCGGTCATCCTGATGCACGTGCGCCGCTCGCGCGTGGTCTCCATCCAGGCGGTCGAGCAGATCGAGCAACTGAACGTCGCGTCCGATGACCCCGGACCGGACGAGCAGGTGTCCGATCGCCAGCAACTCCACCAGCTCGCGACCATGATAGCCGGGCTCCCCAAGGCGAGCCAGGCCGCCATGATGCTGCGGCTTGTGCATGAGCTTTCACACCGTGAAATCGGCGAGCGTGTGGGAATGACGGCCAATGCGGTACAGAAATGTCTGGCAAAAAGCCTGTCGACGTTCATGCGTCAACTTGGCAGAGGCGGAACGAGCGGTTCCGAAGCATCTAGGACAAGAGCCGTAAAGGACGATCAGCCCATCCATGTCGAAGCGCGAGACCAGCTCTGAGATCGACGATGCCGCGGCGCACTGGGCGATGCGGATCGACGAAGCTGTCCTCGATGATGCGGAGCAGGCGGCGTTCGATACATGGCTGCGGGCCGACGTCCGCCGCATAGGGGCCTTCGCCCGCGCGCAGGCCGTTCTGGTTCACGTCAAACGCGCGAAGGCGCTGGGGTCCGACTTCGAGCCTGCGACCTTCGCGCCGGAGCGGGAAAAGGGCGGCGCAGCGGATGTGGGCGATGACGCCGATGATGTCGCGGAGGAGGAGCCGTCCGCGCCCACCATCCTGACCCGGCGCCGGCTGCTGGTCGGCGCATCCGCCCTCGCGGCGAGCGCCGTCGCGGCGATCGTGCTGCCGACGCGTCAGGCGGCGGCGCGGATCTATGAGACCGCGCGCGGAGAATCCCGCCTGGTCCCGCTGGAGGATGGCTCCACCGTCACGCTCAACACGGATACGCGGATCGCCGTGACGATGGGCGGCGACCGCCGCGCCGTGGAGCTTCTTCGGGGCGAGGTGCTGTTCAAGGTGGCGGGGGCGGGGCGGCCGCCTTTCCAGGTCGAGGCCGGCGGGGCATCGCTGCAGACTGAGAAGGCGACCTTCGCCGTGTGCCGGCTCGATGCGCGGCCGCTTCAGGTCAAGGTGTGCGACGGCACGGTCGCGGTGGAGCGCCCGTCGACGAAGCCACGCCTGCTGCACGCTAACACGCAGGCGCTATTGCCGGACGATGGCACCATGATCGAACGCAGCGTGACGCCGGAGGCCCTGCAGCGCGAGCTCGCCTGGCAGGAAGGCATGCTCTCCTTCGAGGATACGCCGCTCACCCAGGCGGCGGAGGAGTTCGCCCGCTACAGCGATCGCAGGATCCAGATCTCCGATCCGGCAGTGGCGGCGGAGACCGTCACCGGCCGCTATGCCGCGAACAATCCGGAGGGTTTTGCCCGGGCCGTGGCGCTCGGCCTCAATCTCCATGTGCAATCCACGCCGGGCGGTATAATAGTCGCTCGCTGATACGGGCGCGCAGTGTTTCACCGCTGTGACATGTCCGGTCGCGACCCGCAGCATAGCGGGCACATGGGAGGGGCTGGGATACGTTGCCGAGAGGTGCGGGTCTTGTTTTCGCTGTTGGTGCGGCCATGGCCTTCGTCTGTGCGCCGGGCACGGCGCTGGCCCAGCTGCGCAGCTTCGATGTGCCGAGCCAGCCCGCTAACCGCGCCATCCTCCAGTTCGCCCAGCAGGCCGGCGTCCAGATCATCGCGCCCGGCAGCCGGCTGCGCCGTATCCGCACCAAGGCAATCAAGGGACAGCTGGAGATCCGCGCGGCGCTCGATGCCATGCTGGAGGGCACGGGCATCCGCATCGTGTCCGATACCAACAATACGATCACCCTTGGACTGGTGCCGCCCGCCCCGGCGCGGGCCCGCACGCCCCCGCCCGTGCAGGAGCGGCCCGCCGGGCCGGAGCCTCGCCCGGCCGAACGGGATGCGGCCGCGCGAGCGACCCTGCGGTACCTTGCGCAGGCCGACATCGGCGAGATTCTCATCACCGGATCGCGGCTCAAGACGAACGGCTATGATTCCCCGGTTCCGCTCACCGTCGTCGATGCGAGCCTGATCCGGCAGCTCGGGCAGGGCAACATGTCCGAAGTCGTCCGCCTGATCCCCCAGAATATCGCGACCCAGTCCGATGCCACGGCCGGCACCGGCTTCTCCGTGGACATTGGCGCTTCCTACGCCAATCTGCGCGGGCTCAACCCGACCTATGGCACGCGCACGCTGACCCTCGTCAACAGCCGCCGTTTCGTCCCGACGTCGACCGGCGGGCAGGTCGACCTCAATGTCATTCCCTCCGTGGTGATCCGCCGCGTGGAGACCGTCACTGGCGGCGCGTCGGCAGCTTATGGCTCGGATGCGGTCGCGGGCGTCGTCAACATCATCCTCGACAACAGGCTCGACGGGTTCAAGGGCGTGGTCGACCATGGGCAGACGGGGCGGGGGGGCGGCGCCCCCCTCCGCGCGGCCGCCCCTTATGGGCCCGATCTGGCGGGGGGGCGGGGCCCCCCCCCGCCCGGCGGGGGGTATCAGCGCAACCCGGGCACCGGCGAACGCCCGCAGGGGCGCCTCGGGCGCGGTGGGAGCCGGGGCGCGTTCGAGGACGCGG
>Ga0066256_1005664_pt1 | contig 10196 bp, 9 predicted proteins | sample ThiBio_1000_biof_FD_87107 | JGI IMG/M metagenome (GOLD analysis project Ga0066256, IMG submission 87107) | Wastewater bioreactor microbial communities from Cape Town, South Africa - Thiocy_expt_1000_biof (version 2) | ecosystem: Engineered > Bioreactor > Thiocyanate-remediating >... | reverse complement strand
CCCGCAGGGTACATGCCGGGCATTTCAGCGGTTTCGCCGCCGATCAGCGCACAACCGGAGAGTTCGCAGCCCTTGGCGATGCCGCCAACCACGGCCGCAGCCGTGTCCACGTCGAGCTTGCCGCAGGCAAAGTAGTCCAGGAAGAACAGGGGCTCGGCGCCCTGCACCAGCACGTCGTTCACGCTCATGGCCACCAGGTCGATGCCAACGGTGTCGTGCATGTTCCATTCAAACGCCAGCTTGAGCTTGGTGCCCACGCCATCGGTGCCGGAGACCAGCACGGGCTCCTGGTAGCGCTTGGGCACCTCAAACAGCGCGCCAAAGCCGCCGATGCCCGCCAGCACGCCTTCGCGCATGGTCTTCTTGGCCAGCGGCTTGATGCGCTCGACCAGGGCGTCGCCCGCGTCGATGTCAACGCCGGCGTCTTTGTAGGAGATGGGGGTGGAGGGGGCAGAAGAGCTCATGGATGGTGTGGTGCTGGTAGGCCCGCCGGGCGGGCTGGAATCCGGGGATTTTAAGGGGCACGCTTAGGCCCACCACCTCAGCCCTGCGGGGCGGGGGGCTTTGGGGTGCGGCCGTGCCGGGCAGATTGCACCAACACACCCGCCAGCGCCAGCGTGGCAAACAGCATTCCGGCACTAAACGTGGCGCTGGCGCCCAGCCGGTCCCACAGCAGGCCCGCCAGGCCGCTGGCCACCAGCAGCGCCACGCCGCTGACCAGGTTGAACATGCCAAACGCCGTGCCCCGCAGGTCGGCCGGTGCGGTGTCGGCCACCATGGTGGCCAGCAGCCCCTGCGTCATGGCCATGTGCAGGCCCCACAGCGCAATGCCCAGCCAGGCGGCGGCGCCCCGGTCGCTGAAGGCCAGCAGCGCATCGGCGGCAATCAGCACCACCAGCCCCCAGGCCAGCAGCGTGGTGTGGCGGGTGCTGTCTGCCAGCTTGCCCAGGGGGTAGGCGCCCAGCGCAAACACCACGTTCATCAGCACCAGCACCAGGGGCGTCCAGGCCAGGGGCAGGCCGCCCTGCTGTACGCGCAGCACCAGAAACGCCTCGCTGAAGCGGGCCAGCGTGAACACGGCGCCCAGCGCCACCACCCACCAGTAGGCGCCACCCAGGCGGCGCAGGTTCTCGCGGCGGATGGGGTTGGTGCGCATGGCGCTGGCGGCGCGCTCGGGCTCTTGCACGCCCACCAGCAGCAGGGCCACACACAGGGCCGCCGGAATCACCGCCACCCAGAACACGGCGCGGAAGTCATTGGCCCACAGCAGCATCAGCCCCATGGCCAGCAGCGGGCCCAAAAAGGCGCCCGCGGTGTCCAGCGACTGCCGCAGCCCGAACGCCGCGCCCCGCATGCCGGGCGGCGCCAGGTCGGCCACCAGTGCATCGCGCGGCGCGCCGCGGATGCCCTTGCCCACGCGGTCGATGAGGCGCGCGGTGACCACCCAGCCCACGGTGGGCGCGATGGCAAACAGCGGCTTGGACAGCGCCCCGAGCCCGTAGCCCAGCCCCGCCAGCGGCTTGCGCCGCCCCCACCAGTCGCTCAGTACGCCCGAGAACACCTTGAGCACTAGCGCCGTGGCCTCGGCCGCCCCCTCGATGAGGCCCACGGCCAGCATGCTGACCCCCAGCGAGGTGACCAGGAACACCGGCAGCAGGCTGTGGATCATCTCGGACGACACGTCCATCAGCAGGCTGACGAAGCCCAGTGCCCAGATGCTCGCGGGCAGGCGCTTTGCGGGGGATGCGGGAGGTGTCATGGTGCAAGGCAGGCGAGGGTGGGGCCGAGCGGCGGCTCAGGCGGCTGGCAGCAGACTAAAATCGCGGCCATTGTCGCCCAGCTCCTGCCACGGAGCCGGTCGGTGACCACGCGCTGTACGCCACTTTGTCGCCGCGCCTGGCCGGAGTCATCGACGGCCCGGTGCCTTCCCACCCACTTGTGATGCCGCTGCTGACCCCCTTCCTGACCGCCGTTTCCGCACCTTCTGCCACGGTTCAGCCCGCGCTGTGCGGGTGCCGCGCATGACGATGAAGCAACTGGCGCTGGACATCGGCCTGGCCACCGGGCCCACTCTGGAGCGGTTTTTTGCCGGGCCCAACGAGGCCGCGCTGCAGCACCTGCGCCTGGCCGCCGGGGCAGGCAGCAGCGAAACCACGCGGTCGCCTGTGCCCACCTACCTGTGGGGCGAGCCGGGCAGCGGCAAGACCCATTTGCTGCAGGCCGTGCGCCAGGCCCTGCGCGAGCAGGGCTCCAGCGTGGGCTGGCTGGACCCCACGGTGGGCGAGCCGCCAGACTTTGACGAGCGCTGGGCCGCCGTTGTCATGGACGACGTGCATCTTTACGACACCGCCCAGCAGGCCACCGCCTTCAACTGGTTCGTCAACGCCATCAGCCCCGCCAGCGGCAGCCAGCGCTGGGTGCTGGCGGCGGGCGACCTGCCCCCTGCCGACCTGCCGCTGCGCGACGACCTGCGCAGCCGTCTGGGCTGGGGCCATGTGTTCCAGCTGCAACTGCTGGGCGAGGCCGAGCGCCGCGCCGTGCTGCGCCAGGAGGCCGACGCGCGCGGCGTGTTCCTGGGCGACGAAGTTATGGACTACATGCTCAACCGCTTTTCGCGCGACCTGGGCAGCCTGATGCAGTTGCTGGACCAGCTCGACGCGTTTGCCCTGCGCACCCAGCGCGCCATCACGATTCCGCTGCTCAAGACGATGCTCGAATCTGAATGAAGCCGCGCACCTCTTTTTGCCCTTTTTGCCCTTTGTGACACTGAATGACTACTGAATCTCGCCGCCTGCGGCTTGCGCTGTTTGACCTGGACCACACGCTGCTGCCGCTCGACTCCGACTACGAGTGGGGCGAGTTCACCATCCGCATCGGCTGGAACGACCCGGTGGAGTTCGCGCGCCGCAACGACGAGTTCTATGCCCACTACCAGGCCGGCACGCTCGACGTGCACGACTACGTGCGCTTTGCCACCGAGGCCGTGCGCCTGCGCGGGCCCGAGGCCGCAGCAGCGGCGCACCAGCAGTTCATGCGCGAGGTCATCACCCCCGCCATCAAGCCCCAGGCGCTCGACCTGATCCGCCAGCACCAAGCGGCGGGTGACGAGGTGCTGATCGTCACCGCCACCAACGAGTTCGTGACCACCCCCATCGCCCAGGCCCTGGGCGTGCCGCAGCTCCTGGCCGTGCAGCTGGTGCGTGATGCCAGCGGCTGGTACACCGGCGAGATCGACGGCATCCCGACCATGCGCGAAGGCAAGGTGCGCCGCATGGAACAATGGCTGGCCGAGCGGCAGCTCAGCTGGGCCGACGTGGAGAGCACGTTCTACAGCGACTCCATGAACGACGTGCCCCTGCTGGAGAAAGTGAACCACCCGGTCGCCACCAACCCCGACCCGCGCCTGCGCGCCCTGGCCCAGGAGCGCGGCTGGCGCATACTGGACCTGTTCTCGGCAGCCTCCGCCGAGCCCGCCAGCCAGACGGCCTCCTGACCCCTGCGCGCGCAGCCCCCTGATACCTCCCTACCCATGATCAAGAAGTTCATCGACAAACTGCTGGGCAAATCGACGCCCGGCACCGCGGGCGGCAAGCCCCATTTCGGCAAGCGCGAAGAGGTGCCTGCCAGCGTGCATGGCATCAACCCCGAACTGGTGGACCGCCGCGCGGCCGAGGTGGTGCAGACGCTCAAGGACGCGGGCTTCGAGGCCTACATCGTGGGCGGTGCCGTGCGCGACCTGCTGCTGGGCCTGCGCCCCAAGGACTTTGATGTGGCCACCAACGCCACACCCGAGCAGGTCAAGGGCCTGTTCCGCCGCGCCTTCATCATCGGCAAGCGCTTTCGAATCGTGCACGTGGTGCACGGCCGGGGCCGCGAGCACGAGGTGATCGAGGTCTCCACCTTCCGCGCCTACCTCGACAACAGCGCCGCAGGCCAGGTCAGCGGCAACGAAAAAACCTCCAAAGCGCAACTGGCGGGCATGCAGCACGCCGTGGACGCCAGCGGCCGCGTGCTGCGCGACAACGTCTGGGGCCCGCAGGACGAGGACGCCACGCGCCGCGACTTCACCGTGAACGCCATGTACTACGACCCGGTGAGCCAGATCGTGGTGGACTACCACAAGGGCATCCAGGACGCGAAGAAGAAGACGCTGCGCATGATTGGCGACCCCGCCACGCGCTACCGCGAAGACCCGGTGCGCATCATCCGCGCCGTGCGTTTTGCCGCCAAGCTCAGCCCGCTGGGCTTCACCATCGACGCCAAGTCGGCCGCCCCCCTGGTGCAGTCGCAGGCCCTGTTGGCCGAGGTGCCCCAAAGCCGCATGTTTGACGAAATGCTCAAGCTGCTGCAAACCGGCCACGCCATCGCCACCATCGAGCAGCTCAAGAAGCTGGGCATGGCCAAGGGCATCTACCCGCTGCTGGACGTGGCCGTGGAGCGCGCCGACACCCCGTTTGTGAAAGCCGCCCTGGTGGACACCGACCGCCGCGTGAACGAAGGCAAGCCCGTGGCCCCCAGCTTCTTGCTGGCCTGCGTGCTGTGGGAAGACGTGCGCAATGGTTGGCAGGAGCGCCTGAACCAGCGCCAGCACCCGCTGCCCGCGTTGCAAGAGGCCATCGACGAAGTGTTCGACAAGCGCATCGGCGACGTTTCCGGCCGGGGCAAGCTGGCCGCCGACATGCGCGAGATCTGGGTCATGCAGCCGCGCTTTGAAAAGCGCGTGGGCAACACGCCGTTCGGTATGGTCATGCAGCCGCGTTTCCGTGCGGGGTTCGACTTCATGCGCCTGCGCGCCGATGTGGGCGAGGTCGAGGAAGCGCTGGCCGAGTGGTGGCAGGACTTCCAGGCGGCCGACGACGAGCGCCGCGAAGACCTGATGGACCAGGCCAAGGAAGAGCAGCGGGCCCGCCAAAAGGCGCAGCAGCCCGTCGTCAAGCGCGTACCGCGCAGCAACCCCGCGCCGCGCCCGGTATCTGTTACGCCCACCGGTGCCACCGTGGATGCCGCGCCTGCCGACGGCGAAGATATGGGACTGCCGCCCGACGGCAGCGCCCCCAAGAAGCGTCGCCGCCGCCGTCGCAAAGCCGGTGGTGGCACCGGCGGCAGTGGCGGGGAGGGCAGCGGCGCGCCCGGCAGGGCCGCGGATGCCTGACCACACGGCGTACATCGGCCTGGGTGCCAACCTGGGCGATGCGCCCGCGGCCCTGCGCGCGGCCATCCAGGCCCTGGCCGCGCTGCCGGGCACCCAACTGCTGCAGTGCTCGGCGTTGTACCGCAGCGCTCCGGTGGACGCTACCGGCCCCGATTTTTACAACGCGGTGGCAGCCCTGCGCACCAGCCTGCCGCCGCATGAGCTGCTCGTGGCCCTGCAGTCCATCGAAGCCGCCGCGGGGCGTGAGCGCCCTTACCGCAACGCCCCACGCACGCTGGACCTGGACATCCTGCTCTTCGATGGCTTGGCCATCGACACCCCCAAGCTGACCGTGCCACACCCCCGCATGCATGAGCGGGCCTTCGTGCTGCTGCCGCTGGCAGAAATCGCACCCGCCCAGGTGCGCGCCGAGTGGCTGCAGGCCGTGCGCGACCAGCGCATTGAGCGCCTGGAAGCCGTCTGAGGAAATAGCAGGCCCTGCCGCCACCCTGCGTGGAGGGCGGCGCACCATGGTGTCCGCGACTGTTTTGCTATTAAGGTGATAGCTATAGGCGCTTATTCCATAGGCGATGGGGCGAATTCCTCAGTGGCTGCGCACCCTGGCATTCTCCATCGTTCTTGCTCAGGCGAGTGATGTGAACTCCGGCAGGGCACGCCCTGTCTCCAGCATGGTCACGATGCGATCCACCTGACCGCTCAGGTTCTTTTCCCTTCTGAACTTCTTCATATGGAGCGCCAGATCCAGCAGGGTTTTGTCTGTAGACACAGCCGTGGATGGGTCTGCGCCACGAGCCAGCAGTGCACCCACGGCCAGGTCGCTGCCGGAGGTGACCGCCGTCCGTAACGGTGTGAGGCGCAGCGCGCTGGCATCGGGCGTGTTGACGTCGCGCGACAGGCGGATCAGCTCGGGCACATAGCGGTTGTTGCCCATGCAGATGACGTGCAGTATCCGCAAGGAGTCGTCCCAAGGTGCGTCCACGTCGACCACACCAGCGTCCAGGATGCGCTGGAACAGGGCGTCGGAGCTTGCATCCAGCTCGCGCTCATGCAGCTCTGTCAGGCGCAGCACCGGCATGTGGTCCTGGGTGGTTGAGTGGATGGCTGCACCCAGGTCCAGCGCGGCCATCACGGCCTCGTGGCACCCGGGCCGCCACAGTGCAGCCATCGTCAGCGGCTCGACCGCTCCGTATCTCTTCTGCGCCATCAGGGCGTTGTGGTACAGCGGCATACCCGCCTCGGCCAGCAGGTGCACCGTCTCCAGGTCATTCCCTTCGACGGCCAGGACCATGGGATAGGTGTCTTCCCAGCGTTCGCCTTGCCACAGGGCCTTGGCATCGCCGCCGCTCGCCAGCCACCTGCGCACGGCGGCGTAGTCTCGGGCCTGTACGGCGGCCTGTAGTGCGCGCTGCGAGGTGAGCAGGGCCAGTCGTTCGTTTCTCTTCATGGTGATGGGATGCCTTGCAAGGAGGACAGAGGGCGCGATGAGGCCGAAGTGAAGGGTGGGTGCGAGGCCGGAGGCGATCGAAGGTGCATTGACTGCCTTGCATAGGGTGCCGTGTGAGCGCGTGCCGAGGGTTGACAACTTGTCCACCGCAAGAGGGCTGGACGGCGCGAGAAGGGCTTTACATTCTGAGGGGCCGTCGGCAAGGAGGAGCTTTGGCGCTGCGACCCCCAAGGCATCCCGTGCCGCGTCATCACTGGGGCTGATTTTGGCGCTCTACAGAGCCACTGCGGATGGGGAACGAAGACGAATCACGGAGAGGAATGGTGATGGATTGGACGAGAGAGCAGCTGTGGAATCGCATGGACGCCTTGGATGCATTCGACTGGTGTGAGCCGCAGCAATATGCAGCGCTGCGCGCCCTCTTTTTTGACGGGGTGCTGTGGCAGGGGGACGAGTATCCGTCCACCTGGATGACCTGCCGCGAACTCTTCTTTCACCTCGTGCAAACGCCTGAGCAATGGGCACGCATGGTGAAGCTGCGCTCGACCTATACCGACGAGGACGGGGCTACCCACACAAGTGAATCGATGGCGGCAAGTTACCGAGCCGAGGCCTTGTCACATTTGCTGGGCAGAGATCACCAGTACTGCGGCATGGGTGTGGCCCAGCAGCTGGAGATGCTGGAATGGCTGGGCTGGATGCAGGCAAGTCCATCCTGCGCGGCGTTGGATGCTTGGGTGGGTGACATTCACTTTTGGCTGAATCCTCAGCCGCGCAACAGTTGGGTTTTGGATGAGTGTGACGACAGCCGCCATGCCCACGCACTGCCTTGGCTGTACCACATGCTAGAAAAGGCACCGCTGGTGATGCAGGGCCGCTGGTTGGCCGCTACGGAGACAGGCTGGTGCTACGAGATCTTTCCGCGCACCTTTCTCCAATCGCTGCAGTCGCTGATGCGCAGGGCCGATAAAGGCAAGGTACCCCATCGGCCAGGCCTGAACCCGAAGCATCGTCAGGACTTCCTGCGGCAGCTGCGCGATGACTTGGTGGCTGGCAAAGGCGGGGCTGTGTTGCAGCAGGTCTGGGCGATGACCCGACAGCCCTGATCAGGGGCAGCAGGATTTCAATGAGCGCTACCTCCCACACCATTGCCGCTATCCTCAAAAGGGCAGGCATTGCCTTCCGGCCCCTGCCCCAAGACTGGGACAGCTCCCACCTGAGCCAAATCTTCCATCACATGGTGCCTGATCGGATCTGCGAGTTCGACCCGAAGAGCATCACGGAAGTAGACGACTATGTGGGGGTACTTCAGGAGCTCGCACAGGTCACCCAGGGAGAGTTTGTGCCCGAGAGTCTGCGAGCCGAGGAGCGCGTCGGCGACAAGGTGGTGCTGGAGTTCCTGCATGCCGGGAAGGCCATTCGCTTCCAATTCACGCAGGAAGGCCGCTGGGTGGCCGACGGCTTTTACGAGCAACTGCGCAAGTTCTGCAAAAAGCACCTCAGCGGCAGCTATCTGAGCGTGGGCACGGATTGGGCCACTGAGGTCTACTTGCCGCACAAGGTGATTGGGCAGATCCAAAAAAAGACGCGCACGTTTGATAGCGTCGAAGCGCTGGTGCAATTCGTGGTGGAAGGCGCATCCCAGAGCGACATGTTCACGGCATGGGAGCGTCTGCCCTGGCAGTTGAAGGCGGGCTATACCCGCGACGGAGACAGCCTGATGACGGCGCTGCTCAAGTCTGAGGCGGACACGGACCGATGCCTGAGTGCCTACGAGACGCATGAAACCCCTTTACTGCCCAGTCGCTATGGCGAATCGCCCCTGGAATTGGCGCAGCGCCTGCGGGGGGTGAATCCGCGAGTGCTGATAGGAGAGCCCAGCGCTACCCTGGGCTATGTCGAAATCCGCCAGAAGTGGAGCCAGCGGCTCTGGCACAGCTATCTTCCCGAGTACCTGCGCATCGTCGATGCGCTGGAGGCGGACCTGTCATCCATGCGCTTCTCCGAAGCAGGCAACTTGTATGGCATCGCCATGTGCCACGCGCCGCTGCTGAATTGCGGGTCAGAAGTCGCGCAAGTGCACTACTACGAATACAACGGCGCGTACACCCTGAATTTGCTCACCCAGGGACCTGGAGGTGGCGCCTTGCACCGGCAATTGCCCTGCGACCAGGTCGACACGGTGATCGACCTGCTGCGCCGCTATTGCCGCCGCACCTTGTGGACCACGCCCGGGCAGGACGGTGCGTGGCTTGTTGCGCAAGAATAGCCTGCGGCCCCGGCGCAAAGCCAGTATGCAAAGAACGCGCGGGGATGTCGGGCGGCCGGTGCAGGCGGCCCCACATCCCTGCGCAATTTGCTATTCAATAGATAGCGACGAGCGCTTTCTGGGAAGGCGCTACAGACAGACTGGGCTCAAAATTCTCAATCTACCTTCGCACCCGAGGCCTTCACCACCTGCTGGTATTTGGCACGCTCGGCGGCCATGAAGCTGTCGAATTGCTGCGGCGTGGTGGCCACAGGCTCTGCCAGCAGGGCAGCAAAGCGGGTCTTGGTCTCGGGCGCGTTCAGTGCCGCCACAAAGGCCTTGTTCAGCTTGTCGATGACGGGCTTGGGCGTAGCGGCGGGTGCCACCAGGCCCCACCAGGTATCGATGGAGAAGCCCTTGAACGTGGCAGACAGGGGCGGCACGCCCGGCAGCGAGGCCGAGGCGTCGAGCGAGGTCACGGCCAGGGCCTTCAGCTTGCCCGCGCGGATATTGGGTGCAGCGGCGGCCAGGTTATCGATGTTGAAGTCCACCTCGCCGGCCAGCAGCGCGAGCTGGGCCGGGTTGGCGCCCCGGTAGGGGATGTGCAGGGCATAGATGCCAGCGCGCTGTTTGAACATTTCACCGGCCAGGTGGCCCGCGCTGCCGTTGCCGCCGCTGCCGTAGTTGAGCTTGGCGGGGTTGGCCTTGGCGTAGGCGATCAGGTCGGCCACGGTGTGGATCTTGAGTTGCTCGGCCTTGGCGGCGTTCATGACCAGCACGTTGGGCACACGCACCATCTGCGTGATGCCTGCAAAGTCCTTGCCCGCGTCATACGGCATGCGCGCATACAGCCAGGGGTTGACCGCATGGGTGGCGGTGGCGGCGATGCCGATGGTCAGGCCATCGGGTGCGGCTTTGGCAATGGCGTCGGCGCCAATGTTGCCGCCTGCACCGCCCTTGTTGTCGATGATCACCGTGCCCAGCGAATCGCGCACGCGCTCGGCCAGCGCGCGCGCCGTCACGTCGATGGGACCGCCGGGGGCATACGGCACGATCAGGCGGATGGGCTGGCCCGTGTCCTGCGCTGAAGCGATGGAGGGAGAAAACACCGTTGCGGCGGCAACGGCGCTGGCGAGGAGGATGTTTCTGCGGTTCATGGGTGCCATTGTGCAAAAAAATCGTAAGAAAGCTTATGGAGCCCTGAGGGGGTGATGGTCAGGCGGGGGGGGTTTTGCCGGAAGAAGAGCGCCGGGGGGCACGCCCCGGGCGTCCTCCGCCGCGCCCTGTTCGGGCGGTGAGCGGATGTCCCGCTTTCGTGAGATGGCGGGCCCGGGCGTGGCCCCGGCGCGCGG
>Ga0066256_1005661_pt1 | contig 10199 bp, 5 predicted proteins | sample ThiBio_1000_biof_FD_87107 | JGI IMG/M metagenome (GOLD analysis project Ga0066256, IMG submission 87107) | Wastewater bioreactor microbial communities from Cape Town, South Africa - Thiocy_expt_1000_biof (version 2) | ecosystem: Engineered > Bioreactor > Thiocyanate-remediating >... | reverse complement strand
AATTTTGCCTTAAATCCGCGTTTACCTATGCTTAAATGTGGTAAAATCAGGCTTTCTACCGTAACTTCGTCTATGAGTCCCAAGATTATTCGTTTTTATTTCCAAAACAAAAATCCTTAATCTTTGGGACTTTTCTTACTTTTAAATTAGTTTAAACAACTTCATTAATTTGTAAGAAATCAAAAAATACAAAAATCGTTTGCCAATGGAATATCCTGAGTATAGATTATTTGACACTGTTAATTACCAACTCGAACATTTCAATAAAACTGATATGCTGAGTGCCAAAATAGACGGCGCCTGGAGATCATACAGTACAAAAGAGGTTAGTGAAATTGTAAATAAGTTTTCGGCCGGATTATTAGAACTGGCTGTAAGTGGTAATGATTTTACCGCAGAAGGTAGCGATAAAATCGCGATCATTAGCCAAAACCGGCCGGAATGGGTGTTTACAGACCTGGCGGTACAGCAAATTGGAGCGATACTCGTTCCAATTTATCCCACTACAAACCCCATCGAACTGGAGTTTATATTAAATGAATCCGAAGCGAAATATATTTTTGTAAGCAATGAAGACCTGCTTGAAAAAGTAAAAAGCGTCAACGCAAAATTTCTGAAAGGATTTTATTCTTTTGATCAGGTTGAGGGCACGGATCATTACTCAAAAGTGCTCGACCTGGCCACTCCGGAGCTGCTGGCAAAAGTAGAGGAGATAAAAAAACAGATACCCAATACCCACACGGAAACAATTATTTATACCTCCGGAACCACCGGCACGCCTAAAGGAGTGATGCTTAGCCACGCCAATATTGTAAGCAATGTTTTCTTTTCAAAATTGAGTTTCCCATTTCCTGATCAGCCGCATACGAAGGTATTAAGCTTCCTGCCCCTCAACCATATTTTTGAAAAAATGGTTACCTACATTTATCTTTTTAGCGGTATTGGTATCTATTACGCAGAAAGCCTTGAAACAATTGGCGATAACCTTAAAGAAGTAAAACCCAACGGCTTTACAACAGTTCCCCGCCTGCTTGAAAAGGTTTACGAGAAGATTATGAGTAAAGGGGAAGAGCTGAAAGGAATAAAAAGGGCTTTGTTCTTTTGGGCTGTGGGTTTGGGAAGAAAATACGATAACCGTAAAGATGGCGGCTTTTTATACAATACACAACTTAAACTGGCGCGAAAATTAATTTTTAGCAAGTGGAAAGAAGCATTGGGCGGTAATATTGAATTCATTGTTACCGGGGGCGCGGCGGCATCTGAAAAACTGCTTCGAATTTTTAACGCCGCAGGAATTCCTGTTTACGAAGGCTATGGCCCCACTGAACACAGCCCGGTTATTTCTGTAAACCGTAAACAGGCCGGGGGCACTTTCTTTGGAACTGTTGGGCCACCCCTGGACAGTGTTGAAGTGAAACTGGCCGAAGACGGTGAGATACTGGCTAAAAGCCCCAGCATGATGCAGGGCTATTATAAACGCCCCGACCTGACCGCAGAAGTTGTAAAAGACGGATGGCTGTACACCGGCGATATTGGAATTTGGGTGGAAGACAAATTCTTAAAAATCACGGATCGCAAAAAAGAACTCTTTAAAACCAGTGGCGGTAAATACGTGGCGCCTCAGCCCATCGAAAATAAAATGAAGGAAAGCCGCTATGTAGAACAAATTATTGTAGTGGGCAACGACAGAAAATTTGTGGGCGCTTTGATTGTTCCTTCTTTTAAGGGATTGAAAGTTTACTTAAAAGAAAATAATGACGCACCGCCTGAAAATATTTCAAACGAAGAACTCATTAAATTACCGAGAGTTGTTAAATTGATCGGTTCTGTAGTTGATCACTACAACACCTACTTTAACCAGGTGGAGCAGGTAAAAAAATTCCGGCTGTTGCCAAACGAATGGACTGTTGACGGCGGCGAAATGACACCCAAACTTAGCCTGAAAAGAAAAGTAATTTTGAACAAATTTCAAAATGAAATTGAAGAAATTTACAGTTAAAAGATTGTGAGCTAAACTGCATGTGACCTTTATTTGTAACAGCAGTTTTGATTTGACGAATTGGTGTAGATTTATTGGGCTTTCAAAATTAAAGCATAAAAAAACCGGCGCGAGGCCGGTTTTTTATTGAAATCAAGTCCTTGACTAGAATGTATAGCGCAGACCCATTTGCATTGAATAGGTGCTGAAGGTTGAGTAAATTGGCGCAAAGGCATCATTTACTAATTGTCCATTAAACTCTCTCATGTTAAACGTAGGGGCTCCATTAGCATAACCTCTTACCTGAAGTGGGTCTGTTAAAGAAGTTCCCTGGCGATAACCCCAATTTTTCCATTTGCTATTCAACATATTGCCAATATTGAAAATGTCGAGTGTGAATTGTAACGTGCGGCTTACTTTGTCGTTGTCATCTCTTCTTACCAAAAGATCTTGTAAATAGCGGAAATCAATTTGATTATACCAGGAAGAAACAGCGCCGTACCTGTTTACATAATTGCCTTTGTTTTTGCTTAAATATTTACTGCTTGCAATAAATTGATCATAAGCGGCTTGTTGTTGAGCCACAGTATATTTTGAAGTAGCAATAAACGGAACATCTGCTCCTGTTTTATAAACGTACATCAATTCTGTATTTCCATCATTCACAATTGAGCCGTTCACATTATAGCTAATTACGCCCTGATAGGTTCCTTCATAGAACAATGAGAATGTAGATGGCAGATTAAATATACCGTATTCAATTCTATAAGAAAGGTTTGAAATTAATCTATGCGGTATCGCATATTGAGAGTTGTCCAAAACATTGTCATTAGGCCCATTCACGTTGTAAATAGATTGCCATGCAGATGTAGCTCTGGAACCAGGGTTAGGGCTAACTTCTTTGGCGGCGGAATAATTGTATGCAATCATACCAGAGAAACCATTTTTGAACTCTTTAGACAATTGCGCGGTAAATGAAAAAGCGTTACCCTTTTTAATGTTTTCAAGTACTATCGGCGTTCCTACCTGATTGGCTGGGTAATACAGGCTGCCGCTAATTCCGGTTGGATAATAATAACGAGTATCTGCGCCGGTTAATCTTTCCGTTGGAGCTTTAAGATTTGGATTTCTCATGATAACTGCATTGATATCTTTAGTGTAGATAATATCAACGCTCGCCGTAAACCCATCTCCAAATCTTTTTTCAGCACCAATGTTCGTTCTCCATACCTGGGGAAATTTAAAATCAGGATCAATTAGAACAAAACTTTGGGGAATTGTAGTACCGGGAGTTTTAACAAATGCAGAAGAATTTTCATAAGCATCAGGGTTAGGGTCAAATTTAGTAATTCCTGCTGCTGCCAAAGTTGCTGCTGAGTTAATCCTTATCGCATTTTGATACATACCACTATTTGATGGCATATTTGTTAAAAATACAAAAGGAATACGTCCGGTGAAAATACCTGTTCCACCTCTTACAATCAAACTTCTATCTTCAAATACATCCCAGTTTACACCCAATCTTGGAGAAAACAGTGGTTTGTTTTTCGGCCAGGCCCCTGTGTTATAATGAATCATGTTTCCATCCTTATCAGGGAATTGTAATTCATTAATTTTTGGATTGGCTAACGGAGCTTCTCCGTAAATAGGCATGTCAACCCTTAAACCAAGTGTAAGCTTAAGATTGCTCATTGCGCTGTATTCATCCTGCGCATAGATTCCTAATTGAGCCATTTTAAGGTTGGCGGAGAACGGCGCAGGATCGCCGGGAACCAGTGAATAAGTGTAGCCGTAGTACACAGGCGCCCTTTCGTTAATGAAATCATCTAATGTATTAAACGCGTAGTGGCCGGCAGCTCCCCCCATAAACATATTTCCGACTCTTTGTCTTTCATATGTGATACCTCCCGTTAAAGTATGTTGACCAAGGTAATAAGTAATGTTGTCGGTAAAATTCAGGATATTATTAACTAACTGATTATTTCTTGTAAAAGGATCGGAACCTAAACTAATATAGTTTTGTCCTGCACCGTTAAAAATGTCAACTGTTGGGAAAAAGGTTTTATTTCCGTAAGGTTCACGAATGTCGCTTGAATTAGTATATGTAGCTATAAACTGGTTCGATAGTGAAGAAGAGAACCTGCTGTTTAATTCAAACGAGCCGGATTTTACCAATCGGTTAGTAGCATAATTACTGCTGGCAAAAGCCATGGAGTTGGTACTAAAACGGTTATTAGGAAGACGGTTGAAGGATCCTCCGGTAACTACAATTGGGCCATTCTGTGGAACGCTGCTGCCATTTAAAGGCGATACCTCAACGCCTTTATAGTCAGAATACTTTAAAGTAAGCTTGTGCCTGTTACTAATATTCCAATCAATCTTTCCCAGGAGCTTGCGATTATTTTCATCAAAATTTGGAAAGTTTTCATAAGCCGCGAAATCATATCCATATTTAGTTTTTACGGAATTGTACACCTTTCTCAAACTATCGATTGAAGTATTAGAAGGAGTTCCTGTAAAACTTGAACCCTTTGGCGTAAAGGTAATACCCGGTCTTGACCGCTTTTCATATTCATAGTTTACAAAAAAGAACAATTTATTTTTCACAATTGGCCCGCCCAGTGTAGCGCCCACTATTGTGTTGTTATTTGGCGTTTTAGATAATTGAGTCCCATTTACTTTATATCCATAAGAATTTTGATTTCTTAAAAATCCATAGGCAGAACCATGAAATTTGTTAGTACCACTTTTCGTAACCGCGTTCACCCCTGCTCCGGTAAAACCGGATTGACGAACATCAAACGGAGCAATATTTACGGTTAACTGATCGAACGCATCAAGAGATATTGGAGAACCACCGCCCGGCGCAAGATCATTACTTAAACCAAAATTATTGTTCAAATTGGCACCTTCAACCTGAAAGTTATTGTAACGGGCATCCCTTCCGGCAAAACTAGTTCCGTTTGCCTGAGGAGTTAACCTTGTAAAGTCTGTAATTGACCTTGAAATTGAAGGCATCGTTTGTAGTTGAACAGACGAAAAGGTAGTTGCAGCCCCTGTTTTCACACTCGCACCTCTTCTTCCGGTAGTTGTAACAATTACGCTCTCCAATTCTGTAGCACCTTGCGCAAGGCTCGCTGATAAAACGTATGGTACACCCAATTGTAAATTGATGTCGTTATAAGTTTTGGGATCTGTACCCACGTAACTAATTGTTACGGAATAAGGGCCACCAATTCTTAGGCCACTTAAATCAAATAGGCCGTTCTCCCGGGAAACCGCGGCGTACGTGGTTCCCGAAGGCGTATGCGTTGCCGTAACAGTTGCACCTGATAAAGGAGCGCCGTCAGTACCTTTAACAGTACCCGTGATAGACGAGGTTGTTACCTGCGCATTTAAGGCTGCCACGGCTAAAACCGTAACAACAAAAAGATAAATTCTTTTTAACATAAAAATGTAGTTTTAATTAATTTCAGCCGCAAAGAAAAGAAATTAACTTTAACATTATGTTACCAAATGTTAACAAATTGTAACCAAGAAATGCTCAACTGCAAAATACTGGTTTCAAACTTGTTATGAAGATTTCTTTGGTAAAAAATTGATTAAAATCAAGATGAAAATGCTGCTGCATAAATTAATTAATGCAGCCTTTCGCCTTCCACCGCTATTTGAGCAGATTGGCTGCGGTGGCGCATCATTGCCCTTTCCCAATGACTGGTTATCTTTGTAAAAATTTTTCTTAATGTTCGATTCGATAGAAAGTGCGATTGAAGATATTAGAAACGGCAAGCTGGTAATTGCGGTAGATGATGAAGACCGCGAAAACGAAGGCGATTTTATTGGCGCCGCGGCAACCATTACCCCGGAAATTGTGAATTTTATGGCAAAAAACGGCCGTGGCCTTATTTGTGTGCCGCTTCCCGAAGAACGTTGTGATGAGTTAGGCCTCCCTCAAATGGTGAGCAATAATACGGCATTGCACGAAACTGCTTTTACGGTTTCTGTGGATCTTTTGGGGCATGGTTGCGGCACCGGTATTTCCGCGGGCGACAGGGCAAAAACAATAAAAGCGTTGAACAGTATGCTTACCCGCCCCGAAGAGCTTGGCAGGCCGGGGCATATTTTCCCTTTGCGCTCAAAAACCGGTGGCGTGCTTCGACGGGTGGGGCACACGGAGGCTGCCACCGACCTTGTGAAACATGCAGGGTTCGATTACCCGCATGGCTCAGTTTTGGTGGAGATCATGAACGATGACGGATCAATGGCGCGGCTGCCCGATCTTGAAGAAGTGGCTAAAAAATTCGACCTGAAACTCATTTCAATAAAAGACCTCATTGAATACCGGCTTAAAAGTGATTCTTTGATTGACGAGGTCGTTCGTGTGAAAATGCCCACGAAATACGGCGAGTTTACCTTAATTGCTTTTACCGAAAAGATCAACAACAGTGAGCATCTGGCACTGATAAAAGGGGAATGGCAAAAAGATGAGCCGGTACTCACCCGCGTGCACTCATCCTGTTTCACGGGAGATATTTTAGGTTCTTTGCGTTGCGATTGCGGCGATCAGTTGGCGCAGGCGATGCAGATGGTAGAAGAAGAAGGCAAAGGAGTTATTTTATATATGAACCAGGAGGGCCGCGGCATTGGCCTGTTAAATAAATTAAAGGCCTACAAACTTCAGGAAGAGGGGATGGACACCGTTGAAGCCAACCTGCACCTCGGCTTCAAAATGGATGAGCGTGATTACGGTGTGGGGGCACAAATTTTAAGACACCTGAATGTAACCAAACTACGCCTCATGACGAACAACCCCAAAAAACGCATCGGTTTAATTGGCTACGGGCTTGAAGTGGTGGAAAACGTTCCAATTAAAGGGGTGTGCAATGTTCACAACGAAAATTACATTCGTACGAAGCGGGAAAAAATGGGCCACGAGATTTGAGCAGGTTACCGGATGCCCGTTACCGGTTGCTGGTAATACGGTTGAAAACCGCGGGGATCTGAAAGCTTTATCTTTTTATTAAAACCTGAACCTCGCTCCAAGCAATATAATTCGGGGCATTAAACGACCTCTTTCAATTTTTCAACCGCCGTATCAATCTCCTCTTTTGTATTGTATTTACTAAATGAAAATCTTACGGCAACTCCGTCCTCATCTTTATGCAGTGCCTGAATGACATGAGAACCCTGGCTGGCGCCGCTGCTACAGGCGCTGCCGCCCGAAACGCAAATGCCGTTAATATCTAAATTAAATAAAAGCATTTCCGATTTTTCTGATTTTGGAAAGGATACATTCAGAACAGTGTACAGGCTGCTGCCGTTATAATCACCGTTAAAACTTACCCCTTCAATTTTTTCCTGCAATTGTTCAATCATGTAGTTTTTCAAACCTTTTATATAAGCCGATTCTTCGGGGTAATTATCCATTGAAATATCCAGCGCTTTAGCAAAACCCACAATGCCGTAAATATTTTCAGTTCCGGCGCGCATATTCCGCTCCTGCCCGCCGCCGTAAATGAAAGGTTTAACCTGTAACCTGTTGTTCACATAAAGAATTCCTGCACCTTTTGGCCCGTGAAATTTATGGCCGGAGGCCGAGATAAAATCCACATCAATCCTGCTTAAATCAATAGGGTAGTGGCCAACAGTTTGCACGCAGTCCGAATGAAAAATGGCGCCGTATTTTCTACACAAATCGCTCACCGCTTTAATACTCAGCAGGTTGCCAATTTCGTTGTTAGCGTGCATCAGGCTCACAAGGCATTTTTCTGAATGGGAAGAAAGTTGCGCTTCGAGATCGTTAAGGTCAATATGCCCGTCGGGCAAAAGTTTTACAAAACTGTATGTAATATCGCTGTCACTGCAATAATGTTCTATTGTATGTAAAACCGCGTGGTGTTCAATAGGGGAGGAAATGATGTGCCTGCACCCAAGGTCGCGAATGGATGAAACGATGGCTGTGTTATTACTTTCGGTACCGCCGCTGGTAAAAAAAATTTCTCCGGGCTGAACGTTGAGGTGCCTGGCAACAGATTTTCTCGCGTTTTCAACAGCGAGCCTCGTTTCACGCCCGTAAGAATAAATCGACGATGGGTTCCCAAATTTTTCGGTGAAGTAAGGCATTATCGCATCCAGTACCTCTTTGTCTAAAGCTGTGGTTGCTGCGTTGTCGAGATAGATTCTGTTCATAGGGTTGCAAAGGTAAACGATTGAGGATAAAAATCGAAATGGCTGTCGGTTCGTCTAAAATCAGGCCATGGCTTCCTTAATATCCTGCATCAGCCTTTGCGCGATGTTATTGGCTTTGGTCTCAAAATCGCTCTCACTATAAATGCGAATGATGGGTTCGGTATTGGAGGTTCGCAGGTGTACCCAGTCTTCATCAAATTCTATTTTTAATCCATCTTCCGTGTTAACGGGGTTCTTTTTATATTTTTTCTTTATTTTTTCAAAAATGGCAGCAACATCAATTCCTTTATCCAGTTCAATTTTATTCTTACTGATAAAATAATCGGGGTATTGGTTGCGCAGCGATTTAATACCATTTTTTTGATTGGCCAGGTGGCTTAGAAATAAGGCAATACCAATCAGCGCATCGCGCCCATAATGAAAATCGGGAACGATAATGCCGCCGTTGCCTTCGCCGCCAATCACCGCGTTGTTTTCCTTCATTTTATTTACCACGTTCACTTCGCCAACAGCCGAAGGAAAATATTCGCCACCATGTTTTAAAGTAATTTCTTTAAGCGCTTTGGTGCTGCTCATGTTACTCACCGTGTTGCCTTTTTTTTGCGAAAGAATATAGTCGGCTACGGCAACCAGTGTGTTTTCCTTAACCACGGCGCTGCTGAGCTCCCGCAGGTGATTGGGCAAGGGTTCGGGGTTGTGGGCAAAATTACCCGTAACTTCTGCATTCAAAACAATCACTTCTTCAACTCCCAAAGCATTTAAAAGCGCCGGTACAAATGTTGCGCCTGTGGAATTGATGGCATCAACTACCACTTTAAAATTCTTTTTTGCTATGGCTTTTTTATTCACCAACGGGTATTGAAGTATGGCGTCAATATGCTTTTGCATATAGCTGTCATCAACGGTAATGTTTCCCAACTTATCTACCGGGGCATAAGCAAAATTCTCTGCAGTTGCAATTTCAAGTAATTCCTGTCCTGTTTCTGCCGAAATAAATTCTCCTTTTTCGTTCAAAAGTTTAAGCGCGTTCCATTCTTTGGGGTTGTGGCTGGCGGTAAGAATAATGCCGCCATCGGCTTTTTCCAAAGGCACGGCTATTTCCACGGTTGGCGTGGTGCTAAGCCCAAGATCAACCACATCAATGCCAATTGCAATTAACGTGTTACTTACCAAACCGCTAACCATCGGCCCGCTGATCCGCCCATCGCGGCCAATCACAACCTTAATTTTTTTGTTTGGGTTTTTATTTTTTAGGATGGCTCCAAACGCAGAAGTAAATTTTACAACGTCGATGGGCGAAAGGGTATCGCCTGGTTTGCCCCCTATGGTTCCACGAATGCCTGATATACTTTTAATGAGTGCCAATGGTACGAATTTTTTAAGTTTTCTTGTAGTTTCTGTCGCCACAAACCGGACTGCAAATGTACGGCTCTACGGCCACATTTTACTTCTAAATTTCGTTTAAAACGGCGTAAAACAGGGGGATGGATTGGTTTTGGATTCAGCTATTAACGCTTATTGTTCAGTAACAGGTATAATGCGGTTTGATAGTACGCATCGGCAAGAACCGAAAGCCTTTTTTGCGCCGAATCTTTTTGCGTGCTGCTATAAACGGGTGTGGGAAATTGAATCGGCACAAGTTCTTCCTCAACAAATTCGAGGCTTTTGATATAATAAAAATCATTATCTAACAGCCCTATTTTACCGGCGGTGGTCGTTACAAAGGCAATGTCCTTTTTTTTTTTTTGATCAAACACGTCGCGGGCCACAGTGTTATTTTTCTAACCCATACTTGAGAGGCCGGCCATGGAGGGGGGGGAGGAGGGCTTGGCGGGGGGGTTGGCCGACCCCCGCCAGCTCTTCGGTCAGCATCAAGAGGATGTCGGGCGTGTGCAGCCCGTCGTCCTGGCGCGGCCGATTCTGATTGAATTCCGGTGCGAGCCGCTTCTCGATATAGCGAATGGTGTCGTAGCCGAAGTAGCCGGCCAGCCCGCCGGTGAAGCGCGGCAGTCCCGCCACCGGCGCAGCCTTG
>Ga0066256_1005659_pt1 | contig 10206 bp, 11 predicted proteins | sample ThiBio_1000_biof_FD_87107 | JGI IMG/M metagenome (GOLD analysis project Ga0066256, IMG submission 87107) | Wastewater bioreactor microbial communities from Cape Town, South Africa - Thiocy_expt_1000_biof (version 2) | ecosystem: Engineered > Bioreactor > Thiocyanate-remediating >... | reverse complement strand
CGGTGTTCCTGCACCATGCGCACCGCGCGTTCGCGTACTTCGGGGGAATATTTGTTCGTCTTGGGTTTCTTCATCATGGCTCCATTCTCTTGGGAAAAGGAGCCTCCTCAAAATCCGGGGCGGTTCATATCGTTTCTTGCGATTCGACCGGCGAAGTCGCCTGGACAAAACGCACTCTTGACATCGACGCGCTGCGCTCCGATTCGCCCGGCCTCTACTGGCAACTGACCGGCGACGGCACTAGCGATGTTCTCGTCATCGGTGCTAGCCCGGCCAGCTTGGAACATGGCCTGAACGTGTGGGGAAGTCTGAACATTCAACATTGCGCCAAGGTGCTCATAGATCATGCAAGCCGCTGTCTGCAAATCCTGCTACCTGAATTCGATCATTGGCAATGCCGAAGGATCGACGTTACCAGCAATTACGCGCTGCCCGATGCGGCATCCGTCAAGCACGCACTTGCTCAATTGCTCGTCTCAGCGGGCGCACGCCGTCGCCCAAGCTCGCATAACCGGGGCGGCGATACCGTCTACTGGAACCCCGGAAGCGACCTCAGCAAAGGCAAGGCGTACCACAAAGGCCCGCAAGTCCTGCACCTCTGGAAAAAAAACAAGCTCGACCACCTGCCGGAAGAAATCGAACTCCTGAACCAAGTTATCCGGCTCGAACATACGCGCGGCGCTCGCTGGTTTCGCCGCCTTGAAGAAGCTGGCCAGCGTTGGCAAGACCTGAACGAAGACAAACTGATCGGACTACATACGGAATTTTTCACGCCACTGATAGCGGACGGAATCGAGGTAAAGAACATGGAACGCAAACACATCGTAAAGGCCATCATGACGGCAAATCAATGCAGCGAGAACCAAGCCCGAGCGGCCTTTTCGACCTATCGGAACATTCGAGCCGATGGCTACGAAGTAACGAAGGACAGCATGTCCAATCGCACTTTTTTCCGCCATCAAAAAATGCTTCGTGCTGCTGGTGTCAGTGACCAGCATCTGCGCGATGCAGTCGTGATCCCCTTCATGCGCGTGCGCTTCGAACTCGCCCGGCCTGTGTCGAACTGGGAAGATATCCGGAGGGCCGCGTGATGACGGATCATGATTTTCATCGTCGCATGCGGGAGTTGTTGCCCCAAGTCAAACCCATCGGCATGGACCCTTGTTTGTTTGCAAATAAACAAACATCTTTGATAAAGCCAAACAAAACGTCTCAGGCCGGCGTGAAGTTGGTCATGAATAGGAGGGCCGCGTGATGTACGGCCACCCCAAAATGGTCCAGAAATGGGCCAAATCCATGAAGCCCAAAGCCACCCCCGCGCAGATTGAACAAGCCCGCATCATGCGCGCCGCCAAGATCGCCAAGCGGATTTTTCAACAGCGTCAGCTACCGATTTTCAAGGATTGAAGCCCATGAAAACCCTTTACTGGCAATGGTACGGCCTCAACATCCCTTGCACCTTCTGGCGTCAATCCTCTCGCTTGCATGATCGTCGCCGCGTTCTCGATCTTCACGAGGAGTGCCCTTTCTGATGGACATCATCCAAACAACCGGTGTCGTTGGTCTTGTCCTTTGTTACGCCCTTGGCGTGATTTCCGGTCTGCTCTCATGACCGCCGTAGAACTCATATCCGCGCTCGTTTCGGCCTACGGGCTCGGCTGGATAACTGGCAAAGCGATCAAATCGTTTCGCCAGTTTTCCGACCATGTTTAGGCCTTTTTTCCACCTGGAGTAAAAACCATGAAATCCAAAATCGTTGCCACCCTGAAACGTGCTCAAGCTCTGCGCCTCAACGCTGCCGAGACCAAAGCTGCTGTTGTTTCTACCCTTACTGCTGCTGGCTTCATGCTGTCGGCTGGCGCTCATGCTGCGCTTGACGCTGCTATCGCAACCGGCCTGACCGGGCTGCAATCCGATGCCAGCGACTTGCTCGGCCTGGTATGGCCTGTCGTCATCTTTGTGATGTTCGGCATCATGGGTATCCGCCTGTTCAAGAAGGTTGCAGGCAAGGCTGTGTAATGCAAACGGGGTGCCGGGCGCTAGCTCGGCCCCCGGTTGCATAGGGGCTTACATGAAAAAACTCATATTTCTATCGTTGGTTCTTCTTGTTCCGTCTGCATATGCTTACGACTTCGGAACAGCCGGGATCGTTGCTGCATTGGGTGCTGCTGGTGCTGCTCTTGCTCTTGTATTTGGTGCTCCTGCCGCTCTTGGAACAGTGGCAATTGGTGCGCTAGTTGCTGGCATTACTTTTCCTACTCCTTCTGCGGATTCTTCCGCATCCGGTGCTGTTGAGGTTCAGCTTTCCCCGTCTGCACAACTTTCTACGCCTTCTGGTTGGACTGCGCCGACATCTGGTCAGGTCGAGCCGACTCCCCCTTCTTCACAACCTTCAACAGGTACGCAGTACTTTATAACCTCTACTTGTTGCACGAATGATTTGTTTCCAACTGCCCTGCAAGCTTGCCAAAATCTTGCAGTTAAGGGTTTTGGTGACGATCCTTCCTATTATTCGGTTTCTGGTGCTCAGTGTCTTCGTCTTGGTTCGGTCAAAGGCAATATTACAACTACCGTTGGCTGTCCTTCAGGCTACAGTTACAACGGTACAACCTGTGTGTTGCAGGATCCTAATCAGGCCATGAAGCCGTCGGATGATCGTTGCACCATCAAGCGTACTGGTAACAGCTTTGCCGTCGATCCTCGTGATCCTGACTGTGCCTCCGGCAAGATACCTGCCACTACGTCGATCTCTCCGAACATCATCACAACAACGAATTCGGATGGCTCTACCAAGTCTGTTCAGATTAACGCGGATGGTTCTTCGACCATTACAGAAAGTCGCCCTAACAATTCGACCAACACGACCGAGACCAACACAACGACGCTCAGTGCGCCGAATGCTTCTGGTTCTGTCTCTGTGACGGGCCAAGGTTCTGGTGTCGCACCGGGTACAGGTACTCAGGCTGGTTCCTCTGCACCTCCTGTGAATATCAATTTCGATAAATCAGGCCTTGCAACTGAGGGAACGCTTGGCGGCATCAAGTCAGATACCGGCGCTATCAAGGATGCGTTGACGGCTCCATCTGGCACGGATACATCGCTTGGCGATGCGTCCACCGGTCTTGATACTGCTACTGATGGCGTTGTGGCTGGTTTCAATGCGCTGCCGACCGATCCCACGCATCGCACGTGGTCTACGCCTTTGGATTCGTTTCTTTTTCCATCGTCGTGTGGTTGTTCCCCTTTTACGACTACAGCTTTTGGTCGAACGCTCACCATTGATTTTTGTGACAAGTGGGAAATGCTGCGTAACGCCTTGAGCTGGATCGTTTACATGCTCGGTGCGTTCTCGATCTTCGGGATCATGCTGACTAAATCAGGAGGGGGTAAATAATGCCGCTCATCACCTTTCTGGCTTCGCTTCTTGGTTCTCTGGCCGGATTTTTCGGTAAGTGGATGACCAAGAAACTGGCTATTGCAACTGCCGCTGTTGCGCTTTTCGCTACCATGACCCTCGCTATGGTCGTGGCGCTCTCTGCGTTGATTTCTGGTATCAACGCGGCTGTTCCTGCCACTATCTGCCAGCTCACTAGCCTGATTCCTGACAATGGCCCTGCTGTTCTCTCGGCTGTCATCAGTGCCAAGCTGATTCGCTTTACCTATGACTGGCACACCGAAAACCTGCGCTTGATGAGCTATATCACATGAGCGGCGTCTACATCATCACTGGCAAGCTCGGTGCAGGTAAAAGCCTCGTCGCGGTCGGTCGCATCTATGACTACCTCCAGCGCGGTTGTCCTGTGGCCACCAATCTCGATCTGTATTTTCGGTACCTCGCAGACAAGCCCGGCAGCATGGCCAGCGCGTTGCGCCTTCCAGATCATCCGACCATCGACGACATGAAGGTGATCGGCTCTGGCAATGACACCTACGATGAGGATAAAAATGGCTTGATCGTCCTCGATGAGGGCGGCACGTGGTTTAACTCTCGTGGTTGGGCCGATAAGACCCGTCAGGCCCTGATTGATTGGCTGTTGCACAGCCGTAAGCTCGGCTGGGACGTCATCATCCTTGTCCAGGACATCACCTTGATCGACAAGCAGGTGCAGACCGCACTCGCTGAACATGTCGTGTACTGCCGTCGCATGGATAAGGTCACTGTTCCTGTTCTCGGCAAGCTGTCGCGCTGGTTCGGTTTCAAGCCCATGACCTTTCCGAAGATGCACCTTGGCATCGTCAAGTACGGCACCAGCCTGCATAGTCTCGTTGTCGACAAATGGTGGTACATGGGCAAGCGTTTTTACCGGGCCTATGACACCAAGCAGATTTTCAGCGCCAGCTATTCAGATGGCGTCTATTGCTTCCTGCCTCGTGCGTACTACAACGAGCCACAGCCGATTAATTACGGCCGGCTGATGCCCAAGCTCGTCCTGTATGCTTTCGGCCTCGCTATGGAGCGTATGCATCTGCTGGAGCGCCCACAATGGGTAAACGTCTGATTCTTATCTTGCTGTTGCTGTCAGGTTGTTCGGCTGTAGGTCGATCAACAATTGACGCGGATTTTTTGCGTACTCCGATTTGTCAGCCGCGCTGCGGAAACTCTTAAGCCATTGTTTGAATTTCTTACGGCTGGCCTCAACGCTGGCTGAAATCGTCTCCAGTGCTGTTCCCACCGCGTCTTTGAAGTCCAACCACATCTGGCGAGCTTTGAACTCGGCCCCGGCCTGATAGATACGGCTAAACCCACGAACCTTCACACCAGCGTTGGCCCCTCTAGCCAAGCGGCGATGAGCGTCTGGGTTTTTTAAAAAGTGGTTCATGGTTTGTCCCTCCCGATGGGTTAGAAATTCGGCGCCGCCCCCTCGCTTTTTCTGGGGGGCGGTGTTGAATTTCTATCGGGAGGGACAAGGCAGGAACTACAAAAAAGCTAGACGCCCCTGCACCTTGGAGCGCGTAGCAGGAAAGTTTGCGCAGGACGTGCCAGGCGTTTTTTCTGGCGCGGCGTGTGCTTTTCCTGCGGGCATGGGTGAGACCAACAGTCAATAAAAAACCGCCCTTGAGGGCGGCTTTGTTTTTTGGTGCTCTGGATCTAGTGCATTAAATCTTTTCTTAGGAATATCTCTTAATTATTTGATGTAACTGGCCATTATGTGCATATTATCGGGTCTTGATAAAGCCCCAAAGGGGCGTTCGCGCTGCTCAAGTAGACTCGTCTGGCCACATCCCTGACCCTACTAGGCCTCCATCAAACCTAAATTATTTCAATTTGTCAATATCTCCGCGTACATACGAACTCGAAATCAAATCGTTCGGCAAGCACCACAGGCTTTACTGGAGATCGCAGTACAGCGGTCAAGCGACAGCAAGCACCAAATGACCAAGGGGTTCGGCTGCGGGCTTCACCTTGATTTCGATGTCGTAGCCCAACCGATTCAAGCAGTCCATCAACTTGCGTTCGGACAGGTTGGAGAAGTCGCCGCGCAGCATGCCGGACACCTTCGGCTGTGTGATGCCCATGCGACGAGCCGCCTCATCCTGGGTGAGCCCGAGTTTGCGCACGGCTTTGGTTATCTCAATCACCAAACCGGATTTGATTTTGAGTTTTTCGGCGTCGGGCAGACCGAGATCGGCAAAGACATTCCCCGAGCCCATTTCGACCTCAATGCCATCAATGATTCGTTTTGCCATTTCGTAGCTCCTTTGCAAGCACCTCGGCAACCTTCAGCCTGGTGCGGATGATGTCCATGTCCTCTTTCGGTGTGGCGATCCCGCTCTTGCTCTTCTTCTGAAAGCAATGTAGGACGAACACGGCCTCCTCGAACTTGACGGTATAGACGGCGCGGTACGTGCCGCCGATGTCGTTTTCGACCACTTCCAGGACGCCGGCCCCGCCGAATCCCTTCATCACCTTCGCCGCGTCGTGCTGGTCACCGCGCTGCGCGAAGTCAAGAGCGTGACCGAAGAACTTCCGCACATCGGCAGGAAGGGCCATCAAGTCTTTTTTGCACCCTCCGACCCAGATGAGCGATTTGTCTTGTGGCGCCATGAATGCATTATACCTGTAATGGAATAAAAGGAAGCGCCCATCTGGCGCCACCCAAACCCATCTCGCACAGGTGGCGGGTTTGGGAGCTGGTTTTCACTTAAAAATACTTCTTGTAAAACTGCCACTGAACCCGTGTGGACACCGCAAAAACTAGCGTTAACGGTGCAATGACCCAGAACGGGCTCATTGCAACCGGCAGGCAAAGATACAGCGTGACCCCGGATGCGAAGAACATCAGCTTCGTGAGGCGTCCAATTTTGTGCAGATCCGCCGATTCGCGTCCTGCGCACGCGCGGCGGATATAACGCTCGGTCAGGCCGTCTACGCCAGCCAAGACATACAACAGGAAAAACAAAGGGGTCGCAGCCAGTACGAAGCCAATCCTGATCCCGTAGACCTGAATCACATTCATAGCCAGGTAGATTTCCCGTGCATTACGCGCAACGAACTGGCTCAGATACATCCGGTCGACCTCGTTGACCTGATACCCGGAGAAATAGGCATAGGTGGCTTCATGGAGTGATGTCGCCTTGAAAAAAAGCCAGTAAGTCCACTGCTGGGCCAGCTCGGTCAACGTGGAAAGGCCGGCGGCGTGGCTTCCTCGCCGTACAAGCTCTTTGACGCGTGCGGTTTCCGACTGGAACAAAGCGTCGGCAGCTTGCACTGGATCCGGCCATTGATATTTGGCAAACAGGAAAGCCGCGGTGAGGGCGATCAGGCCAAGCATGACATATAGCAAGAGCGTCCCAAAAAGCCATTTCAATGGCCACAGAAAGGCGACTGCCACATTGCTGTCATAGAGACCGGAATTCCTAAAAGCCACTGCCCTTCCCTTCAACGACCAGATTTTCCGTCTCGGTGCCGTGCGTGTCGTATTTCTGCCGCATGCTCGCGGCAATGTCTTCCAACGACGCAGGAATGGGGGGAGCTTCGTCGGGGTCGAACAGAGGGAGCCTGATTTTGTAGAGCTGGCCGCCTTCGATAAGCGCAAAGGCCTGCCCCTTGGGCAACTGCACCAGATCTGCCGGCGACAACATGGGGGCTTCCTGGGTGCTGATCCGGTCTTCGTTCCGTGTGGTGAAAGACAATACCTCACGATCATCTGAACTGTCCGTGGCCGCGCTGGCTTGAATCGAGGTGACCAGTTGCACATCCGGGAGCTGGTCGGTGAGAATTTCGGCGGTTTCCTTGTTCTTGACCCTTAGCATGATCAGGGTATTGAGGTTGCCGCCAATCTGTGAGGCCTTCGCTTTGTTGCCAATGCGGGCTTCCACGTCGGCCCAGGTCTGGGTATAGACCGCCACTTGGAATCCCGCACCACCAGCCTTGTTCAGCAGCGGGATGAATTCGTCGCCGATCAGCTCGTTGAACTCGTCCGCATGGATGGACAGTTTGCGCTTGGGGATGGCCGTGGACAGCCCGTAGCCCTGCTCGAACTTGTAGGTCTGGCCGGCGATCGAGGTCAGGTCGGCGAACATGGCGTTGCCCACTGCGCCAGCCACTTCGTAATCAGAGAGCGAATCGAGCCCGACGTAGACCACCGCGCCGCGTTCGATGACGCTCATCCAGTCGAAGATCGGCCTTGGATCAGTCGGGTCGTCGTACTGTGGAGACAGTATCTGCGCGGTTTTGCCGGTGGTAAGTTTTTCCAGCAAGGGATAGAGACTGGACACCAGTTTCTCGAAATAGCTGCGGTCGTTCGACAGGATGGATGCCAGGCCGTCCGCTATCGGGTCATGCAGATTATTCTCGCGGACGAACAGCAGGATTTTCATAGCATCCATCGTCCGTCCAGATTTCATTGCCTGCTGAATCTGGGTTTTATCCATCTCAATGGCATCAACCGCCTCATTCCAGCCGGGCTGTTCCCGGTCAAGCCAGAAGCGCAAGTATTCCAGCGCCAAGGCGTCGATATTGACCGCATCCTCATAAATCATGCGGTAATCCGGACGGTAGCCGAGGGTGGTTCGCGCGCGCGCGATGACGTTCACGAAGCGCCAGACAAATTCCTTGAACGCGGCGGACTGTCCTTCGCCTGGGAGCTGGCCAGCGATACGGGTGCTGACCTCGGTGGTTCGGGCAAAATTTCCGATCGGGTTGTAACGTGCGGACTGGTCGGGGTAGCCCAGGTGAAACATGAAGAACTCGCGCCGGGCCATGGCCGCCTCGATGTAGCAGCGGGTCATCAGGCTGGCATCGCCCTTGGGGTCGAATACGATCACCACGTCGCCTCGCCGAATGTCCTGTGTGATGAGAACCTCGGCGAGGCGTGATTTGCCGACCCGTGTGGTGCCCAGCACGACCATGTGGCCGGGCCGCTCGACCAGATCCATGCTGATTTCCGTTTCGTCCGGTTCCAGTCCGTGAATGATCGGATCGCCGCCGACAGGCGGCAATGGCGTAACCGGATTCCACCAGAGCTCCTTCCTGGTCTGCCGCGCCAGCCAGCCCGGGGCGCCGCCGCGCCCTTCGTGGCGGAATTCGAAGCGACGCGCCCAGGTATACAGGCCGGATTGGGTGATGTAACGACGATTCTTGGGATCGCGCGCCAGTGCCAGGCGCTGGGTATGGCGCTGATCCCACTTGAACCCAAGACCGAGGAAAAGTCGGCTTTTTGAGACGGGAATTGCGCTGGTAGGAATGACGTACTTAGGCAGCCGGGTAAGGTTGCGCTGAAATCGGGAAACCCGAATACCCTGTCTCAGTCGCACGCCGGCATGCAGGACCATGCCGGCAGCGGCTGTCACGATCAGCTCCTTTGGCAGAAAAAACCACTCGTGAGCGCTCATCAGGAGAATGGCGCCGGACAACGAGGCAAAGGCCGGTACGTATTCGACCGCGGGCCGGAACAGGTTTTCGATGGGATAGCTCATGTCAGACGTGTTCGATGGGTTTGTCGAACCTGACAATGCAGGGATTATTCGGTGGTAGTGGGTTCACGAATCGAACAGGATCCAGTAAGACCACGCCAGAGATCAGCTTTTTGCCCTCGCCATCGGCGCCGATCACCATGTAACGCTGGATGTTGCTTTTCTTCTCTCCGGAGACCAGATTCCAGCCAGCATTGGTAACCTGGCGCTGGATGCCGGTCCCCAGCTTGCTCCCCGCTCGATCCGATGGCGTGCCATCGCCCTCCTCCCCGAACAGTTCGGCGAACTTGCGAAAGATCACTGGGGAAACCAGCATCATTCCTTCGTCAACGAAGTGAATCATGGCGTCCGCGCGGTTGTACGGCATGCTGCCTTCCGAGAGGCCCTCCTGAATCCAGCGCATGAACCGCATGGCTGCACCAGAGGGTTCCTTCTTTTTCGAGCCAGGCTTGGGCCTGGCCGCTGCTTGCCCTGCAGGTGCAACCGGCTTCAATGCTGCTGCAGTAGGGGGCTTGGGTCTTGGTGAATGTTTGATCGCGGCGTCGTCTTCATCGAGAAAGCCTGCGTCCCCAGGTTCAGATAGAGCGGCCGCTCTGGGCTGTGCCGGCGGGCGAATGGGAGGGAGAGCCGAGGTGGCCCGCCTCGGCTGCTCTTCGATGTTCGGCGAGGAGGTTGGATCGGGCTGCGGTATGACGAGCGACAGCTGGTTGGCCGGATCCTCCAATGGGTTGGTGGCCGGTTCAACGCCAGAATCACTCATGGAACCAATATACGGCTCGGATTCCAAATCGAACGGCTGGATGTATGAGGCATCCTGTTTTCCGGCAATGATCTTGCCTCTCATGATTTCCGGGTAAAGAACCGGGGACTGGAACAGTTTGTCGAGTGAGAAGCACAGCACGGTCAGCTTTTGTTCCCACCCTTCATCGAGACTGACCATGACCTGCCACACAGCACGGTTCTCACTGGTGGGGATCAAGGCACCGTACTCTTGCCAGGTATCGAAAAGGCGATCGTTCTTATCCTTGCCAGGTATGCCCTCCCCGCTTTCGCGTTCAGTCAGGAACTGGCGTACCTCGTCGGCCAGCCGCTTGGACACAAACCAGATTTTTCCATCGTAAACCCACCCATGGGACCCCGCCCTATTCAAGCTCAGTCGCCCTTCTTCCAGCATCAGGCGCAAGGCTTGCATCAGGCGTTCGATTAGTGGCACCGACCGGGCGGAAGCAAAGCGGGTGCGCGGTCCCTGCATCAGGTTGTTCTTGACTGACTCGGAGTCGGCGCGTGTGA
>Ga0066256_1003869_pt3 | contig 10208 bp, 9 predicted proteins | sample ThiBio_1000_biof_FD_87107 | JGI IMG/M metagenome (GOLD analysis project Ga0066256, IMG submission 87107) | Wastewater bioreactor microbial communities from Cape Town, South Africa - Thiocy_expt_1000_biof (version 2) | ecosystem: Engineered > Bioreactor > Thiocyanate-remediating >... | reverse complement strand
GGTTGGCGGGCCTCCCTGCTCTTTATCAACTGTTATTTCGGCCCCGGGAACACCTTTAATGGCCGCCCGGATTGAATCAAGATAGGGTTGTGTGGATTTTCCATGCCGTTCTTCAAACGGTACGAAGGAAACCTGCAGGCGCCCCAGTTCGGGTTGGGTAGCACCGCCGCCGCCCATGCTTTGTTCAGCCGCGCCCACAGCCACGTTAGAAATAACGCTTTCAACCATCGGGTTATTTTTACCTAAAACCCTGTCCACTCTGGTTTCAAGTTGCCTCAATATTGAATCGGTGTATTCAACGTCCGTTCCGGTAGGCAGTTTCAGGTACACATAAATAAAATTGGGTTCGTTATCGGGGAAAAAAACAACTTTGGTACGCCCGGTGGCTGTGGAAATAGAAATCACAATCACGGAAAATATCAATAAGCCGATTGTACCGAGCAAAAGATAAACGGGCCGCCAGCCTTTCAGCGCCCATTTTAATAATGATTCATAATGGTTCATAATCCAGGGTAACACCTTGTTTTGAAACTTGTGTACCCAACCATCGAAAAAATAAGCGTTTAGGATTCCCATTAAGGCAATGAACAGTGTCAGGTTGCCCAGAAATGTCATCGCCGAAACGCCCGACACTAATCCGATGATATCAAAAAGAATACCGCCAACAATTGCTGCAATAAAAGCAGCACGTTTGAAAATCTTTCCTTTATCACCCCTGAAATTCGGGTCATCATCTTTATGGTTCATGAAATCCACGGCAAAAACCGGGTTCATAATAAAGGCCACAAGCAGCGATGCCGAAAGGGTGAAAATAAGCATCAGCGGCAGGTAGATCATGAATTTACCAATCATTCCCGGCCAGAACATAAGTGGTACGAACGGCGCCAGCGTGGTAAGCGTACCGGAAAGCACCGGCACAAAAACTTCTCCCGCGGCCATTTTTGCCGCAGTGACGGATGTGATAGCGCCGTTAGCTTCCACAAAGATCCGGTGCGTGTTTTCAATCACAACAATGGCATCATCCACAATAATACCAAGGCCGAACAACAGCGCGAACAGCACCATAAAGTTGAGCGTGATATTAGTACCGATCATGATTTCGCCTACCGGCAGAAATATAAAGGCCACAAACATGCTCAGCGGCACACTCAGCGCCACAAAGAACGCGTTAGTGATGCCCATGAAGAACATGAGTATTACCAACACCAGAACGAAACCAATAACGATTGAGTTGATCAGCTCATTAAAAGACGCCTGCGTGGAAATACTTTGATCGCCGGTAATAGTGATAGAAACATCCTTGGGAAACTGGTCATTTTTAATCTGCTCCGAAATTTGTTTTACGGCATCTGCCGTTTCTATAAGGTTTTCACCACTTCTTTTTACAATATTCAGTGTGATAACGTTCTTCCCGTTCAGGCGGGAATAACTTTCAGTTTCTTTAACCGTGTCTTTAACGGCGGCAATATCACGGAGATATATTGGCGCCCCGTGACCGTTACGAACAACAATATTTTGTATGTCGTACATACTTTTAAGCTGGCCTTTCAACTGCAGGTTACGCTTCATATTGCCTACCTCAAGCTGGCCGCCGGAGATGTCCATGTTCTCATATTTGATAGCATTAGCGATGTCATTGAAAGTGATACCTGCCGCCTGCATCTTCATATTATCCACGTTCACCTGAAACTCTCTCTCGGGTGCACCCACCAGATCCACACGGCTTATTTGTGATACTTCTTCCAGTTTATCTTTTAAATCATCGGCGTATTCTTTCAGTTTCAACGGATCGTAATTACCACTCACATTCACATACATGATAGGAATTTCCGAAAGATTGAACTCCATAGCGGTTGGCTCCTGCGTGAGGTCGGTGGGGAGGTCTTTCCTGGCTTTGTCGGTTGCATCTTTCACCTTCTGCAAGGCATCTTCTATTTTCACATCAGTGGCAAACTCCACAACAATCAGCGACAAATCCTGGTAAGAGGTAGATGTTAGTTTTTCAATTTTTACGCCTGTAATACCCTTAATTTCTTTCTCAAGCGGCTGGGTTACCAGGTTTTCGATATCCATGGGGGTGTTACCCGCATAAACCGTTTGTACGAAAACATAAGGGACTTTCACTTCGGGGAAACTTTCCTTTGGCAGGGTTACAAATTTTGATACTCCCAAAATAGTTACAACCAGTATCAAAAAGTAAACCGTGGTACGGTTGGTAACCGCCCAGGAAGTTGGTTTGAACTCCTTAAATTTTCCTTTAAAATTTTCTAAAGCACTCATACAATATTTTTAGTCCGTTAGCAACATTGGTTACGGCAGCGGCGGGGTTGTAATATCCTGGCCTTCGTAAACGCTTTCAACACCTTGTGTAATAATCTGACCGCCCGCCGACAGCCCTGATTTTATTTCGAGCCTGTCGCCCGAAAGATTTCCCGTGATGACACGCTTTTTACGGGCCACTAAGTTTTTATTTTCCGTTACGGCCACCATCACGTATTTACCTTCCTGGTCAGTTTGCAAAGTATTCAAAGGAACGGTGATGGCGTTACCCCTTGAGTATTCCTGTAGTTGAACCTTGGCAATCTGGTTCGCTCTGATTGCCGGATCAGAAGGAACATTTGCCTCAATCGTGAATGTTCTTGAAACCGGGTCTATTAATTTGCTTGCCACCGAAACTTTTGAATTGATAACCCTGTTGTTCGCATCAGGCAGCGTGATTACAATTGGCGTACCCACATTTACGCTGCTGATATAAGTTTCAGGAACCTGAACCATCAATTTTAAAACAGAGGTATTTACAATTGAGATTTGCGGGCCCGTAGCAGTTACGCCGGTGAATTGCTCTCCCACCCGCACGTTAACCTGATCAATAACCCCGCTGATGTCGGCCCGTACATTTGAAAAATCCAGTTGCTCCCTTGCCATTCCCACCTGTGCTTCGGCGGCCCTTAACTGGCTTGTGATTGTTTCCACGTTAGCCTTGGCCTGAATGACCTGCATCTCTGTACCGATATTATTATCCCACAAATTTTGCTGCCGTTGTAATGACGTTTTTGCAAGATTTAGCTGCGACCTTATGGCACCGGTTTGCTGGGCTGCGGCGGCTACCTGTTGACGCGCAACAGCATCATCCAGTTTTAGGATTGTTTGGCCTTTCCGCACAAAACTTCCCTTCTGTACATAAATGGCACGAACAACGCCCGGCATTTTTGGCGCCACATAAGCCGTGTTCTTCGCATCTATCTTTCCCTGTAAATCGATGTAATGGTTAAAGGTACCGCCGCCAATCGTTTCCACGTTGACCAGTTTTGCCTTTACGGCGGTTGAATTTAATTTCCCGATCTAGTGGGGAAGAGCTCCGCTTTTATATCGCCGAGTTTGCCCTTTTCTTTTCCTCCGCCACCGCAGGAAGCAATTGCAACAACTAACGCAAATAGAAAAAATGACTTAGTGATATGGTTCATAAAAATGTTTTTTGTTTTGTTTGGTTATAATTTTCCGGTTGCTTTTAGGAAGTCAACCCTCGCTACAACTGCATTGTACAAAGCATTGTAGTAATTTGTTTGAGCGGTTTCTAAATCCACCCGCGCCTGGTTTATTTCAAGCTGTGAACCGGTACCTATTTCGTATTTCTTTTTAGTTTGATCGTAAACTTTTTGCGCCAGGGCCATATTATTCTTTTGGTAATCGAGGTCTTCAATCGCCGATTTGAAATCGTTCACCGCAGTTTGAATTTCCCTGTCGATGTTCAGTTTTAAGGCATCAATATTATTTTGGGTTTGGCGAAGTTTAATCTTTGCCTGCTCAATTTTGGCATTTGTAGAGAACCCGTTAAATATTGGAATATGAAGATTTAATGATATGGCGCTAACCGGCGACCAATAAGAGTGCCCCGAAAAAATATCGAATTTATTGCTTTGTGCCATTTGGTTATAATACCCGCTCAACGAGAGTTGCGGCAGCTTACTGTATTTATAACGCTGAATGTCGTACTCACCCAATTTCTCACCCATTAAAGCGTACTGGTAATCTCTTCTTTGAGTATAATCGAAATTCATTGCCTCCAAAACCCCTTCTTTAATGTCATCATCAGAGATATGATCTGTAAGCACCAGTTCATCCTGCACCGGCATGCCCATTAAAACCTTCAGGCCGAGATAGCCGTTGTTGATCTGGTTTAAAGCAGTTGTTTTAGCTGATTTGAGGTTGGCCAGTCTTACATCCTGTTTGTCAATATCAATGCCTTCGGCGAAACCATTATCGTACATAATTTTCATATCGCGCCTGAGCTTGTTAATCAGGGCGATATTTGAATCGAGTAATTCAATCTGCCTTTTGCTTACTACCAGCTGGTAATAAATTTTGGTGATGTTAGCCCGAATTTGCTCCCTCGTTACCTCCGCATTTTTTTCCCTGAACTCTATCAGCGTAGTTCTTGCCTGAAGGCCGGTAAAAACCTGTCCGTCAAAAAGTAGCTGGCTTAGTGAAACGCCGCCGGTTGAGGTCCATTTCACACCAAAAACAAGCCTTGCAAACTCTCCCGGCTGGCCACCAAAAAATTCAGCCGGCACTAAACTGGCCGGCAGCTTGGCATTGTAGGTAAGCTGGCCGTTACCACTTATTTGCGGATAGGCAGAGCCGGTTACTTCACGGTTCTGTTGTTCCTGCAGTTGAACGTCTAATAGCGCATTCTTTACCTGAACATTGTTCTTTTCAGCATAAGCAATCGCTTCCTGCAACGAAAAATGATGTGTTTGAATATCTGTGGTTACGGGTTGCTGGGCGTTGGCTTTATTAAAAACCAATATCAACAGGGCTATAATTATGAAACTATTTCTTCTCATTCCCGCTATTTTTTAAAATTTCCCTTCTGTATTTATTAATTAATTGATACCCCTTTGGAGTGGATATCCCGTATAAAAAAAGATAAAACAATTCCTCATAGGTTTTATCGATGCTCACGTTTGCAAACCTGTATATTTCAGGCGCAAAGGGAACCATAACAGTTTCAAGCCTGTAACGCACGATGATCTCCAAATTCATGTCATCTCTGAATAATCCATCGGTAATACCCCATTCAATATTATTTTTCAGTATAACGTAGAGGACTTTTGTTTTGTAATCCAAAAAGGCTTTGTAAGCGGCAGGATGATATTTTTTAAGGTCATACATCAGCAAAGGATTCATCCTGCTAAATAGCTCGGTAGTTTGCCCGATCACCATAAAAACTTCATGTACCGCGTTCTTTGCCAGTTTTTTTCCGGCTTTATTAGCGTTATGATTTTTACCAAGAACGGAATGAACCACTTGATTCACCAATTCATCTTTGTCCTTAAAATAGTTGTAGATGGTTTTTTTACTCATGCCCAGGCCAACGGCAATCTCATCCATGCTAACGCGCCGGATGCCGTACATCATAAAAAGCTCGAGCGCTTTGAGGGCTATTCTTGTTTTGTTATCCTGTAAATCTTCCATTTCGGGCAGCGAAACTACGGAAACTAATTAAACTGCAAAAGTTTCCTGCGTTAATTTTTTATTATCAAAGAGCGATGCAAGATTAAGCGCAAATTTTCTAACGCAACTCCCCTTTTCGGTGAATGGTAGAAAATTAAGGCCGGATGGCGTCAGTTACATTTAAAGATCCTGTAAAATTTTCAACGCTTACCTCATCATTCAAAGTACATTCAGAAAATCTTTAGTAAAGACGTTTTAAATAACCGATTACTTTAAATTGACGGTAAATATTATCTTGCATCCTATGAAATACCATCCTTTCTCTGGAGAAAAAGACGGATTGTTAAAAACCCTCTTCCGTTATTTTATGCAGGGCGTTTTAATTTTAGCGCCGATCGCGATAACCGGTTACGTACTTTTTTGGGTATTTGACTGGATCGACAGTTTTCTGCGGCCGTTTGTAACCTATCGGGGCATTGGTTTTTTAATAGTGATCGGCTTTATCATTTTCATGGGATGGATCAGCAGTTATTTTATTATGGAAAGTGTCATCAATTTCTTTGACCATTGGCTCGAACGCACACCCGGCATTAAAATTTTGTATAAATCGGTAAAGGATTTTTTTCAGGCTTTTGCAGGTGATAAGAAAAAATTCACCAAAGCCGTGCTGGCAAATGTTTTCAACAATGATGTGTGGATTGTGGGGTTTTTAACCGATGACGAAATGGAAAAATTCAACATGGGTGCGGAGATGGTAGGCGTGTATGTACCGCAGGCTTACAACTTCGCGGGGCAATTATATATTTTACCAAAAAACAGGGTAAGAGCGATTGAGAACATTACCGCGGGCGACGCCATGAAGTACACGGTTACGGGCGGTGTGGTGGAAACAGAGGGAAAGGTATAAGCATTGAATAGAAAAGTTGTTGAAAACATCAAACAAATTTTAGGAGTTGGAGTTTACAGGTGTTCAACATATCGGATAGGTTTTTCATAAAACAAAAAGATTTAACTTTACGGGATTTCAGCTGCCAAAATCCTACTGATCAATTGCACGATGCCTGCCCGTAACAGGCGGCAAAAAAAGTCAATGTATATTCTTCAGCCGGTGTAAAAAATAAGCGCTGAACAAACACATTTAATGATTCAAAAATGGCAACGGTTAAACCTTACAAAGCATTGAGGCCGAAAAAAGAACTGGCTGTTAAAGTGGCTTCAAAACCTTATGATGTGCTGAGCAGCGCAGAGGCAAAAGAAGCGGTCCGTGGCAACCCGGCATCTTTTTTACATATCACCAAATCGGAAGTGGATTTACCGGATGAAATTGATATTCATACAGAGGAAGTTTATAACAAAGCGAAGGAGAACCTTCAAAAGTTTCAGGACGAGGGCATTCTGGCTGTGGAAGAAAAACCCTGCTACTATATTTATACATTGGTGATGAATGGACGCAGCCAGACAGGCCTGGTTTGTGTTTCATCGGTGGATGATTATTTTAATAATGTGATAAAAAAGCACGAGTTTACAAGACCGGAAAAAGAGAAAGACCGCATTGAACATATTTCTACAACAAAAGCACAAACGGGTAAAGTGTTCCTGGCATATAATAACGTGGCCGAAATGGATGAACTAGTGAACAACTGGAAAAACACTCATGAACCTGAATATGATTTTACGGCAGACGACGGTATTCAACACACGGTTTGGGTGGTGAATGAAGATGCAACGATCGAAACAATTACAAATATTTTTAAAGAAAAAGTACCCGCCACTTATATCGCTGACGGCCACCATCGCGCAGCGTCAGCGGCAAAGGTGAGTAAAGAATTGCCCGATAGCGAAAATGCGAAGTTTTTCCTCACGGTAATTTTCCCCGCCGGGGAACTCGCTATTATGGATTACAACAGAGTAGTGAAGGATTTGAATGGTCACACAGAAACGTCATTTTTAGCCACATTGAAAAAAGATTTTGACATTCATCAAAGTGTTGAAGCTGTCCGGCCATCACAACTTCATGAATTTGGCATGTATTTAAATGGTAATTGGTATTGCCTGCAATCAAAGAGCGATACCTATACCTCTGACCCAATCGGCGTATTGGATGTGAGCATTCTTGCAAAAAATATTTTAGACCCGCTGCTTGGAATTAAAGACCAGCGCACAGATAAGCGCATTGATTTTGTTGGGGGCATCAGGGGGTTGGATGAGTTAATAAAAAGAGTTGACAGTGGAGAAATGAAGGTGGCGTTCAGTTTATACCCTGTTACCATTCAGCAATTATTTGATATTGCCGATAGCGGCGAAGTAATGCCGCCAAAAAGCACCTGGTTTGAGCCGAAATTAAGAGACGGGCTGTTGACCCATTTATTGTAGATCGTTTTAAACTAAAAAAATTAATTATGAAAGCCAATGGAAAAACTGTTGAAGAAATTCTGGCAAATGTTCCCGAAGAAAGGAAAGATTCATTTAACAAGTTGCACAATGTGATTATAAAGAACCTCCCCAAGGGTTTTGAAGCAGCTATCAGTTATGGTGGTTTGGGTTATGTTGTCCCGCACAAACTTTACCCTGACGGTTACCATTGCAAGCCCAGTGAACCGCTTCCGTTCGCGGGTATTGCTTCGCAAAAAGATTCTATTAATTTTTATCACATGGGCGTTTATGCTGATGCCGATTTGTTGAACTGGTTTGTGGGTGAATATCCAAAGCATAGTAAACACAAATTGGACATGGGAAAAAGTTGTGTTCGTTTTAAAAAACCTGATGAAATTCCTTACAAACTTATTGGCCAATTAATGAAAAAGGTAACTGTAAAAGACTGGATAAAAAAATATGAAACCGCTTACAAGCCAAAGCCTAAATCAGCCAAAAAGAAATCTACCACAAAATAATACCCAGTGAAAATCGGGTGTGCGTTTATGAAAATCGTCATCGCTCCTAACGCTTTTAAAAACAGTTTGCCCGCCGATGAAGTGGCGAAGGCATTGCACGAAGGCATTTTGCAAAGCGGCTTCAAAGGAACTGTTGCGTGTTGCCCTGTGGGCGATGGGGGTGACGGAACCGGGAAAATCTTAAGGCAACACCTTGGCGCAAAAGAAATTCATTGCAAAGCAGTTGATGCCCTGCAACGCCCTGTTGATACGGCTTTTGGATTGACCGACGATCAAACAGCCATTATTGAACTTGCAGATGCATCAGGCTTGCGATTGTTAAATTTGAACGAATACAACCCGCTTTTGGCAAATACCCGCGGAACGGGTACGATGATAAAAGCTGCACTGGATGCCGGTGCAAAAAAAATAATTCTCTGTATTGGCGGTAGTGCTACGGTTGACGGCGGAACGGGTATTTTACAGGAGCTGGGCATTAAATTTCTAAAAAATAGTAATATAGTTATTGAGGAACTGCCGTTGGGTTTGGCTGACCTTGAAATGATTGACAGCAGGGATTTGGATAAGCGATTAAGAGATGTTGAATTTTCGATATTGTGTGATGTTAAGAATAAACTGCTGGGATCAAACGGCGCTGCAGCAGTGTTTGGCCCTCAAAAAGGAGCAGACGAGTCTGACGTAAAATTTTTAGAGAGATCGCTGACAAGGTTAGATGACATTGTTTTTGAAACCACCAGAAAAAGAATGAGCGAAATGCCTCACAGCGGCGCAGCCGGAGGTGTAGCGGCGGCCTTGTGCGCCTTTTGTAACGCAAGCGCCGTTGACGGGATTAGTACTTTCCTAGATATGATTGATTTTGAAAACCAGATCAGAAACGCCAATTTAATAATCACCGGTGAAGGAGTAATTGATAATCAAACGTTGGATGGCAAAGCGCCTTTTGGCGTTGCGTTTGCGGCAAAGGAATTTAATATCCCAGTGGTAGCCGTTGCAGGAAGGGTTGAAGAGGATGAGAAGCTCAAGGAAATTTTTAATGCATTAATCTGCATCAATGCCTCGGGTACGCCTATTGAAAAGGCCGTCAGAAACACATATCAAAGCCTTGTGTATACAGGCGTATTGATTGGTAACAGATATTAATAATCCCGAAATCTACTACCCGAGTTCTAACGTTACACAAAATATCACCTGAAAGGACTATAAAATAATAATGCCCGCATCCAGTGTAGCGGGCATTACATTTTTAATGAATAACACTGTTACCACCTCACTGCATCATCACGATGCTTTGCATACGCTTTTGAAAAATTAATATTTTTTACACGGCTTGCAATATAGCTGATGCCTCCCCAAATGTGGCTGAGGTAGGTTTTATCGGCATAATCTTTTTTATCGTGGCCGAGTGTGGTGCACCAGGTGTAACCACCGTCAAAATCATAAGCCCAGGCAGCGGGATAATATTTTGCATAGTTTCCCGCATTCTTTGCAAGCAGTTCTTTTTGTTTGGCTTTAGAAGTATCAATCGTTGAAAAGTCGTTCACCATAAGGGTTTGCGGCCCCGGGTACATTTCTTTCGCAAAATAACATTCATCTTCTTTTTCCCAAACGGCAGGTGTGCCCTTCATAGACGGATGACCTGTGTTAATGACGCGCACCGTGAATTTTTGATAAAGTGCGTGCCACGAAAATGTCCCGCCCACCATCTTTGTAACCCCCCCCCCTTTGCGCACAGTACCGGTTACAGACTGCACGCCTACGAAACCGCCGCCAGCTTCAATACCTCTCCTGAACGCAAGGCGTTGCTCATCTGTATCAAACACATCGTTGTTGGTGCTGGGGACGATGAGCACGGTGTATTGTTTG
>Ga0066256_1005657_pt1 | contig 10212 bp, 11 predicted proteins | sample ThiBio_1000_biof_FD_87107 | JGI IMG/M metagenome (GOLD analysis project Ga0066256, IMG submission 87107) | Wastewater bioreactor microbial communities from Cape Town, South Africa - Thiocy_expt_1000_biof (version 2) | ecosystem: Engineered > Bioreactor > Thiocyanate-remediating >... | reverse complement strand
CCTTGGTCGTCTCGCCGGTGGCAGGATCGATGCGCACGTATGCGCTGCCCTGGTAGCCGACGAGCGTCTCCTTGCCCGGCTCGAGCGTACCCGCCGGGACGAACGACAACGAGTTCGGGAAGGTGCCGGTGGCGATGCGCGTGCAGCGCCCGCTGCCGTTCTCGATGAGAAACAGCTCGGCGCCCGTGGATGCGTAGATCGCGGACGACTCGTCGAGCGCGATGTCGGCGACGTGGGTGCAGCCCTGGAACGGGCCGATCTCGCGGACCGCGTGCGTCTTCGTGTCGACCACGTAGAGGACGGTGTCGCTGTGCCCATAGACCTCGCCCGACGGCTCGTCCGCACGACCACCGTCCGTGACGAACCCCGGCTCGGGCTTCTTCTCGGGCTCTTCGAACCCGTCACGCGCCGAAGTCGCGCACGCGACGCCGAGGACGAGGACGGCCGCCGAGACTGCGAGAGCTCCACACTTCACGTCCTCACCTCGAATTCGCCTCTACCATGGCGGCCGATTTTGCCCAACGGCGGCGCCAGTCCATAATGCGGATCGCATGACCGATCCGATCCCCGAGACGACGTCCGAGGACCTCGAGATCGAGCGGCTCGCGCGTGCTCGCCGTCAGGCACGCGGCCTCCGCGTCGCTGCGCGCCGCGCCATCGCGCTCGCGCGCCGCTACCGGAACGAGGAAGGACCACGCGGCGCGCGTGAGGCGGCCTGCGTCGCCCAGGCGCTCGTCTGGCGGCGGGCCGCGAAGGACCTCCGGAGCCGGAGGATCGAAGAGCTCGGTCCCGGCCTCGCTCGCACCTCCGGGCCGTCCCGCGAAGCGAGCCGTCGCGCCGGCTGATCGCCCTGTCGATCAGGCCGCCGGTTGAAGAGAGAGCGATTCAACAGGGAGGCGGGAAGGCGGGAAGGTTTTCTTGGTGGGCAATCCGCCAGCGCCTCGGCGGCTTGGGTGCGCGAGGGGGACGATGCAAGCATGCAGTCGTCGGTCGGGCCATGAGCAAGCCGGCTATGAGCAAGCCGGCCGACCAATCAAATGATCCTTCTGATCCTTCCCGCCTTCCCGCCTTCCTGTTTCTCCTCCCCGTCGATCAGCTGCCGTTGAAGAGAGAGGCTCCGGGGCGCGCCGAACGGGCGCCGGCGACGCCCCGCCGTCAGCCGCTCTTCTTCCGCTTCGCCTTCGCCGGCGCCTCTTCGACTGCGCGCGGCTCCGCCTTCTTCGGGCCCTTCGCGACCACCGGCGGCGGCGTCTCGACGACGTTCGCCGGTGTCACCTCGGCGGCCGCGACCGAGCGCTTCAACGCCTCGAGCAGATCGATGATCTGCGCCTTCGGTGCCTCGGGCGCGGTCGAGATCTCTTCGCCGGCGACCTTCTTGTCGACGGCCTCCTTCACGCGATCGGCCCACTCGTGCGCGAAGCGGCCGACCGCGAGCTTGTTGTTCCTCTCGAGCGATTGCGAAAGGAGCGAATCCGCGGCACCGCCGCGCTTGTCCGGACCGATGAAGCACGTCTTCTCGATGTAGAGGAAGCCGACCGTGTCGGCGGGGACGAACTCCTGGAGCTCGAGCACGCCGGTGCGCGCCGACTCCATGGCCTTCAGCTCCTCGTCGGTGAACTTCACGTACTGATCCCGCGCGTACTCGAAGCCGCGGATCGTGTCCGATCGCTCGACGACGACGTTGTCGACGGGACAGAGCAGCTGCTGCTTCAACCGGCCACCACACGTCTTGTGCAGCATGTTGAAGCTCACGGACTTCGCCGACGTGGCCGTGAACAGCTTGATCGGGATCGAGACGAGCCCGAAGGAAATGGTGCCGGAGCCAATCGAGCGAGCTGCCATGGGATCTCGATCGTAATGAATCCTCCTCCGGCGTGTCTAAAACGCTTCCGTTACCGGCGCCGCCGACACGTGATTCCAATGAGTTACGAAGCGACACGCGGCCTCGGTATCAAAATCCGCCTTGACGATAATGTGATCGGAGGTAGGAGACCCGCTCCCCCGCCTGAACGGCTCAGGTCAGGGCGGAAGACGGAGGGCGGAGGCGATGAAGCTGGGGGTGTTGGCTGTCACGGGCGCGGCGATCGTGGTCACGGCAGCAGGCTGCGCGGCCCCGACGAAGGAAGCGCGCTCGACGACGCTGCTCGCCGCTGCCATTTCCGCCCCCGTCGGGGTCGCGACCGACGTCGCTTCACGCTCCTCCACGACCGGCGCGCGCATGGGCGAGACCAAGGCCGAGCCCGAGGCGCTGCCGACGACATGCTTCGGCGAGCAGCCGGTGAAGGACGCGAAGGTGTGCCTCCCTCCCGGGACGTTCGCGAAGAAGCTGTGCGGCGGGGTCTACCCCGAGGTCGCGCTCTCGATGTTCGCGAAGGGCACGCCGTGGACCCGTATCTGGCTCGCGGGTGACGTCGAAGCCTGGAACGCATCCGGCGGGCTCACGCACCGGGCGAAGCTCGGATTCGACGAGGAGGTCATCGTCCTCTCGCGCCACTCTGCCGGCGGCAGCGGCGGCATCGTCATGACCGGCGCGATGGCGAGCTACGACGTCCTTCGATGGGACGGGACGTGCGTCTCCGTGATGGAGGGCGAGCTGACGACACGACGCCCGCCGGCACCGAAGCCTGCTCCGGTTCCGTGGAACCGCCTCGAAGAGACGACGCGACGCGCGCTCCTCACTTCGCCGAAGGTGAAGGCGACACACGACTCGCTCGACAAGGCATGCAGCTCCGTCGCTTCGGCCGCCGAGAAGAAGTCGTGTGACAAAGCAGACAAGGCGTTCGCGAGCGCGGTCGCCGACTTCGTCCGCACCGGCGGTGCGCTGCCGGCGCCCGCACGTCGCCCCTGAGAGAGGCTCAGCCCATGGCCGTGGCACGTGCTGGCATCCGCCGTGCACTGCGACCTCGAGCGTGACCTCATTTCGAACCTCGATCGGACGCACCGCGCGACTTCTCGCTCGAACGGCCCTATGAAAGCGAAGCCATGCTGACGGGCGCCACTACCCGTACGCAGTCGTTTCTCCGCGCTCCGATCGCGAACGAGACCGAGCGTACACATTTCCAGCGGCGCCTCTCGTTCACGCTCCTCCTCGTCTTCGTCCTCGCGTTCGGCTTCTGGCTTGTGACCGTCGGCGTCCACCCGTTCATCGGGAGCGGATCGATCCGCGTTCACTTCACCAGGCTCATGAGCATCGCTCAGCTTGCGACCACGTTCGCTGCGCTGACCGGCTGGGCGGTGGTTCGCTCCCGCAAATGGGGCATCGATTTCCTCGACGCCACCGACGTCATCGCCACGCTCGCGATCTGCTGGGGCTGGGACTTCATGGCGACATGCGATGCTCCGGTGTGGCGTCCCGAGCTGACGGGAGCGCTCGCGGTCTCGTACACGCTCGTGATGCGCGCCGCGTTCGTGCCGTCGACGGCGCTCCGCACCGCCGTCATCGGCGCCGCCGGCTTCCTCCCGCTCGTCCCCGCGACGCACGCGATGTACTCGAGCGTCATCCAGCCGGAGACGCGACCGCTCGGCCCCGCCGTGTACGTCGGGATCTGGGCGATCCTCGGCGTGACATGCGCGAGCACGATCTCGTACGTCATCTACGGACTCCACCTCGAGGTGAGGAAGGCGATGCGCCTCGGCCAGTACCTCCTCGAGACGAAGATCGGCGAAGGCGGTATGGGCGTCGTCTATCGCGCAAGCCACGCGATGCTCCGGCGCCCGACCGCGATCAAGCTGCTCACGGGAACGGCGAGCCACGCCGCGGAGCGCTTCGAGCGCGAGGTGCAGCTGACGGCGCGGCTCACGCACCCGAACACGATCGCGGTCTTCGACTACGGGCGCACACCGGACGGCGTCTTCTACTACGCGATGGAGTACCTCGAGGGGATCACGCTCGACGATCTCGTCCGCGACCACGGCCCGCAACCACCTTCCCGCGTCGTCCACCTGATGCTTCAGATCTGTGGGGCCCTCGAAGAGGCTCACGACGCCGGTCTCGTTCACCGGGACATCAAGCCCGCCAACGTGATGCTCACCGAGCGCGGCGGACAGAAGGACGTCGTGAAGGTCCTCGACTTCGGGCTGGTCAAAGAATCCGAGGCTTCGAGCTCGCTCTCGACATCGAGCATCAACGCCGTCATGGGCACGCCACACTTCATGGCTCCGGAGGCGATCCTCGATCCGCCGAGCGTCGACGGGCGCACGGATCTCTACGCGCTCGGGGTGACGGCCTACTTCCTCCTCACCGGCGAGCGCGTCTTCGACGGCTCGAACCTGGTCGAGATCTGCAGCGGGCACCTCCACCAGACGCCGATCGCTCCTTCCGAGAAGCGGCCCGAGATCCCGAAGGAGCTGGAGCGCATCGTGCTCGCGTGCCTCGAGAAGAAGCGCGAGGACCGCCCGAAGACGGCCGGCGAGCTCGCCGACCAGCTCCTCACGTGCGGGGTCGCGCCGTGGTCGCGCGCGGATGCTCGCGCCTGGTGGGACAACGCCAAGAACACGCCGCCGGTCGAGCAGGAGCCGCAACGCAAGCCGCGGCGCCGGAGCTCGGCGCACATGCTCGGCGCGACGATCACGGTCGCGCTGGACGATCGCGCCGCGAGCTGACGTCCCGAAGCGAGATCAATCGCACGGCTTCTGGTCGTAGCCGGGGGACGCGGCCATCGAGCAGAAGTCGGCACGGTTGTCGTTCGTATCGGGAGCGCCGGATCGGCGTCCGAAGGAGTGCGCCGGCTTGCCCGACGTCTTGCGGATCGTCGGGAGCATCGCCGGGGTGCCCTCCGCCGTGGCCTTGGGCGGCAATCCCGGCGGCGGAACCGCGCCCGCGTCGGCATCCTTCGTCCATCCGACGACGTCGAGGAGCTGCATCCCGCGGACCAGCTGCACCGCGCCGTGGGTATTCTCGAGCCCCCAGGCGCTCAGGCTGACGGTCTTGTCGACGCGATCGAGGACTTCGAGCTTGAAGGTCTGGTTCCCGCCGACGACCCAGAGACCGCTCCCACTGACCTTTGCGCCTGGCTCGCCGACGTTCACCAGGTACTTCACGGCCCCGGTCGCATCGAGGATGCGGAGCTTCAGATCGTCGACCGGCGTGCCCGGCTCGGCGCGGAGCTCCACGAACTCGGCGCCGTCCCCCAGGCCGTCGATGTCGACGTAGATCTCGTTGATCTCGACGAGGCTACTCGCGCCCCCGTCGTCCTCGACGCGAGCGTCCTTGCCCGCGTCGCCTTCGTCGCGCTCGTCGCCACCGTCCGTCGACGAATCGTCATCGTCGTCGTCGTTGCCGCGACGGCCATTGCTCGCCTCGAGCGATCCGGCCTCGCGAACCTCGGCGGGGAGCGCCTCGCCGTTGCTCGCCGCACAAGCCGCGTGCGCCGCCAGCGGGGACAGGACGAGAACGAACACGAAGAGGTTACGCGCCATGGGCTCCGCCGATCCTCGACGAGGACCAGCACATGATACGCGCCGATGCACCGCGATTCCCTCTTCCTCCTGCGCCCTCGTCCGTCAGTACCGGTACCGGAACTGGTACGGGAGGCACTGATCGCCGTTGATCTGCCTCACGCGGAGGAAGAAGTCGGCGGAGTCGTTGTCGGTGAAGCCGGAGCAGTCCCAGTCCGGAACGGCCCTCCCCGGCGCGGCCGCGCAGCAGCCCTTCATGCCGATGTCGCTCGTCTGGAGGACGCCCTGCTTGCACTTCTTGACCGCATTGGCAGTCGAATTCTTGCAGCGGGCGAAGACGCAGAGCTCGGTGCCGGCGGTCTGCGCCTCGAAGTCCGTGTCGAGCAAGCAGCCGGTCTTGTCGGTTGCCGAGAGCTTGTAGAAGTCGATGTCGACTGCGCCCTTCGCGACACCGTTCACGGTCTTGTAGCTGTTGTCGCAATCGTCCGTGTCCGGAAGAGACTTCGCCACGTTCTCGGCACTGCCCGGGTCGTCTTTGTCGATGCACTGATCGCCGTCGGGAGGCGTCGGATCGTCGTTCGGCGGATCGTCCGGCTCGAACTCGGGATCGAACGGGGGCTTGCCGGCGTCGGGAGGCGTCTTCTCCTTCGGCGGCGTCACCTCGTCCGCCGGGGTCTCGAGCGGATCCTCGGCTTCACCGTTGTCCGTCGCGCAGCCGACGAGCACGACGCCGACGACGGCCGCGGCGGTGACGAAGCGGCGCGAAGCAAGAGTGAAGCGCATGTGCCCATGCTGACCGAACGGCTGATGGATGCAAGACGCAACCAACGAGGACTATGGACCATTCGGGATCCAGCTCGCGTCACGATGACGCGCCGCATTCGCTCCGACGCGACGACCGCCTCCGCGGGTGGTTGGGCGCCGATCCCGAGCTCACGAGCCCGAAGCGTGGGCGACGCTCACCCTCCGAACGGGAGGAGACGATCGGCGACCCAGGCCCTCACCTGCTCGTAGTCCGCATCGCGTGAGGCGACGCGACCGAGCATCGCGGCGAGCTCGCTCGGCGTCGCCTCGAGCTTGAAGCCGAGCGTCTTCGTGTGCCAGTCGACGACGAGGACGCTCATCGCGCGGAAGGCGGTGAAGCAGCGCGACGTGCGGCCGAGCGCGAAGAGAAGCGCGCCTGGGACGTCGTAGACGTCATCCGCGAGGTGGTCGGCTTCGCGGAGCGCGATCCGGAGCGCGGTCTCGCTCGCCTTCGGATCCAGCCCGAGCTCAGGGGCGATCCGAGCATGGGCTCGCACGAGCACCTCGGGCTCGACCAGCCAGGTCATGACTTGCCCTCCGAGCGATCGCCCGACGGCGCCACGCTCGTCCGTTCGCGACGCTCGGCCTCGACGTCCTCTCCGAAGCGACGATCGAGCTCGGCGAGCGCGTCGTAGTCACGACGCCGCGCCTTCGGCAACGAGAGGAAGAATGCGACGAGGTCTTCGTCCTGACTCACGACTTCACGCTTTCATCGAGCGCCGCACCGGCGCAGAGGTCGGAGATCGACCCTCGACCAACGTAGACGAGATCGGGGGCGTCGACCCAACGTAGTCGACGACTATTCCTCGCGAGCGCGCACATGCAAGGACGGCCGCTCCACGCTCGAGCCCCATCGGTGCGCGAAGGACGACCGAAGCGCGGCGCCCGCAGCTCACCTCGACTCGATGCGTTGCTGGCTCGCGCTTGCTCGACGTCAGCTCCAGACGCGCTGGATCGGGCTCGTGCTGCTCGGCTGCGAGCCGGCGACCAGGATCTTGCCGTCGGGCTGAACCGCCACCGCCCCCCGCGCCCGACCTCCCGATGCCCGCTCGACGGCGTAACACCGCATGCCAATGTTACGGTCGCCGAGAACGCCGGGTTACGAGCGTTACGCGACAGTTCGCGAACGCCGGGCCCCGGCCGTGCCAAGCGGCACAGCTGCCGGACATGGCGATCGCGATGAAAACACGGCGCATCCACGCATCCGCGTGAGAGATCGCGGCCTCGGCGGTACCGGCACCTCGCTTGCACACGGCCGCCCCATGCACGCTCTCGAGGTCGAGGGGGACCTGCCGAACACCTGCCTCGAGCCGAACGAGAGGCCGACGATCCCAGCTCCACGCGAGTCCGCCGTCCGTCTCAAGGTCGCGACCCTCCCATGCTCGGCCGCCATGGTCGACATCGTCGTCTGTGATCTCTCACGCGACCCTCGCAGCGAGGACTTCGCTCCGGAGCGTGTCGGGAGCATCTCCACGCTCTGGTCTCCAGGAGGAGCACGTGACGACTCTCGGCTCGCCTGCCTCACCGAGCTGATCGCGCTCGGCTTGGTGGGCTGACGGCTCTACGGCGGAAGCGGACGCTCGGCGACGAAGAGCTGCTGGCCACCGGGCCCGCCGAACCGCGAGAAATAGATGCGGCAGTCGTCGGGGGAGAGCGATCCCGCCTGCTCGGTCACGCTCGTGTTGAGCTCGTCGATCGGAGTTGGTGCTCCGAAGGTGCCGTTCGGATTCGCCCGCGTCGCGAGAAAGAGATCCTGCCCTCCCCTTCCGCCCTCGCGCGTCGAGCTGAAATAAATCGTCAGCCCGTCCTTCGACAGGAACGGGAGGAGCTCGTCGTTCGGGGTGTTCAACTCCGTGACGTTCTCCACGGCTCCGAACGTCCCGCCCGCGAGCTTCGCGCGGAAGATGTCGTAGTTGCCATCGCGATTGGAGACGAACCAGAGCTCGTCGGAGGCGACATGGAAGAAGCCCTGCCCCTCGTATGCGCTCGTGGCGATCCCCGGCGCGAGCGTGGGCGCGCCGAAGTCTGCGCCGAGGCCGGCGCGCTTTGCCCACCACACGTCGTTGTTGCCGCTCCTCCCGGAATGGAAGACGAGCGTGAGCCCGTCCGAAGAGACCGTCGGATCGTTGTCGTTCGACGTGCTGTTCACCCCGGAGACCGGCTCGACGGGCCCGAACGGCTGGTCACGCGAGACACGCGAGGCGCGCATGATCTGCGAGCTCGCAGCCGGATCCTGGCCGGTGAAGAAGACGACGAGCTCGTCGGCCGTGAGATGCGGAGAGGATGCATGGATGTTCGGATCGATCCCCGGCACGAGCTTCGCCGGTCCGAACGGCGTCGCGGGCGAGCACTTCACCGGCGGCTTCCCCGCGTCGGGTGCCGACGGATCGGTGGCGGTCCTCTCGACGTCTGCCTGCCCCGCATCACCGTCGATCGAGCGCTTCGGCAGATCGCACCTCCCGCACCCCAGCGGCTCGCCGTTCGGGTCGGGGAACGAGCACCCGAGATACACCCCGCTCAGCACCACCGCGAAGACGAGCGCAGCCCGCATGACCGCCCTCTCCTTCTGGGCAACGATCATCTTGGCACTTCCCGGCGCGCCGATCGAGCCCCAGTCGCCGAGCGCTCCTGCGGCGGACGAGCCCGGAGGTCACGCCGCGCGGCGACGACGACGACGACGAGCTTCCTCGTCGTCACTCGACGCCAGACGGGCCTTTCCTGCGCGGCGGGCTCTCGGACGCGAACGTGGCTGCGCGCCTGTAGCTCGCCGAAGACACGATCGGCTCGCATCTCCGTCGGATCGACAAGCTCGCGGCCACAGCGCATGGCCCTCGCCGCGAGCCTGTTCGCGGAGAGCGCATCCGTGCTCACCGAATGAAGGGCGGGTTCCGTTCGCGGGTGCCCAAGTTGATAGGAACGTGGGATGGGCGCACGGCCCAAGTTGACACGAACGTGGGATGGGCGCGACAGCCGGTTCGTCGCAAAGATGGACCGACGATGAGCAGAATCCCCCGCACTCGTCCTTCCCTCATTCTCGCCCTCTTCGCGCTTGGGTCTTTCGGCATAGTCGCCTGCACCGCGGAGTCGAGCAGCACCAAAACATCCGAGAACGACGCCGGAAGCGCCGGAATCGATGCCGGTAGCGGAAGCGACGCTGAAGGCGACGCAGCCCCTCTACCTCGCTGCCTCGGCGTTGCGCAGGGCTGCGTGCGCCCGCAGGCGTCGACGGAGCTGCGCTGTGAAGACAACCGTCCGAACGGGAAGTCGTGGACCACGTCGGTCACGCTGACCCCTGCGGACACGGAGGGCTTCTGTCGCGTCCGCCGGAGCGACGCGGAGACCGACATCGAAGTGCACGCGTACTCGCCCGACGGTGAACGCGACGACAACTCGCCCCGGCCCCCGCGGACGCCCGCCGCGCCGGCCGCGACCGGGGGGGGCGCGGAGGGGGCCGCGGGGCCCGCCCCCCCGGCCCCCCCCCTCGGGTGGGGGGGGGGGGCGGCGGCGCCGCCCACCCCCCCCACCCCCCGCGCCGCGGCGGGGGCCAGGGGCGGCGGCGCCGGGGTGAGGTCGCCGCCGCCGGGCGCCCCCGCCGCAGGCGACTATGCCGAGTACAGCGTCGAGGTCGACTGCGCCGATGGCCTGTATGACTACGGGGAAGAGTGCACCTCAGGCATCAAGTGCACGCTCTCGGATGAAAAGCTGCGCGTCGACATCGGCTGCACGTTCTGATCGAACGTCGAGCCGAGCGAGCGCCAGCAAGAGCGGGCGCTCGCTCCGGCGCGCTCCGAACCGCGTCGAGCTCTCGTGCTCTCGGCAGTTCGAGCGCGGCGCCGAGCTCCGGCGCGATCACGGATCGTGACCACGGTCGCTCTCCACGCCGTGCGGCCCCGCGTGCGCCGTCTCGCGCGGCGATGTCCGCCGCCCCTCCTGCGTCCGGGTCGACCGCGAGGTCGCGCGACGGCGGGATCAGGGACGCGTGAGCCCGCACGACCGGAGCCACGGAGAAGC
>Ga0066256_1004909_pt1 | contig 10214 bp, 9 predicted proteins | sample ThiBio_1000_biof_FD_87107 | JGI IMG/M metagenome (GOLD analysis project Ga0066256, IMG submission 87107) | Wastewater bioreactor microbial communities from Cape Town, South Africa - Thiocy_expt_1000_biof (version 2) | ecosystem: Engineered > Bioreactor > Thiocyanate-remediating >... | reverse complement strand
CGTCGGCGCGCAGGATCACGATCGCATCACCCGAAACCGCAAGGTTCACATAGTCACCGGAATACGTGACTCCGGCTGCCGGGGAGATCAGGCGATCGGCTTTGCCGTCCGGCAACGTCGCGAGATTGATCGTCAGGCCGTCCCCGACAAACTCAACGCTTACTTTCTTCCCATTCCCGCACGTAAAGATGTGCGTGCCGGCCAAGGGCGACGCGCGCCCGGCCTTTTCAGCATCGGGCGAGCAACCTGAACTGACGGCCAGCAGGAATATGCTCGATAGGAGCGCGAGCGTAGGGCGGCTGCAATCTTTCGCCGTGAACGCCTGGGGAAGGCGCTCACGGCGCGGACCCTTCTCGCACAAGCACGCAAGGGGGGCTTTTGCTTGTGGGGGGTCGGTCAGTGACATCTCAGTCGAAAAGCTCTTGAAAAAAGCTCTTGCTACGGCGGCGTTTATGGTGGCCGTGACCATGGCGGTCATGGTCGTAACCGCTTCCGTGGCTTCCTCTTTCACGTTGGAAACCTGCGGCGCGGGCCGAATACGAGGCGGTTTCGACTGCGCTGCGTTCGATAATCTTGTCGAGTTCGCCCCGGTCGAGCCACACGCCCCGGCATTGCGGACAGTAATCGATTTCGATGCCTTGTCTGTCGCTCATAACGAGATCGACGTTGCAGACAGGACAGGGAAGCCCTTGTTTCAGTGAACGTTCTACCATGGGATATTCTTCCTTCTCGAAGATTGGGCTGGAGGCCGCGCGCGTCGGCCTCCAGCCTGTCCTCACGATGCGGGGAGCGGCTCCGTGCTCCCTTCTTCCGTGTCGCCGCTCTGCTCAGTTTCCTCCATGCGTCTGCCGTAGCGGGCATAGAGCGTCGGCAGCACGAACAGGGTGAGCAGCGTCGCGGAGATCAGGCCGCCGATCACGACGGTCGCGAGCGGTTTCTGCACCTCCGCTCCCGCGCCCGTGGCCATGGCCATGGGCACGAACCCGAGCGAAGCGACCAGCGCGGTCATGACGACCGGGCGCAGACGCATCATCGCGCCTTCATAGGCCGCTTTCGCGCGACCCATGCCGCCCTCCATCAGCGCCTGGATCGACGTCACCATCACAAGACCGTTGAGGACCGCGATGCCCGAAAGGGCGATGAAGCCCACTGCCGCCGAGATCGAGAACGGCATCCCTCGCAAGAACAGGGCCAGGACACCGCCGACCAGCGCCAACGGAACCCCGGTGAACACGATCGCCGCATCGCGAACACTTCCCAAAGCTCCATATAGAAGCAGTATGATCAGCGCGAAGCAGGCAGGCACCACGAGCATCAGCCGCTCGCTCGCGGACTGAAGATTCTCGAACTGCCCACCCCAATCCAGATACTGTCCGCTAGGGAGCCGCACCTGGCTGGCGATTGCGGCCTCCGCATCGGCAACGACACCGGCAACGTCGCGGCCCCGCACATTGGCCTGGACGACTACGCGCCGCTTGCCGTTCTCGCGGCTGATCTGGTTCGGACCGTCCGTGACGCCGATATCCGCTACGCTCTGCCAAGGGCCGCGCCCCGGCGGCGGGGAGGGGGCGGGGCACCGCCCCGCGGGTTGGGGAGTGGGGCCCGCCCAGGGCAAGAAAGGGGCTTGGCCCGGGCGACCCGCCGGCCGCCTTCGAAGATCACCCCGCCCCCCCGCCCGCCGATGGCAGCGGAAACGGTATCCTGAACGGTCTGCGCTGTGATGCCGAGCCTCGACATGATGTCCCGGCGCGGTCGTATGTCCAGCATCGGCAACCCTTGGGTCTGCTCGACACGAACATCCGCGGCCCCTTCGGTTTGACGAAGGATTGCGGCGATCCGGTTGGCGGTGTCGTTCATGGCGTCGAAATCGTCGCCGAACACCTTGACCGCGATGTCACCGCGCACGCCCGCGATCAGTTCGTTGAACCGCATCTGGATCGGTTGGCTGATCTCGAAAGCGCCGCCGGGAATGCCTTCCAATACCTTCTCGACCTTGGCCACCAGTTCGGCCTTCGACAGGCGGCTGTCCGGCCACTCGTCTCTGGGTTTCATGATGATGAAGGTGTCGGAGATATTGGGCGGCATCGGATCAGCCGCCAATTCGGCCGTGCCGGTCTTGGAGAAGACGAACCGCACTTCGGGCAGCTTGCCGATCTCCCGCTCGATGCGGGACTGCATGGCCTGGCTCTGGTCGACCGACGTTCCCGGAACGCGCAAGACCTGCGCGGTCAGGTCGCCCTCGTCGAGCTGGGGAAGGAACTCCTGCCCCAGGAACGAGAAGGTCAGGATCGCCGCAAGGAAGGCGCCGAGGCCTACCCCCATCGTCATCGTGGGGCGCTTCATGGCGCGATCCAGGCCCGGCTCATATTTACGCTTGAGCCAGGACATGATCCGTCCTTCCTTCTCCTCCACCGGCTTCGATAACCAGATGGCGAGCATCGCCGGCACGAAGGTCAGCGAAAGGACGAAAGCGCAGACGAGTGCGATGATGACCGTCAGCGCCATTGGCGTGAAAGTCTTGCCCTCAACACCACTTAAGGTCAGCAGCGGAACGTAAACGAGGATGATGATCGCCTGACCGAAGACGGATGGGCGGATCATTTCCCGCGCAGCGCGAGCGACTGAGTTCAACCGTTCCTCAAGCGTCAGGGTGCGCTCAAGATGATGCTGACGTTCGGCGATGCGTCGCAACGCATTTTCAACGATGATGACGGCCCCATCGACGATCAGGCCGAAATCGAGTGCGCCGAGGCTCATCAGGTTCGCCGAAACGCCGCCGCGCAACATCCCGAAGCTGGTCATCAGCATGGTGATCGGGATCACCAGCGCCGCGATCAGCGCCGCCCGGAAATTGCCGAGCAGCAGGAACAGCACGACGATAACCAGCAGCGCCCCTTCGGTCAGGTTCTTCGCAACTGTCTTGATCGTGGAATTGACGAGCGCCGTGCGGTCGAGCACCGGCTGTATCACTACGTCGGTCGGTAGTGAGGCGTTGATCTCGGTCAGCCGCTCCGCGACGGACGAGGCCACGGCACGACTATTCTCACCGATCCGCATGATGGCGGTGCCGACGCCGCCCTCTTGCCCGTCCCCGGAGCCGGAGCCGTAGCGAATAGCCTGGCCGAGGCGACCCTGCGCCACCTGATCGAGCCGGATCGGCACGCCCTCGCGGGTGGCGATGACGGTGCTGGCCAGTTCTCCGATATGGCGGATACGCGCGTCCGAACGAACCGCCAGCCCTTCGCCGCCGCGATCGACCACACCGGCGCCTACACCGACATTGTTCTGCTCAAGCGCTTGCGCCAGGGCCGTCAAATCCATGCCGATCGCCGCGAGCCTTTGCACGTCGGGGATCACCTGGAACTGCTTCACATAGCCGCCGATCGAGTCGACGCCGGCAAGGCCGGGCGTGTTCTTGAGCAGCGGAGCAACGATCCAGTCCTGCGTGGTGCGCAGATAGGTCGCCTTGTCGGCCTCGGTGACAAGCCGGTCACCTTCGGGTGTGATGTAGCTGCCGTCCGGCTGCATACCGGGCTCGCCGGGCTTATGCGTGTCCTCGTCGCGATGTTCGAGATGGACGGTCCACATATAGACCTCGCCCAGCCCGGTCGCGATCGGTCCCATGGTCGGGACCGCGCTTTCCGGCAGGCTTTCCTCGGCGACGCGTAGCCGCTCAGCCACTTGCTGGCTGGCGAAGTAGATGTCGGTCGATTCTGAGAAGACGGCCGTGACCTGGGCAAAACCGTTGCGGCTCAGCGAACGTGTGTATTCCAGCCCAGGGACGCCCGCCAACGCGGTTTCTACGGGAAAGGCGACTTGCGTCTCGACTAGCTCAGGCGAGAGCGCAGGCGCGGAAATGTTTACCTGCACCTGGTTGTTGGTGATGTCGGGAACGGCGTCGATGGGCAGGCGAGCAAGCGCCCAACCTCCGATTACCATGGCGATGACCGTCATGAGCAGGACGAACCAGCGCCGCTCGACGGAGAGGGTGACAATGCGGTCTATCATGATCAGTGTCCGTGCTCCGCTTCGCCTTTTCCAAGCTCAGCCTTGAGGGTGAAGCTGTTGGGTCCAGCGATCAGTTCGTTGCCGGTAAGGCCCGAGGTCACGACCACATTGTCGCCGCTCGGAGCGCCGAGGGTGACCGGCGTGGCCTGGAAGCCATGGTCGGTGCGGACGAACACGGTCGGCCGTCCTTCGATTGTCTGAATCGCGCTTTGCGGAACGAGCACTGATTCAGCGCCACCGCCGGGCAGTTTTATCGAAGCCGTCACAGGCTCGCCCACGCGCCACTGGCCCGAGCGATTATCGATGACGGCAATCACAGTTGCGAGGCGCGTCGTCTCGTCGAGGATCGGCGAGACGAAATCGACCCTCGCAGCCGAACTGCGATCGCCTGAAACGATCTCGATCCCCGAGCCGGGGCGCACTTTGCCTGCATCGGCCGGAGACAGGGCAAGCGTGACCGCGACGCGGGAAAGGTTTGCCACGCGGAACAACTCGGCATCCGCCGCGACGGTCTGTCCGAGAGTCACATTCCGGGAAACGACCTGCCCGGCGATCGGCGCGGTAATCGCAATGCGATTGAGTGCTCCGCCTCCGCCACCGGCCGCCGCGACCTGCTGCTGGGCAAGGCGTAGGGCGATGCGCGCCTCAGTCGCGGTCGTGCGCGCGGCGATCAGATCCTGTTCGGGGGAAACCCGTTCATTGAACAGGCGCTGCTCGCGCGCGAGATTCGATTCCGCAAGCGACAACCGTGCCCGTGCCGCTTCGATTTCGGCATTGAGCGACGCGGCTTCGCGGCTTTCGATGATCGCCAGCGTCTGTCCGCGCCCGACCGATTGACCGAGATTGCGGGTGAGCGAGACGACACGCCCGCCAATCGCGGCCGAAACCACCTGCATCCCTGGGGGCTCGCCTCGGTTGGCGGCTGGCAGCGCCGGCGCACCGCCCCCGCTACGGACGCCCGGGCCCAGCTCGACCCCGGCCTTGCGTCTCTGCGCGGCAGTAAGGTCAATCTCGCCTTCTTCTTCGGCGTGGCCGGCTTCTCCCCCGGCGGCGGCTTTCTCTGTGTCTCCCGGGGGCGCTTCCCCGCGGGAGCAACCCGCCATGAGCAATGCGGCAAGGGTCAGCGGCAGAGCCGCTTTCAGATAGGATTTCATGATCAATTCCCCTGTTCGGGTGCGGGAGCGGTCAGGCGCTCAAGCCGTGCCCTGGCGTTCTGATAGGCGACGAGCGCGTCGATCGCGGTCAGCCGGGTTTCGGCCAGCGTCCGTTCGGCATCGAGCAGATCGAGCTGGCCGAACTTGCCTTCGCGATAACCGATGCGTGCGATGCGGGCGGCTTCCTGGGCGGCTGCCAACGCAGGACCATTAGCGGTTCGGGCGTTGGTGGCGGCATTGCCCGCTTCCGTTCGGGCGTCGAGGATCGCCTGCTCGACATCGAGCGCAGTCATGCGGCGCTGTGCTTCTGCACGGCTGCGTTCGGCGCTGGCCTGTCCCACGGCGGCTCTGCCGCTGTTGAACAGCGGAATCGGAACCGAAATGCTGAACAGGGCGGCAGTATCGTTCGATTCCGAGAATCGACGCACGCCTGGCCCGACCGTGACGTCGGGAATGCGCTGCGATCTGGCCAGCCGAACACCAGCGTCGGCAACCGCGAGGTCTGCGTCGGCAGCGGCGAGCGCCAAAGTGCCTTCCACAGTCGGCGCAAGTTGCGGGCCATAGGCGGCGGGTAGATCGTCGAGGGCTGTCAGATCGAGCGCCCCCGTCACAGGCTGTCCGATCCTACGGCCGAGGTTGAGACGCGCAGCATCGAGCAAGCGACGTGCGTTCTCCACCGCAGCTTCGGCATTGAGCCGGGTGACATCCGCGCGTTGTTCCTCGATCGGTGAAGCGCGTCCCGCCCGGACACGCACGCGCGCGGCATTCAGTGCTTCGTTCGCGATACGCGCCTGATCGAGGGCCGTCGTGAGCCGCCGTTCGGCGGCCACGGCGTTCACATACAGTTCGGTGACTTGAAGGCGAATGTCCGCCTCGGTGATCGCGGCGGCAAGCTGCGCGCGCATTGTCCGGGCATCGGCAACGGCGATCCGTGCCGATCGTTTGCCTCCAAGCTCGATCGGGATCGAGAATCCTACGGTGGTCTCCGCGCCGCGGAAGCCTCCATAAGGTCCGGTGCCGGCAATATTCTCGACTTCCGTTGTTACGGTAGGATTGGGGCGCAAGCCCGCAATCGTTCGGCCAGCTTCGGCGGCCGCGATGTCAGCGCGAGCCGCATCTGCCGCTGGAGCACTGCCTCCGGCTGCTGCGACCGCCTGATCAAGGGTAAGCGGCGATGCCGCGGGGGGAGCCGTGGTGGCAATATCCTGTGCTTGCGCCACGGAGACGCAAGACACGGCGGCCAACAAGGCCGCGATCATTCTGTGCATGCTGATTTTCCTGATTGAAACGAATCAAGCCCGCCGCCCCGCACTGCGAGGCATCGGCGAACCGTTTACGAATCAATCAGGCGATAGGAGGCCGTAATGCAGGCCCGACTGCCCACCGTGCGAACACATCGCTGGCGGGAAAATAGAACTTGGTGGACGCCCCATTCGTCAAAGTGTCGGACGAGTCGGAAACAGGGGTAGAGAGGCCGTGACCATGGCAACTGCCATGATGGTGCGGCACGCCTTTATCGGAGTCGCCGGGCGATTGGTCCGCATCGTTTTCGGTATGGATTTCGCCCGAACATTCGAGCGCTGCGGCGGCTGGAAACTCGCTTGCATGCACCACTGTCGACGCGATCAAGGACGTCAATAGAAGGCAAAAAAGGAGTAAACTCCGGCGCAACATGGCGCTCCCATAGCGGATAATAAGCTTCCTGTCATCGAAAACTCAGATGAAAATCATAGCGTTTTTCTTCGCTTGGTTCGTGCAGAGAACAAGCTTCACGATCTGAGCGGCCATCCGACTCAGGCGCCACGCGCTAGATTTGTCGTGGACTTTTCGATGGCGATTATCGGCCAGGGCCTCGTCGAGGTAGCGCTCCGTCAAGTTGCACGTCGTTGATTTCCGTCCCCTTATAGGATAGGGGGGTATACTATGTCGCATACCTCTCGAAACATATCCGATCTCACTGCAAGAGTTAAACGCATCGCCGGTCAGGTTGCCGCTGTGGAGCGCAGCTTGGCCGACGACGCGCCCTGTGCGGACATTCTACATTTAGTCGCGGCGGTGCGCGGCGCCGTGAACGGGCTGATGGACGAGATCATCGTCGATCATCTCGATCAGCATGTCGCGAAGCCTGGCCTAAGCGCCGCCGAACGCGCGGCAGGCGCCGCCGAACTGGCGACTGTGATCCGGCGTTATTCCAAATGAAGACCGGTCCCGGCAGCACGCAGAGTGTCGAAACACTGACACACAACCACGACTTCCTCGGGGCAACGCACGACGACAACGCCCGGCGGACACGCATCGTCGTCGCGTTGACGCTGGCGATGATGGTCGCCGAGATCGCCGCCGGCTATCTGACCGGTTCGATGGCACTGCTTGCGGATGGGTTCCACATGGCGACGCACGCCGGGGCGCTCGGCGTCGCTGCATTTGCTTACGGCTATGCCCGGCGTCATGCGCATGATCGCCGCTTCACTTTCGGCACCGGGAAAGTCGGCGATCTGGCCGGTTTCGCCAGCGCGCTCGTGCTTGCCATCTTTGCGCTCGGCATTGGCGTGGAATCGATACGTCGCCTGTTCGCACCTGCTGACATCGCCTATGCCGATGCGATCGGGATCGCGTTCCTCGGCCTGATAGTCAATCTCGTCAGTGCCTGGTTGCTTGGGGCTGACCATCATCACGGACACGATCACGATCATCACGCTCACGGCCATTCCGGTCATGCGCATCACGAGCACGACAACAATCTGCGCGCAGCCTATTTCCATGTGCTTGCCGACGCCCTGACCTCGGTGTTGGCGATCCTCGCGCTGCTTGCGGGGCTCTATCTCGGCTGGCGCTGGATGGATGCCGCGATGGGGATTGTTGGCGCAATCGTTATCGCCCGCTGGTCATGGGGGCTATTGCGCGACAGTTCGGCGGTTCTGGTCGATGCCGCTGCCAACCCAAGTCTCGAAGACGAAATCCGCGAAGCAATAGAGGACGGCGACGCCCAAATAACCGACCTTCATGTATGGCGGGTTGGACCAGGTAAGTTTTCCGCTATCGTCGCCTTGACTGCTGAACGGCCTCTTCCTCCCGCAGACTATGCCAAGCGCGTGCGGGTGCATGACGAGCTTGTCCACGTCACGATAGAGCCGCACCCAGCTTGAGTGGAACGCGCTTGATGGTTTGGCCACGATAGCCCCCTCATCCGTTGGCCTCGCGATGACGGTCCTAATCAAGCTTAAGCGGCGGTACGCTCCTCTGCCTGTGCTGCTAGCAAGGCCGTGCCGACCGAACTGATGCGCCACCACGCTAGCAATTCGCTCGGGCCGGGAATCGCGTCTGCGAAGCCTCGCTTCGCCAACATGAGAAATGCCGGATCGCTGGCCGAAGCCAGGAAACCTGTTTCTCCCTCCGGCAGCATGGCCAACTCGGTCAGCGCGTCCCATTCCGTATCCGGTAGCAAGCCGCCTCTTGCGGGAGCCGCCGTCCTGATCGGTATGGGCTCGGCCGCCTTGCGACGCTTGCGGGGGGCTGGCTTGGTCTCGCCAGCCAGCGCCGAGGCGATCCGGCGGCCTACGCGATTGGCGGCCTTCACCGATGGATCATGCTGCACATGGGCATAGATCATCGTCGAGCGCAGATTCGCATGACCGAGGATCGCTCCGGTCAGCGCCAGCGCCTCGCCGTGCGAGGTGGCCGTAGCACCCACCGTATGACGCAGCGTATGCGGGGTGACGCCGGTCAGTTCAGCCTTCTTCACGATCTTCGGCCAGATGTTCTTGGTGCCTTGGAAATAGCTGTCGCCTTCATCGGCGGGAAACACATAATCCGTGTCGTCCACCTTCTCGACGCCTTTGAGCAAGGTCGCCGCCGCAAGGCAGAGCGGACGGATCGACTTGCCGGTCTTGCTGTCGTCGAGGACGAGCAGACCATTATCCAGATCGACTTCATCCCATTTCAGCTCCGCGATTTCATTGCGGCGGCAGCCGGTCAGCACCCACAGCCGGGTGATGTTGAGCGCCTTGCTGTTGACGCCCTCGGCTTCCAATGCGTCACAAGCCGCGCCCAGGCGTGCGACTTCCTCCAGCGTAAGGAAGCGTGTGCGCTTGTTGTCCGACTTGTTCACCACGGCCTTCTCGCAGGGGTTGGCTGCGACGATCTCGTGCCGCTTGGCGAAGCTGAACACGGCCGACAGATCGCGGAACACCTTGCGCGCCGCACCAGCGCCACCCTTGACGATGATCCGCGTGCGCGGCCCCGTCTTTTCATTCTTCGCCGTCTTGCCAGCTTCGACATCGCGGAAGAACCGCTCGATGTCGGCCGCGCCGATCTCCGTCACGCGCTTCCGGCCGAGCAGCGGCACGACATGATGGCGCAGCCGGGCGATGGTGTATTTCTTGGTCAAGGGTTTCATCGGCTGGCCCTGGCGCTTGCCGCGCTGGATGAAACAGCCCTCCTTCTCATAGCGGTCGACCAGCCCGCTCATCTTCATCTCGGCCCGTTTCGCGTTACGCTTGTTCGCAGGATCGTCGCCAACGGTAGCCGCGGCCAGCAGTTCCTTTGCCTTCTTTCTGGCTTGCTCCACCGTCAGGGTTCCGAAGCGGCCGACCGTCATGAACCGTCGCGGTGCGGTGCGGCCACCGCCCTCCGCACGATAGCGAATGATGAAAGTCTTGCGTCCGGTCGTCGCGATGCGAACACCAAACCCGGATAATTCGCTATCCCAAATCTCATAGCGTTCCGAGCGCGCACCCGCTGCATCGACGACCGTTTTCGTCAGCTTGACCGATTTTTCTTCCGCCATCTTCTTACGACTCCGAGCGGTCCCGCCCTCCAATTGGTGTCCACATGGTGTCCACCAAAAGAGAAAAATATGGGTTTCCTCTTGGATCGTTCTAGCGTAGTTTCATGTAGAAAACAAACTGATAATCAGTGACTTAATCGTAGAATGGCGAACTATGGCGCAGGCCTGAGGTATGGTTGATGCAACTTTGCCAAGGTTGGGGTCGAGGGTTCGAATCCCTTCGCCCGCTCCAGTTTCTTTCATGTCGGATCGTGAGCCGGCTGCGG
>Ga0066256_1001079_pt3 | contig 10215 bp, 8 predicted proteins | sample ThiBio_1000_biof_FD_87107 | JGI IMG/M metagenome (GOLD analysis project Ga0066256, IMG submission 87107) | Wastewater bioreactor microbial communities from Cape Town, South Africa - Thiocy_expt_1000_biof (version 2) | ecosystem: Engineered > Bioreactor > Thiocyanate-remediating >... | reverse complement strand
TCCTTTTTCGTTAAAAAGAACGGTGCAAACATCAGGGACTTCTGCCTGCATAATATTCCTTTTCAGCAAAGGCGTCTGATGCTTAAACACATTTTTGAAGAGGTATTCAATATGTTTCAGTACTTGTTCATTTAACACCAATTCTCCCCCGAAATATTTACAAAGTAAAGGCTTGGTAATATCATCGGCTGTAGGCCCAAGCCCGCCTGTGATAATAATGATTTGAGAATTTTTGGCTTCCTCATCAAGCGCATTCCAGATGTCTTCAAAGTCATCGCCCACCGCCACGCGCCTTTTCAACCACAGCCCAAACTTATTGAACTCCTGCGCAATAAAAGCGCTATTGGTATCAATAGTCTGGCCGATCAACAGTTCATCACCAATCGTAATTACAGATGCATTCATCTTAAATAATGCTTTGCGGCAAATGTATGCTTTTGCAAGTGATGAAAAAACCGGTATTTAAAGCCACGTCTTTCAATCCAAATAGATATTTTTACCGCTTAATATAACAGCTATGATGATCGAAACTGATGGCAAGCCAAAACCGGTAAAAAAGAAAAAATTCTATCGCGTTTTATATATCCAGGTCATTTTTGCAATTGTGTTAGGTATCGCCCTGGGGCATTTCTATCCTTCCCTCGGAGAAAAAATGAAACCGCTTGGCGATGGTTTTATTCAGCTTGTAAAAATGATCATCGCGCCGGTAATTTTTATTACGGTAACCGTTGGCATTGCAGGCATGAGCGACCTGAACAAAGTAGGCCGCGTTGCGGGCAAAGCCTTTATTTATTTTCTCACTTTTTCAACGCTGGCGCTGATTATAGGGTTAATAGTCGCAAATGTAGTACACCCGGGCAAAGGCCTCAACATCGATCCAAAAACACTTGATTTCACTTCTGTTTCGAAATATGTAACGGAGGCTCATGATTCTTCCCTGGTAAATTTTATACTCAACATCATACCGCAAACCCTTATAAGCCCACTGACAGGAAGCAATATTTTGCAGGTACTGCTGGCTGCTATTCTTTTTGGCATTGCCATTTCCCTCACAATTGAAAAAAGCAAACCGGTGCTCGATTTTATGCAGGCACTGGCGCACCCCATTTTTAAGATTGTAGACATGCTGATGCGCTTAGCGCCTATCGGGGCTTTTGGTGCAATGGCTTTTACAATTGGTATGTATGGCATTGAATCTATTGCTAACCTGCTCTTACTTGTGATAACATTTTACGCCACTTCAATATTTTTTGTAATCGTTGTATTGGGAGCCGTGGCAAAATACAACGGCTTTTCAATTTTTAAATTTCTCAAATACATAAAAGATGAATTACTGCTGGTGCTTGGAACGAGTTCTTCTGAAGCAGCTTTGCCAACCTTAATGCAAAAACTCGAAAACGCGGGATGCGCAAAATCAGTTGTGGGCCTCGTTGTTCCCACCGGTTATTCCTTCAACCTTGACGGAACAAATATTTACATGACGCTTGCTGCGCTATTTATTGCGCAGGCCTGTAACATTCATTTGCCTTTGGGCAGGCAGGTCGTTTTACTGTTGGTGGCCATGCTTAGTTCTAAAGGCGCCGCCGGAGTTTCAGGCGCAGGGTTTATCTCTCTTGCTGCCACGCTCGCAGTTGTTCCCGAAGTGCCGATTGCAGGTATGACTTTAATTCTGGGGATTGACAGGTTTATGAGCGAGTGCCGTGCGCTTACCAATCTTTGCGGAAACGCTGTTGCCACGGTTGTGGTAGCAAGGTGGGAAAAGCAACTGGATAAAGAAAGGCTTGACGCTGTTTTGGGTTAGGGCAGGCGTCAAAAGTTTTGTAAAGACTGCCAAAAATTTAGCATGTCTTTTGTTTTCGACAGTTGTGCTACTATCTTCCCCGTTGTGTCACTCACTTCATCAGCAGAATATATCCCCGCCCACAGGTACAAAACATTCCCCTATTTTTGCGGTTAACATTAGTTAGTTTAAACGTTGTTCACTAAAATACTTTTATGTCAGCCGGGAATGAAATTAACGTTACATCAGAAATCGGAACACTCAAAAGATTATTGGTGCACAGCCCCGATAGTGGCCTGGGAAAGGTAGTGCCTTCCAAAGCGCAGGACTGGCTTTTTGAAGATATTGTACATCTTGAAACCATCCGCAGAAAAGAATACGATTATTACGTCAAGTTACTTTTATACTTTTTAGACCCTCAAAAAATTAAGGGGCGCCTGAGCGAAGTTGATCAAAATGAACACGCTTTTTTCAAGCCCCGCAGCAAAGAATTTTATCGTTCAGATAAAGTAATTGAAATTGAGTGGCTGCTTACCGAGATACTGCAGGATAAAGAAATAAAGCTGAAACTTGTTGCCTCTGTTTGTGCCATTGAAAACTGTTCGTTTGATATTCAGGAAGAGTTGATGAACACAGAACCCGCCGAACTGGCCACTATTTTTATCAGCGGCACGGCTAATGAAAAAGAAATGCTCTTCCCCCCTGTTCCTAATTTTATTTTCACAAGGGATATTGGCATCGTTATTAACGATCACATTTTATTGAACAAGCCTGCAAAACTTGCACGCATCCGCGAAGCGCTTTTAATGAAATATATTTTCTTCAATCATCCGCTATTTAAAGATTACAAAAAAAATATAATTGAACTCACCGAAAGCCCGTTGCATTTTCTTGTTCCCGAAGACGCGATCAGTAAAAAAGTTACTTTGGAAGGGGGCGATGTAATGGTGGTTAGCGATGATCATGTACTGATCGGCATTAGTGAGCGCACAACCGCCGAGGCGGCACACCAGGCGATCAATTTATTGTTTGAGAAGAAAATTGTAAATAAAGTTTCGGTGGTAAAAATTCCGCAAAAGCGCGATTACATGCACATTGACACCATCTTCACACAAGTAAAAAGAAATATGTGGGTGATGCTTGGCACGTTTTCTAAAAAGCGTGTAAAGAAGGAAGACGCCGATGATGTGCAACGTGTTCTGGAAACTAAAAAGAAAGACGACGGCATTAGCGTTATACAGTTTAAGAGAAAAGATATTGCTAACCCTGTTTATTTTGACAATCTCGAAGACCTTTTAACGGATATCAGTAAGACCGATTTAAAAAGCACGGAAAAGGTAAAATTTATTTACTCCGGCGACAATGAATTTCCGTTTGACCTGCGCGAACAATGGACAGACAGTTGCAATGTACTGGCTTTGAAAGAAGGCGTTGTTGTAGGTTACGACAGGAACGATAAAACCACGAATGCGTTTAAAAAAGCGGGCTTCAAAACCATTGCGGTAAAAGAACTTCTACAGCAATTGGAAAACGATGAGATCACAGTTGAATCAATTAAAAATACTTTTATAATTATGCCTTCCGCAGAGCTATCCCGCGCCAGGGGCGGGTTTCATTGCATGAGTATGCCATTGTTAAGAGAATATCCTGAACCGTTAATTGTTAAACGCTAAGTGCTGATCGCAATAGCGGCGGTTAAGATTTTAGCAAACCCCTGTTTTCAAAAACTAAAAATGATCGTATAAAAACTCATAGCATTTATGTAATATTTTGCTTATGCAGACCACATCACAAATACTAATGATTCGCCCTGTTGCCTTTGGTTATAACGCTGAAACAGCTATAAACAATGCATTTCAGAAGGCGGGTACCGATAAAAACATCAATGAGCAGGCGCAACACGAGTTTGACCATTTTGTGGAAGTTTTGAAAACAAACGGTATTGGTGTTACCGTTATTGAGGATACTTTGGCCCCTCACACCCCGGATTCCATTTTCCCCAATAACTGGGCATCCTACCACGATGATGGCACGATAGTTATCTATCCGATGTTCGCATCAAACAGAAGAAGGGAGCGCGAAAAAAATGTCATGGGGAAACTCAAAGAAACATTCGAAGTTCGCGCCACTTTTGACCTGACGGCTTATGAAAAGGATGAAATATTTTTAGAAGGCACCGGCAGCATGATCCTTGACAGGGAAAACAGAATTGCATACGCCTGTGCTTCGCCCAGAACCCATCCTACAGTTTTATACGACTTTTGCAATGAGATGAATTACACTCCGGTTTTGTTTTCTGCAAAAGATGCAGGCGGGCAGAACATTTATCATACCAACGTGATGATGTGCCTGGCGGACAAATATGCAGTGATTTGCATGGATAGTATTTCCAACGAAAATGAAAAAAATATTTTGCTGCAAAAATTTCAGGAAACCGGAAAAGAAATGATTCCTATCAGCCTTGAACAAATGAACCGGTTTGCCGGTAATATGTTACAGGTGGAAAATTTTGAAGGGAAGAAATTTCTTGTGATGTCATCGCAGGCTTACCAATCCCTTACAAAAGAGCAAATCGAAAAACTTGAATCGCACAATCCTATTCTTCATGCTCCACTCAATACGATTGAACAAAATGGTGGTGGCAGTGCCCGCTGCATGATGGCCGAAATATTTCTGCCATTAAAAAATCAATCCAATCTAAAATGAAAACATTTTCTATTCTGATACTTTTGGTTTTGTGCTACTGTGCTAACGCCTGAAACAAAACGTATGATGAAGCTATGACATAAAACCATCTGAACCCGTGACAAATATTGTCCTGATGTTTTAAAAAATACCAAATTTAGCTGCATGCCTTAGCCCCAATGGGTTGAAAACCAAATATTAATTGTAAAACGTACCTATGATTAGGTACTTTTTGTATTGATGTTCATCCTAAATTTGCGTCCATTAATTCTACGGAATTTGTTATCTATAAAAATCACCATTGACCTAAGTCATCAATCCAGCTTTCGCTGGATTTTTTTTGCAACAAAAAAAAACTCCGGCGAATACCGGAGTTAATATTTTGAAGATTTCTTTTATCCAAGGTACGATTTCAACGCGCTGCTATATCTTGCTTTTTGCAGGCGTTTGATCGCGCGTTCTTTTATCTGGCGTATGCGCTCTTTGGTCAAATCATATTTTTGACCGATCTGTTCGATGGTTACACCGTTCTCTCCATCCAGCCCGAAGTAAGCGTTCACAATTTCTGCTTCGCGGGGAGAAAGTGATTTCAGCACACGGCGAATTTCGTTTCTCAAAGAATCTTTCATTACATCATCATCAGTATCGCTGCCACCTTCCAGCAAATCACCCATTGCCACGTCTTCGGCTTCGTGCACAGGAGCATCTAACGAAGTGTGACGGGTATTACTCTGGAAAATATTATTGATCTCAGTTTCGCTCATCTCAAGCAGCTCAGAAAGCTCTTCGGTAGAAGGTTCCCTTTCATGCTCCTGCTCAAATGCCATGTAAGCCTTGTTCGCTTTATTATAAGTACCGATTTTGTTTTGCGGTAAACGAACCAGCCTGCCCTGCTCCGCCAAAGCCTGTAAAATAGACTGGCGGATCCACCATACAGCGTAAGAAATGAATTTGAAACCTTTTGTTTCATCAAAACGCTGTGCAGCTTTAATTAAACCAAGGTTCCCTTCGTTTATCAAATCACTTAGCGAAAGGCCCTGATGCTGGTATTGCTTGGCCACAGATACCACAAAACGCAGGTTGGCCTGAACGAGTTTGTCCAAAGCCCGCTGGTCGCCCATTTTAATTTTTTGGGCAAGTGTGGTTTCCTCCTCCGGTGTAATCATGGAAATTTTGGAAATTTCCTGTAGATATTTTTCAACTGCCTGGGAGTCCCGGTTAGTAATCTGTGTAGCAATTTTAAGCTGGCGCATATATTATTATAAACTTATTGTACTTTTTTGTAAGACCGCCGATTTGGTGAAATCGCTGCAAATTCAGCAAAAATTAATCGCAAACTTCACTAAAAACGTGCGAAGTTACAATTTTTAAAGAAATTATTCAAAACAACTTACCATCTAACATTCCTAACAGAATCAATAATAAAATGTTTCAACAACAATATAAAATAATTTTATTAAAAGCTAAGGAGTTTTTGCAACGGGGGAAACAGGCTTGTTTTTCTTCCAACTGTAAATGATAATGATGACACCCAGAATTATCAGCCCGAAAGAAATAAGTTCGGCCTGTGTGATCTCCATACCCAGGAAATTCATCTTTACGTTTACCCTTATTTTTTCAATGATGAATCTTTCCAACCCATTAAAAACCAGGTATATGCCAAATAATAAGCCCGGAATTCTGATTCGCTTTCTCATCATCCATAGAATGCCGAACAAAATGAGGCAAACGATAATTTCATACAGTGAAGTTGGAAATACAGGTGCGGGCAAATGCATACAATATGCTCCGGTGCAACCATCTAAAGGGGTTCCAAATTCGTTAACATTATGTGGAAAATCGTAGGCGAAAAACCAATCCGGTAAAAAACTCAGAGCGCCGGGTTTAGGAAAAAATGCATGATGAGACCCGTGACTTGAAAAAAACGGGGCATTATTGGCCAGCACTTGTTGAAATTCGCCCTGCGCCGCTGGAAAAATACCCCCGGCTGATGAAGTTTTAAACGCCGAGTTGTAAATACCCCAGTCGCCATCGCCCGAAACCTGGCAGCCAATGCGGCCGGTTCCGTAGGCCATCATCATAATCGGACCCAACACATCAGTAAAATGCCAGAAATTGATATTGTGTTTTTTTGTGTACCACCAAAGCGCGATGCCCGCGCAAATCAATCCGCCATAAAAAGTAAGGCCCGACATGGAGAAGATGGAAGACGGGTCTTTCACAAACGAATCCCAGTTTTCGAAGGTATCGAACAGCTTCGCGCCCAAAATACCAAACACTACAGCTATTGTGGTTATTTCCCCCACTCTATCGTGCGGCCACACGCGTATCGCTCTTTTTTCGGGCTTAGCAGGCTTTTGCTTGTCTTTTTCCCGCCATTTCAGAAAAGCCAGCAAAAGGCCTAAACCGATACCTGCCAACCAGTTACCCTGAGAAGAAAAAATATACTCCTGCGGGTTGATGGTTGAAAGGTTTCCCATCAAAAACAGCCCTAAAAGCTTAAATCCGAGAATAAACCCAATGAGGAAATTTACGATCAGCTCGCCCATGCCGGCCGGTTTGCCCACTTCAATAGTTTCTTCGGTTGGCTTAAAAATTCCCTCTTTCCCCTTGCGCTTCAACTCTACGGTAAGCAGCCAGGCTCCTAAAATAAACGATACCGCAACAAAAAAGCCGAATGAATTGACGACGCGCAGAAAATTCCACTCCACCCCAAACCAATCCTTAAACAGATAGTAAAAATTTGGATACATAAATTACATGTAGTTAAGTAGCAGCAATGATACGAAAATTTTCAGCTACTGGTTAAAGAGCAACGGGTTTCGGGGAAATAAACCCCAAAACCCGTAACCCGAACCGAGTAAAACCCGATTAACAATATTCTTCAAATGCCGCGATGAGGTTTTGCGCGATCATTTGCGCCGAGCGGCCTTCGATCATGTGTCTTTCGATAAAATGCACCAGCTTGCCATCTTTAAACAGCGCCACTGAAGGAGATGAGGGCGGGTAAGGCAACAAATGTTCCCTCACTTTTGCAACCGCGTCCATGTCGAAGCCAGCAAAAGAGGTAGTGAGGTAGTTAGGTTTTTTATCAGAATTTGCCACAGCCATTAATACGCCCGGCCTTGCCGTTCCGGCAGAGCAGCCGCAAACCGAGTTGACCACGAGGAGGTTGGTGCCGCCTTTCGCCAGGCTTTCGTCCACCGCCTCGGGGGTTAACAATTCTTCAAAACCGTTGTCAGTCAGTTCTTCCTTCATCGGAAACACTATTTCTTTTGGATACATATTTATTTGTTTTTGAATTTTTAAATTTCTGGTTACAAGCTTCATTTCCGATAGCTATCGGGAATGACTCATCTCGGGCTATGCCATGTTGAGCCTGTCGAACAATATTTAACGCGAAAGTACTAAAATTGTTTACTTACGATGAGTTCAAGTACGTAAATTTGGGTGATGGCGCCCATTTTACAGACACAACTCGCAAGCCAAAATGAGAATAATTGAATGGAATTGTCAAGGAGCATTCAGACACAAAAACAAAGAAATTTTAGAACTTAAGCCCGACATCTTAATTGTACCTGAATGCGAACGAGAGTACAATTTGCGGTTCGGACGACTGACGCCCAAGCCTAATGACTTTATTTGGTATGGAGACTCGAACAAAAAAGGAATTGCGATTTTCTCCTACTCAACCTACAAGTTTAGACTTTTAAAGGACTTCAATCCAAACTTTAGATACATTGTTCCTTTGGAAGTAACTGACGGCGCAACTTCATTTTTACTTTTTGCAGTTTGGGCTATGGATAATAAACAAAATCCATTAGCTCGTTACATTGGGCAAGTTTGGAACGCAGTAAACTATTATCAAACAATTTTACAGGAAAACTCTATTTTAATTGGCGACTTTAACAGCAACCAAATTTGGGACGAAAAGGGGCGAGTTGGAAATCATACAGACGTTGTAAATTACTTAAAGCAACTTGAAATTGAAAGCCTTTACCACAAACAGTTTGACGAGGAACACGGAAAAGAAAGCCTAAAAACTTTTTTTATGTATAGAAATATCGAAAAGCCATATCACATTGACTACGTATTTGCATCAAATAACATAATCAGGAACGGTTATAAATTGACACTTGAAACTTCTGAAAAGTGGATAGACAAAAGCGACCACGTTCCTTTGATATTAGACGTAAAGCCCTTCCAAAGTAAGATTGGGTTTCAAGACACATATGCTGACATAGTGAAGCGAAATTTTAAATATATGTCTGCTCTTACAAGAGAAAAATTTGCCAATGAGCTTACAAATCTTGAAAGTTTAGCAAAATCATTAGATAAGGAAGTTAACAACAGATACAACTTGACGAAACTTATCAGCAGCGTTGAAACTTTAAAGCACATCGACAAATTGGTAGGACACCTTAAACAAAACGGCTGCTAATTGGATTTGTAAAAACCATATTGACCTGTTTAGCATCGAGTAAAAAGAGCGGTGATAGCTATCATGTTAGCATGGCTTGGAGCCAAAGCGGTTTTACGGCCTTATTTCACCCTTTGTTCTTTCAAATATTTATTCCTTTTTCAATATAAATGATTGAACTGTAACATAGGAAACAGTTTTGCAAAAGCACGGCTGAAGGAAGTAATTGTCCTGATAGCTATCGGGATGTGCTACTATTAACATTTGTGCATATATTCGGTTTACGGTATTTCAAATACCGGCCTTCGCAAATATACCGGTGGTTAATGGCTCCGAATTAATCTCTAAAAAACTTAAAAATGAACTGCCGCCAGATTTTTGGCTACATGACCCTTTTCCCGCTATCCCTTCCTTGAGTTTCTCCTGAAATTAGACACGGTGCAGCATCTTGTGTGCTGGGAAATTTTGAATATAACTTTACATCCGGTGAACTGAAATTCAGTAACTTCAAAAAATTAGAAACAGCATTCCTTTCAAATTAAACAGCAATGGGAAAATCAAAAAGCATAAGCACTCAATACACTAAGCTCCTGTTAATTTTAAAAGCACGTTTTGAAAAAAACATGAACCGCCATAAAGGTATCGACTGGGTAAAAGTGCAAGCCAGACTTGAAGCGAAGCCTGAAAAGCTAGCCATTCTTGATGAAATGGAATTAACGGAGGGTGAACCTGATGTTGTGGGTTTTGATAAAAAAACAGGTGAGTTTATTTTCTTCGACTGCTCGGCAGAAAGCCCCAAAGGCCGCCGCAGCCTTTGTTTTGACGATGCGGCGCTCCACTCAAGAAAAGAACACAAGCCAAAAAACAGCGCCGTGAAATTGGCGGAAGAAATGGGCATTGAAATGTTAACCGTAGGCCAGTACAGAGAACTGCAAAATCTGGGCGAATTTGATTTAAAAACCTCAAGCTGGGTTATCACAACTCCTGAGATAAGAAAACTGGGTGGTGCATTATTTTGTGATCGCCGGTATAACCAGGTTTTCACTTATCATAACGGTGCCGAATCTTATTATGCAGCGCGGGGGTTTCGGGGTTGTTTAAAGGTTTAGGCGGTTCTGAAATTAACTATTCCAGATATCCCAACTCAACTCGGCCTGCCCCACAAGCATATCATAACCATTTTTAATTATAGCCCCCCGCTGCTTCCCTTTTTGCAGGAACATAGTTTCTGATGGATTGTAAACGAGATCGTACAAGTAATGCTCCGGCGTCAGCCATTCATAAGGAATCGGCGGAAAAGTTTCCGTTTTAGGAAAACTGCCGAGCGGCG
>Ga0066256_1005656_pt1 | contig 10216 bp, 7 predicted proteins | sample ThiBio_1000_biof_FD_87107 | JGI IMG/M metagenome (GOLD analysis project Ga0066256, IMG submission 87107) | Wastewater bioreactor microbial communities from Cape Town, South Africa - Thiocy_expt_1000_biof (version 2) | ecosystem: Engineered > Bioreactor > Thiocyanate-remediating >... | reverse complement strand
CGAAGAAGGGGGAGTATTCGGTCGGCGTCGCCCCGCGATATGCTTCGATGCTGGGCAAGAGAGCCAATTGCCAGACGCTGGTATCGCTGACACTGGTCCACACGGAGGTTCCCGTACCGGTGGCCTTGCGACTCCTGCTCGAAAGCTGGACCAGCGCTCCGTCACGGATGTTGAAAGCCGGTATCCCCCAGCAGATGCGCCAGCCGCGCACCAAGCCCGAGATCGCCTTGGAAGAGGCCGACCGCCTGATGTCGACAGTCCTACGCGCCGTCGTGGCCGCACCGGTGTTCAGGGACTCAGATAGCCGATGTCCGCATTACCAGAGCCAAATTGGAGGCTATACATTCAATTTGCCAAAGTAGTGTCGGTCGATGACGACGCTCAATTTTTGAGATTGTTCGGATATAGTCCAGGTTAGGTTAAATTCTAATGTATTCAGTTATCAAGCCTTAGGTATTCTCTGATAGGAAACGCATAGATCAATTGGTAACGAGTGCTCGTTTATGCAATCCGAAGGGCTAATACCACGAGATGTCCAGGCCCAACGTGCTGGTGGTTTCAGTGTGCCGTCCCGTACCATCCGCAAGGTGACGATGCTGGGGCTTCGTGGCATTCCCGGTGTGCAGGGGGGCGTCGAAAAGCATGTCGAGATGCTTGCCGGCATGCTGGCCTCCAAGGGATGGGAAATTGAGGTATTAGGTCGCCGCCGCTACCTGCGTGATACGGCCGGTTATCACCTCAGTGGCATACGAGTCGTTTCTCTCTGGGCTCCGCGGCGCATGGCGCTTGAAGCACTGTTCCATACTTTTATCGGCGTTTTCTATGCGGCCGTGCGTCGGCCGGATATCTTGCATATCCACGCCGTGGGGCCGGCGCTGATGGTGCCGCTGGCGCGTCTCTTCTGCCTGAAAGTTCTCGTCACTCACCATGGCTACGATTACGATCGTCAAAAATGGGGCCGTTTTGCCAAGGCGGTCCTCAAGCTTGGCGAGCGTTTTGGGATGCGCTTCTCGCATGGCCGGATTGCTGTCTCGCGGGATATCGCCCGCACGATGAAAACGCGTCATGGCGTGTCGGTAGATTTCGTTCCGAACGGCGTTGCCGTCCTGCCCGGAGCGACATTGACCGGTATTCTGGAGGAACTTCAGTTAAGGCCGCGCAGATATATTCTTCTGGTCGCGCGTTTCGTGCCGGAAAAGCGCCAGACGGACCTAATTAAGGCGTTTGCCCGTCTCGGCGATCCTTCTTTACAGCTCGTTCTGGTCGGCGATGCGGAATTCAAGTCGCCCTACGCCTGCGAGGCAAAACAGCTTGCCGAGGAGACGCCGGGCGTGGTTCTCGCCGGGTTCCAAACGGGCGACCGCCTGGCCGAGATATTCGCCAATGCCGGCCTTTTCGTGTTGCCGTCCAGTCATGAGGGGATGCCCATCGCGCTACTTGAGGCCATGGCTTACGGCCTGCCGGTGCTAGCGAGTGACATTGTACCCAATATGGAGCTGGGGCTTGCGGCGGAAAGCTATTTCCCGCTTGGCGATGTCGGGGCGCTGGCAGAGGCGATAGCGCGAAAGATGGAGGCGCCCCCTGGCGAGGACGAAATGCGTTGCAACGCCGCTGAGGCGGCAATCGCCTATAGTTGGTCGAGCGTAGCGAACCGAACGGATGCGATCTATCGCGCGGTACTGGGCGAGCGATGAATGTGAATATAATTCTCCGGCGTATCGCACTCGTGACGGTCTGGATGGTGCTGGGTGTGGTCGTCTTTTCCACGCTTTCACCCCTCAACTTACGTCCGCGACTCGGCGTGTTTGTCCATCTTGAGCGCTTGGGAGCCTTTGCCGTTCTCGGTTTCCTGTTCGCTATCGTCTATCCACGGCGTTGGCTGGTGGTGCTCGTTGCCGTCATGTGTCTTGCCTTTGGCCTCGAATATATGCAGACAATGATTGCCGACCGGCATTCGCGTTGGTCCGATCTCGCCGTGAAGATGGCGGGCGGAGTTTTCGGCGTGCTGTTTGCTCACTTCCTGGTGAGCCGGCATGAGCACCTGAAGCAGCTCTTTCTTCACTTAAAACAGAGCAGAAGCTCTTCGCGTTAAACATATATGCTGGATGCGATGTGGGGGATCTTTTGACTGTATCGATTATCGTCAAGACGCTGAACGAGGAAACTAAGATCGCCATGACGATCGAAAGCGCGCTCGCCGCGCTGGAGCGGGTGGGCGGCGAGGTAATCGTCGCCGACAGTGGCTCGCGCGACCGTACGGTGGAAATTGCCTCGCTCTATCCGGTGATCATCGCCCAGATTGAGCCACCTGCACTGCCAAGCTGTGGCCTCGGCCCGCAACTCGGCTATCAATATTCTCGCCATCCCTTCCTATGCCTGATCGACGGTGACATGCTGCTTGACCCGGATTTTCTACCTGCGGCTCTGACTTTCATGGCTGAAAATCCAGAACATGCCGGGGTTACCGGTCATGTCGAGGAGATGGAGATCACAAATCTCGAGTTCGCCCGTCGGGTCAATCGCAACGCCCGGGAAAACCGTACAGGCTCTGTCGATCGCATGAACGGTGGAGGCGTCTACCGGCGCGAGGCCATCGAGAAGGTTGGTTATCTTTCGGATCGCAACCTGCATGGATACGAGGAATTCGACCTCGGCGCCCGGTTGCGTTCTGCCGGCTGGCTGCTTCACCGCCTCGACCAGCGCTACGTCCAGCACTACGGCCACACGGAAAACTCCTATAGGCTCCTCATCCGCCGCTGGCGCAGCAAGTACATTTTCGGACTTGGCGAAATGCTGCGCGCCTCGCTTGGCAGACCTTATTTCCGTACGCTCTTCCGCGAACTTCCGGAATTGCGGCTTTGGGTCGGTATTTACGTGTTTTGGATCTTCTGCTTGGCGCTGCTGATCGCCCTGCCGAATAAGCTCTTGGGCCTAAGCCTCGTTGCGGGCCTTCTGGCCCTCGTCGTTGGACTCATGAGCCAACGCAAGGGCGGTTTCAGCATGGGCCTCTATACGGTTGTCGCCTGGTTCTTCAATGCAGCCGCGCTGCCGGTTGGCTTCCTTCGCCCGCGGCGCGAGCCGTCCGCCCCGATTGAAAGCCGCCTGCGGAAAGCGGCGTTGCCGGCGTCTGTCGATACCGTTTCCTATCAAAGGCAGGCATAGAGCGTTCAGCCATGAAGCAGAACATCACGGACCTGTTTCGGCATAAAGCTCAAAGAGTGAGCGGAAGTCGCCTTCTTGGTATTGTGGCCTTGGCATTGGGGTTGTCGATATCAAGCGCCGGCGCGTCGACCGAATGGTTGCCCGTGCGCGAAACCTCTATGGAAGTTGCATCTGAAAGCCCGCTTGATTTCTCCTCCCTCTGGCCGGTTGAGCCGATTGACGCGCGCAACCACTTGGTTGCCGGGCAGGATGGGCACTTGGTCTCCTCCGATGCGCCCGAGCGTGGAAAGCGGCTGTTCTGCGCCTCTCTGGCTTGGAGCCCTGCTTCGGGTGGATTTCCATCCCACGACGATGCCGACCGCTATGCGCGGCAACTCGTCATGCATGGCTACAATGCGGCGCGGCTGCACTTCCTCGACGCGTCTTTGATGTTTGGACGCGAACAAGACTTCGATTTTGACCCCGAGACTCTGGATCGCATCCACTACCTTCTCGCCGCCCTGAAGCGGAACGGCATCTACTGGATGATCGATGGGCTTACCTCCTGGCGCGGAGCCTATGGTGGCCACGACGACCGCTGGGACCCGAATGGGAACCTCAAGACGAGGCTCTATTTTGACGAGGATGCTTTCGGGCATTGGCGTCGTTTCCAGGAAAAATTCCTGGCAAGGGTCAATCCTTATACGGGGATCGCACCGGTCGAGGACGAGGCCCTGGCCGTTGTCATCCTCGTCAATGAGGGCGGCCTAGAATTCGAAAGCGTGGTTCACGACCGACCAGGCCGCGATCCATACGATCCTGTGATCGTAGCACCGTTCAATCGCTGGCTTTCCGACCGATATGCCTCGACGGGGGAGTTGGCGCGCGCCTGGGGCGACCTGGCGGAAGATGAGCGATTGGAGGACAGAACCGTCCGGTTGCCGCGGGACAGGTATAACGACAGTCCGCGCCTGCGCGATCTTCAGGCTTTCTTCGTGGAAACGGAGCACTCGACGGCCCGACGCATGACCGATGTGCTGCGTGGGCTCGGTTATCGGGGCCTGATCAGTGTTTACAACAATTGGCCGACCCTTCAGGCGGCGCTCAGCCGCGAACGTCTCGACGCTGTCACCATGAATACCTATTACGACTGGGTGAGCGGCTATCAACCGGGCAGCAGCCTGACGCAGGCGAGCGCCTTTGCGGATGATCTGAATTATATCCGCACCGCGGCAGCCACGCGCTGGTTTGGAAAACCGTTCTTGATCAGCGAATGGGATCATCTCTTCTGGAACCGTCATCGCTACGAGGCGGGGCTCGCTATGCCGGCCTATGCCGCTTTCCAGGGGTGGGATGGTTTGTGCCGCCATGGCCATGGTCCCATCATACTCTCTTACGGCGAGCCCTATGCGCATAAACGGGCAATGCTTCCCTACGCCATCGCTCTCGACCCCATCGCTCGGGCGGCCGAGACGCTTGCCGCACTGATTTACCGGCGCGGCGATATCGCGCAATCACGCCTTACGATCCCTTTCGTCATGCGCGGTGAAGAAGATCTCGGTCCGGACATGCAGGCGGTGGAGACGCCTGCGCTGACGCGGTTAGCCCTTCTCGGTCGCATCGGCCTTTCGGGCAAGGTCGAAAGAGAAGCGGTTTTCGTGCCGCAGCCTCGGGAGGAGGTGGACGTGGACGGTCTGGTCGAAGAGTTGCGTCGTCGCGGTGATCTGCCAGCGAGCAACCGTACTGCGCTTTCCGACGGAATTTATGAGAGCGATACGGGCGAAATCCTGCTCGACCGAAACAAGAGGCAGTTGCAGGTTTCGACGGCGGCGACGGAAGGTGTCGCTTTCTCGCACCTTTCGGCTCCGGTCGAACTTGGCGTACTTTCCGTCGTGCGAGCGGATGACGATGCGCTTATCGCTCTTTCCACGCTGGAGGACAGGACGAGCTTGCGCGATGGCAGGCGACTGCTGATAGTCTTCGCTACCGACGCGCGCAACACCGATATGCGCTTCCGCGACAGGGAGGAAAAGATCATAGAGGATTTCGGTCGCCTGCCGGTACTCATCCGCAAGGCGTCCGCCCGGATCGCGCTCGCCCGTAAAGGGCGCTGGACGCTCTCGCCGGTTGGGCTGGACGGTGCTGTGTACCAACCCATGGCCCGTGGCGAGGGGAGGGTGTCTTTCACGTTGACCAACGACGTCCCCTCGGGGCCTACGACGTTTTTCCTGCTGGAAATCGATTAGCCCCTCCGGCGCCGAGCGTGTGGTAAAGTGACAGCATGCGGTCGCGATAGTTGGCGGCAGAGAATTCGCTGCCCATCCATGCCCGCCCGGCCTGACCCATGGCTGTGCGCTCTGTCGTACTCCGAGCGGCCATGGCGGAAAGCGCATCCGCAAGGCTCGCCTCGTCACCGGAGACGGCCATGATGCCCGTCTCGCCCTCGCGGATCATTTCGGGAATGCCGCCGATGGCCGCGCCGACGACCGGACGGCCGAGGGCGTAAGCCTCCAACACGCTGATCGGCGCGTTCTCGTACCATTCCGATGGCAGGACGAGCGCCTTCGAGCGGCCAATCAGGCTATGCAGTGCCTCACCGGAAAGATAGCCGGTGAAATCGACCTTGGCACCCGTCTCTTCGGCGAGTTTGCGCAGCCTTGCTTCCTCCGGCCCGGTTCCCGCCACCACCAACCGCTGCTCAGCGCGTGCAGCAGCGCGGATCAGGGTATCGATGCCCTTTTCGGGAGCGAGCCGGCCGGCGAAGACGAAGTAATCCTCTTCCTCCCAGTCGTCGCGATATCGTCCGACATCGACCATGTTGGGGATGTGTACCATCTTCTCTTTCGGCCAACCCCATTCCGCCAGCTTGTCGCGGTAGAACTTGCTCGGCACGACGAGCCGGTCGATATTGTTGCGATACAGGCCGAGTGTCCGGTGCAGGACTGTCTCCACGAATACGAGGCTGCTGAGCGGAACCGAGTCCTTGATGCAGCGATGACGGAGGACGTTGTGAACCCTGCCGCCCTTGCACTCCTCGCATATCTTGCCGTCCCGCAGCATTTTGTAGGCCGGACAGGCGAGTTTGAGATCATGAACAGTCATGACGACCGGGATGCCTGCAGCCTTCAACGTGGGGAAAATTGAAGGGGACAGATGATGGTAGACGTTGTGCGCATGGGCGATGGTCGGCCGTATCGTCTCGATCAACCGTGTGATATTGCGTTGTGCTTCCCGCGAATAGATGATGCTTGCGGCCTGCACGACTTTGCGGGCAAGGCTTGTCTCGTGCCCGTATTCGATCTCTGAAACGAAGTAATCGGACCATGCCCCGGTCTCGTTCTTCTCATGCTGCATGGCGAAGGGGACGACATCCCATCCGCTATCGGCGAACATCGCCATATGATCGAAGAAGACGGCTTCCGCTCCTCCCCGGCGATAGAAATAATTGTTGATCGCCAGAAGACGTCTGTTCGCATCGGTGCCTGTCATGGGTCTTCCTACCAGCCGAGCCGGACGAGCGCGCGAGAGACGGTCAGGATCTCGCAGCCGCTTTGCACTGCGTGGCGCACCAGGCGGTCGAGCGTTTCGCCTGTGCAGCCATAGGGCGTCGGCTTGTCTATCACGTCATGGCCTTAGAAGATGAGCCAACCCGGTTCTCGTACCACGTCGTCGATCACTGCCGTCAGATCGCGCGGAGTCTTCCGGCTGCTGGATGGCGACCCCCTTCAGCATCAGTGGATCGACGGCCCCGCGGTTGATCGCTTCGCCACCCGCGCGACATGTGCGATAGCGGCGGCGGAACTCGCGTCGGGCCGGCGGCCAGGCGGCGTTGTACGGAAAGGCGAAGTTTTCCGGCCGCTCCAGCCCCGCCGTTTCGTGGAGATATCGTGCATTGCGGTCGAGATCCGCTGCCAGCGCGGCGCCGGGCATGGCGCGGATCGCCTTGTGGCAGAAGGTGTGGCAACCAATCTCGTGCCCGCGCCGCGCCAGTTCGGCGCAGCCCTCTGGCGAGATCAGCGTACGATCGGGCTCCACGCGCCCTGCAAGCCCTCCGGCGATGTAGAATGTGCCGAAGACGCCGTATCTTTCGAGGATGGCCGCGCCTTCGAGAAGAGCGCTATCGGGCACGTCGTCGAAGGTGAAGGAGACGAGCGGCGTCGTCGTGCGCACCGTCTTCGGTCGGCTGGCGAATTTCCAGATGAGCCGGTTGGAGATACGGTCGACGATGTCGCCGAATTTGCGCGCGATATCAGGCATGAGCCTCGACTTTCGTGAATGCGGGGCGGGGTTTTTCGACTGCGAGCGTAGCGCGCGATTGCATGCGTAGCCCGCACAGCGCGGCCACCAGCGTGAACCAGACGAAATTGCCGCCTTCGAAGAAGAAGCTCTCCAGCCCGGCGTTGAAGAGAGCGTAGAGCCAGATACGGGTGAAGAGGCGGATGAGGGGGGATTTCGCCTCCTCAGGGGCGATGCGGCCCAGATCGCGCAACGGCAGGAACAGTAGGAAGGCAAGCGTCAGCAACAGCCCTGGCGCGCCGGTCATCAGCAGGATATCGAGGTAGGAGTTGTGGCCGTTCGCCGCCGCAGCGGCCCAGGTCTCGATGGTGCTGCCGCTATAGACGAGTTCCTTCGTCTGCCAGAACCCCTTGACCCGGTGCCGGGGGCGGGGCGGGGGGGGGGGGGCGCCGAAGCGGAGGGGCCAGTTGGCGGCCGGGTTGGGGGGGGTGGCGTCGAGGCCGGGGTCGCGGATGATTTTCCCGAGCGGCCGCCCCCCCGCCGATCCGACCGCCAGGAGATTGAAGCCCGCGACGCCGCCGATCACGATAAGTGCGCGCAGCCAGCGGAACTTTTCGAAGACGAAGGCGACGACGATGATGAACGGCGCCATTGCGGAGGCAGTTTTGCCCCCCGTGTGGATGAGGAACGTGACCGCGAGAGCGACGATGACGAGTCCGGCCAGGCGCGACCAGGCGCGCATGACATAGAGACCGACGAAGATGGCGATCACCATGGCGACAGCAGCGGCGTTCTTATGGGGAAAATGACCGCGCCACAGGCCGGCATTCATCGGTTCGCGCAATTCGGACGCCTGGTGGATCGCCAGCGCCGGCTTGAACACGATGCCGTAATAGGAGAGCGCCAGCATGGCCAACATGGCGATGCCAAACATCCGTCCGAACTGGCGCTCGCTTGCGGGAAGCAGCAGATAGATCGACGCGTTCGCCGTCATGAGGAGCGCGATGACGATGCCCTTTATTCCCAGCGTCGGCTGCGTCGAGATGAGCGATACGGCGAAAAACCAGATGAAGAGCGTTCCCAGAAGCAGCCGCGGCCGAAGGATCGCCCCGCGCATGGGATGGAATGCGCCATAGAGGAAGAGGCCGATGGTCAGCGAGAGGACGACGATCTGGTTCAGGCGATTGGAGTTGCCGGCTGAGGGGTCGAGAACGGCTTCGCCGGTAAGGTCGTAGAACGGGGTGATGCCGATCCATAAGAAGAGCGTCATTGCCATGAACAGGAACGGGCCGAGCCATTGTGGCAAGCCGATAGGTGGGGACGGCACGTCGCCGGTATCGTGGGGCAGGCGGCCGCTCATGCCGCAACCGGACGGGGGCGCTCAACGGGCGGCATGCGCAGATATTGCCAGAGGCCGAGAGCGAGAGCCAAGCCGAGACCGATCATCAGCCCGGCGACGGCGCCCCCGCCGAGCAGGATGAGCGTGCGCGGCGGCCAGCTTCGGCTCTTCGGCGGCAGCGGCTGGGAAATCACGCGGACATTGCTGGTGTCGAGCTGCTCGCGTTCGGCCACCTGTTGGGCGCGCGCCAGATAGGATTCGTATATCGCCGCCTTGGTGCGTGCGTCGCGCTGAAGGTCGCGCAGTTGAACCTGGGCGGCGTTTTCGGTGAAGACGTTCGTCTGCTTGTCGGTCGCCTTGCCGCGAAGGGCGTCGAGCGCTTCCTGCTCGCGTGCGAGACCGACTCGCGCCAGTTCTAGAACGCGGCTCGCTTCCCGGTCGATAGCAGCCTGGACCGTGGCCAGCGACGAGCGTGCGGCGAGCAGGCGCGTATGTTTCGGACCGTAGGTCTGCACCATCGAGCCGATCTCCTGCTGGAGATTGTTATACTGTTCACGCAGCCTCGTCATTGTTTCGGAATCGAAGATCGCGGCGCTGTTCGCCGAGCCGCCGTCCATCGCCGACTTCATCTGGGCGTAGCGGGACTGTGCCTGGATCAGGCGCTGCTGGGCTTCCAGAACCTGCGTGTTCAGTTCCGAAGACTGCTGGTTGCTCATCAACTCGCCCGTCGCGGCCGCCTGCAGGCCGTTGCTGCTGCGGAATTCCTCCACGCGGCGCTCGGCGTCGGTGACGTTCTGGCGCAATTCGTCGAGCCGCCGCTTTAGGCTTTCCGCGACCCGGCCTACGCTTTCGGCGGACGAACGGAAAAGCTCCTCCTCGAACGCCTCGGAGATCGCCTGAGAAAGGGTGATGGCCTTTTGCGGATACTCGCTCCAGACCGAGAGGACGACGACGAAGGATCGTTCTTCCCGCTGTGCCGCTACCCGTTCGGTCAGGGCACGCATGGCGGCGACCTCGCCGTTGCCGGCGGGTTCTTCCATGCCGATCAACGCCTTCAGCCCGGCCATGATGTCGGGTTTGACGAATTCCTCGTCTCGCGTGAGATCGAGCCGTTCGATGACGCGCGAAAGCACGTTGCGCGAGGTCAGGACCCGCAACTTGCTTTCGACCTCGAGAAGCTGGGAATCGCGCTGCGGACTGGACGCGAAGACGTCGTCGCTGACGACGTTTAGATCCGCCGGGTCGATCATGATATCGGTATAGACCGTAAAGCGCGGCGATGCCGTCAGCGCGTAAGCGAGCGCGGTTGCCATGCATAGCGCGATAGAGGCGACGATCAGCCATTTGAAACGGAGCGTCCAGGTCAAAAAATCATCGAGGCCGAGCTTGTCGAGGCGGGAGAGACCCGGCAACAGAGCCACCGGCAGGGCGGCCTCGGATGCGGCGAGGTTGTCCTCGGGAACGGCGTATTCCGACGCAGCGCCCGATTGAACTTTTCTT
>Ga0066256_1004138_pt1 | contig 10218 bp, 8 predicted proteins | sample ThiBio_1000_biof_FD_87107 | JGI IMG/M metagenome (GOLD analysis project Ga0066256, IMG submission 87107) | Wastewater bioreactor microbial communities from Cape Town, South Africa - Thiocy_expt_1000_biof (version 2) | ecosystem: Engineered > Bioreactor > Thiocyanate-remediating >... | reverse complement strand
CCGCTGGAGCAGCACCTGTGCGTGGCGCCGCTGTGGGAGTGGCAGCCCGCTGCGGGCGTGGATACGTCACCCATACTGGCGGCCGCCGCATCGCCCATGCGGCAGCCGCGCCTCGGCCGCGACGCCTCCGCGTTCAAGTCCCTCCCCGCGCCGCGCGTCGGCTCCTTGCGCACCGCGTCGCTGCGGCGTGCCGCGTCGGCGGCGTCGCAGGAGTTTGCCACCGGCGTGCTGCGCCTGACGTCAGGTGCGGGGGTGCACACCACCACCGTGGCGTCCAACGGCCGCTGGTTTGCGGACGACCTGTCATGCCTGTACGTGCGCGAGGCGTCGCTCACCTTTTACGCGCTTGACGTGCCCTGCCTTGTACGCGCTTATCTCACAGCTTCTGGCTTCCCGCTGCCGCCTGACCTGGCGGCTACTGCTGCCCCAGCACCGCCGCCGCCAGCGGCGCCGTCGTCGTCGTCATCGTCTTTGCGCGACAGCGGCGGTGACACTACACGCGACTCTGGCCTCGGGTTGGACCGCTGCTGCAGCTTGCCGCAGCTGCTGGACCCGTTTGGCAGCGCCGACGTGGATGACGGCGACGACACGGAGGCGGTTGGTACCACCACCGCTGCGGGCGGGGAGGCAGCGGCGGCGTCTGCCACGGGCTGGGCCAGTGCCATTGTTGACTTTATGGGCTCCGGCGAGTATGCGTCTGGCGCGCTGGCGGTGCCGGTGCCGGGCAGCGCCGTGCGGTCTCTTGGTGTGGCGCACGGCCGCCTGCCGCCGCCGCTGGCGGCGCTGCACGTGTACACCCGCCACGTAGCGCTGGCGGAGGCGTGGGCGGCCGGCCGCCTGGCGGACGCGGTGGCCAACATCCGTGCAGAGCAGGCGGCGGCGTCTGCTGCAGTAGCTGCAGCCGCCGGCGCCGGTGATGACGGTGGCAGCCCCGGCTTCCTAGCATCCTTGGTGTCGGCCTTCATGGCGCCATTTACTGGTGGCGCCAGCAGTGGCGGCGCCTCTGGTAGCAGCAGTAGCAGTGGCGGCGGCGGCGGTGGTAGCAGCGGAAGTGGGCGCCGCATGTTGATGCCTGCCACCACCGCTGTCGATGTGGCGGCGCTGGATGCGCTGGCCATCCCAATTATAGTGTGCACACGCACGGCAGACGGCACGGCACCCATGTACGGCGCCCTGACGCTGCCGCTGGACCACCCATCCGCCGACGGCAGGACGTCGCTGCCCACCGTCATCCAGTGCGTTGTTGGGGGCAGCGCATGGGGCGCCATTGTTAACCAGCCATGTTCCACCCACCCCACCCCACCGCCCCACATTTGCAGCGTGTATGGGGGGCCGCATGTGCAGCTGGTGACGCACACCTGCGCCCTGCGCAACGGTGGCCGCAGCGGCCGCCAGGGACTTGCTAGCGCTGGCGTGGTAGTGGCGACGGTAAGTTACGGCGGCCCGCGGGGTGGGTGGCGTTCACTGACGACGCCTAGGCATTGCGCGTTTACACCCCCCACCCCACCCCCCCACCCCCTTCCTGCAGTTTGACGGCCGGGGGTCGTACAACCGCGGCACGGCGTACGAGCGGCCGCTGTGGCGGCGCATGGGCACGGTGGAGGTGGCGGACCAGGTGGCGGGCGTGCGGTGGCTGGCGGCGGCGGGCATCACGGATGCCGCGCGCGTGGGCCTGCATGGCTGGTCTTATGGCGGGTACATGACGCTCATGTGCCTAGCCACCGCACCTGACACGTTCAAGGCGGGCGTGGCGGGCGCGCCGGTGACGGCGTGGCAGTTCTACGAGACGGCGTACACGGAGCGGTACATGGTCGTGCCGGCCACCAACCCGCACTACGCCGGCTCTAGTGTAGTGCAGCGCGCGGCGGCGCTGCTGGGCAAGCCGCTGCTCATCATCCATGGCAACATTGACGAGAACGTGCACTACCGGAACACGACGGCGCTGATGGCAGCACTTCGGGCGGCAGCTGGCGGCGGCGACGGCAGCGCGCTGCCTACCGTCATTGCGCTCCCAGGTGAGCGGCACGGCGCGCGCGGCTACATTGCGGCCGTGCGCAACGAGACGGTGGCCTTCTTGGTGGCTGCCCTGACTGGCGCCCGCCGCGCATAGTGTGTATCGGTGTGTCCTACGTGTGGTGACGGCGCTGCCCATGCGCCTCTCGATTGGCAACGGCAGGGGCGGCGGCCGGTGCCACCACCATCATCGATGTTATTTTAGGCAGCCTTTAAGTGGGATCAATTGAGCTGCTGCTATTTGAGCGCCTCCGCCGCCTTGGCGGCCTCCTGCTCCAGGTACGCGGCGTACGCCACCTCTGCAATGTAGACGGCAGAGCCGAGCGCCACGCCCGTGACGGTGCCGCTGAGCACGGAGCGCAGGCCCACGCCGCCCAGGATGGCGCCCCCCGTGGCGCCAATGCCGGCGCCGATCACTGAGTAGTGGTCCATCTTCAGCTGGCCAGCGTTCTTGGACAGGCGGTACGCGCGGTCATCCACGCCCTCGGGGCCCAGCACGCCGTCCACATACTTCTTGTACGTCATGCCGCTGCTCACGCCCAGCCCCACCGTCACCGCCCAAAACTGCACCGGCCGGTACACGCCGCCGCCGCCCCGCCCCCGCCGCAGCAGCGCCACCACGGGCGTCGCCACCAGCGCCACCAGCGCGCCCGCCTGCACCCCCTTTGCCGCCACGTGCTGCACCAGCTCGTGCGCCGGGTACTCTGGCATGTCCCCCGCCGGGTACTCCTCCGCCGACACGCGCCGGTTCAGCCACTCCTCCATGGTGCCTCTTTCAGCGGCGATTAGTGTGTGAGTGTGACGGGGCAGCCAGGCACAGTCAATGTGCGGCCAGAGGGTCAGCACTGCAGGCAATAAATACAGCGAACCAGCAATTACAACAACGCTGTACCACCCGGGTGCACTCTTATACCTCATGTACGATGCATTGCAATCTGTATTACAACTGCGCGGCGGCGGGTGTGCATATGCCAATCACTGATTTGTGCTCTCTCCAGGTGACTCACCATCACCATTCGTTCGACCCACGGTCCCACGCGGATACGACGCAACACGTAAGGGGCAATTGAAACATCGGTGAGTAAAAAGGGGCCCAGGTGAACAATAAGGGGGCGGACTAGGAGGCGGGGGCGCGCGCCTCCACGTCAGCGGCGCTGCTGCCGGGCGGCGAGGCGCCGTCGGCGTCGCGGTCCTTGAGGGAGGCGACGGCGGCGGCGGACGCAACGTCTTTGCGCGCGGCCTTGGCGGCGGCAGAGGCGGCGTCCATCTCGCGGTTGCGCACCCAGGAGTACGCCATGGAGCCGGTCAGCACCATGCCGATGCCCGCCAGGTTGGTGAGGTTGGTGGGGTTCTTCCATATGAGCAGCGCCAGCACCGTCTGCACGCACGCCTTGGCGGTGCCGCTGATGTTGTGCGTCAGCGGCGACGTCACCTTGATCTGCATGATGGTGACGATGCCGATGAGGAAGCCAAACACGCCGCCGATGGTCATGAGCACCCAGTAGTAGGTGGAGAAGAGGAGGTGGGAGTTGGCGGCGATGACCTCGCGCTCGTCGCTGAAGAAGATGACGGGCAGGAAGAGGAGGAGGGCGTTGACGTTGTTGTACGCGCTCAGCGACCACTCGTTGCCGTCCACCACGTCCACCATCTTCTTGGTCATGATGGAGTTCAGCGACACAAAGACGGAGGAGGTGACGCCAAACAGGGTGCCGATGAGCGAGTAGTTCACCTCGCCCTCGCTGCCCACAAAGAACCCAAACACCACGATGGCGAGGCAGGCGAGGGTGGCGAGGGAGGTGCGCTGGCCCAGCATGGCAAACGTGAAGATGACGTTGAACACGATGGTGAGGGAGCGCGCCACGTTGTAGAACGACACCTCCACAAACTTGAGGCACAGGTTGTTGAACAGCACCATGCCCACAAACACGGTGGACAGCGGCAGCAGCTTCCACGCCACGTCGGCGCGGTAGGAGAAGCGCGGGAACTGGCGGAAGAAGGAGCCTGGCGCCGCCCGCGCGCCCGCCTCGCCCAGCGCGTAGCAGATGCCCACCGTCACCACGCACTGGTACCACGTCATGAAGATGGGCGCCTCCATGGACGTGCGCTTGTCCATCAGCAGCTTGTTCACAAACACGAGCGAGATGGAGATGACAAAGTAGCTCGTCACCACCATCGCGATCGTCGTCTTGCGGTCGGCCGCACTGCCCACCGTGTCGGACGCCATGGCGGGCTCAAACGACGACAACAGGTGCAGCGCCTCCCCCACGCCCGGTTGCACCGGCGCAGCGACGATTGCAGGTGGGGCAGCGCCAACGGCGCGATGACGGCGGCGCAGCGTACCCGTGGTGGTATCGTATCCCTCCCGCTGCCACACAGGCCGCGCGTCCCGCAACGTCGTCGATTCCCACCCCCGGCTGCTGCGCTTCGGTTGCTTCTGCGACAACGGGTGGCTGCGGTGGATGCTGCTGCGCGTCGACAAAGTAGGCTAGAAGGTGGGGCGTGCCCGGTGGTGGGGGGGGGGGGGTGGGAGGGGCGGTGGATGGTAACCACGGTCTCACAACAACACCCTATTATTCACGCTGCATCTACACTCCCACGCATACACGACCACACGGGCAGCGTCGCCTGCAACTATTGGCGCCCGCACGGCGTGTTGCGGGTTACCACCTTGCCACCATTGTTGGGAGGAGGTGGAGAGGTGGAGGGAGGAGGTGTGGGTGTGTGACAAGTATGAAACCGCAGACAACGACACCAAAGCAACACGGTACAACGCACAATGATAACGCTGACGTGGGACCGACGCATTAACAGCGTGGGAGAGGAGGGTGTGCGGTTTGGAGTGGGTTGCCACCGCTTTGTTGCACACTAACCGTGCGGTTGTAACTAAAATGGTGCGTCTATCTGCACCTCCCACCTTGTGGTGCCTCGCTTTCCGCTACTACTGCTACGACACTCATGCCCACACGACACACATGCACAAACACGCGGCAGGGGCGCGTCTCCCGCTATAAGAAGATCAAGTCGTTTGACGCATTTGCCAAGTCAAAGGATAAGAAGGGGGCAGGCAGTGGCAGTGGCGGCGGCGGCGGCGGCGGGCGTGCTGCCGACCTGGCGCCGCGGGCGGCAGACCTGGACGCGGTGCCCAGCAAGCTGCGCGGCATGATGATGGGCAACAGCGTGAAGAAGGATCAGGGGGTCAAGAAGACAGCGCCCCCGGCCCGCATGTTTGAGGTGCGTGACGTGTGGCTGGCGGTCGATGATGGCACACCAATACCCTTCGTTCAACCACAAACGTAACCGCACGAAACACTCCGCCACACGCAGCACATCAAAGAGCTGCCCGGCGAGACCCTCAAGTCATACGAGCGACGCGTGAACACGGAGCTGCGCAAGCGGAAGGCGGAGCTGCGCGCGGCAGCGTCCATCATGGATGCGCGGCCCATGGCGCCTGGCCGGAAGGCGTACCTGGAGGCGCGGACAGAGAAGAAGCGGCTGCGCGCGGCCGACCTGCCCATGGAGCTGGCGGCTGATGGCGGCATCCGTGGCTGGCGCGCTGCCACCGAGGCCGCGGCAGCTGGCGCCGGTGGTGCCGGTGGCGCCGGCAGCGCAGCAGCAGCAGCGGCAGCGGCGGGGGAAGGAACAGCGCCGCCGGTGGCAGGCATGAAGCGTGGGCGTGGCGCGTTGACAGCAGCGGCGGTGCCTACGCCAGGGGCTGGTGGCGCGCCGTCAGCTGCCGCAGTGGCAGCCGCCACGGCGCTGGCAGACTCCCGTAGCAGCGCGATGCGGCCACGCGCCACCGAGTTCCCGGTGGACGTGGTGCGGTTTGGGGAGCGCGCAGAGGCGCCGCCAGTGTTGACGGTGGGACCGCGGAAGTCAAAGAAGCAGCGCGAGGCGGAGCTGCTTGCCAAGCTGCGCCGCGGCGCCGCATTTGCAGAGGCGGCGGGCGACGAGGCGGGCGCGGGTAAGGCGGCAGCGGCCACCGACGCGGCGGCGGAGGAGGAGGCGGATGAGGCGGCGGCGGCAGCAGCGGCGGCACGCAAGGCGCGGGCGCAGACGATCCAGATGGAGAAGCTGCGCGCCGACGCCGTTGCCGCGTACGCGCAGCTCAAGCGCAAGCGCGCAGCAGAGCGCGCGGCGGGCGGTGGCGGCGGCTACGGCAGCTCGCTTTGAAGTCGGGAACTCATGTCCTTGGTGCACCGGCAGCAGCAGCAGCAGCCGCGGCGGCCGCCGCTGCAGGGGCGGTGGTGGCGGCGGCCGCCCCGCCCTCTTCCTCCCCCACGCCAACGACCCCCGCGGCGGCATCTGCCGCGGGCACAAAGGGGGGGATGAGGGGGTCCGCCGCCTCTGGCAGCTGATCGGTGCCCATGTCCAGCCACTCAAACTCGCGGCGCTCGCGCTCCGCCTCCGGGACGCCTGCATGCGTGCGTGTGTTGGAGTTGGGGCCGGGTGAGTGGGTGGCTAAAGCAAGCAGGCACAGTCACAAGCAATGCAGCCACCCTGCACGCACGCTTAAACAGCTCCTGGCCGTCCTCGTCAATGAAGGTGGGGCCGTCGGGGCCGGTGGCCACGTCGTCGTCTGGCAGGCGGTCAGCGCGCAGGTCGTCATCCAGCAGGTCGATCAGGTCATCCAGCCCCACCGCCGCCGCGTAGTTGCTATCGCTGCCTGCCGCCCCGTTGCCCGCCATCGCACAATGGTGGGTTTGTTGGTAGGAGTGGGTGGGTGGAAGGCTCCAGGTATGTGATGATAGGTGGCGGTGAGGGACGATGGTGCGCCAACGGCTGGGCAGCAACAGACACGGAAATAAGCAACCTGCACGTCGTCCACGATACTGCTCAACCGATCATCAGCTACCCGTTATGTAAGTATATGATCTGCCTCTTATTCGTGTACATCTGCGCGGTCGCGTTGCACTGTTGTTATAGCTACGCAGTAGTAGCAGCAGTCAACCAGTAGAGAGGAGAGGAGCACAGCGGTCAGAAGTGGTGGAAATCTATGTGGTAATACGGTCAAGTGGGTGAGGTGGGGGAGCGTACAAAACGTAATTGTAGCGTAGCGGCAGCGAAGTAGGTGTGAATGACTGCGATCCGGTGGCATTTGTTTTACAGGATCAGCACCCTTTACTATCCAATTTATCACTAATCGCCACCCTCCTCTCGCTACCTCTGCCGTACCATCCCCCTCTCCCTCTGCTCCAACACCCAGTCCCCACCGTGCCACGCACCTGCGACCTATGGGCCAAGTGGGGCAATCGAGGCGATAGTTTTGTGGCTGTTAGTGGACGCACAGCCGCGCGGGGACCGAGGGGCACCGGCTGCTATCGGAGTGGCATCGCCCATACCCATCATGGCTGGCAGCGACAAGGTACTTTGCTGCTGCGTCGTCAAACGTGCGTCGTCCAGAAAGACCCCACCCCACCCACACTCCCACTCACCCCCTCATTCCCCAAATAGGGTGGCGATGGCATCTTTGCGTCAGCGTTGCGGCGGCTGACGGCGCCGCCACCACGCGGCGGCGGTGGGCCGGCTGCCAGCGCGGCACCCATCCCTGGCGCCATCCGGCAGGTGCGCGGTGCCGCGTACCCGCCGCTGGGCAGCGGGGGACCTGTGCCTCTCAGGTGCGTGTTGTGTGTTTTGGCGGCGTGCTGTTTGACCAGGACCCCGCGTGCACTCACCCCACACACACCCGCCCCCACACCTGCAGCGACGCGGGCTCCAAGTCGGTCCTGGGCGCCACGGCGGCACTGGCAGCCAGCAGGGCGCCTGTTGTTGCCGCTCCGGCGCCCGCCGCGCCTGTGTCACCCGCTGACGGGCCGAGCGCATCAGAGGCGGCGGCGGCTGCCGCTGCATCGCCACCCGTGTCGCCGCTGGCGGCGGCGGCAGCTGGCACCGTGGCGGGCCGTGGCGGGGTGGATGGGGTAGACGGCAGCAGCAGCGGCGGCGGCAGCGGCGGCGGCGCCGGAGTGTCATCATCATCAGCAGCAGCTAGTGGCGGTGGTGGCGGCAGTGGCGGCGGTGCAGCAGCAGCAGCATCAGTGGATGTGGCGCTGACGGCAGCTATTCGCGGCTCACTACGCAGCGGCGGGCGGGAGTGGGAGAATGACACGACGCCGGTGCGGCTGACGCGCTTCCAGCGGTCACTGGAGGCGCGCATTGTGGATGTGGAATCGCTGCGTGACCTGGCGTGGAGCGGCGTGCCGTGCTGCTTCCGCATCTCCGCCTGGCAGACGCTGCTGGGGTACCTGCCGTCCAACAAGGAGCGGCAGGCGTCCAGCCTGGCCAAGAAGAAGCTGGAGTACCAGCAGTGCGTGGCGACGTACTTTGGCGCGCGCAGCGGCAAGACGGAGGCGGAGCAGGTGCTGCTGCGGCTCATCCTGGTGGACGTGCCGCGCACCTTCCCCGACATCCAGCTCTTCCGCTCCGACTTTGTGCAGCGCTCGCTGGAGCGCGTGCTGTACGTGTGGGCGCTGCGGCACCCCGCCAGCGGCTACGTGCAGGGCATCAATGACCTTGCCATGCCCTTCTACGCCGTCTTCCTGTCGCCGTGGGCGGACCTGGACACGCGCGACCTGTCGCACGTGGACCCCGCCACGCTGCTGGACGTGGAGGCCGACGTGTACTGGTGCCTCACCAAGCTGCTGGACGGTATCCAGGACCACTACACGCCCGGCCAGGCCGCCGCCCCCGGCGGCGCGTCCCGGCCGGGCGGGGGGCCTCCTCGCGTGTGTGTATTTTATTTGTTTGTGGGGTGCGGGGGCGCCCCGGGCCTCCCCGCCCCCCCCCCCCCCCCCCCCCCCCCCCCCCCCCCCCCCCCCCCCCCCCCCCCCCCCCCCCCCCCCTCCGCAGAGGCGCTCGTGGCGCACTGCGAGTCCAACGGCGTGGAGTTCAAGCACCTGGCGTTCCGGTGGATGAACTGCCTGCTCATGCGCGAGCTGCCGTTCAAGCTCATCATCCGCATCTGGGACACGTGCATCGCGGACAAGGACGGCTTTGACGGCTTCCACGTGTACGCCTGCGCCGCCCTCCTGCTGCGCTTCTCCGCGCGGCTGAAGGGCATGAAGTTCCAGGAGCTGGTCACCTTCCTGCAGAAGCTGCCCACGCGCGAGTGGGGCGTCAAGGACGTGGAGGAGCTGCTGGCGCAGGCGTTTGTGTACAAGAGCCTGTTCGAGGCCGCGCCCTCCCACCTGTCGTAGTTATTATTATACACATCGCATTCATGATTGAAGAAAATAGCAGCAACTAATAGCGCGCGCGTACGCACGCGCGCGGCGCGGGGGAGGGGAAACGTGGACACATGGGTAGTATCGTAGAGCGCCAGTGGCTACACCACGATGCCGGAGGTGGTGTCAAAGCCGGCCACAATCTTGGTGCCGGGCGACACGGCGCGCGCGTTCTTGAGGTACAGGTACTGCAGCAGCTCCGAGTTGTTGAAGCCCAGCACGACGCCGTACGCCTGGTACGCCGACGCGGAGGCGGACAGCTGCAGCTGCTTAGCAGACGCGGAGGCGGTGCGCGTGACGACGGACGCGATCTGCGTCTGGTTCGCGTTGTACAGGTTGATCTCCTGGTTGATCTGGCCCACCACCACGTTGATCTGCGCGTTGATCTGCGCCTGCTGCTGCGCGTACGTGGCGGTGATGGCCTGCTGCGACGACACGAGGCGCGCCACGATGCGCGTCGTGACGGCGGACGGCAGCGTGACGCGGCGCAGCTGGAACCCCATGATGGTGGTGCCCAGCGGGCCCAGCGTGGCGCGCAGCGCCGCCAGCGAGACGGCCTCCACCCGCGTGCGCGCGGAGTAGAAGTCGCTCGTGTTCAGGTTCTCGCCGTACGCGTTGCGCAGCGCCTGGCTGGCCTGCGTCGTGAACCGCGAGTGGTACGAGGTGGCAAAGTTGTTGTAGATGTCGGGCAGCGAGGAGTAGTTCAGCTGGTACTGCAGGCTGCACTCCACCAACACCTGCCCCAGGTCCAGCGGCGCCGCAATGGCGCCCGCGTCCGTCGACCCGGGTGCAAACACGATCATGCGCTGCGTGCGCGGGAACACGATGAACGCCTTGGCCAGGCCCACAAAGAAGCGGCCCGACGTGTACACGCGGTCGCGCGTCAGCTCCTTACTGATCGTGTTTTGCAGGATGCCGTACTCTGTCGGCTCCAGGATCTTGAACGACCCGCCCACCAGGCCCGCCGCAATCACAAACACTGCGTGGG
>Ga0066256_1003879_pt1 | contig 10220 bp, 8 predicted proteins | sample ThiBio_1000_biof_FD_87107 | JGI IMG/M metagenome (GOLD analysis project Ga0066256, IMG submission 87107) | Wastewater bioreactor microbial communities from Cape Town, South Africa - Thiocy_expt_1000_biof (version 2) | ecosystem: Engineered > Bioreactor > Thiocyanate-remediating >... | reverse complement strand
TTCACTTGCGAACGCTAAGCATCATATTACAGCGAAAAGTCAAAACGTTCGACCAGCATTAGAGAAAGGAGAAGGCCAAATGAAAGAAGAGGATGTATGGAATAAAAGGAGCGATTATAGTGCACATAGAGGTGTTAAGGTTAAGAAAGTGGGGGTTCGAGAAACGAGAAGTCGATGGGGGAGTTGTTCTGCGCAGGGTTCCCTATCCTATAATTGGCGCCTTATCTTTGCGCCAAAAGAAGTGATCGATTATGTCGTGGCTCATGAAGTGGCTCATCTGCGAGAAATGAACCATAGTATAAAGTTTTGGCGTTTAGTTGCACAGCTGCATCCTGAGGCTCAAAAAGCGCGGCATTGGCTTAAAGTGAATGGTTCAAAGCTATTCACATTACAGTTTGAAGCATGACAAAAACTTTATAGAAGTTTAAGAGGGGTAATTTAAACAACTTTTCTGAGTATTTATTTAAAAAATTAAACTCAATCGTTACCCCAGATAAACTTACGTTACTTCGCGCAGTTAATCATTTATAGAGCGATGATCCGTTTAAAATTAACTTATAAAGCTCGTCAGGTGTTCTTAATTTAGAACATCAATCCAACCGATGTTGCCATCGGAGCGCCGATAAATAAAATTAATTTTTCCATGATTTTTATTTCGGAAAACCATTGCATTTTCATTGCTAAGATCAAGATGCATAACAGCATCGCTCACTGTTAAGGAAGGAATTTCTTTTTTTTGTTCGGCAATAATAATTGAAGTATGTTCTTCACTTTCGATTTCTTCTGTTCCTTGTCCATTTAAAACGAAGTAAGGAAGTGTATCAGCAATTTGTTCGTGACTATCGCGTTGTTTATGATAGTCAGCGACACGCTTTTTATGTCTTCTTAAGCGAGTTGTTAGTAACGACAAGGTATTATCAAAACACTGATAAGCTTCATGCCCTTGACCATGGCAACGTAAAACCATGTTTTTCCCTAAGTGGAGAGTAAGATGACAGGTAAATTGATTGCTTTCCTTAGAAAGAGTAATGATTGCTTCAATGGGATCAATGTGATGTACTGTGTTAAACTCAATGAGATCTTTTTCAACTTTCGTGTGAAAAGCTGCCGAAATATCGACATGACGCCCTGTAATTGTTAATTTCATTTAGTTGCCTCGTTGATTTTTAGATTATTATTTTCTTATCTCACTACATTTATAAATATATCATAAATAGGCGTAAAATGCAAAATTTTTCCCTAAAATTTACTGATGCTTTTCAAAAGTTTTTCGCATAAAAGGTGAGATTAAAAATATTACAATACTCGCACTAACAAGAAAATAAGCGAGGAATTCAAAAGTGCTTGAAAAGCAAATTAAAGACCCTAATTTATCATTGGCTTGAAGAGGTTGTTCGGGAGCGCCAAAAATTTTTGCAAAAAGGGCCGCTAGGTAGTTTCCAAAAGACATCGAAAGAAAGAGAATGCCCATTAGAAAACTGACAAAACGTGGAGGTGAAAGCTTTGTCACCATAGAGAGACCCACAGGAGAGAGGCTTAGTTCTCCGGAGGCATGAAAGAAGTAAGCAAGAATAAGCCAAATTGCAGAAATCATTCCTTGAGAATCTGCCGTTTTTATACCGATCAACAAACATCCAAATCCAATACCTGCTTGGAAAAGACCGAAGCCAAACTTGGTGGGGGGGAAAGGCTCAAGTTTCCTTTTTCCAAGACTTACCCAAATAGCAGAAATTACAGGGGCCATCGTAATCACAAAAAATGGGGGGATTGACTGGAACCAAGGTACTGGAATTTCCCATCCAAATAGAGAGCGATCAATATGACGATCTGTAAATAAATTGATGGAGCTTCCGGCTTGCTCAAAGCCAGCCCAAAAAATCATAAAAAAGAGCAGCATAACAAGAAGTGTGAGAATGGCTTTTCGCTCTTCCTGATTGCAACGGTAAGCAATACTTAAAACCCAAATCAAGGTGATAATGCCAAAGGTATTTAAAAAATGTCCCATGACATGGTAAAAATGAAGGCAAAGAGAAATAAGAGCGATACATGCAAATGTCCCAATGACAATTAAGCGATAAGGGGTGAGTCCAAATCCTAAAGTTTGATTTAATTTTGATTTTGCTGGGGGACTTCCTGCGCCAGAGAGAGTTTTAGCTCCTTTTAAGAGCACGAATATTCCAAAAAGCATACCTACGCCGGCTATTCCAAAACCGTAGTGCCACCCTAATGTTTTTCCAACGTATCCACACACGAGCGGCGCAATGCATGCCCCTAAATTAATCCCCATGTAAAAGAGCGTAAAACCTGCATCACGACGGACATCACGTTTCTCATAAAATTGTCCAAGAAGGCTGGTGACATTGGCTTTAAAAAATCCTGTTCCAACGATAATGAAAGAAAGCCCATAAAATAATGATTCTTGGAAAGGTAAAGCCAAGCAAAAATGCCCTAGCATAATAATAATACCACCTAGGTAAATGGCCTTACGATTTCCTAGATAATTATCAGCAATATATCCTCCAATGACAGGGGCTGCATAAACCAGAGCCGTATAGATACCATAAACATCATATGCTTTCGTGTCATGGAATAGAAGTTCAGATGTCATATAAAGAACCAGGAGGGCTCTCATTCCATAAAAGCTAAAGCGTTCCCATAACTCAGCAAAGAAAAGTATATACAACGCTTTTGGTTGTGAAGTTCCGAGTTGCTCTGGGGCTTCTGCAAGCACTTTCTTCATTCGTCGATTCCTTTTTCCCCATCTTAGTGATAACGATCTTAATAGACGCTAATAAGATAACAATCATATTTTTTACTAGAATACAACTTTTATTGACTAAAAGTTACCCGTCGTTTTTACAAAAGTTCTTCTTAGTTTCGGGGATTTTTATTTTAGGTTATGGTTGATCAAAATAAGAGGGTGGCAATTTTTAAACAAAAAACGCAGATATTCATGAATGCAAAAAAGTCAGGAGCCAAAGCTCCTGACTTGAAGATAAAAGATTAAAATAATTTTTATAGTAGGTCTAAAGCGTCATCAATATCACGTAGGGAGTTTGCCCTAGTAACACCTCCTGTCATAACTTTTGTTATTGATAATGCTAGATCTTTTTCTGTTGTGAGATTGTCAATATCCGTAGTGTTATAATTTTCGTCTTCTATTATTTTACTCATTTTTTTACTATAAGAGCTTACGATCATATTATTCTCTCTTGTAAGAGCATCAAGAGTTGCTTGTTGAACTTTATTGATAAAAAGCGTATGCCAAGGAGTGTCTTTAAAATATTCTTCAGCTTCATAAATTGAGCTCTCGTAGAGTGGTGCTTGTGAATTTAGAGAGCCATAATTAAAGCGGCTACCTTTAAGTCCTGTTTCTAAATCAATTGTGAATCCTGCCGCATTAGAGTCGTAAGTTTTGCCGGTCCAATTGTCACCTGTTAAAGCTCTATACAGTCCTCTGAAGTAATAAGCTTTTGTAAGATCGTCATCTTCTTTAGGCGCAAGATTAAGATTAGGCGATGCAAGTAAGAAATATTGGGCATATTCTGGGAAGAAAATAGGGGCGTCAACGGTAAGGTGGAGTGCGGCTATATCTTTAAAAGCTCTTTCCATGAATGGATTGCTTTTAAATTTATTTTCAAGTTCCGTCGTTGAGAAAGCTCCCCCCCAAGTAGACCAAGGTTTTTCTACCTGTTCTGTAGATGAAGGAGAGACTCCTAAAGCAAATAATGCATTCGGAACATAGTTGTTCGTAAATTTAAGCATGGTAAAAGTGCGCCATAGATTTGTTTCTGTCTCGCTCATGCTGCTTAAATTAAGGGGCTTTATTCCAAGGACATTTTGTTCAAAATCTTCTTTTTTCCAAGGTTTTCCTAAAAGAGCTACCTCAGAATTTTCATCTGTGAGAGATGACTCAGTAGATGAAGTTGATGTCTCTTCGTCTGAGGGTAATGCTGTCATAACGCCTGATAATACCGTTTGCTGTGAAGTATCTTTTTGGTTAGTGGGAAGACTAGATCCATCCTCTGAGTTCACTGAACTTGGCGTCTCTCCGTTATATGATGTGACGTTCATTGGTGGTAAAGCGCTGGAATGAAGTACTGCTGGTAGAGTTTTATCATCTTCTCTTGTCTTGAATGAAGACACAGAATCAATGAGGTCAATTTGGCTATATTGAAGTTGTTCAACCTGAGTAGTCAGTGTGCTGATTTGCATATTCAGTTTTTCAAATTCTTCGCGTGGCAGAATAATACTATCTTCTGGAAGTGCTGGTATTGCTGCTTGAGGTTCTGCGATAACTTGAACTTCTTGAAGATGTCTTATTGCTTCTTTTAATTCTTTTATTTCTTCCATCAATACTTTATTTTTATCATCTTTTTCTTGAGGAAAGGCAACGTTTTTAGGTTGTTGAAGATGTTTTATTTCTTCTTTTAATGTTCCTATTTCATCAATTAATATTTGATAGTTATTGTTTGGTTTTTCCTGAAGAGCGGCAATGTTTTTAGGTGCTTGACGCGTTGTATTAAATTCTTGAAGGAACTCAATAAGTTGTGTGCGTAACTTTTTTGTTTCTTCAGCATTATCGTCGTTTTGAGAAAGCGTGGTAAAGACAGGGGCTAGCTTTTGAATAAGAAACGAAAAGGCATCTTGACTTTCATGGTTCAAAAATTGGTTAAACGCTTGTGATTGAGGTGAAATTTGTAAAGCAGGATGGCTTGGGTGAAAATTTTGAGATATTTGAGCTTGTATTGCTGGAATGATCTCAGGCTTAACTTCTGGTTGTGAGGTTTGTTGTGATGCATTGTTCACCTGATTTTGAGACTTTAAGAGCATGAAGGCTTGCGCAGGATCAACCGCGCTGGTTGCCATCATAATGGTTGTTGCACTTAAGAGTAGTTTTTTAAGATTTTTCATTTTTTTCCCCGTAAAATGATTGGCAAAAATCTTCTATTCGAGATTTTGCTCGTTATGTTTATTTATTTTTTTCTTTGGTGTGCCTGCTTGGGCGTTTTTTATCTATCAGGCATATAAGATGATAATATTAACCTGGTATGGTGTTAATTTTTTGCATTTTAAATCTCCCCGTTTTTAGATCAAAACCTTATTATATGAGTGTTATTTTATAATATTGTTTTGTTTTTTATTTAAAAATATTCTGTTTATTTATTCAGAATTATTTTTTACTTTTTTTATTCTGCTTTATTTATGTTTTTATTTGAGCATTAAGTATAGATTTATACATTTTTTTTAATTTGTCAATATATTTTATAATAAAATTTATTTTTACTTGTTTTTTTAAAGTAATATTCAAATATTAGTTGAGATTGATTTAGTTATTATTGCCTTGTAAGAGGTTTGTATTTTATTTTTTGGGGTGAATTAATGGAGCCTAGGCGACGTTCACGATCAATAATGTAATCTGAATAATTTCCTTGGAACCATTCTACGTGACTATTTCCTTCAAAGGCGAGAATATGGGTTGCGATACGATCTAAAAACCAACGATCATGGCTAATAATGATAGCGCATCCAGCATAGTCCTCGAGAGCTTCCTCTAAAGCGCGGAGAGTTTCTACGTCAAGGTCGTTTGTTGGTTCGTCAAGAAGAAGAACATTGGCTCCTGATTTTAATACTTTTGCTAAATGTACACGGTTTCGTTCTCCTCCTGATAAGAGACCGACTTTCTTTTGCTGGTCAGAACCTTTAAAATTAAAACGAGCGCAGTAAGCGCGACTTGCCATTTTTCCGCGCCCTAATTCTATTTCATCTAGGCCACCAGAAATTTCTTCCCAAACAGTTTTACTGTCATCTAAAGCATCGCGGCTTTGATCTACATAACCTAGCTTTACCGTTTCGCCAAATTTCAAATTACCTTTGTCAGGCGTTTCTTGGCCGCTTAGTATACGAAAAAGAGACGTTTTTCCTGCCCCATTTGGGCCGATTACACCGACAACGGCACCTGCAGGAATTTGGAAGTCTAGATCTTCAATAAGCAGTTTATCTCCAAATCCTTTAAAGAGATGTTGACATTCAATGACAAGGTCTCCGAGACGAGGTCCCGCAGGAATAATAATCTGTTCGGTAAAAGTCCTTTTCTCATGGCTTTTTGCTAAAAGTTCTTGGTAGGAAGAAATACGTGCTTTGCTTTTACTTTGGCGCGCTTTAGGTGATTGTCGAATCCAGTCTAGTTCTCGTTCAAGTGTTTTTTGGCGATCAATTTCTTGTTTTTCTTCTTGTTCAAGAAGTTTCTTTTTGTGTTCAAGCCAGCCAGAGTAATTTCCTTTAAAAGGAAAACCTTGTCCGCGATCAAGTTCTAAAATCCATTCAACAACATTGTCTAAGAAGTAACGGTCGTGTGTAACAAGAACAACCATACCTTTATAGTCTTGTAGAAATTTCTCAAGCCATGCCACAGATTCAGCATCGAGATGGTTTGTTGGTTCGTCTAGCAAAAGAATATCGGGGTGCTGCAGAAGAAGTTTACAAAGAGCAACACGACGCTTTTCACCTCCTGAAAGTTGGCTTACTTGAGCATCTCCAGAGGGGCAGCGAAGAGCATCCATGGCAATTTCTATTGTTCGATCTAATTCCCATGCATTAAGGGCCTCAATTTTTTCTTGAATTTCGCCTTGTTCTGTGATGAGGGCATTCATTTCATCATCAGAAAGTTCTTCTGCAAAGCGTGCGCTAAGTTCTGCAAAACGCTCTAGTAAAGCTTTTGCTTCATGGACACCTACCATAATATTGCCAAGAACATCAAGATTTGGGTCAAGTTCAGGTTCCTGAGAAAGATAGCCTACCTTAATGCCTGCAGCTGGCCATGCTTCTCCTTGGAATTCTTTATCAATACCTGCCATGATTTTCATCAATGTTGATTTACCGGCGCCATTCACACCAATAATTCCAATCTTTGCATCAGGTAAAAAGGATAAAGAAATATCTTTCAACACCTGGCGTCCGCCTGGATACGTTTTACTGAGGCCTTGCATGACATAGACATATTGATAAGATGCCACGGTATTAAAACTCCTAAGATTTTTATAATGAATGCGCTTTTTTACTGTATTTAAGACGAGGGTGCAAGGGAAGAGGAATAAAATATGTGGATGATAGATTGATTAATTTTAAAAAATACAAAATAATCATTTGTAGTCTAGTAATGAATGATGAAGAAATTAAATAATAGGGGAAAATTAATGAAGAAATTAAATAAAAAAATATTTTTAGCTTCAATGATTGGAAATGCTTTAGAATTTTATGATTTTACTATTTATGGTTTCTTCGTTGCAATTATATCTCCTGTATTTTTTCCTGCGACAGACCCTTTGACATCTCTGATTTCTGGGTTTGGGGTTTTTGCAATAGGATTTTTCACACGCCCTTTGGGGGCAATTTTCTTTGGACATATAGGCGATAGGTTTGGGCGAAGGAAGGCTTTGTCTCTTACAATTATATGGATGGCAATACCAACGGTTATTATCGGCTTGCTTCCAACCTATCAGCAAATAGGGATTGCAGCTCCAATTCTCTTAACATTTTGTAGAGTTATTCAAGGTTTCTCTGCAGGGGGTGAATATAATGGAGCGGGTGTATTTGTGATAGAACATTCTCCTGAAAATAAAAGAGGATTTCTGGGCGCATTGCTAACAGCCTCGGGCTCAATGGGCGCTCTTTTAGCTTCAGGAATTGGGATGCTTTTTACGCTTCCTTTTATGCCATCTTGGGGGTGGCGTGTGCCATTTTTCTTAGGTGGCCTTATTGCTGTTGGAGGGCTTTATGTGCGTAAACAAATTGATGAAAGTCCAGAATTTAAGCAGGTGTATCTGCAGAAAAAGTCCCATTCTTTACCTGTATTTTCAGTTCTTAAAGAAAATAAAATTTCTTTTCTTTGTACAATCGGTATAGGTGCGATGGCAACTGTGCCTTTTTACATTATTTTGGCCTATATGAACCCAATGTTGCTTACAAAAGGCAAAGTTATTGCTTCCACAATGATGCTTATAAATGCACTCATGTCTATGATTTGTATAATAAGTCTTCCTCTCATGGGTTATTTATCAGACAAGATTGGTAAATCGAAAGTGATGATATTTGCGGCAATTCTTATGATCCTTTTTGCGTATCCTTTCTTTTGGGTGTTTGAAAATGGCTCCCTCACGTCAATAATTTTATTTCAAGCTTTTATGATGATTTTAACTGAAGCTTATACAGGACCCTCGAATGCTTTTATGTATAAGTTATTTGATACATCGAAACGATATACAGGAGTTGCTTTGGGATATACGCTTGGGCTTGCCATTTTTGGAGGAACAACGCCTTACATTTCAGCTAATTTAATTAAATATTTTGGGTCTCCCTATACACCAGCATTTTACTTAATAGGCATTGGAGTGCTAGGACTGATAAGCGTTATAGGCGGGAGGATGCGTACTCACAAGATCTCAAATATAGGTGGGGTTTTGTTGAGTTCACAAAATTGAGTTTTGAAGAAGGTCGCTAGATTTTCAATAATGCTATTATCTTTCCAATATGTAGGATAGGTCAAGCACATGGGAACAGTTGGTCCGTTGATTTCGGGTAAAACTCTTTCTAACTGATAGCCTGCTACTCTAATATTTTCTTCTGAGAGTGAGATGATGCCAAGACCATGATGCGCGGCCTTTAGAAGGCCAAGTGTGGAGTTAATACACATTTGATTTGGGATCATCACATTAGAATCTTTAAGGTACCAATTGAGATTAGGGTAAGTCATTTGATCAAGTTCTTTTGTAAAAAGCATCACTTTATGTTTCTGCAAATCAGAAAGAGATGTGGGACGACCATATTGGTCAAGATACTTTTTTGAAGCCCATAACCCGACGTGAAAATTTAAAAGAGGGACTTGGAAAAAATTCTTATTTTTTTCATCAGAAGCAGGTGATATAGAAATAACATTCTCTTTCAAGTCTCGAGTTAAAAGGTTGTTATTTGCAATTAAATTCAGCTGAATATTTGGATAAGTTTCTTGTAGCTTGGGGATCATGAATACAATCCAATTTTCAATCAGGGAATTAGTTGTATGGATTGTGATATTGCCGCTGTTCAATTCGGGGTCAGTATTCATCACTTGTTTTAAATTATCAAAAATCCCGAAAACTTGGGGAAGGGCTTCAAATAAAACTTTTCCTTGCCTTGTTAGAGACATATTACTATATCCAGGTTTCCGTTCAATTAAACGATACCCAAGTTCGGTCTCTAAGGCTGAAAGTTCGCGAGAAATTTTAGCTACTGAAAGTTTATTTGACGCAGAAAGTTTCCGGAAACTTTCTGTGAATACTAAATCATAAAAAATACGAAGCTGCTCTAGGTCCATCATGTTCTCCAAACATTTATTCTTAGCATAAAAAAAATAGAGAGGTAATTTTTTAAAACTTGACAAAATGAAACATATGTTTTAATAATTAAATCATAGAACATTAATAATCGCTCAAGATGGTTCTTAAAAGTTTGATTTGTTGCATCAGTTAAAATGGAAAGACTTTTAGCAACAAGTAGAAGACAGCTCAAATAGTTGACTTCAAAAAGAATTGATTGATTCTAAATTAAAGCTTTGGCTTTTTAGGGTTAAAGCATGTAGAAGGAGAGTTCTTCCTCCCCCCTTATCCCGCTCTCCTTCTACCCTCCTTCTCAATAAAAATACTATTTTTAAAGAATTATCGGATTTTAACCGAGATATAAGAGAAAAAATACCCCTCTTCTTAATAAAGAAAGAGAGGTATTAGTCTTAAATTTATTGAGAAATTTATTTACAATTTTTCTCACATTCATTCATATGCTTCTCACGCTCATCTTCGCAGGCTCTTTGTGTGGGATGAGTTGGAGCTTTATCTCCAAGAGTATCTTCGACGTCTTGTTCTTCTTGATCAATTAATTTCATGCAATTAATGAATTCATCTTCGGCTTCTTTTTTACATTGAGCAATATTTTTTGATGGAGGGCATCCATAAGGTTTTGAGAGAGTCTCAGGTGTTTCTGATTTTGTTTCAGACGTTGCTGCCTGAGCTGCAAAACTAAAAAGCAGGCTTGTCGCAAATAGAGTTGATGTTAATACATGGAACATTTTTTTCTCCTTGTTTAATAATAGGTAAAGCTTATTTTTTTGTTGGGGACGTCTTCTTTGGTCCTGTAGAAGTTGAAATTTTTGTCTTTTTAGAAGGTGCGATTTTTTTTGCAACTTTTGT
>Ga0066256_1005177_pt2 | contig 10221 bp, 8 predicted proteins | sample ThiBio_1000_biof_FD_87107 | JGI IMG/M metagenome (GOLD analysis project Ga0066256, IMG submission 87107) | Wastewater bioreactor microbial communities from Cape Town, South Africa - Thiocy_expt_1000_biof (version 2) | ecosystem: Engineered > Bioreactor > Thiocyanate-remediating >... | reverse complement strand
GGGTGCCCCACGCTCTTGAACAGGCTGTGCGCGATGATGGGCTGGAAGGCGTTGAGCTGCAACTGTCCGGCCTCGCCGGCAAAGGTGACGGTGACGTCGTTGCCGATCCCCTCGTAGGCGATCTGGTTGACGCCCTCGGGGATCACGGGGTTGACCTTGCCCGGCATGATGGACGAGCCGGCCTGCACCGCCGGCAGGTTGATCTCGCCCAACCCCGCGCGCGGGCCGCTGGAGAGCAGGCGCAGGTCGTGACACGACTTGGACAGCTTGGTCGCCACGCGCTTCAGGACGCCCGACAGTTGCACGAAGGCGCCGCAGTCCTGCGTGGCCTCGATCAGGTTGGGCGCGGTGGCCAGCGGAATGCCGGTGATGGCGCGCAGGTGCGCGATCACCCTGGCGGCGTAGTCGGGGTGGGCGGTGATGCCGGTGCCAATCGCCGTGGCGCCCATGTTCAGCTCGCAGATCAGCTGCTGCGCCTCGCGCAGGCGCTGCTCGTCCTCGGCCAGCATCACGGCGTAGGTGGTGAACTCCTGGCCCAGCGTCATCGGCACCGCGTCCTGCAACTGGGTGCGACCCATCTTGAGCACGTCCTTGAACTCGGCGGCCTTGGCCTCGAAGGCGGCGCGCAGGTAGGCCATCGATTCGATCAGGCCGCTGATGCCGTGCCAGGCGGCGATCTTGAGCGCGCTGGGGAAGACGTCGTTGGTGCTCTGGCCGATGTTGACGTGCTCGTTGGGGTGCAGGTGCTGGAACTCGCCCTTGGCGTGGCCCAGCAGCTCGAGCGCGCGGTTGGCGATGACCTCGTTGGCGTTCATGTTGGTCGAGGTGCCGGCGCCGCCTTGAATCACGTCGACGACGAATTGTTCATGCAGCTCGCCGGCACGGATTTCGCGGCAGGCGCGCACGATGGCGTCGAGCCTTTCCCTACTCAGAAGACCGAGTTCGTGATTGGCGACAGCCGCTGCTTCCTTGACGAAGGCAAGGCCGCGGATGAGATGCGTATAGCGTCCTATCGGCGTGCCCGTTACCTGGAAGTTTTCCACCGCCCTTGCAGTATGCACCCCCCAATAGACATCGGCCGGAATATCCTTTTCGCCCAGCAGGTCATACTCGCTTCGCGTCTTGACCACATTATCCTCCTACGGCCAAATTCAAGCTATATCTGTCAAGCTGTATGACAGATTTGAGATCTGTTATCCGCTGCATTCCACCGCGTCAACAGGCGCGTTTGGCTTGACCTGCCGCTGTTTCTGTGGCTAAGAGGGAAAATCTGTCATACAGCATTACAGCATGACCGGCGATCGATAGTCTCGATTGACGGCTTGATTAAGGCAAACCATCCTGTCGGGTGCAGATATGCACCCCGGATCTGTCCACAGACGAACGGCTCATGGGAGGAGCAATGTCAGTCGACCCCATTCAGAATATCCCGGCGGATCGCCGGCCGCCGGCCAATGAGGATTTTGGCTATCACAAGGCATTGAAGCCGAGGCAGATCCAGATGATCGCCATCGGTGGCGCCATCGGCACCGGTCTGTTCCTCGGCGCGGGCGGACGTCTTGCCGCGGCCGGCCCGGCTCTCATCTTCGTCTATGCGCTTTGCGGCTTCTTTGCCTTCCTGGTGCTGCGCGCGCTTGGCGAATTGATCATGCATCGGCCGAGCTCCGGTTCTTTCGTCTCCTATGCCCGTGAGTTCTACGGCGAGAAGATGGCGTTTGCGGTCGGCTGGATGTACTGGCTGAACTGGGCCATGACCTCAGTTGCCGATGTCACGGCCGTCGCCCTCTACATGAATTTCTTCAAGCACTATGTTCCCTGGCTTGCCGGCATCGACCAGTGGGTCTTCGCGCTGATCGCGCTGGTGGTCGTGCTGGCCATGAACCTTCTGTCGGTGAAGGTTTTCGGCGAGCTTGAATTCTGGTTCAGCCTCGTCAAGGTTCTGGCGCTGGTCAGCTTCCTTGTCATCGGTATCTATTTCGTCGTTTCCGGCACGCCTATTGCCGGCCATACGGCAGGCTTCAGCATCATCAGCGAGAGCGGCGGCTTCTTCCCCAATGGTATTCTACCCGCCTTCGTCATCATACAAGGCGTGGTTTTTGCCTATGCGTCGATCGAACTGATCGGGACAACCGCCGGAGAAACGGAAGATCCGCGCAAGGTCATGCCGGGTGCGATCCGCACGGTGGTCGCCCGCCTGCTGATCTTCTATGTCGGTTCGGTTCTGCTTCTGTCGCTGCTTCTGCCATACACGGCCTATAAGGCCGGCGAGAGCCCGTTCGTCACCTTCTTCGGGACGATCGGCATCGAAGGCGCAGATATCATCATGAACCTCGTCGTGCTGACGGCGGTGCTCTCCTCGCTCAATGCCGGCCTCTACTCCACTGGCCGCATCCTGCATTCGATGGCCGTCTCCGGCTCGGCGCCGGCAGCGCTTGCCAAGATGAACAAGGCCGGCGTGCCCTACGGCGGCATTGCGGTAACGGCTGCCGTCACCGTCATCGGCGTGGCGCTGAACGCTGTCGTGCCTGCATCGGCTTTCGAGATTGCGCTCAATCTCTCGGCGCTCGGCATCATCTCGGCCTGGGCCGTGATCGTATTGTGCCAGCTGAAGCTCTGGAAGCTCGCGAAACGCGGCGAGATGGCTCGTCCGGATTTCCGCATGTTCGGTGCGCCCTATACCGGCATACTGACGTTGGTCTTCCTCTTTGCAGTGCTGGTGCTGATGGCGCTCGACTATCCCGTGGGCACCTGGACAATCGCGTCTCTTATCCTGATCGTACCGGCCCTGGTCATCGGCTGGTATCTGCTGCGCGACCGCATCCATCGGCTCGCGGCCGAGCGAGGCCAGTCGTGACAGCAGGGCAGGTCATTCCGCTGGTGGCAGTCATTGCCACCGGCGGCACCATTGCAAGCGAGCGTACCGACAGCGGCGCCAGCATCCCATCATTGACGGGAGAAAGCCTGCTGGCACTGCTTCCCGACATGCCCGTCGATCTAAGACCGATCGAACTGATGGCAAAGGATGCGGCAAGCCTGACCCTCGCCGACATGCAGGGGATCAGCGACAAGGTGCGGGAATTACTCGGCGATGCCGCGGTCAACGGCATCGTCATTCTGCATGGCACGGATGCGATGGAAGAGACGGCGCTGCTCGTTCATTTGCAACACGGGCTGAGCAAGCCGGTCGTGTTTACGGGTGCGCAATTCACCGCCGATCACCCCAGGGCAGATGGCCCTGCCAACCTCGCCGCAGCCGTTGCCGCCGCCATCGATCCCGCCAATGCGAGCCGCGGCGTGCTCGTCTGTTTCGGCGGACGGTTGTTGCCCGCATGGGGACTCTACAAGCGGTCCTCGGATGTCGCCGATGCCTTCAGGCAATCGCGGCGACTCGAAAATCCGCCAAGCCCGCGCCTTGCCGCAGCCCTCGATAGCGTTCGCGTCGACGTGGTGGCGATTTATCCGGGCTGTGACTCGGTGCATGTCGATGCAAGCCTCCGGGCCGATGCCCATGGCATCGTTCTCGCAGGACTCGGTTCGGGCAATGCCAACCCGCGGCTGGTCGAAGCCGTCAGGCGTTGTGTCGGCGTCGGTGTCCCCGTCGTCGTGTCCAGCCGGGTGCCGGACGGATTGCTTGTTTCAAGCTATGGCGGCGGCGGTGGCGGACATGATCTTGCCGAAGCCGGCGCAATCCATTCCTCCACGCTGCGGCCGGGGCAGGCGAGGGTTTTGCTGGCCGCGCTAGTAGCTTCCGGCGCGAGCGCCGAGGCAATCGAACACGCGTTTGCGGACTTCGCCGGCAACGGGACGCCCTGATCGCAAGCCATGGAAACGGGCCGGCCGTTGGATGACGGCGCGGCCCGAACATTCGCTGAATACTGTTGTCGTCAAGCCGTCTGCGTTACCTTGGCGACGACGACGGGGATCAGGAGATCGCCCCAGTTGCCGTTGCCGCCATGGTGGCGGGCCGAGCGGACGAGCTCGACGGAGACGCCGGCCTCGACCGCATTCATGACCGCTTGATTGAGGCGATGCAGCTCGTTGGCCAACATGCGGATGACTGCCTGCTGATCGGTATTCATGGTGAGAGACTGCTCCTCGGCTCTCTCGCGAACGCGTGCTATTGATGGCATTTCATTCTCCTCCTATGATCTCGATGTCACTCTGCCGCTGGTTTGAACTGGGCATGCTCGGTCGATCCGTGCATGGCCGTCGTGGATGACTGGCCGCCGGTGATCGCCAGCGAGACCGCGTCGAAATAGCCGGTGCCGACTTCGCGCTGATGCTTGGTGGCGGTGTAGCCATTGGCTTCGGCTGCAAATTCCGCTTCCTGCAGTTCGGAATAGGCCGCCATCTGGCGGGCCTTGTAACCCCGGGCAAGCTCGAACATGCCGAAGTTCAGCTGGTGGAAGCCGGCAAGCGTGATGAACTGGAACTTGTAGCCCATCGCCCCCAGCTCCCGCTGAAATTTCGCGATCGTCGCATCGTCGAGATTCTTCTTCCAGTTGAAGGACGGCGAGCAATTATAGGCCAGCGGCTTGCCGGGGTGGACCCGATGCACGCCTTCGGCAAATTTACGCGCCTGCTCGAGATCCGGCTTCGACGTCTCGCACCAGATAAGATCGCAATGCGGCGCATAGGCGACGGCGCGCGCGATACAGGGCTCAATGCCGTTCCGGACCTGATAGAAGCCTTCCACCGTGCGGCCGGCGTCGTAATCGACGAAGGGCTGGTCGCGCTCGTCGATGTCAGACGTCAGAAGCTTGGCTGCTTCGGCATCGGTGCGCGCGACAACGAGCGTCGGTACGCCCATGACGTCTGCTGCTAGCCGGGCTGCGTTGAGATTGCGAATATGGGCGGCTGTCGGGATAAGAACCTTGCCGCCGAGATGGCCGCACTTCTTTTCCGATGCCAATTGATCCTCGAAATGGACGCCGGCAGCGCCCGCTTCGATATAGGCCTTCATGATTTCGAAGGCGTTCAGCGGGCCGCCGAAGCCTGCCTCAGCATCGGCGACGATCGGTGCAAACCATGTGTCGACGGAAAGCCCTTTGCCCTCGGCAGTCTCGATCTGGTCGGCGCGCTGCAGGGTGCGATTGATGCGCTTTGCGAGTTCCGGGCCTGCATTGGCCGGGTAAAGCGACTGATCGGGATACATGGCAGACGCCGTATTGGCGTCGGCGGCCACCTGCCATCCCGAGAGATAGATCGCCTTTAGGCCGGCGCGAACCATCTGCATGGCCTGATTGCCCGAGAGAGCGCCAAGCGCATTGACGAAATCTTCCTCATGAATGAGCTGCCAGAGGCGGTTCGCACCCATCTCGGCCAGCGAATGGCGGATGGTGATCGACCCGCGCAACCGCTCGACATCCGCTGCCTGATAGGGGCGCTCGACACCATTGAAACGCCCGGCAGGCGCGTTGGGAACCAGTTTGTAAAAATCTGTCATGCCATTCTCCCGATACTTCCTCTCGATCCTCCGATCGATCTCGCTTGCATGACTGTTTTTACAATGACACCGCCTTGAGAGCCAGAGAAGCGAGAAGATCCCGTTAGATAAAAGGGTTAGGATGTGCTATCGTTGACATTGCTTCGAAGTAAAATTGTAAATCCTGTAAAATTTGTCGAGTAGATGCTTGTAAAAAGGATGACACATGGTTGAGCGCAAGATCTTCGCCGGCCCTCGGGTTCGACGCATCCGCATGGGTCTCGGTCTGACGCAGACGACGATGGCGCAGGCGCTTGATATCTCGCCGTCCTATCTCAACCTCATCGAGCGCAATCAGCGGCCGCTGACGGTGCAACTACTGTTGAAGTTGTCGTCGGTCTATAAGGTCGACCTCGACGAATTGCAGGGCGAGCAGGGCGGCAATGCAGGGCAGTTGCGGGAAGTTTTTGCCGATCCGTTGCTCGCAGGCGAGATCCCCGGCGATCAGGAGCTGATCGAGTTTGCCGAAGCCGCGCCGAATGCGGCGAACGGCATGATCCGGCTCTATCGTGCCTATCGCGAGCAGGCCGCAAGACTATCCGATCTCGCCGAGCTTCTGTCGCGCGAGGGTAGGGTTGCCGAGGTTGCCGGGCCACGTCTCCCCCTCGACGAGGTTCACGACCGCCTGCAATCGCGCCCGAACTTCTTCGCGCGCATCGAAGATGCCGCGGAGGCTTTCCACGAGCGTCTTTCGGTAGGCGACGACATGGCCGGGGCGCTCAAAGCCTGGTTGAAGGGCGAGCACGGCATCGCGGTCCGCCTGTTGCCGGTGCGCGCCATGCCTGGCCTGCGCCGGCGCTACGATCGGCATTCGATGCGGCTCTTCCTGTCCGAGCGCCTGTCACCCTTCGATCAATTGCGGGAGATTGCAACCGAGGCCTCGCTCCTGGCGCTGCGCGAGGAGATCGCCGCCGAGCTGACAACCCTTGCTCTCTCCACGCCCGAAGCCAACCGTATCGCTCGTTTCGAGCTGGCGCGTTATGCCTCGCATGCGCTTCTTATGCCGTATGGCGCCTATCTCTCGGCAGCACAGCGCCTGAATTGCGATATCGATCTCCTCTGTGCCCGCTTCGGCGTTTCCTATGAACAGGCCGCCACGCGGCTGACCAGCCTTCAGCGTCCGGGCGCATCAGGTATTCCGTTTTTCCTGATGGAGATCGACACTGCCGGCCATCGGCTGCGCAAGGCAGGTGCACAGGGGTTTCCGCAGGCACGCTTCGGCGGCGGCTGTCCCAAGCTCAATATCCATGCCACCTTCGCGCAGCCCGGCCAGATATTGGTGGACGCCGCCGAAATGCCCGACGGCGGCGGCTTTTTGACGATATCGCGAACGGTGGAGGGGCCGCGGGCCGATTTTGGCGAGAGGATGCGCCGCACCGCACTGCTGATCGGCTGCGATATCGTCCATCGCGACGAGGTGGTCTACGGGACGGCGCTGGGTGCCAACCAGGTCGCGATCGGTCCGGCCTGTCGCCTATGCGAACGTCAGGGCTGTTTGGCAAGGGCGGAGCCGCCGGTCACGCGTCCGCTTGGCCTTGACGAAGTGGCGGCGGGGTTGAGCGTGTTCGATTTTCAATGAGCGGATCGATCGTCGTCATTCTGAAGAGAGCCGGGATACTGACCCCGGCTCCGTTCATGCAGGCAAATCAGGCATAAAGCCCGAACTGTGCGTTATGCAGCCGTGCGTAAGCGCCGCGGCGGGCAAGCAGTTCATCATGCGAGCCCTCTTCGACAATGCCGTTGTCGCCCATGACGATGATGCGGTCGGCATTGCGGATCGTCGACAGCCGATGCGCGACAACGAGCGTCGTACGACCCTTCGCAAGCTCCGACAGCGCTTGCTGGATTGCGTATTCCGTTGCCGTATCGAGCGCCGAGGTGGCTTCGTCCAGAATGAGGATCGGCGGGTCCTTCAGGAAGATGCGGGCGATTGCGAGACGCTGCTTCTGGCCACCGGAAAGCTTGACGCCGCGCTCGCCCGTCGGCGTGTCGAGGCCGTCGGGCAGCGAGCTTACGTATTCGTCCAACGAAGCGCGCCGCAGCGCTTCCATGATGTCGGCATCGCTGGCGCCAAGCCGTCCATAGGCGATGTTTTCGCGAATGGTGGTGCCGAATAGGAAAACATCCTGCTGCACGATGCCGATCTGGCTGCGCAGCGACGTCTGCGTCATGTCGCGAATATCGATGCCGTCGATGGTGATGCTTCCTGCCGTCACGTCATAGAAGCGCGGTAGCAGCGAGCATATCGTCGTCTTGCCGGTTCCCGAGGCTCCGACGAAAGCGATGGTTTCGCCGGCTGTGATCGCCAGGTTCAGATCCTCGAAGATCATGCCCTGGTCGGAATAGCCGAAAGCGACATTCCTGTAGGCAATAGCGCCCTTGAGATGCGTGACCGTAACGGCATCGGGCTTGTCGGCAAGGTCCGGCTCCGTGTCGATCAGCGACACGAAGCGTTTGAAGCCGGCAATGCCCTTCGGATACATTTCCAGCACGGAGGTGATCTTGTTGATCGGCTGGAAGAAGACGTTGATCAGCAACAGGAAGCCGACGAACCCGCCATAGGTCAGTTCGCCCGCGACGACGAACCATGTTCCCGCCACCATGATGACCAGTTGCACGAGATGCGTGCTGAAGTAGCTGAGCGCGATGCTTGCCGTCATGTAGGCATAGGCATTGAGCTTGGTCGTCTTATAGGCCTCGTTGTTGCGGGCGAACAGCTGGCTTTCATAATCCTCGTTGGCGAAGGCTTTGACCACTCGAATGCCGCCGACGCTTTCCTGAACTCTGGTGTTGAAGTCGCCCACCTTGCTGAAGAGATGGCGCCAGTTCAGCGTCATGCGCGCGCCATAACGGCTGACGAGCCAAGTCATGAACGGCACGATGAGCGTCGTCAGAAGCGCGAGCTTCCAATGAACATTGAACATCAGCAAGAACGCGCCGATGAAAGTCATGATCGCAATGAAGACGTCTTCGGGACCGTGATGGGCGATTTCGCCCACTTCCTCTAGATCCTTGGTGACGTGGGTAATCAGGTGACCGGTACGATTATTGTCGAAGTAGCGGAAGGAGAGCTTCTGAATGTGCTCGAAGGCCTGCCGACGCATGTCCGACTCGATCGAGATGCCGAGCGCATGGCCCCAGTAATTGACCACGGCCGAGAGGCCCGTATTCACCGCATAAATGACAAGGAGCAACGCTGCCGTTGCAAAGATCAATCCCCAGTCGCGGCTCGGCAGCAAGTGGTCGATAAAGAGCTTGACGGCCAGTGGGAAGCCGAGCTCCAGCAGACCGGCGAGCACGGCGCAGCCGAAATCGAGGAAAAACAGCTTTTTATAGCGTGCATAATAGGAGAAGAAGCGACGTAGCATGAATGCCCTCCGTGGGCACTGAAGAGGATGTCAATGGACGAGAATGGACTGACAGCAGCCCCGTTCGGCATTGCCGTTCAGCGTCAATTGGTGCCGAAATTTCTCATCTGGCGATCCTCCTGCTTGAGTCGCGTGATTTTTATAATCCACGCGTGCATCGGAGTCACTCCTTAAAACAAGGATGATCGATACGTGTTGCAGGATTTGAGCGCACCGCTCAGGCGCGGCTTGGCGCTTCATGCATGCGGAGGCGCGCGATGACTTCGGCGCGTGTCGGTGCGCTCGATCGTCCTCCGAACACTTCGCATTTCATGGCGGCTGCCACGGATGAGAACAGGATCGCGTCTGCGGCCATTTTCCCCTCGGCTACGGCAAGGGCGAAGGCGCCGTGAAAGATATCGCCGGCGGCAAGAGTATCGACCGCCTTGACGGCAATTGTCGGGCTATGCCGGATGTCATGGCTTTGATCGTCGAACCAGAAGCTGCCGGCAGCCCCTGCGGTCACGCAGATGAAGGAATGGCCGAACCTGCGCTTCAACAGGCAAGCCATTTCGGCGAAATCTCCGGTTCCTGTCAGGCGTTGCGCTGCAGGTTCGGAAAAGACGATATGGGTGGCTTCGGGTGCCAATTGCTCGATAATGCCGTCAGGTGCCACGTCGCCGTCAAGGATTGCCGGCTTGCCCATTGATCTTGCGGTTCTGAGAACCTCAAGCGCGAGAGCCGGCCAACGGACGTCGACAAGCACAGCGTCGAAGGCTGCAAGGTCCTCTGGCGTAAAGACCTTGACGGTGTGATGCAGCTGCGGATCATAGAGGGAACGATCAGCCTTTCGCCGTCATCGTCCACGAGAATGGTCGAAACGGCGGAACGGGCGCCTTCCACCAGCGATATGCCGGACACATCGATGCCGGCGGCGTCCAGATCACGGATGATGCGCTCGCCAGTTGCGTCGCGGCCAACAGCGCCCCAAAGGCTCACCTCGCCACCCAGCCGGGCAATGGCATAGGCAGCGCTCGAAGCCATCCCTTCGGCAATCTGCAGCATGTCATAGGGCAAGACTTTTCCCTGGCCCTGCGGCAGCGTGCGGACGCGAAAAAGCGTATCGAGAACGGCGGCGCCGACACAGAGGATGCGTTTGGGCCGGCCGGATGGAGGATCAAAAATCGACGAGGAGCTCAAGGCGGCATTCCGCTTGTTCTGGTGACATCATGCGCTGATCGGATCGATATCGATCCGATCTCGGCAAGATTTTCTGTTATTCCGTATGCCCATGGCTGCCAGGCGCGTCATTTTACGGCACCGGCAGTCAGACCGGCGATGATCTGACGCTGCGCAAACATTGTCAGCACGAGGACCGGCAGCGTCACG
>Ga0066256_1005652_pt1 | contig 10222 bp, 6 predicted proteins | sample ThiBio_1000_biof_FD_87107 | JGI IMG/M metagenome (GOLD analysis project Ga0066256, IMG submission 87107) | Wastewater bioreactor microbial communities from Cape Town, South Africa - Thiocy_expt_1000_biof (version 2) | ecosystem: Engineered > Bioreactor > Thiocyanate-remediating >... | reverse complement strand
CCCATATCATATACTTCAAGTCATTCCTTTTTGTGCCGCAATTAGATATTGGGAGGAATACAGTACGGGGGCAGCCAAACATTGAGTGAACGTGTGTGGGGGGTGGGACAGGCAAACAAGCGGTGGGGCAAGCAGCGTAACCACGCGCCGCACAACAATATTACCAATACATAAACAACCAGAGTGTTGTTGATATACATGTTAGACGGGCACGACGTAGGTGGTGGCAAAGGGCGAGGTGAGGTGCATGTCGGAGGCGGAGCGCGCTCCCAGCAGCAGGCTGTCGGCGGTGCGCGGCACGAGCGGCGCGGAGGTGGGCGCGGGTGGCGGCGGTGGGGCAGGCTCACGGGACACGCGGGAGGACCGACAGCAGGCGCGGCAGGTGGCACAGGCGCGGTAGGTGTCGCAAGCGCGGCAGGCGGCGGACGCTGATGCCAGCATCATGCGCACGGGCGGCGTCGGGAAGAAATTGGCAAGCATGGCGGCGGCGGGTATGCCCTCAATAACCAGGAAGTACAGCAGCCAGCCAAATCCGACAGCGTCGGCGGTGTCAGTGGGGGCCACGGTAACCGTCTGCCCCAACTGCCCCAGCGCCGACCACATGGACACGGCGGAGCGCACCATGAGGGCGGCGGTGGCAGCCACCGCCACCATTAGCATGCGGCGTAGCATGGTGGCCGCACGCGTGCCAGAGGCAGGCGCCCCGGCGGGGGGGACTGGTGATGGCGTCGGCGCCGCACCGCCGCGCGGGTCCCATGGCGACGGCGTGCGTGTGGTAGCAGGCGCCGTGCCGCCGCCACCGCTGGCGGCGCTGCTGCCCGCGCCACTCATCGCTGCCTCCACGCCGTGATCCACCTCGTCCAGGTCACCCACTGACACCAGGCTGCTGGAGTGCGTGGCCAGGCTCCACATGGGCGGCACGGCTTCGTAGCCGTCACTGGCGCCAACCAGCGGCTGTGCCAGGTGCGCGCCGCCGCTACCACTACCACTACCGCTACTACTGGTGCTGGCGCCTTGTGCGCCGCGGCGGCGGCATTTCAGCGCGGCGGCGCAGCTGGCGGCGCAGGTAGGCGGCGCCATGCCTGCCATGGCAAGCACGTTGCGCAGTTCCTTGCGCACCACCAGGGTGGAGTACACGTACACGCCCGCCAGCACCGGCAGCGTGGCGGCCATGTACACTTGGTGCCCCGAATCTGCCGTTTGTGGCGCCACCCACAGCATGGCGAGCAGGGTGGCGGCATCCAGTGTGGCGGCGGCGACAAACAGCACGATGGAGGTGCGCACCGCGCACACGCGGCCGCCCTCCTTCCCCAGCACGCCCAGCGCCTCGCTGCAGTTCAGTAACAGCACCATGAACAGGGCGTAGTACAGCAGCGTGTCGGCGCTCCACAGCAGCCATGACGTCAGCGTGTACCCCAGCGCCGGGTTGTGCAGCAGCGGCGTCTGCGGCTCCGCTGCCAGCGTCGGCACCGCCAGCTCCGTCACGCGCACCGCCGCCAGCGCCGCGATGATGCCCGCCAGCCACTGGCTGCGCGGGTTATTATTCAACCGCGCCGCCAGCACGCCCACCGACCACACGCCGATGCCCACGTACATCACCGCCAGCGCTGCGCGCAGCCACTGCTGCAGCCCATCTTGCGTCGCTGATGACATTTGGTGAGGTACCAGCCGCTGTTTCCAAGGTACTACGCCGCCACCACGGGGGCCCTCAATGCCCGCGCTGCTGCGTCAGAGGCCGCAACACGCGTGTATCTGTGTGTTTACGCATGCGTCGACGTTATTGTACTGGTCACACTTCCAGCGTATCTTTGGGTGCTACTGGGCGCTGCGTGGCTGTGCCGCGCGCCCAGCGAAGGCAGCGCTGCAGCTGCGTGGCAGCAGTACCACCATACCCACGTATGCTGCAGCAGTGTGGTGGTAGCAGTGGGTGCAGGAGTAGCAGCAGCAGCAGCCACGACTCACTTCTCAGCAGCAGTGACGCACCCCGCTCCAGGTACCGGTAGTCGTCCTTTTTCGCCGTTAGTGTATTCACAATGCGCCCAGGCTCATAACAAACCAGCCGCCACATTGCCACAAACCAGTTCCTACCACCCACTTTCCACCTTAATTTCCCCTTTTTGGCGCCCTCGCGTCATTTTAATCTTTTGGTATGTCTGCCTCTCATCCTTGGTATAACAGTTGCACTTCAAGATTTTCCACATCTCTCCTCTCCTCTCGCCTCCTCGCATCGATTTTTTCCAAGTGCGGCAGCGTCCTAGTAGTGAGGTGATTGGCGCACCATCGTGAAGGCGCGTGGCAGCGGCTGGGAGGGTGCAGCGTGCTGGCATCAAAAGTTTAGGTGCTACATAGCTGTGTGACGGGTGTGCTTTTGGCGTCCTCGGCTCGCCTGCATTTCCCATTACCAACTCCCTACTCACCCCTATTCACCTCTCCTCCTCCTCTCTACTCGACTCTACTACTCCTCGTCCTCGTTACTTGCTACTACTGCTGGTGCTGCTACTGCTACTGCTGCTGCCTGGTGCTGCTCTGTGCAATCATCGCCAGTGCCCCTGCGCCAGCGCCCGTGCTGCAGCTGCAGGCCTCCCCCTTCACACACAACACAACACAGACAGACAGGATGGCGGACGGCGCCGTGTACCGCGCAGAGACGGCGCCGCGCGCGCCCGTGATGACGACGCTGGGCGTGGGGCTGGGCGTGCTGGCGCACGGCATGTTCAACCGCCTGCGGAAGCGGCCGGTGGGCTACCAGCCGTGGTACTTTGCGCTGAACGCGGTGGTGGGCGGCGCGCTGCTGGCGTACGCGGGCGAGGTGTACGACGGCGTGGCGGCGACGATGGACCGGCGGTACAGCGGCTACGCGCGCCTGCCGTCCTGGATGCACGACTCCCTCACGCCGCAGCAGCTGGCGTCGGAGAAGCGGCGCGAGACGGTGCGCACCATGTACGCCAAGTTTGACGAGCTGTCCAAGGCGGAGGCGCTGGAGTACGAGGCGCGGCTGAAGGCCAGCCGCGCGGCGCGGGAAGCGGCAGGGCGGGGCGAGCCGGCGCCGCTGCGCTAGGCCAGGCTGGGGGATTTGAGTGGGGTTATCTGGGTGCGGGCGGCCGCCGCCGCGCGCGCGGCGAGCACACTCATGCGCACGCACATTTGCCGTCCTACGGTTATCATTAAAGTCACAGTGCCACAAGGCCAAGAGTCAGGCCAACCTCTAACTATCGATATCGCCAACGAATGACGAAAGGCGCGCGCGGGGACACAACGGTACACTATGGGGGCATTAAACGCGCCGTGCCGGCGGCGGCGGCGGCGGCATGGTGTGCTGCAGCACCGTCATGGCGATGCTGAACTGCTGCGCCGACGCCGCCGACGCCCACTTGCGCAGGCAGTGCTGCAGCACGGAGGGCAGGGTGGGCGGCGGGGGCGCGGTGGCGTCACCCCGCGCCTCTGCCGCCGCCACGCTCGCCACCCACGCCCGCAGCGCCGCGGCACGCGCGTTGCACACGGCAGTGGCGATGGACGCCACCTGCGCGGCGGCGGTGGCGGCGTGCGTCACGTTGTCGGGCGTGTGCATCAGCAGCACCGCCATGTCGCGGCGTGCGTGGGAGTGCGCGCAGCGCGGCACGCGTGCCGCTGGCGGGCACGGCGGCAGGGGTGGCAGGTCGAGGGGTTTGGGTTTGTGGCCGGCACCGCCGCCAGCGGCGGCGGGAGTGGTGGCGGCGGTGCACACGTTGGGGGCGGCGGCTGCCAGCGCCGGCGGCAGGTCGTCGGCGTCACACCGGTCGTACAGGCGCAGCTGCACGTCGCGCACCAGGGTGGCGTACACGGTGGCGTCAAAGCACACCACCACGTCGTACGCCAGCGCCTCCTCGTCCGTCAACGCCACCCACGCCTCGGGCGCGTGCTTCAGGCGCACGTTGCGGCCCAGGATGTAGTCCAGGCCCATGTGCGTGGAGAAGGCGCGCAGTGCAGCGGCGACGGGGCCAGGCGGCGCGGGTGCCACCGCCACGCCATCCTCGTTCACCACCGCCCGCCCCTCCACGTGCCGCTGCATGGCGGCGTACGGCACCCCAAAGTTGAACGCCACAGGGCCGGCGGGGCTGGGCAGGCGCACCGCGTCCGACGTGCCGTACGAGCCCACCGCGCCTGCCGCAAACCCGGCAGCCAGCAGCGCGGCATGCGCGCTCATGGAGCGGTTCATGTTGCAGGCGCACACCATGGCCCACCGCACACCCGCCCGCACGTCCGCCGCCAGCACCTCCACCGCCGCTGCGCCCGCGTCTGCGCAAGTAGACCGCGCAACACTTGCGCCACCCCCGCCGCCGCCGCCGCGGCGCGCGGCCGATGCGGCCGGCACGGCATGGCCCATGCAGAAGCAGCGCGAATGTGGTGGGTGCGCAGCGGTGGCCGCTGGTGCCACCGCCGCAGCAGCAGCAGCAGCAGCAGCAGCAGCAGCAGCACCCGTTGCAGGGACGGCAACACACGTGGCAGGCGGGATTGCCATGGGTGCTGGCGGCGCCGGCGTGGGGGTGCGGGCGTCAACAACGCTGCTCTGCGCCCCAAAACCGCCGGCGCCGCCGCCGCTGCTGCTGCTGGCGCCACTGCCGCGGCTGACGCCACCCAACAGAAGGCGGGCGGGGCACTCGGACTCCGTGTCACTCCCCTGCCCGCTGTACACGCTGCCCGCGTCACCCTCATCCGCGCCGCCGCCGTCGCCAGCCAACCGCGAAGCCGCACCTGCAGCCGGGCGCTCGCACACGGGGCCAGCTGCCAGTTGGATGGGTACCGCGCTGGCAGCGACCGCCGCCGCCATGGCCGCCATGGTCGGCGCGGGTGGCAGGCTGGCCGCCGTCGACGGCGACGGCGGCGTCGGCGTCGGCGGCGGCGCCGGCGGGCGTGGCAGCGGTGAAAAAGACAGCTGCGTTTGGACGAGCCGCCGCGCAGGCGGTGACGTCACCAGGTGCGACGCGCCGCCAGAGACACCGCGTACATAACTATTGCCGCGGTTGCCCGTGGTGGTGGTGGGTGTGGTGGTGGTGGGTGTGCTGGCGGCCGGCGTCACTCGTGGCAGCGCGTCACCTTGACTCGTGGTGGACGGCACCGCCGCTGCGGCGCGCGACGACGCGAACGACACAACAGGTGTCCCGCCGGCACTCCGTGACGGTGCCAGAACCGGCGGCAGTGGCGGTGACACCGGCGCGCTGCCGCGCTCGTCGGCGCTACCCGCGATGCGCGCGGTGGACAGGCACGCTGCAGCAGCAGACGATGCGGCAGCCGTGACATCGCCGCAGCTGCTGACCCCACCGCCGCGGCCAGTGGCTGCCGTGGAGCACGACGTGATGGACGACAGCGATGCCGAACTAGCCTCGTTGTCGCGCCCGTCGTCGGTGTCGTCGGCGCAATGGCGGATGGCGACGGTGACGTCGCCAATGTGCCCGCCGCCATGCACAAACATGGGGTCGCACGCCGCCGTCGTACGCAACTGGTGCCCACCGTCACGCGCGCCGCCGTGGTGGCATGATGTGGGAGCCACATCAACGCTGCAGCCGAAGCTGCCGCTGCTGCTGGTCCGCGACCGTGCCGACTTGAAACATGTGAAGGCAGGAAGGGGTGCGGCTGGTGCAGCTGCTACCGTCGTCGCTGCTGCACGCGGGCGCTTCACGCCTGCCACGCTGCTGCTACCGCCGCTCCCATCTACCACCGCTGCCATCGTGCCTGTTGCGTGCGCCGCCGCGCTGCACCACCCCTTGTTTCACTGCGCTCGCGTGAGTTGGTGACACCAGCGATCCAGTGGCAACAGCAGGCGACGAGTAGGGTAAAGCCAGCAGACGACACACAGAGGGTGTGGTGCCAGATGCCGCCTCCCGTCGTGGGGTGCCGACGCCGCGCGATGGTGCGCGTGGACGGCAGCGTGCGCAATAAAACGGAGGCGCAGGTGCGGTGAGTTGGTACATGCGTCACGCTTCCACGTTGCTTGCTGTGGTGCGGCTGGTGAATTGCGGGTGCAGGCGTGTGGCGCGGCGCAGTCTGGCGTGGTGACTCGGTCGTTGAAAAAGATACAGCCGCCCGCCCATCTCTCCCTTCTTCTCCCCCCCTCTTTTCAAACTTTGGCGGGCACATTGAACACGTGGCCGCGACAACAGTGTGTCAGTGACTGTGACACACACAGGCGGCACAGCGTCATGAAGGCACGCTCCGGCGCTGCAACGTAGCTTGCATTACTTTATTCAACGGCTGACTGCCCTACTGTTAACTCGTGGCCCAATAATTAAGGAGCCACGCGCATAATCGTACCCGCCGCACGAGCGCACGGTGCGGACGCGCGACCAACAACAATCACATCTCAGCTTCCAGCTACGCCAGTTACCACCAGCCCAGCATGCGCAAGAAGCGGGCGGCAATGTAGTTGGCAACGTTAAAGTGGCCCAGCTCGTGCAGCGAGTTGACGTCGCCTAGGACGGGCGCGGTGGGGTCGTCCACCACCGCCATGCCGTCCGGCACGATGCGCCGGGTGGGCGGCGAGGGCGGCATGCCGAGCGCGGTGATGTTGTCGGGCACAACAACGCGCGGCACGCCGCGGCGTGCCAGGTACGCGCTGATGTAGATGTCGTCCACCATGAACAGCTCGTCCGGCAGGCCGATGCGATCAAAGCGGTCGCGGTCTGGGATGTCATGGAACAGGGGGTTCGCCAGTGCCGTCTGCGTGGCCGCCAGCAGCACCCTGGTCGCATTGCCGTCAATGGCGGCCACCCTGCTGTGGTTGCCTGCCGCGTCCTTTGCTGCCCCTGCATCAACTGCTCCCGCTGCCGCAGTGGTGGTGTTGGCTGTGGTGTTGGCTGTGGCGTTAGCTGTGGCGGCGGCAGCCTCCAGCTCCTCCTCCAGGTCGCCCTGCAGGGTGAGCAGCTTGTTGCGCGCCACCATGCGCGGCAGGTGCCAGAAGTCGTCGCCAAACATGCCGCGCCGGTACACCACCAGCGTGCTGCCCATCAGCACCTCTGCGCCTCGCGGCTCGTCAAACACGTCGGTGATGCAGTCGCGCCCGCCGTACAGCTGCAGGTTCTCAGGGTAGCACATGTCGTCCACCGCCTGTAGGAAAAGGGGAGGGGTGGGTGCGTGTGTAGGAGGAGTGTGCAGTATGGTGTACCGGTACAGCCAGCAAGCGCGGTAGGGCGCCCGTACCTGGCGCACAAACAAGTAAATCTCGGCGCCGGTGGGGCAGTAGTAGGGGTGCGTGCCAACAATGCAGGTCTTGTTCCAGCCGCCAAAGCCGACGGCGGCGGTGGGGAGGCGCGGCAGCCAGGACACGAGCGACTGCAGCTTGTCGTCTGGCGGCTCGGCGTCGTCATCGACGGTGACGATGCAGGTGGCGGGGTCGGTCTCCACCAGCAGCGCCGCCAGCAGCTTGGTGAGCGGGCCAAAGTCAGCCGGCAGCGGCACGATGGTGACGAGCGGGTCGCTGCGCAGGTCGTCCGGCACGGTGTAGAACTGGCGCAGGCGGGTGGCAAAGGCGGGGATGCCCACCAGCACCGCGTCCGGCTGCACCGCCTGTGATTTGAGCGAGCGCAGCAGGCGGCCCAGGCGGTGGATGCGGGACGGGATGGTGGACATGGACACGACAAGGCGGGTGCAGGCAGGCGCAGGCGGCGTGCCGGGTGGCGGCGGCGGAACCATGAACGCGCGCGTGTGGTGCGCCGCCACCACGTTCCACGCCGACCGGTATGTCAGCATCTCTGCCGTGCGGACGTCCGGCGCGGTGACCGCCAGGCTGTCATCCCATGCATTGTGGCCTGAGCGCAGGCGGCGCAGCGTGTTGACAGCTGCTAACACCGCTGCCGGCGCGGCACCGGCCGCCACGCCGCCGTCATTCAGCGCCGACTGCCGCTTGGCCGTCAGCATGCCGTACACCCTGTCGTCACCCGCGTCGCGCTGGTAGATGCCAAACCCGTGCTCCAGCGGCGGCGGGTGTGGCTTGCCCGCCAGGATGCGGGGCCTCCCGGGCGTCGCCGCCAGCGCCCCCCCGGCCCCCTGCGGCCGTCGCGCGCCGCCGGCCGCGGCTCACAGCCCCTCTCCCGCACGCCCGGCGGGCCGCCCCTGGCCGCCCCTGCTACTCCGGGTCCCGGGACGGGGGCCCCCCCCCCGGCCCCCCCCCCCCCCGCCGGTAAGCCCGCCCAGTATGTCCTTGATGCGCCCCAGCGTTGATGACGACGATGACGACGACACTGTGCCGGCGCCAGCAACATGGCGGTGCAGCCCCGTCGTGGCGCTGGGTGCCCACACCATGGGCAGCACTCCCACTGCGCCTACCAGCAGCATACCAGCAAGCAACGCGGGCACAAACATGCTGGACGCCGCACCTTTCGAGCTGCGGCCACCCTTGGCCCCTCTACTACCACGTCCGGTACTTCGCGGCGTCGCGTCGCTGCCACTGCCGCCGCCACCGCCGCCCGCACCGCTGCCGGCGCCAGCAACCCTGAGGTTGAACCCCATGGCGGCAAGTCGCCCGCCACCGCCACCACTAGCGCTACTTCTTGTGCTACTACTGGCGCCACTGCTACCACTACTGCCGCCGTTGCCGTTGCTCCTCCTACCGCTACCAACGCCACCGCTGCCGCCGCTGCTGTTGTCACTAGTACTCGTGATGCGTCCTGCAGCGGCACCATGTAGCACGCGGCCCTGTTGCGGGCTGCTGCCCAGTTGCACAAACATATTGCGAGCGTCCGCGTTCCAGCAGCGGAAGCTATTGTTGTCGTTGTTGGTTGCGCAGCTGTCACTACTGCTGCCACACGTCTCCAACCACACGACTGCTCAGGCTGATGAGATGGGTGGGGATGGAGTGGCAACGCAACCAGGGTGGTAGCAGCACACCTGCAAGAGCAGCAAAGCCAAAGGCACCCGGACCAAGAAACAGGGACTAGTGGTGTCACTACCCGGCTGCCACAAGTTGCGTCCGTGTTGTATTTAGTGCTGGCCGCCGCTGCCACCAATCGTGACCAGCGATTGCACGACTCAACGGCTGCTGCCACCCGCGACGCAAAAGCAACAACACGGTGCTGGCACGCCAGTGTCTATGATACAGGGTGCTGCGTGCCACGTGTTGTGGCGGCAGTGGAGCGCGCTACCGCCCGTGCGCTGAGCAAGAGCTTGCTACAGGCAGCGTGGATCATGCATGAGCAGGTTGGTGCCGCACACATGAACCTTGAGGCCACAGGCAAGTGTTCATGCTGGCACCGCCACGCCTGCAAACCGCCACTGCCAGTAGCACATGAGTCGTGTCAATGCGCTGCCGTGTTATAAATGCGCAGCGACGGCGGCGGCACCGTTTGTAGTTCACGTCCGCGGATGTTATGATAGTTGATCACACAGAACTTCAAACACACCGCACAGCGCCCCACAGCCAGCATCAAGATGAATCACACGAGTTATTAATTACTTGAGCTCAGCCGGTGCAGCAGCAGCAGCAGCAGTGCTGGCAGGCGCCGCGTCTGTCGCGTCTGCCGCCGCCGCCGCAGCCGCGCCTGCGGGTTGTGACCACTCCCACGACTTCTTCCGGTACAGCTGCGTCAACTGCGCGCTCTCGTTGGCAACGTGGCACGCCGCCAGCAGGTAGTTGCGCGGCTTCACCATCCACGCAAAGCGCATGAACAGCGCGCTGTACAGTGCCAACACTGCGGGTGGGTGGGTGTGGGGTGGGGGCAGGTCACGTGGTGGTGACACCGGCACGTTCGACGATTTGGCAACGACCGCCGTCGCGCTGGCAGGGCATCTCCCAACCCCACAACAACTACGCACCACACGTCATGTTGGTGGAGATCATCTCTGGCGGCTTGTTCATGTCCATGATGGCGCCCGCCCCGAGGCCCCGGTTAGCAGCGGGCCCCCAGAAGTGCCCCGTCTTGGGCCCCGGGGGGCTGTTCATGACCCGCGCCCACATGCGGGCCATCTTGTTGGTGCGCGCTGCCGCCGCTGCTGGCTGCAGAGCCTGTACGCCGCCTGCCCTGCCGCTTCAGTGCGCTCCAACGTGCCGGTGCTTGCCTCTGCCTCACGCACCGCTTCCAGCTGTTAGTAGCTGACGATGCTGACGCGCTGCCGCCGCTGCGCTGCCGACGCAAGAGATGATCGTGGTTGAAAACAGCGGCGCGCAAGTTGCGCAACCACGACAATCTCACACTGCGCCTCCCTATACAAGAATTGCGACCCCTCTCCCCACTGCCCCTGCCTCCAAGTTGCT
>Ga0066256_1005650_pt1 | contig 10225 bp, 6 predicted proteins | sample ThiBio_1000_biof_FD_87107 | JGI IMG/M metagenome (GOLD analysis project Ga0066256, IMG submission 87107) | Wastewater bioreactor microbial communities from Cape Town, South Africa - Thiocy_expt_1000_biof (version 2) | ecosystem: Engineered > Bioreactor > Thiocyanate-remediating >... | reverse complement strand
GCGGGATGTGCGCTGTGTGTGCGGCGATGAGGACGGGACACTGAGTCTACTGGAGCTGCCGCCGCCTGCCGCGACTTGCGAGTAGGGCGGCCGCATCATTGCCAGCGCTGCCAGCGCACCGCCTGCTTGTGACTCGTCCTCGACGCGTTACCGGTACATTGAAAGTGCCATGTCAGGGCGGCAAACCCGAGTCTGGGCTTCAACGCTCAGCGCTCAGCGCGGCGTCGGCACGCACAGTGATACGCACATTGCAAATTATGCGCGCGTGCACACCTCCTGCACTGACAACCATGAACCAGTGTTTCAATTGGTATGCGCCCGCGGTCCATGAAGTAGAGACCATTTAGTTGTAAGAGGTACCGGTACCATCGTATCGGTAGGGCGGCATGGCTACTGGTGGCGACGCGGTGGAGGGGCCGGTACCAGCACTGGTGCGCGTGCTGGCCTGCAACCCTGTGACATCCATCACCATTCTGGCCTGTCTCAACACGGCCGATGCGCGGCACCTTCGGCGGCTGCACCCGGCGGTGCCGGCGGCGGTGGCGGGCATACCCTGGTGCGATACGGAGACGCCGGTGGCGGATGCGGTGAGGTGGCGAGCGGCGTTGTCGGCAGCGGTGGGCGCAAGGCTGGCACCGTCAGCGGTACGGGATTTGCTGACGGCAGTAGCGGCGCTGAGAGGTGTCACGCACCTGGACCTGCACGGTTGCAAGTTTGTGACAAATGAGCTGCTGTTACGTCTACCTACCTCGCTGCGCATGCTGAGCGTGGGCAGCTGCTTCATTCCGACCGCCCACGCAAGTTTTGCGCATCTGACGGCGCTGGTGTCGCTGGACTGCAGTGCGACGTGGCTGGCGTGCAAACGGACAGACGACCTGCCGCCGTCGCTGCAGGAGCTGGATGTTAGCAAAGGTGATGGAATGCCGCCTGGCACGTCACTGGCGCACCTGAGGCAGCTGCGGGTGTTGCGCGCCGGCGGGAGCGGGCTGGGTGATGCCACGGTGGCGTCGCTGCCGCCGAGCGTCGAGAAACTGCACGCAGCGGACTGCATTAAGCTGACGCTTGCAGTGTCGTTTGCGCACCTGACTGCGCTGCACGAGCTGGACATTGCACACTCCACCATTGGCGACGCCTCGCTGGCAACCATGCCGCCGAGCTTGGTGTGTCTCAGGGCGCACGGGTGCAAAACCCTCACCCCTGCCGCGATGCTGCCGCACCTGCCGGCGCTGCGACTGCTGGACGTGGGTGACACACGCGTCGGGGACGCTCTGGTAGCCAGCCTGCCGCCTTCGCTGGTCGAGCTACGGCTGGCGGAGTGTGGCAACGTGACCGCCGGCGCCAGCCTGGACCGCCTGCATGCGCTGCGGCTGCTGCACTGCAGTGACACTGCGCTGGCGCCCGCTGCTCTCGATGCCTGTCGCGTGCGTGGGTGCACCGTGTTGGCTGCACGCCGTTTGTGGCGACGTGAAACATCCGCTCACTCCTTGGCGCTACTGTCAGATGGCCGGCTGGCAAGCCGTGAGAGTGACGGCGTGGTGCGGCTGTGGGATGTGGCGGCTGGGGGCGAGGCAACCGCGGTTCCAAGGTCGGGGCATAACCAAGTGCGTGCACTGGCGGCGCTGCGGCACGGCCGCCGCCTGGCCATTGGCACCATACCATTATGCGGCAAGGAAGGCTGCATTGAGGTGTGGGATGTAGAGAGTGTGCCGCCCGCGCACCGTGTGACCATCAAATGTCACTGTGATGTATGGGCACTTGCAGCGCTGGCTGATGACCGCCTTGCTGCCGGGTGCGTCAATGGTAAGGTGCTGGTCGTTGACGTGGACGCGGGTGCGGTGGTGGCGACGCTGACTGGTCACTCGGCCTGGGTGACGTCACTGGCCGTACTGCCCGACGGCACGCTGGCCAGCGGGTCGAGGGATAACACCGTGCGGCTGTGGGACGTGGGTACGGGGGCATGTGTAGCGACGCTGACAGGGCACACCAGCGAGGTGTGGTCGTTGGCGGTGCTGGCAGACGGCCGGTTGGTGAGTAGGGGGAATGGTGGCGACGCGGTGCAGCTGGTGGGTGTGGCCGCGCGCGCCTGTGTGGGCGTGCTGGGTAGTTGGGTCACGTCGGTAGCCGCGCTGCCTGATGGCCGGCTTGCCACCGGGGCCTTTGATGGCACCGTCCGGCTGTGGGACACGCGGCCAGCAGCAGCTGCTGGCGCCAGTCGTGCGGTGGGTGCCGTACCGTCGGTGGTTGTGGGCGAATTGGGCGGTTGTGTTTCGGACCTGGCGTTGCTGACAGATGGCCGCCTTGCGTGTAGCAGCAGTGGTACCGGGTGGGGTACGGTGCACCAGCTGGAGCTGCCACCACCGGCCGCGTGCGAGTAGGGTGCGCTAACAGGCACTGCCAATAACCAATGGCTTGGCATAGCGGTACCGGTAGCGCTCTGTCTGTCGTAGTGTCCGCAACGGCGCAACGTTGAATTGACTTGAAGTCCTAGGTGGTGTCATGCCGCCCTTTATGGGCTGCTGCCAATGGCCAAGGGCATGCTCAGCATCCGGCCCGGACGGTGCCGAGCAAACCGAGTCAGCGGCAGGGCGGGCATTCAGCGCTCCCACCACCCACCACCCACGGATGGCAGTGGGTACGCCCACATCACAATTTTGTGCGCGCGCCTGCCGCATCGAGAGCATAATACCGGTACCGTAACTTTAATTGATATGCGCCCTTGGTCCACGCAGGTAATCCAACCATTGTATCAATAGTCAAAAGGAGTTGGAGGTTCCTTCAGCACTTACCGGTAGGGAGCGTCAACATGGCTCCCGGTACCGGTACCGGCAACGCAGACGCGGCGGAGGGGCCCGTGCCACTGTTGGTGTGTGTGCTGGCTGGCAATCCAGTAACGAGCGCCACCATACTTGGCAGCCTCAACACCGCTGACGCACGGCACTTGCGGCGTCTGCACCCGGCGGTGGCTGGCGCCCTGGTGGGTGTGCCGTGGTGCGACACAGACACCTGCGTAGTGGATGTCGTGCGCTGGCGCGCGGGCCTGCCTGCAGCGGTAGGCGCTAGGCTGGCAAAGCGGGCCGTGGAGAGCCTGTTGGTAAGCGAGCCGGCAGTGGCCGCACTGGGCGGCATCACACACCTGAACCTGCGCGAGTGTTATAGTGTGACCGACGAGCTGCTTCTCCACCTGCCGGCCTCCCTCCGCACGCTGAGCGTGGGCGGTTGCTACAACCTGACAGCCGCCGCCAGCTTTGCGCATTTGACGGCGTTGACCTCGCTGGACTGCAGCACGACGCGGGTTATGGACGAGCGGGCAGATGGCTTGCCAGCATCGCTGCAGGAGCTTGACGCCAGCAATGGGATGCGGGAGTTGTGGCGTGGTGATTCACTAGCGCACCTGAGCCAACTGCGGGTGTTGCGCGCCGAGTGGAGCGGACTGGATACCATCGTGCTGGCATTGCTGCCCACGAGGCTCGAAGAGCTGCATGCTGTGCACTGCAAATGGCTGAATCGTGGGGCGTCATTTGCGCATCTGACTACCCTGCGCGAGCTGGACATTGCAGACTCTGCCATCGGTGATGGCGAGCTGACAACCATGCCGCCGAGCCTTGTGTACCTCAATGTAAGAGGGTGCGAGGACCTCACCCCTGACGCCGTCCTGCCGCACCTGCCGGTGCTGCAGCTGCTGGACGTGCGCGACACACGCGTCGGCGACGCAATGATAGCCAGTCTGCCTGCCACCCTGGTGGAGCTGCGTCTGGCAGGTTGTTGCAGCGTGACAGAAGGCGCCAGGATGGACCATCTCCGCGCGCTGCGCGCGCTACACTGCCTTGACACAGAGCTAGCACCCGCCGCACTGGCGGCGTGCCGTGCGCGTGGGTGTGTCGTGCCGGCTGCAAACTACCTGCGTGGGCATGAAAGTCGCTGGAACGTCGTCTCGTTGGTGCTGTTGGCAGAAGGCCGGCTGGCGAGCCGTGACCTTGTTAACACGGTGCACCTGTGGGACGTAGCGACTGGGGGCATACTGGCAACGACTACAGCCCTGAGGGCGTCAGGGCTAGCGGCGCTGCCGCACGGCCGCCGCCTGGCCATTGGTACCGCACAGAAGAGCAATGAGGGTTGCATTATGGTGTGGGACGTGGGTGATGAACCCCCCACTTGCCGCGCGACCATCCCCTGTTGCGGTGGTATGGGTAGGGCGCTTGCTGTGCTGCCTGATGGCCGCCTGGCAGCTGGGTGCGCCGATGGCGCGGTGCAGATCGTGGATATTGACGCGGGTGTTGTGGTGACAACGCTGAGTACTGGTACAAGTGGTACCAGTAATCGCCACACAGACTGTGTGACGGCGCTGGCAGTGCTGCCCGACGGCACACTGGCCAGTGGATCGTGGAACGGCAGACTCCGGGTGTGGGACGTGGGCGCGCGGGCATGCGTGGCGACGCTGGCGGAGCACGCCGGCCAGCTGACTCACCTGGCGGTGCTCGCAGATGGCCGGTTGGCAAGTCTCACAATTGATGGCGACGAGGTGCGGCTGTGCTGACGGGGCATGCAGGCATTGTAAAAGCTCTGGCGGCACTTCCCGACGGCCGGCTTGCTACCGGGTCTGTAGATGGCACCATACTGTTGTGGGACACACGGCCGGCAGCGTCTGCTGGCGCCAGCCGGGCCGTGGGTAACGTGCCGGTGGAGGTTATGGGTGTTTTTATTGATTGTGTTGATGCGCTGTTGTCGCTGCCGGATGGCCGCCTTGCATGTAGCAGCAGGGGCCCCAGCGGGAGGGCTGTGTACCTGCTGGAGATTCCGCCGCCGGCCGCGTTCGAGTAACGGTAAGCGCGCGTGGGCGGCCGTGGGCCGCGTGACTGCGTGGGCCACAGCTGCCGGCTAGCCTCCGGGTCTGAAAGTGGAGCCATACGGCTGTGGGATACACGTCCGGCAGCAGCGGCTGGCGCTAGTGCGCGCCATCGCGCACCAGCGACACCTCAAGGCCGACTGCAGTGGCCAAGCTCTGCAGCGCGCCACATGCAGCCCGTGCTACCCCCACGTCGTCGGCGTGGGTCCGTGCCGCCGCCATCACTGCCGTGTGGACACCATCGCGGAACAGCGGCACCTTGTTGTCGGTGGCTTCATACGCCAAGTTCCACAGCGCGCCGCATGCAGCCCGCACCACCTCCACGTCGCCGGCGTGGGTCCGCGCCGCCGCCATCACCGCCGTGTGCGCACCGTCACGCATCAGCGGCACCTTGTTGTCAGTGGCTTGAAGTCAGGAGGCGTGTTCAATCGGTGGTGGTGGCGGGTGCGCGTGGTGGCAACGGTGGCAGGGTCAATAACACAATGCTTGCTCGCGCGTGCGCTGCAGCAGCGTCGCGCGCCGCCGCGTCGCTTACTACGACACCACCGCCACGCTTCCGTTTGGCCCCGCTCGTCGCCCCACTACTCCCTCCGCCGCCGCCAACGTGCTCGAAGATCTTGCAAACCCGCGCGTCAATGCCCGCCCGCAGCAGGATGTGCAACCACAGGTGCTGCTTCTCGCTCAGGACGTCACGCGGCCCTTTCACCTCCACCAGCGCCACCTGCATACGTAGTGGCGCCAGGCGGGTGAGGCCGCCGCAGCCATCGCTGTATTTGCGCGGCTGGAACGAGCCATCATGGCGGCGCGCGGCGTGGACGCGGAAGAGCAGGAGGTCCGGCATGCCGCCGGTCAGCTGCTTGTGGTTCCATGCCAGCGCGTCAATGACGCCAGCCACGCCGCAGCCGCCCAGGCCGCCTGCCACCAGCTGCAGCACCGGCAGCGGGTACGCGTCCCACGGCATGCCGCGGCAGATGCGGCCGTGCCGCGCCCGCCACGCCGTCGCCACCGCAGCTGCCAGCGCGGACGGCGATGCGGCGGCGTAGCGAGCAACCAGCGCCGCGATCGCGGGCGCACGGGCGCGATAGAACGTGCCCCAGCTGTCCAAGTCCAGCGGCGCGTCTTGAAAGTGGGTGATGAAGGTGTCCGCCGCCGCCGCGCTGTCAAACAGGACGTCCCACGCCAGCAGCGCAAACAGCGCGTACACCGGCCCGCCCTCCGCATGCACGCCGCGCCACCCGCCGGCGCGGTGGTAGTACGCCAGCGCCAGCTCCTCCACGCCGACTCGCAGGGTGCCGCCTGGCTCATCGACATTTGCTGCCACTGCCGCGTCGTCGCGGCTCCCACCACCACCACCACCGCCACCGCCGCCGCTGCCCCCACTGGGTGCAGTCAGCATGCGCCACGGCGCGTCACGCGGGAACGTCACGCCGCACGTTGCCAGCAGCGCGTCCGTCACGTCCTCCCACTCCTCCGCGTCAGGCGGCGGCGGCGGAGGCGGTGGTTGCGACTGTGACCACACCAAGTCCACCACCTCCGGGCCCGCCGGTGCCGCCGCTGGAATAGTGTGCACGGGCGCGTCGTCGGCAACGGAGGGCGGCGCGTCGCCGTCGTTGGCGGGGTCGATGGGCGCCAGGAACCGTGACTTGGAGCCAGTGGCGTTGTTCAGCGGCGTTTGCTCAAACACGTCCACGCCGAGGCTGCGGGCGTGCCACGACGGCGCGGCTTGGATGACCGCCAACGATGGCAGGTCGGGGTCTGTTGCGCCCGGGAGGAGGGCAACACACAGTGCGGCCGGCCAGGCAGGCACGGTGTGCGTCGGCGTCGCCTCGTCAGCGCGGTGGCCGCGATGGCGGCGTTTCGCAGCAGTTGCTGGCACGACGGTGGCGCGGGCGGTGTCACGCAGGTGGCGCGTCCACAGCGCAAGGCGCTCGGGGCCCAACACGTGGGGGTGCGCCAGCGCGGCGCGTGTGACTGACGCGGCGTCAGCGGCGAGGCCCAGGTGCGCGCAGTTGAGCGACAGGCGCAGCCACCACCGGCCGGCGCGGTGCGGCGTGTACGGCACCGCAACCAGCTGCGCCAAGAGCGGCAGGGTAAGCGCATACGCACCGCCGCGCTCCAGCGGGTCCACCGCCTCCCACAGCAGGGTGGACAGCATCGCACCTGGCGTCACCTGATGCAGCCAGGCATGCGTGAAGAGCGGCGGCGGCGCGCCTCCGGTGGCCGCGATTGCAGCGCCGGCGTCATGCAGCGCGAGGGCAAGCGAAACGCGCCACGCCAAGCGGGCGGCATCTGGCGCGGCCACCAGTGCAGTCGCCACTGCGGTGGTGGCTGGTAATAGGGGCGGCGGTGGGGAGGCAGCAGCAACCGCCGCCAGCACGGTGGCGCCGGCGGCATCCACCATGGCACCCAGTGCCGCCGCGCCAAGGACGCCACCCGCGGTGGCGGCCGCTGCCGCTGCTGAACGCACGCCGTCGCGGCTGCCCGCCACGGCGGCACGGGCAGCATCTGCCCACGGCGCTGCATCGCGCCGCGCGCCCAGCACGCTGGCCGCCCACACCCGCATGTCTGCGGCCGTCGGCGCCTCTGCCAGCAACAGCGGTAGGTATGGCAGCCAATCCAACCCAGCCAGCCACGGCAGGCTACCAGCGCCATCTGCCAATGGGAGCGGGAGGGCCTGTGTGCTGGCCGTCACGCCACCCTCGCGGTAGCAGTGCACGGGCGTGCTGTCGCGTGGCAACGGGAGCGGCGCGCCGTTCTCGCTGTCAGCAAACACTGCCGGTGATGCCAGTGCGCCGGTGGCAGTGACGGCAGCGCGCAGTGCGTGCGTCGCCTCCAGCAGCACCATGTCGCCGCGCGTGCGAACCGCCGGCGTTGCCTGGTTGGTAGCACCCACACCAAAGTCCCACTTGTGGAACAGCGCCATGAGCCCCGGCGACGGCCCTGTGCCGGTTGGCAGCGACTGCATCGCCGCCAGCCCGCCGCCACCGGCACCTGCCACCGCCGCCGCCAAGTACGAGTCGCGAGCCGCCGCGGGGTCTGCGTACCGGCTGCCGCTGCCAGTCGCCCATGCCTTCTTGGATGGTGTGCCAGCCGCGGTGGCTGGCAACCGTGCCGCCGCCGCCGCCGCACGATGGGGAGCTGGCGTTGCGGTTGGTGTTGTGGACGGCGCGCCGCCGCCCACGTCGTCGCCGTCGCTGTCACCACACAGGTCAATCGGCAGGGATGCGGTTGCCGGTGGCGCGGCACGTGTCGGGGTAAGCTCTGCTACGCCATCCGCGGTGGGCGCCACCGGCCAGCAACCCGTGCCGCCGCCGCTGGACAGGTGTGCCGTGGCGGTGGCGAGGTAGTACAGCGCGTGGGCGCGGCGCATGAGCTCGGAGGTGGGACGCGCAATGCGCACGGCGGGCGGCAGGTCGGTGGCCCCACCTCTGCCGCCTTGAAGCGCGTCTGCCACGGCACTGGCAATGGGCAGCTCGGCACCAAACACGCCGCGCTGTCGCGCCGCGGTGCGCCGCAAAACCGCCACCATGTCGTCGCGGCTCAGCGTCGGCGCGGGGGAGCTCGGTGAGGGAGTGGCTGTTGCACTGGGTGTGGATGCCTGCCGCGTCTTGGCTGGCGTTGCCCTGCCGCCAGTCACCGGTGACGGCGACGATGACAGGGAGGGGCGGACGCCGCCACCAGTGGCGCGCAGTCGCGCGAGCACCGCCGCCAGCTCCTCCTTTGTGAGTAGGCACTCTGCCACCGACAGCGCGGCGGCATTGTCAGTCAGCAGGGGTGTTGTTGACGCGGCAGCGCGCCGCCCGCCGCCGGCGAACCCTTCTACCGCGCCGGCAGCCAGCAAGGCACGCAGCGCGGCACCCACCACGGCCAGTGTGTCGACGGTGGTGGTGGAGGCGGTGGAGGTGGTGGTGGCGGCAACATCACCACCGACATCGACAGCGCCCTCCCCCGCGTCGTCTTCGTCTCCCGCGCCCGCGCCCACACCCGCGCTCATTCCGCGTCCACGGTACGCCCACTCGAAGTACGTGTGCAGGCGGGCGGGCCGGAACCAGGGCCCCTTGCGTGCCAGCAGGCGCGCCAGCAGCAGCTGCGCGGGCGGCGGCAGGTCAATGATGGCGGCCGCAAGCGTGCGCTCCGACGGCAGCAGCAGCGGCGCAACGTGCGGCGACGACAAGGCGTGCTGCAGCAGGGCGCGCATGTGCAGCGTGTAGGCGGAGGTGAGGCAGGCAGCCTCTGCCGCCGCGGAGGGCGACTCTGTTGCAGTTGTTGCTGCAGCAGCAGCGGTGGCGGCGGCCAGATTGGAGCCAATCAGTGGCGGCCGCGGCACCGGTACTGGCAGCGGGCTAGAGGGCGGCGGGTATGTGCGGCCATAGATGAAGCTGCCTTGCCACTGCGCTGACAACAGGGCGGCCGTCAGGTGTGTCACCCAGACGGGGACTGGCTCGCCGCCTTCCTCCTGCGTGCTGGCGACGACACACAAATCGTCGTCGCCATGGCCATCGCCGTCGCCATCGGCGTCAATGGTTATCACAGCGTTCGGGGTGCGGCGTGGCAGCGATATTCCAGTCGGCAACACGGGGTCCCAGAAAGAGTGGGGCAGCGGCACCAGCTTGCCATCGGCGCCAATGGTATACCGCGGGCCGCCGCCGCCGCCTCCGCCGGTTGCAACTTCCGGCGATGGCGTTTCAGCAGCGGCGCCAGCGGCGGCAGTTGCGGGTGCTGAGTGGCTGGGCCGCAGCCATGACGCGAGCCCGCTTGGAGCAGTGGCAGCTGTTGGTGGAGGTGGTGGCGGTGGCGCGGCGGCAGCTTTGCTGCCACGGCGTCGTTGTCGAGGAATGGCGGCGGGTCGTTCTTCACTTCCATCATCAACTCGCCGCCGCACCGCTGCTCGCTGTCGCCGAGACTTGATGGTGCTGCTATTGCTACTACTGCTTGAACTGCTGCTACTGCTGCTGCTACTGCTGCTGCTACTGCTGCTGCTACGGCTGCTTCGACTACTGCTGCTGCTGCTGCTGCTGCCATCGCTGTTGCTATCGCTGCTGCTGCCATCGCTGTCGCTATCGCTGCTACTGCTGCGACTGCTACGACTGCGACTGCTGCTCGCAATGAGCGGCGACGGCAACGGTGTAGGAGACGCCGGCGCAGTCGCCAAGCCACTGCCATCTGTGGCGACCAACGACGGCAGCGGCGGGGGGGGGAGCGATGGCGGCCCCGGCGCCGGCGGCGGGGGAGGCCGCGAGGGGAGGGACGCCGCCCCGCCGTTAGCCCGGGCGGCCACACCCGCGGCGGGGGAGCCACAGGCCCAAGAGAAAGGCCCACTACACTGCCCCCCCGCACCCGCCGCCGGCCCCCGCCACAGGGGGCCCCTCCCCGCCTCGCGCG
>Ga0066256_1005649_pt1 | contig 10225 bp, 10 predicted proteins | sample ThiBio_1000_biof_FD_87107 | JGI IMG/M metagenome (GOLD analysis project Ga0066256, IMG submission 87107) | Wastewater bioreactor microbial communities from Cape Town, South Africa - Thiocy_expt_1000_biof (version 2) | ecosystem: Engineered > Bioreactor > Thiocyanate-remediating >... | reverse complement strand
GCGCGCCTGCCACCAGATCACCACACCGGACCACCAGAACAGCAGCACGCTGGCGCCCACCAGCCCCAGCACCACGGCCCAGGGCCAGGCGGCCTCGCCGGTGTGCAGCACCACGGCCCAGTCGTAGGCCTGCTGGGCGAGGGTGGCGTCCTGCCAGGCCAGCATCTGGCCCGAGTAGGCGTCGATCCAGCCTTCTCCCTGTGTGGTGGCGACCTTCCAGGTGTCCTCCGGATCGGAGGCATCGGGGAAATTGAGCCTGCGCACATCCCGCACGGTGAGGCTGTGCAGCGCAGGGAGTTGCGCCCCGGACAGGGCCGCCTTGCCACTGGCCACCGATACCGCATCCGGCTCGGTCCCGGCGTCCAGCGCCACCAGCCCCAGGGTAGTGGCGCTCATGAACAGCGCCGTGAGCGAGGTCAGACAGAGCACTGCCAGCACCACCCGGCCCGTGACCACGTGGATGCGCTGCGCCAACGTGCCCCGCACCCGCGCCGCCAGCCGCCGCCAGCCGCCCATGCGGCGCAGGAGCAGCACCAGGGCAGAGATGCTGATCAAGGCCATGGCCAGCGCAATGCCCGCCGCGCCCCAGCGCCCGGCGTCCCCCAAAAGCAGGGAACGGTGCAGGTTTTTCACCCAGCGCGGCAGCGCCGAGGGCTGCCAGGCGCCCAGCACCCGACCATCGGCCGGGTCCACGTAGTGCGCCTGCGCCTGGTCGCCGACAAAGCCGAACACCACGATGGCGCCCGAGGGCAAATGGCGGATTTCCTCCGCACCCGGGACGGTGCGCGTGACGCGCTCGACCAGCGTGGCCACCGACAGATCGCCGGGTGCTGCAGGGGCTTGCCACGCCTCCTGCACCGGGTCGAACGCCAGAATGGCGCCGGTGATGCCCAGCACCACGGCCAGGGCGCCCATCGTCAGCCCCAGCCAGCGGTGAATTGCCTTCCATCCCATGCGTGCGTCCCTTACTTCAGTTGGAAGCTCAGCGACTGAACGTACTGCTTGCCTGCCTGCGGCTTGCCCGCGTTGTCGGCCGCCAGCGGCACGCGCACGTCGGCCGGGCTGTCGCGCATGTCCTCCACGGCGGCATCGACGCGGATTTCGTAGCCGGCATCGATCAGCGCATCGGCCAGGTCCGCCGTCACGGTGAGCTTGCGCCCCGCGCCCACACTGGCGCCCGTAACACCGGCGAGGCGCTTGGCGTCGCCGGCAGAGAGTCGGTTCCAGTCGGCCAGATGCTTGTAGTACTTGGCCTTGCCGCCGGCCACCCACAGGGTGCCGGCGTAGGCGCCCTTGGCATCGGTCAGGTAGACCGCGAGGTAGGCGCCGTCGCCGCCGTAGTTCTTGAGCTGGGTGGTCACGGTGACCTGGCGGCTGTGCGCCAGGGCGGGCAGGGCCAGCGCGCAAGCGGCGGCCAGGGTGGTCAAAAGGGGTTTGGACATGCGGTACCTCCAAGGGTCTGGAAACTTGTCATTCGATCTGGCCACGCGGAGCCGTGCCAGGGGTGAACACCGGGGACGTGGCGGCGCCTCCGCCGGGTGCCATGGGCTGGTCCTGCGCCGGTTCGCGATCGCGTTTCCGCTGCCGTTCGCGGTCACGGTCGCGGTCGCGGTCACGCTCCCGATCGCGGCGCTTCATCTTCACGACCTTCAGGGTTTCGGGGTCGAGCTTGGCCTTGAAGGAGCGGCCCTGAGCGTCCGTGCCGCGGATTTCGTAGCAGCCGTCGTCGATCTTCAGCCGCTGGATCTGCCAGCCCTCGCGGACCGCCATCTCGCGCACGGCGTCGCGCGGCTGCCAGCGCTCGACCGGCGCGTCGCAGTCGTCTTCGGCAAGCACCGGCGCCGCTGCCAGGCCCCACCCCAGCAGGGCCAGGGCGGTGGTGATTTTCAGTCTCTGTTTCATCGCAACGCTCCTTTCAAATTTCAAGCTACGCCTTTGGCGCAGGCAGGCAAGCCCCGCCGCGCAAGGAATGGCGGATTCAGCGCATGGCAAACGATTCGCGGTGCAGGCGCCAGCGGCTGGGGCCGCGCGCGTGCTGGTGCAGCGCGTCGCCCAGGCCCGGCGGGCCGCAGAACCAGATATCCAGCGGGCCGGGCACGGCCTGCAGGTCCTGGGGCGTGAGGCGCTGCCCTTGGGCCTCGCTGTGTACCGTGAGCTGCACCGGCGGCTGGGCCTGCGCACACAGCCCGTTCAGGCGCGGCAGCAGCGGGTCGCGCCGGGCGTCGCGGGTGCAGTAGTGCATGTGCACGGGAGCTGGGTCGCGACCTTGGGTGGTCAATCCTGGCTGGCGCGCTTCGAGCAGCGCCAGGAACGGCGTGACGCCCACGCCGGCCGCCACCCACACCTGCTGGCGGCGGCGCGAGCCCCGCCCATCAAACCGACCGTAGGGGCCTTCGATGTCCACGCGCTGGCCGGCGCAAAGGCGTTGGTGCAGCGTGCGGGTGTAGTCGCCGAGCGGCTTGATCACCAGCCGCAGGAGCGCCTCGCCGCGCTCGCCCCGGCCCAGGCTGCCCGCGGCGCTGGCGATGGTGAAGGGGTGGGCGCCTTCGCTGCCCTCGAAACGCACGAAGGCGAACTGCCCGGCGCGGTGGCCCGGCCACGCGGCCGGCATGGCGCAGACCACTTCCAGCGGCGCATCGGGGCCGTCGCCGAGCCGCTGCACGCTGTGGATGCGCGCTGCGTGGCTGCGGCGCGCGCCCACCCAGCCGGCCAGCGACCACAGCGCCGCCAGGCTGCCCAGGGCCAGCATCCCGCCCATGAGCAAGCCCATGGGCAGCGCCCAGAAGGAAAGCGGCATGAGCGCCACCGAATGCAGCACCAGCGCGAGAAACAGCACCGGCATGGCCCGGTGCAGAACGCGCCAGTTTCTGTAGCTCAGCAGGCGCGAGACCAGCGTCAGCGCCACCATGGCCAGGAGCAGGTAGAAGGCCCATTCGCCCAGGTCCTTGGCGAAGCCCCGGGCATCGGTCAACCAGGGCAGCACGGCCTCGCGCGCCGGCCGGCCGGCGCGGCCCCAGAGCGCCTTGATCCAGTCGCTCGATTCCTTGGCGCCCCAGTGGGCAATCGCCGCGAGCGCCGCGCCTATGCCCGCCCATTTGTGCAGCCGGTAGACCTGGTCCATGCCGCCGAGCAGGCGCTCGGCGAGCGGCAGGCGCAGTGCCAGCACCATGACCAGCGCCATCAGGCCGATGCTCCACAGGCCGCTCAGGTAGAGCGCGTGCTGGCGCAGCTGCCACCAGCCCGTGGCGCCCTGGACATCGACCAGGGGCACGATGCCCAGATCCGGCGGCACGACCGCCAGCCATGCCAGGGTGATGCCCAGCAAGTACGCTCCCAATGTCAGTTTCATGCGCATGGCGACTCCTTTCGTTGGGAGCGAGTGTGGAAAATCCACCCTGAACGCGGACTGAAAGCAAGATTCATGTGCCATTCATCGCATCCGCCCTATAACCCTCCCATGCGCCCCACCGCCCCCTTTCTTCGCCGCCTGCTGCTGGCGCTGGCCCTGACCGGGGCCGGCCAGGCGCTGCACGCCGACGGCCCCGAAGACCACGAGCTGGCACGCCAGGCGCTCGAGCAGGGCCAGGTCCTGCCGCTGCGCAGCGTGCTCGACAAGGTCGAGCGCGAGCACCAGGGACAGGTGCTGAAGATCGAATTCGAGCGCGACGACGGCCGCTTCGTGTACAAGATCCGCCTGCTGCAAAGCGATGGCCGCATGGCCAAGCTGAAGGTGGACGCCATGGACGGCCGCGTCCTCGGCATACAGCGCAAGGAAGCTGGAAAGGAACACGATGCGCATCCTCGTGGTGGAAGATGAGCCGCTGCTGCGCGCCCAGCTGGTAGGCGCCATCGCGGCGGCCGGCCACACCGTCGAACAGGCGGACGATGGCGTCCAGGCGCAGTACCTCGGCGAGGTCGAGGACTTCGACGCCGTGGTGCTGGACCTGGGCCTGCCGCTGCTCGACGGCCTCTGGGTGCTGCGCCGCTGGCGCTCGGCCAAGCGGAACATGCCGGTGCTGATCCTCACAGCGCGCGGCAACTGGCAGGACAAGGTCGCCGGCATGGACGCCGGCGCCGACGACTACCTGGCCAAGCCCTTTCATATGGAGGAGTTGCTGGCGCGCCTGCGCGCGCTGCTGCGCCGACGCGGCGAACACGCCAGTGCGCAGTGGCAGTGCGGTCCGATCTGGCTGGACACACGCCAGGCGCGCGTGCTGGTCGATGGCCAGCCCCTGGTGCTCACCAGCCACGAATTCAAGCTGCTGTCGCTGTTGATGCAGCGCAAGGGCGAGGTGCTCTCGCGCACCGAACTGTCCGAACACATCTACCCACAGGACAGCGACCGGGATTCCAACACCATCGAGGTCTTCGTCGGCCGCCTGCGCAAGAAGCTGCCCGCCGGCAGCATAGAAACGGTGCGCGGCCTGGGCTACCGCCTGCTGTGCACGGACAGCGCATGAGCGAAGCGCCGGGCCGTTCCCAAGCAAGCTCGCACCGCAGCCCGCAGGGCGAAGGTACTCCCGTGAGCGCCGCCGCCCCGGGGTATTCGCTGCGCCTGCGCCTCCTGGCGGGCACGCTGGCCTGGATGCTGGCGGCCATCGCCCTGCTCGGCTGGGGGCTGCGCGCGCTGTTTCAGGACCACATCCGGCAGCAGTTGCAGGCGCAGCTGGTGGTGCAGCTCGACCAGCTGAGCGCCGCCGTCGAATGGAGCGGCGCGGCGGTGGCCACCCAGGCCATGGTGGGCGACCCGAAACTGGGCCGGCCGCTGTCGGGCCTGTACTGGCAGATCGACCAGCTGGGCAGCCGCCCCCAGGCGGCCGTGGCGCGCTCGCGCTCGCTCTGGGACCAGGTGCTGGCGCTGCCCGCCGCACCGGGCGACTATCCGGCCAAGGGCCACCGCGTCCTGACGCTGCAGGACGCCCAGCACCACGAACTGCTGGCCGTGGCGCGCACGCTGCAGCTGCCCGAGGACGACGCGCCGCTGCTGCGCCTGGTGGTGGCGGGCGACACCGCTCTGCTGGCCGAACCGCTGCAGCGCTTCACGCGCCTGCTGCTCATGGCACTGGCCATCCTGGCGCTGGGCCTGGCGCTCGCCGTCGCCGTCCAATTGCAGCTGGCACTGCAACCGCTCGGGCTGCTGCGCGCGCGCCTGGCCGCCGTGCGCAGCGGCGGTGCCGGCCAGCTGGAAGGGCGCTTCCCCCAGGAGCTGCAACCGCTGGTGAGCGAGTTCAACCACGTGCTGCGCGAGAACGCCGACATGGTGCAGCGCGCCCGCACCCAGGCCGGCAACCTGGCGCACGCCGTGCACACGCCCTTGTCCATCCTCGCCAATGCCGCCGCGCAGGAGCAGGGCCCGCTGGCGCAACTGGTGGCCGAGCAAGTGGCCAGCGCAAGCCGCCAGGTCGACTGGCACCTGGCGCGCGCACGCGCCGCCGCTGCCGTGCGCGCCACCGGCCTGGCCACACCGGTGCGCGCGCCGCTCCAGGCGCTGCTGCGCACCATGCAGCGCCTGCACGGCGAGCGCGGCGTCCGGTTCGAACTGGCCCCCGAGGCCCAGGACGGCGCCTTCCGCGGCGAGGCGCAAGACCTGTACGAACTGCTGGGCAACCTGATCGACAACGCCGGCAAATGGGCGCGCTCGCGCGTGCTGGTGGACATGCAGCGCGCCGAGGGCCAGCTGTGCTTCACCGTCGATGACGACGGCCCAGGCATCCCCGACGACGCGCGCGCCCGCATGTTCCAGCGCGGCGTGCAGCTCGACGAACAGCGCCCTGGCTCCGGCCTGGGCCTGGACATCGTGCGCTCCCTGACCGAAACCTACGGCGGCAGCGTGCAGGCCCTGGCATCGCCCCTGGGCGGCGCGCGCCTGCGCCTGTGCCTGCCCGAAGCCGATGCAAGCACGCCTTGAGCCGGGCGCCAGCGTGCGCCCGCTGGCGCACCGCCACCTGAGCGGCCTGCTCGCCGTGCAGCGTGCCTGCTACGGCAGCGCCTACCTGGAAAGCGCCGAGGTGTTCGCCGCCCGCCTGGCGAGCCCGGCGCAGTGCTCGCTGGTGCTCACGCAGGGCGGGCGTGTCTGCGCCTACCTTGCCGCATTCGACTCGGCGCACGGCCGGCTCACGCCGCTGCACGGCGCCTTCGAGCCCGTGGCGCGGCCCGACACGCTGTACCTGCACGACCTGGCCGTGCTGCCCGGGCTGGCCGGCCAGGGCCTGGGCCGCGCGCTGCTGGAGGCCGCATGGCGCAGCGCGCCGGGCCGGGGCCTGGCGCAATCGGCGCTGGTCGCCGTGCCGGGCGCGCAGGGCTTCTGGGAGCGGCGCGGCTACGCCGTGCACGCCCTCGGCGACGCGGACCAGCGCGAGCACCTCGCCGGCTATGGCGAGGGCGCGCGCTACATGCTGCGCCGCCTGGCCGGCGCGAGCGGGCCACCGGCCAGTTCAGGATAATCGCCGCCATGCCCAATCGCTGGAAACCCAACGTCACCGTCGCTGCCATCATCGAGCAGGGCGGCCGCTTCCTGCTGGTGGAAGAAGAAACCGCCGACGGGCTGAAGCTCAACAACCCCGCCGGCCACCTGGACCCGGGCGAATCGCCCATGGCCGCCTGCGCGCGCGAGGTGCTGGAGGAAACGGCGCACGATTTCACACCCGCCGCGCTCGTCGGCATCTACTTGAACCGCTTCACGCGCACCCGCAGCGGCGACGACATCACCTACCTGCGCTTCGCCTTCGCCGGCAGCCTGGGCGCGCACCACGCCTGGCGCACGCTGGACGACGGCATCGTGCGCACCGTGTGGCTGACGCTCGCCGAGCTGCACGCCACCCAGGAGCGCCACCGCAGCCCGCTGGTGCTGCAGTGCATCGCCGACTACCTGGCGGGCCGGCGCTTTCCGCTGGAGCTGGTGCACACGGATGCCAGCGTGCTGACCCATGCCGCGGCCTGAGGCGGGCGGCGCGCCGCAACGCATCGTCGTCGGCCTGTCCGGCGGTGTGGACTCTGCCGTCACAGCCTACCTGCTCAAGCGGCAGGGGCACGAAGTCGTCGGCATCTTCATGAAGAACTGGGAAGACGACGACGACAGCGAATACTGCTCGTCCAACGTCGACTTCGTGGACGCCGCCGCCGTGGCCGACGTGATCGGCATCGAAATTGAGCACGTCAACTTTGCCGCCGAGTACAAGGACCGCGTGTTCGCCGAGTTCCTGCGCGAGTACCAGGCCGGGCGCACGCCCAACCCCGATGTGCTGTGCAATGCGGAGATCAAGTTCAAGGCCTTTCTGGACCACGCCATGCGCCTGGGTGCCGAGAAGATCGCCACCGGCCACTACGCGCGCGTGCGCCAGAACGCCACGACCGGCCTGTTCGAGCTGCTCAAGGGCCTGGACCCGTCCAAGGACCAGAGCTACTTTCTGCACCGCCTGAACCAGGCCCAGCTTTCGAAAACGCTGTTCCCCGTGGGCGAGCTGCACAAGACGGAAGTGCGCCGCATCGCCGCCGAAATCGGGCTGCCCAACGCGAAGAAGAAGGATTCGACCGGCATCTGCTTCATCGGCGAGCGGCCGTTCCGCGAATTCCTCAACCGCTACATCAGCCACGCGCCCGGCCCCATTCAGGACGACCGGGGGCGCACGCTGGGCCGGCATGTGGGCCTGAGCTTCTACACCCTGGGCCAGCGCCAGGGCCTGGGCATCGGGGGCGTGAAGGAGAACGGCGCGGGCCCGAAGGCGCCGTCTGGCCAGCCGGCGCGCGGCGGCGGCGACCACGCGCCCTGGTTCGTCGCGCGCAAGGAGCTGGAGAAGAACGTGCTGCGCGTGGTGCAAGGCCACGACCACCCCTGGCTGCTGTCGAACCGGCTCGAGGCCCAGGACGCCAGCTGGTGCGCGGGCCACGCGCCCGCGCCGGGCCCGTATGCGGCCAAGACGCGTTACCGCCAGCAGGATGCCGCCTGCCGCTTCGCGGCGCTGGGCGAAGCCGGCTTTGCGCTCGACTTTCCCGATCCGCAGTGGGCCGTGACGCCGGGCCAGAGCGCCGTGCTGTACGACGGCGAGGTCTGCCTGGGCGGCGGGGTGATCAGCGCGGTGCCGGGTGGGCCGCGACAATTTCCATAAAAATACGGCTCTAGCGCTTACCCATAAAGCGTTTGTAGCTATATTTTAGCTAGCAGAGGGCCGCCGAGACGGCCTGCACGGCCGCTCAGAACGGAATGTCGTCGTCCATGTCGTCGAAACCCGAGGCAGCGCGCGGCGCCGCCGGGGCGGGTGCCGGGCGGCGCGGCGGGGGGGCGCGGGGGCGGGGGGGCGGGCGGCCGGGGCGGGGCGCGGGGTGGCCCCCCCGGCGGCGGCCCCGTCCGCCGCCGGCGTGGCCCCCCCCCCCCGGCCCCCCCCCCCCGCCGCTGGCGCGGCTGCCCAGCATCTGCATCTGGTCGGCGCGGATTTCGGTGCTGTACTTTTCCACGCCGGCCTGGTCGGTCCACTTGCGCGTGCGCAGGCTCCCTTCCACGTACACCTGCGAGCCCTTGCGCAGGTACTGGCCGACGATTTCGGCCAGGCGGCCGTTGAACACCACGCGGTGCCATTCGGTGGCTTCGCGCATCTCGCCGGTCTGCTTGTCCTTCCACTTGTCGGTGGTGGCGATGGTGACGTTGGCCACCTGGTCGCCGCTGGGGAAGGTGCGCATTTCGGGGTCGCGGCCCAGGTTGCCGACGATGATGACTTTGTTGACGGATGCCATGAGAAAAATCCTTTGTGCGTCAGCCCGGACTGCAGGGGAGGGGTTCCGGGCCAGATGGGTTTTTGCGCAGCCCCTGCGAGGCCGCTGCTGCGCAGCATAGCGAGCTTGCGCGCCCGTGACGCGCCCGCGGGTGAAAAAAATCAGTGGCCGCCGCGTCCCACGGGCTTGAGCGGCCAGGTCAGAACCAGCCACCCCAAGGCCAGCACCGCCGTGGCGGCAAACAGGCCGCCCGGCCCCGCCCATTTGGCCAGGACGCCGCCGAGCGCGCCGCCAGCAAACAGACCTAGGGACTGCAGCGTGTTGTACGCGCCCAGGGCCGCGCCCCGCAGGTTGGCCGGCGCCATGCGCGAGACCAGGCTGGGCTGCGTGGCCTCCAGCATGTTGAAGCCGCAAAAAAACACGAACAGCAGCACGCCCAGCCACCAGACCGTGGGCTGCAGGCCGCCCGCTACCAGCACGCCCAGCACAGCCTGCACCAGCAGGATCAGGGCGATGGACAGCAGCAGCGCCGCGCGCAGGCGCCCGCGGCGCTCCATGGCGAACAGGCCGCCCATGGCAACGACCGACAGCACCAGCGCCGGCAGGTAGACATGCCAGTGCGCGTCCTTGTGCAAACCCGCCTGCACCAGCATGGCGGGCACGGCCACCCACATGGCCATCTGTATGGTGTGCAGGGCGAACACGCCCAGGTTCAGGCGGCGCAGGTCGGCATGGCCCCAGACGTCGGACAGGCGGCCGCGCGGCGCGTCGGCGTGTTGGCGCGTCTCGGGCGGTACCACCCACAGGATCAGCGCCACGCCGCCCAGCGCCAGCACCAGGGTGAGCGTGAACAGTCCCGACAGTCCCACGTAGGCGGTGAGCAGGGGCGCCAGCACCAGGGCAATGGCGAACATCAGGCCGATGCTGATGCCCACCAGCGCCATGGCCTTGGTGCGCACGGTGTCGCGCGTCTGGTCGGCCAGCAGCGCCGTCACGGCCGCCGACACTGCGCCCGCGCCCTGCAGCGCCCGGCCCACAAGCAGGCCCATGACCGAGTCTGCCAGCGCCGCCACCAGGCTGCCCGCGGCAAACACCAGCAGGCCGAGCACGATGACGCGTTTCCTGCCAAAGCGGTCGGATGCGATGCCCAGCGGCAGCTGGAAGAACGCCTGCGTCAGCCCGTAGATGCCCATGGCCAGGCCGACCAGCGCCGGGTCGCTGCCGCCGGTGTACTGGCGCGCCTCCAGCATGAACACCGGCAGCACCAGGAACAGGCCCAGCATGCGCAGCGCGAAGATCAGCGCCAGGCCGATGCTGGAGCGCCGCTCCAAGGCCGTCATGCGGTGGGCGGGGTCGGGTCGGGGTGGGGCAGAGGCGGCGGACTCGGACACGGGGCGGGCCGGCCTGGAGGCGCCGGCGAGGGCTGGCGAAGCCGCGAGCGCGGCCGATCGGCCCCCAGCCCCGGGGCCGAGCCCCGCCACCCGCCAGGCCCGGACGCCCCCCGCCCCCCGCGCGGCCC
>Ga0066256_1005647_pt1 | contig 10229 bp, 10 predicted proteins | sample ThiBio_1000_biof_FD_87107 | JGI IMG/M metagenome (GOLD analysis project Ga0066256, IMG submission 87107) | Wastewater bioreactor microbial communities from Cape Town, South Africa - Thiocy_expt_1000_biof (version 2) | ecosystem: Engineered > Bioreactor > Thiocyanate-remediating >... | reverse complement strand
GGCCCTGGCCGCGGACGAGGTCGCCGCCGCACGCGCGGAACTGGGCTGGACTGCGCCGCCGTTCGAGATCCCGGCCGATATCCTGTCCGACTGGCGCGGCACGGGCGCTGCGGGCAAGGATGCGCATGCGGCGTGGCAGGGGCGTCTCGATGCCAGCTCGCAGAAGGCGGAGTTCCTTCGTCGGATGGCGGGCGATTTGCCGGAAGGTTTCAGCCTTTCGGCCTATATCTCTGAATTGATTGCCGATCCCAAGAAGGTCGCCACCCGCAAGGCGAGCGAAATGGCGCTCGGGGTGATCAATGGATTGCTGCCCGAAACGGTGGGCGGTTCGGCCGATCTTACAGGCTCGAACAACACCAAGACCAAGCAGACCGAACCGATGACCGCGGCGGACTATTCCGGGCGCTATGTCTATTACGGCATTCGCGAGTTCGGCATGGCCGCGGCGATGAACGGCATGGCGCTGCATGGCGGGGTGATCCCCTATGGCGGCACCTTCCTGGTGTTCACCGACTATGCGCGCGGCGCGATCCGGCTTTCCGCGCTCCAGCAGGCGCGCGTCGTCTATGTGATGACGCATGATTCGATCGGCCTGGGCGAGGATGGCCCGACCCACCAGCCGGTCGAACACCTCCAGAGCCTGCGCGCGATGCCCAACTGCCTGGTGATGCGCCCGGCGGACGTGGTCGAAACGGCGGAATGCTGGGAACTGGCGCTGGCGCAGCAGGGCACGCCGTCCGTGCTGGCGCTGAGCCGGCAGAACCTGCCTCAGGTTCGCACGGCGGCGGTGGACGGAAACCTGTGCGCGAAGGGCGCCTATCGCCTGCGCGCGGCCTCAGCGGCGCGCAAGGTGGTGTTGCTGGCTACGGGTTCGGAAGTGGAGCTCGCCATCGGCGTTGCGGAAGCTCTCGAGGGCGAGGGGATCGGGGCCGACGTCGTCTCGATGCCCTGCACCGAGCTTTTCGACGCACAGGATGCACAGTATCGCGCAGACCTGCTGGCCAGAGACGCCCTGATCGTCTCGATCGAGGCGGGCACGACCTTCGGCTGGGAGCGCTACACCGGCACCGATGGCCTCAACATCGGGCTGGATCGTTTCGGGGCTTCGGCGCCGGCAGAAGACCTTTTCAGGCATTTCGGCTTCACCGTTGAAGCCATCCTACCGAAAATCAGAGCGAAATTAAGCTAGTAACAGGAGCATTTGGCATGGCGACGAAGGTTGCAATCAACGGGTTCGGACGCATCGGGCGGCTAGTGGCCCGCGCAATCCTCGAACGGAACGACGACGATTTCGATCTCGTTTCGATCAACGACCTTTCGGACGCGAAGTCCAACGCCTTGCTGTTCCAGTACGATTCCACCCATGGCCGTTTCCCCGGCGAGGTCGTCGCGGGTGACGACAGCATGACCGTGAACGGCAAGAGGATCGCCGTCACCGCCGAGCGCGATCCGGGCAAGCTGCCCCATGCGGATATGGGCATCGACATCGTGCTGGAATGCACCGGCTTCTTCCAGTCGAAGGAGGCTTCGGCTCCGCATCTTTCGGCCGGCGCGAAGCGCGTGCTGATCTCCGCCCCGGCGGACGGCGTGGACAAGACCATCGTCTACGGCGTCAATCAGGACACGCTGACGGCGCAGGACATCATCGTCTCCAACGCAAGCTGCACCACGAACTGCCTCGCCCCCGTGGCGAAAGTGCTGCACGAGACGATCGGGATCGAGCGCGGCTTCATGACCACGATCCACAGCTACACCAACGACCAGCGCATTCTCGACCAGATCCACAAGGACCTGCGCCGCGCCCGCGCCGGCGCGATGAACATGATCCCCACCACCACCGGCGCCGCGCGCGCGGTGGGCCTCGTCCTGCCCGAGCTCAAAGGCAAGCTGGACGGCAGCTCGGTGCGCGTGCCGACGCCGAATGTCAGCCTGGTGGACCTCGTCTTCACGCCCTCGCGCGATACCACGAAGGACGAGATCAACGCCGCGCTCAAGGCCGCGTCGGAAGGCGCGATGAAGGGCGTGCTCGCCTATACCGACCAGCCGCTGGTCAGCTCGGACTTCAACCATTATCCGGCAAGCTCGACGGTCGACAGCCTCGAGACCGCGGTGCTCGAAGGCAAGCTTGCCCGCGTGGTTTCGTGGTATGATAACGAATGGGGCTTCTCCAACAGGATGATCGACACCGCGAAGGTGATGGCGAGCTTCCTCTGATCAGCTGACGGAGCGGAGGACCGGCGATGGCGCATTTCCGCACTCTGGACGATGCAGGTGAGGTGAAGGGCAAGGTCGCGCTGGTGCGCGTCGACCTCAACCTGCCGATGGACGAGGGCAGCGTGACGGACGACACGCGTATCCGCGCGGTCGCCCCCACCATCCTGGAGCTTTCGGAAAAGGGGGCCAAGGTACTGCTCCTTGCCCATTTCGGGCGGCCCAAGGGGCAGCGCAGCTCCATCCTCTCGCTGTCGATCCTGCGCGACGGCGACATCGCCGTGGTGGAGAACGCGCGCTTCTGGCCGGGCGAGGAGGCGAACGATCCCGAGTTCGCGAAGGCGATCGCCGCCAATGGCGACCTCTATGTGAACGACGCCTTCTCCGCCGCGCACCGCGCCCATGCCTCCACAGAGGGGCTGGCGCACCTGCTGCCTGCCTATGCCGGTCATGCGATGCAGGCGGAGCTGGAAGCGCTGGAAAAGGCGCTGGGCAATCCGCAGAAGCCGGTGGCCGCCGTGGTCGGCGGGGCGAAGGTTTCGACCAAGCTCGACGTGCTGAAGCACCTGGTGGACAAGGTCGATCACCTGATCATCGGCGGGGGCATGGCCAACACCTTCCTCGCCGCGCGCGGAGTGGATGTGGGCAAGTCGCTGTGCGAGCACGATCTGGCCGCCACGGCCGAGGATATCCTCGAAGCCGCCGATGCGGCCGGCTGCACGGTGCATCTGCCTTATGACGTGGTGGTGGCGAAGGAATTCGCCGCCAATCCGCCGTCGTTGCGCATCTGCAACGTGCATGAACTCGCGGCGGACGAGATGATCCTCGATGTCGGGCCGCAGGCGGTCGAGGCGCTGGCCGATGCCCTCAAGACCTGCCGCACGCTGGTCTGGAACGGGCCGCTCGGCGCGTTCGAGACTCCGCCCTTCGATGCCGCTACTGTGGCGCTTGCGAAAACGGCGGCCGCGCTGACCAAGGAAGGCTCGCTGGTTTCGGTGGCGGGCGGGGGCGACACCGTCGCCGCGCTCAACCATGCCGGGGTCGCGGGCGATTTCAGCTACGTCTCGACCGCGGGCGGCGCCTTCCTCGAATGGATGGAAGGCAAGGAACTGCCCGGCGTGGCGGCGCTCCGGATTTGAGATTCGACTGAACAACAGCAGGAAAGACAGATGATCGAACAGGACATGCTGGACCGGATTACCAACGGCAAGGGCTTCATCGCCGCGCTCGATCAGAGCGGCGGTTCGACGCCCAAGGCGCTCAAGGGCTACGGGATCGAGGAAGGGGCCTGGGGCTCCGAGGACGAGATGTTCGGGCTGATCCACCAGATGCGCGTGCGGATCATCACTTCGCCTGCCTTCACCGGCGAGAAGGTGCTGGGCGCGATCCTGTTCGAAAAGACGATGGACGGCACCGCCGAAGGCAAGCCGGTGCCCACCCTGCTGCGCGAACGCGGCGTGGTGCCCTTCATCAAGGTGGACAAGGGCTTGGAAGACGAGGTCGACGGTGCACAGCTGATGAAGCCCATGCCGGGCCTCAACGACCTGCTCGCCCGCTCGAAGGCGCTCGGCGTGGTCGGCACCAAGATGCGTTCGGTCATCCATGCAGCCAATGCGGCGGGCATCGCCGCCAACGTCGCCCAGCAGTTCGAGTTCGGCAACGCCATGCCGGACCCCGCCTTGTGCCGGCCCGTGGACGGGAATCACACGCTCAGGCCCGCCGCCCGCGCCGACGGCGAGCCGACCCGGCGCGACGAGACCCTGAGGGGGCGGGATGCCCTGCCGGCGGGCCGCCAGATCATGCTCAAGCTGCCGCTGCCGGCCCGGGCCGATCTCTACAAGCCGCTGGTGGATCACCCCGCCGTGGCGCGCGTGGTCGCGCTTTCGGGCGGCTTCAACCGGCCGGAAGCCTGTGTCGAGCTGGCGAAGAACCACGGCGTGATCGCCAGCTTCAGCCGCGCGCTGCTGGAAGACCTGCGCGCACAGATGAGCGACGAGGAATTCGACGCTTCGCTCGCTGGCGCGATCGACGAGATCTACACGGCTTCGGTGGTGAAGAGCTGAAACATCCAAATTTCGTCATTCCCGCCCTTCGGCTGGCCGGCAGGCCGGCCGCTCAGGGCGGGAATGACGAAGGGAGGCTTGGTGACTACGTATCCCAAGGGATGAGCACCAAGAACTGAGCCCGGCGCTCAAGCGCGGGTGGGGGTCAAAGCCCGCCCGCGAAACTGAAGCCGAAGCGATATTCCGCCGGTTGAACCGGTTTTCCCGCTACTCTCTCCGGCCTCACTTCATCCAGCGACAGATAGCCGTCTGCTATGCGCAGCGGCTCGTCGTTGCCGATGATGTATTCCTCGCTGCCTGATCCGAGGTCGATCTTCACCGAAACGCGCACCCTGCCGGCCCAGACGCAGCGGGCGTTTATCGGGCAGCGGCTGTCTTCCAGAACTTCCAGCGGCGTAACGTAGGGGCCGTCCACATAGACGCGTTCCCCCAGCGCGGCGCGGGCGAGATTGTCCATGGGTTCCGGCGCGGAATCCGGCTGCGGCGCGGCCGCGCAGGACGTCAATGCGACGGGAACGAGAAGGAGAAGAGTGTTTCGCATCCGTGTTTTCTGCAGGTGGTCCGGTTAACCGTTTCCGAATGGCTGGCTCAAGCCGCTTGGCCTCGGCTTCTTGGCGAGATAGAGCGCAGCCGATGCCCGATTGCCAGCTCTATCTTATTTCCCCGCTCGATGTCGGTGGAGGCTTTCCCGAAAGGCTCGCCCGTGCGCTCGAGGCCGGGCCGGTCGCCGCGTTCCAGTTCCGCGTGAAGGACATGGACGAGCATGAGGCGGCCCGGCTGGCAGAGCCGTTGCAGGCGATCTGCGCGCAGCATGACGTGGCCTTCATCGTCAATGACAGCATTTCGCTGGCCCGGCGGCTGGGCGCGGACGGCGTTCATCTCGGCCAGTCCGACGGCACCGTGCGCGAGGCGCGCGAGCGGTTGGGGCAGGACGCGCAGATCGGCCTGACCTGCCATGCGAGCCGCCATCTCGCGATGGAAGCGGGGGACGCCGGCGCCGATTATGTCGCGTTCGGAGCCTTTTTCCCGAGCGGGACCAAGGAAACCGAGCATCACGCCGAGCCCGAGCTGCTCACCTGGTGGCAGGGCCTGTTCGAGCTTCCCTGCGTGGCGATCGGCGGCATCACGCCGGAGAATTGCGGGGATCTGATCGAAGCGGGTGCAGATTTCCTCGCCGTATCGGGCGCGGTCTGGAATACGGACGAGGCCGAGGCGGTGCGCGCCTTCGCGGCGCAGATCGGGGCCCGATCGTGAAAATTCAGGTGAGAACCTGTAATTGAGTCCCTGCGAAAGCAGGGACCCAGAGGCCCAAGAGTGGAGCATTCCGCCCTGGACCCCGGCCTTCGCCGGGGATCACCTGAAAATGGGGCGAGTGTCTCAACCCGAGCGGGGCAGATCCTAGGCCCCGTTCGAACCGCGCCTGACGCAGCGCAAGCCGGTCTCGCTGCCGTCCGCCGTCACTTCCCGCAGGAAGCTTTCGCTCTTCACGCGGAAACGCTCGCCTTTGCGCGGGCCGCTGGTCATGGTCACCTCGTCGCCGGTGCGCAGATAGATGCCGTCGCCCTGCGCGCTGGCATAAGTGGACGAATTGGTGATGTCGAAATCCCTTTCCGGCATCGCCTTGCCGCGCCCCACGGCGGCATCGCCGGGCATCTCGCAGGCGTAGGAGCCGCGCTCCAGCGTGCCAAGCTTGCCTCCGCTCACGGCGAGCGCGGGGGCCGAAAAGGCGCAGATCGCAATTGCGAGCGGTATGAGCCGGGCTGTCATCGTTCCTCGTTCCTTGCCGGAAAGCGTTAGCACGCGCGCGGGCTGCGGGCCAGTTCCACGCTGCATTCCCTTGCCCGCGGCCCGTCCATTCGCTAGGGCGCGCGCTCGCAACCTCGCTAATCTTTGAAAGCTGAACCCCATGAAAATCAGTGGCGTGGATATCCGCCCGGGCAATATCCTGGAATATGAAGGCGGCATCTGGAAGGTCGCGAAGATTCAGCACACCCAGCCGGGCAAGGGCGGCGCCTTCATGCAGGTGGAGATGAAGAACCTCATCGACGGCCGCAAGACGAACGTCCGCTTCCGCAGCGCCGACACGGTCGAGCGCGTCCGGCTCGACACCAAGGACTTCCAGTACCTCTATGCTGACGGCGACCAGCTCGTCTTCATGGACAAGGACACCTTCGACCAGATCCAGCTTCCGGCCGACCTCCTCGGCGGCGCCGAGGCCTTCCTCCAGGACGGCATGGAAGTGCTGCTGGAGATGTGGGAGGAGCGTCCGATCTCGGTCCAGCTTCCCGAGCAGGTCGAGGCGACCATCGTCGAGGCCGACGCCGTGGTGAAGGGGCAGACCGCCTCGTCCAGCTACAAGCCGGCCATGCTCGACAACGGCGTGCGCGTCATGGTCCCGCCGCATATCGAGAGCGGCACCCGGATCGTGGTCGACGTCTATGAGCGCACCTATGTGGGCAAGGCGAACTGATTGGCCCTTGGCCGTAGGATTATAGAATGTCAGCAATTTCCGGCCTGATCCGCGTCATGGAACGCGCCGCCCGCAAGGCGGGGCAGCGCCTGCGCCGCGACTTCGGCGAGATCGAGCACCTCCAGGTCAGCCGCAAGGGGCCGTCGGACTTCGTCTCGAAGGCCGACCGCGCGGCCGAGCGGACGCTCTACGACGAACTGCTCGCGGCGCGGCCCGACTGGGGCTTCGAGCTGGAGGAGGGCGGCACGATCGCCGGGGCCGAAGGCAAGCCGCGGTGGATCGTCGATCCGCTCGACGGGACGACCAACTTCCTCCACGGCATCCCGCATTTCGCGATCTCGATCGCGGTGCAGGAGCCGAAGCTCGACGGATCGGGCTGGGGCGAGGTCACGGCCGCGCTGGTCTATCAGCCGATCACCGACGAGAGCTTCTGGGCCGAGAAGACGCGCGGCGCCTGGCTCCACGACCGGCGCCTGCGGGTCTCGTCGCGGCGCCATCTCGACGACAGCCTGATCGCCACCGGCATCCCCTTCCACGGGCGCGGCGACGGCGGCAACTGGGCCAAGATCTACAATGCGGTCGGCCCGGAAGTGGCGGGAATCCGCCGCTTCGGCTCGGCCGCGCTCGATCTCGCCTGGGTCGCGGCGGGGCGCTACGAGGCGTTCTGGGAAAGCGGCCTCCAGGCTTGGGACACGGCCGCCGGCTGTCTGCTGGTGCGCGAGGCCGGCGGCTTCGTCACCGACTGGCGCGGCCGCTCGCAGCCGATCTGCGACGAGCAGGTCCTCGCCGGCAGCGACGCGATCCATTCGCGCCTGCACAAGCTGATCGCGGCGGCGCTCAAGTAGAACGGTTGCCGCTTCGCGCCGGCGGCGCTAAGCCGCACCGGCGCAGGGCCCCTGTGGCGGAATGGTAGACGCGACCGACTCAAAATCGGTTGTCGCAAGACGTGCCCGTTCGAGTCGGGCCAGGGGCACCAGGCATGCGGCGGACCGTTCGTTCCGGAACTCTCTTTGTTCTCCACCGTTTTCCCTATCGAGGAAAAGCAATTGGAGAATATCGATGAGTGACGAACGCAGGGCCGCCGGCCCGGGACCGCATCCATCCACCATGCCTCGGCCGCCGACCATCATGTACGACGGCCCGACCCGCAGCGATGCCGGCACCGGCTGGCTATTCGGCGTCGTGGCGCTGATCGCGGTACTCGCGGCCGTGTACCTGATGGCCATCCGGGGCGACGCGCGGCCTGTCGGCGATGGCGCCGTGGCCGGAGCCACCCATGCGGCCGGCCAGGTCGAGGACGCGCCGAGGGCCGTTGCCGATCGCTGAGCCGGAATGCGCGAGCGCTGTAAACCGCAGCGACACCGGCTGGCGGCGGATCAGGAAAATCGGGGATTTTCCCTGCCATGGCTCGCTGACGGCCTGTCAGATTTACCGACAGTTTACGTCTCGGCGTTAGCTTCGCCTCTGGGTCCGGCCTCGGGTCCGGAGGTGTTGCTAGGCGATGATCCGGCTGTTCAAACATTACATCCCCCACGCGGTGATCCTGATGGGATTGTTCGACGTGGGGCTGCTGCTGCTCGCGGGCGAGCTGGCGTTCCGCCTGCGCGCCGAGCAGATCGGGATCGACGCCGGCCACTTTTCCGACCGCTTCTGGCCGCTCGCCGGCACGGCCGTCACAATGCTGACGGCGATGATCGCGGTCGGGGTCTACGGCGCGGAGGCCCTGCGCTCGATGCGCTTCGCCACGGCGCGGCTGCTGGTCGCGATCTCGCTGGGCGTCATCGCGCTCGCCTTCATCGACTTCGTGATCGGCGGGCAGCCCTTCTGGCGCTCGACCCTGGCCTACGCGATGGGCCTGTCGATCCTCGTCCGGGTGCTCAACCGGATGATCGTCGGCGGGATCCTCGGCGCCTCGGCCTTCCGGCGGCGGGTGCTGGTGCTCGGCGCCGGGATGCGCGCCGACCGCCTGCGCCGCCTCGGCGAGCGGCCGGAGAGCGGCTTCGTCATCGTCGGCTATGTCGGCATGAACGAGAGCCAGGTCGTGGTCGAGGAGGCGATCGCCCGCGGCGCGATTCACAACCTCGGCCGTTTCGTCGAGAACCTCGGCGTCAGCGAGGTCGTCCTCGCGCTGGAGGAGCGGCGCAACGCGCTGCCGCTCTCCGACCTGCTGCGGATCAAGACGGCGGGCGTCCACGTCAACGACTTCTCCAGCTTCGTCGAGCGCGAGACCGGCCGGGTCGACCTCGACACGGTCAATCCGTCCTGGCTGATCTTCTCCGACGGCTTTTCCTCGCTGCGGGTCGTCTCCGCCGGGGCCAAGCGCGTGTTCGATATTGCGGCCAGCGCCGTGCTGCTGATCCTGACCGCGCCCGTCATCCTGCTGTTCGCGCTGCTGGTGAAGCTCGACAGCAAGGGTCCGGCCTTCTTCCGCCAGACCCGCGTCGGGCTCTACGGCCAGCCGTTCGACGTCATCAAGCTGCGCTCGATGCGCATCGACGCCGAGGCGGCGGGCGCCCAGTGGGCAACCGAGAACGACCCGCGCGTGACCCGAGTGGGCCGCTTCATCCGCAAGGTCCGGATCGACGAGCTGCCCCAGGCCTGGTCGGTGCTCAAGGGTGAAATGAGCTTCGTCGGCCCGCGCCCCGAGCGGCCGGAGTTCGTCGCCGACCTCGAGGAAAAGCTGCAATATTACGCCGAGCGCCACATGGTGAAGCCGGGGATCACCGGCTGGGCGCAGATCAACTATCCCTATGGCGCGTCGATCGAGGATTCGCGGCACAAGCTCGAATACGACCTCTATTACGCCAAGAACTACACGCCCTTCCTCGACCTGCTGATCCTGCTTCAGACCCTGCGCGTGGTGCTCTGGCATGAGGGCGCGCGATGAGCTTCGCCGCCGGTCCGCTCTGGCAGGCCGTCACCGTCGCGACGCATCTCGCGGCGGCGGGCGGTTCGCTGCTCGCGGCGGCCTGGCTCCTCTCGCGCCGGGCGCGGCTCGGCCCGGCAGCGGGCGCGCTGATCGCCGGGCTGCTGGCGACGGCGCTCTGGGCGCTGCTGGTCGCGGCGACCGGCGGCGACAGCGCCGCCAGCGGTCTCGCCGAGGTGTTCCGCAACGGCGCGATGCTGCTGGCGATCTACCGCCTGTTCGCTAGCGATGGCCGCCATACCAGCGTCGCGCCGGTGCGCCCCGTGATCGTCTCGCTGGCCCTGGTCGAGCTGCTCCTCGGCGCGCTGCTGATGGTCGAGAACGAGGGCTGGACCATCGCGATCCACGGGGCGATGTTCCAGGCCGACGTCATGTTCCGCCTGCTGGCGACGATCGGCGGCCTGGTCCTCGTCCAGAACTTCTATGTCGGGGCCTCACCCCAGGCGCGGCTGGCGATGCGCTGGCCGGCGATGGGCTTCGCGGTCGGAAGGCTGTTCGCTTTCCAGCTCTACCAGGTCGCCTACCTGCTCAAGGAATGGCCCCACGAACTGGCCGCGAC
>Ga0066256_1005646_pt1 | contig 10229 bp, 2 predicted proteins | sample ThiBio_1000_biof_FD_87107 | JGI IMG/M metagenome (GOLD analysis project Ga0066256, IMG submission 87107) | Wastewater bioreactor microbial communities from Cape Town, South Africa - Thiocy_expt_1000_biof (version 2) | ecosystem: Engineered > Bioreactor > Thiocyanate-remediating >... | reverse complement strand
ACCCAACGGAGCTGCAGGAACCGCCAGACGCACCTCGATAGGCATGTCAAGTGCGGCGCTGCGGCCCACGCCATCGTGACACGTCCACACAAGCGAGGCAGTGGTGCCACCTGGCGCGCGCAACCCCACACCTGGCAGTGACACATTGGCGCGCGTGGCGGCGGCGTCAAGTGACACCGACACTGACGTCTCACCCACCAGCGCCAGCGTGGCGTCAGGCAGCCCCAGTCCAACGCCAGGAACAGGTGTTATGGCGGGCGGCAGTGTTGCACTTGCAACTGATACGCTGCACGCCAACACGTTGCGTGCCGGCGCCGTCACGTCGAGTGCTGGTGCCCATGGCAGCACCATCGATGTCCCAGACGGCCACAAAGTGTGCACTACCTGTACTGCGCTGTCGTTGGCGTTCTCACGTAGCGTGACTGTGTAGGCGTGCGTGGTGACATTGAGGGGCGGCGACACCAAGGTGTTGCCACCCCACAGGCTGCACATCAGTTGCAATGTCAGTGTGGCACCGGGCGGGCCCTCCACCGTCAGCTCCAGCGACTGGCTTCCAACGTCAGCGCCATCGGCGTCAAGTGTCCACAATGCTGCGCTGCTTGAAGCGGCCAGCACAATGGATGACGAGGTCGCGGCAACGGTGTGCCACGTACACCGCGCGTCAGCACCAGCAAACGTGGCTACGCCGGGGGGAGACAACGTCGCAACCGCTGTAATGTTGCCGCTCTCATACGCCTCCACCAGCAGCCACTCTGCCGGCACCAGCTCTAGACTGGCGTTGGCCACCTCAAGCGGCAGCGGCAGCAGGCGCACCCGCTCGCCGGTGGGTACCCAGGTGCACTCGGCGTACAACGCTAGCGCCTCGCCCAGCCACGCTGCTGACGCGGTCAAGCCAGCAAACGCAATGTCAGCAGCAGTGTCATCCACCAGCGCCACGGCACCACTGCCCGACGACAGCACGTCGCGCGGCGACACACGGTCGAGCGATATGTTCAGTGGCGGGGGCGTGGCAGCAGCTGGGAGTAGCAGCGCCAGGCACGACAACGACGTCACGCTAGTGGTCGTCAACACGCCGCCGCTGCCAATCAAGCCGAACACTGCTGGGAGCTCCGGCAGCGCCTCGGGTACCACAATAAATGGCGCTGGCGGCAGGCTGCTGGCATTCCAGTCGGCGTGCCAGGCAGCCAGCACCACGGTTGGGTTGGACTGCCCTGCCGTAGATGCCGTCATGCCAACAGCATCAACACACGACGCCGTCAACGTGCCGGTACACTCCGACGCGCCACTTGCCTCCAACGCGTCAAGGTACAGGTCGGTGTAAACAGCATCAGACGTGCCGCTAGCGCCCACTGCCAGCGCGGTGGTGGGCGTGGACACGGTCATGCCGGTTGGGCGTGACGCCAGTGCCGGATTGGACGTGACACACGAGATCATGTTGATGGCCAGGGTGCAGGTCGCTGCCTGCCGTGACAGCACCCGCAGCGTGGGTGGCGGTGTCAATATGCTACCCGGCAGCGCGGTCAGCGTCGGTGTGGCTGTCCACGACACGGCGAAGGTGGTGGGGTACGTGAGGTTGACGAGCTCGGTTGATGCGGCGCCGGCAGCATTGACCACCACGACAGACACCACCGGGTAGCCGGGTGCAGACGCCAGAACGGATGGGGCATTGCATTTGACAACGTCGGACTTCAGCACAACCACACCGGTGCATGCTTCGCCACCAATGAGCACAGTAGGCGGCGTGCGGGTGGAGTCCGTGATGCCTGTTCCAGCCACCACCACCGGCATCCCAGGTGCCGCAATGGTTGTGGGTGTGATGGATGTCAGCACTGGCCGGCTCGCCAGCACAATGCATGCATCACACGCCACCAGTGGGGAGGCGCGGTTTGCCCACACTGCGGTGGCATTCAGCAGGTTGGAGGGGTGGTCATATTGTAACAAGCCAGCGACGGAAGCGGCAGTGACATTCCAACCAATGCACAGCGCCGTGTCGGTGCGACCTGCGATGCATTGCACCTCACGGCATGGAAGCCCGCCAACGTAGGCAACCGTTAACCGTGCATGCTGGCCAACACACAGCGCCGTGCCAAATAGCGTGATGTTCATGCTGCTGGTAGCCGAGCCGGCAGGTGGCAGTAGTGCCACGTCTGTGGGCCCAGCTACAAGCGTCGGCGGCGCGAACACAGACGGCAGCACGCCGCTGACGTTGAACAGGCCAGCCAGCAGCACAATGACGGGGATGTCAACACCGTCAGCAGGGGGAATGGCGCACGACAGCGTGGTTGACGACTCCCAGACCGGCTGCGTGCATGGCGCGCCCGCCATCCACACTGCCAGGCTGTCGAAGGTAGCTTCTGGCGGTGGATGTAGGCCAGAAGCAGTCCAGTCGGAAGCCGTCAGGCGCAATACGATGCGGCCGCCGCCGGCAGTGAGAGGGGACAGCCCTTCGCTGCCACCTGGTGCAAGAGCAACATACGACGACGGGAGCAAGGTGACGCTTGCATTCAGCGGGTGCGGTTCGCCGCCCGTGTCGTTGTGCGCCACCCACACGGCTGTGAGGACGGGCATGGCATCGGCGGCGGGCAGCAGGAATGGCAGCGCGCAGGTCACGGTGGTGGCGGACACCACAACCACGGGGCTACAGGACACATTGCCAGTGCTATTATTATTATCGTTAAGTGCATCTGCGAACACGAGGGCAATGTTGGCGTCGATCCAGCTGCCAGCACCGTCGGCCACAATCGTGATGGCGTCGCGCCACGAGGCGGTGGCGTTGCAGCCGGGGGCCACTATCTCTGGCAGGCAGGCAACGCATCCTCTTGCTGCACCTGTGGCGTATTGGCCTGATGGGCACGGCACGCAAGCAGCGGCGCCGCCAACCGCAAACGTGTTAGTGCCACACGGAACAGGTAGCCCGGCACCACCGACACAGAAGGAGCCAGCGGGACACGCTGTGCATGCGTAGTATGCGTTCCCGCTGGCAGCCAGGTTGTAAGTGCGCAGATACATGGTAGCTGGACAGCCGCCGCCAGTGACAAGCAAGGTGCGCGACTGGTCCACAATGGCAAGTGCTGGCTGCTTGGTGGCAGAGAATGCTGCGTCGCTGACGTAAGTCAGAATGTTGTCGGCAACCGACAGCCAGAGCAGCGCCGGCAGGCCGTCAAAGTCGTGCTCGTACACGGCTGTGATGCCAGTGGCACTGGCATCCAGCGCTGTGATAAGCGGTAGGACAAGCGGCTGTGTCAGCAGGTTGCCAAACAACAGGCCAGAGAGGTTGGCCAACCCAAAAGCACCAGCACAGTTGATGCACGTCAGCGTTGCCAGCCCGTCGAAGCTGCCAGCCGCCAGTTGCACCTGTTCCTCTGGCACTGGGGCAGCCAGAATGAGGTTAGAAAGCGCAGGTAAGGCCAGGGAGGCTGCCGGCATGGCGAGCGTTGCCAAGCTGAGCGACTGCAGGCCACGCTGCGCCGAGGTGGAGAAGGTGACGTTGATATTGCCGGCTGCAGCGGGGATTGCGTTCCGTGGCGCCAGTGTCACGGTACCCAACAGCAGCGTGCGGATGGCGGGATTGAGACCGGCTGTGTTGGCAGCTGCCAGGGGTGATGAGAAGGTGGCGTTGCACGCGTCCAGCACCGGCCACATGTCGCTACTGCTGCTGTCGTTGGCGGTACCAGTGGTACCCAATGCACGCCACACCGTCAGCTGGTGGGTGGACTCCAATGGTGACGGCGGCAACGGCGCTGGAACCAAGGCGATCGGGGCGGGGAGCGGGAGCTGCGCCAGCCGGATGGCATGGTTGTACATGTCGCCGATGTACAGTGTGCAGCTGACAGCATCCAGCGCAATGCCAACAGGCATATTAAATGCAGCCGCCGTGCCGATGCCGTCCACCAATGTGGCGGCACCCGAACCAGCAATTGTGGTGACAACGCCGTCGGCGGTGGTAATGCGTCGAATGCGGTTGTTATAATCTACTGCATACAGCACCTCAGCGCCAGCATCCAGCACCAACCCGGTGATGTAGTTAAACCGCGCTGCGCTGCCGGTGTCGTCTGCATAGCCAGTAGAGGTGGCGCTGCCAGCCAGCAGCGTGGGCACTCCAGCATATGTGACAACGTCCACCGAATGGCCCACTGCCGCGTACATGACGCCCGCCACGGGGTTCAGTGCAATGTCGTTCACAAAAGGTGGTAGCGTGGCCAGCGTGGCAACGGCATGGCTCCCATCGATGGCAATGGTGCGGATTTGGGAGTTGCTGTAATCGGCGACATACAGCAGCCCGCCAGCCACGTCAGCGCGCACCGCAGATGGGAAATAAAACGTGGCGCTCATACCGACGGGAGCGTTGGTTGCCCCGTACGCACCAGACATACTGCCCGCCACCCACTCACCTGACAGCTTGCGTATGGCGTGATTAAAATGGTCTGCCACATACACGTTGCCAGCGCCATCCACCTCCACACCGATTGGCCTGTTGAACTTGGACTGCAGCGGCGTTGCCCCAACAGTTGTGCCGCTGCTACCCGCTACACCAGCCACCGTTGTCACCGCCCGCGACGCAATGTTCACCCACCCAACCCAGAAGTGGCCTGGACCCCCCCCATACAGCCCCCCGGCCCCATCAAGAGCCCCCCCCCCCGGGTCCCTAACCCGTGCCGCCCCCCCCACCCCACCCCCGTCCCCAGCGCCCTCACCGCCCGCCAGCGTGATGCCCACCGCGCGGTCCCCGCCAGCAACACTATGAGGTATCGGCAGGCCACCAACAGCCTGTACGACCACCACTCGCCCGCTGCCGTCGCCTGTTGAGTTTGTAGTCGACGCAACACACCCCCAGTCCGTGCATGCCACCTCGTAGCCGGCATCCGCAATGTTACCGTTTACAGCGCCCCAACATGTCACCGGCCCTGGAACGCTGGGCCCCGACATGGCACACATCATGCCGCCGCCTGCAGCCAGCCACCACACGCTGCCATTTGTCAAGAGTTCTGCCGGCGGCTCCGCTGCACCGCGGGCATTGTTCCCCCAGCACGCCACGCTGCCGTTCACGCGCACGTAGCACGCGTGGTCAGCGCCCACCGCCACATGCTCGGCGTCAGTGATGGCCTGCCATTCAGACATATTTGTCATCACCGGATTGTCGCCATCGCCCCAGCACGCCACACTGTGGTTGCGCGCCACGCCGCACGTGTAGTCGGTGCCCGCGCTCACACCCTGAAAGGCGACACCGCGCGGCACGTCGATGGCGCCACGCGACGTTGCATCACCGTAGCAGAACACCGTGCCATTGGGAACTAACCCGCACACATGGCGCGGGCCAGCATGCGCGTCCAGGAAGAAGAGATCGACGGGCGGCCCGGTGCCGCCGGGCAGCGCGCCCCAGCACGCCAGGCTGCCATTGAGGGCCAGGCCGCAGGTAAAGTCGTTGCCAGCCGTCACGGCATGGAATGTCACGTTCACAGGCGGGTTCAGCTTGCCGGTGGTGGTTGCGGCGCTGCCGTAGCACACTGGGATGCCGCCCGCCCGAATTAGGCACATGTGCCCATCCGCCGCCGCCACGTGCCGCTCGCCAGCCACAGTGTGGGGCAGCAATACCAGTACCACGAGTGTCGTGGCCGTGACGGTGACGAGGTGGGCGCCTGCAGCCCGCCGGCGCTGCGTCATTGTAGCTGTTTGTTGAAATCCAAGGTGAGCCAGGCCAGGCTGTTGCGTGGTACCGGCGGTGCCTTGGATCGCCGGACACTACTCCGCTGGCACACAAGTTCAGGCTGTCACCGACGGAGGTCCACAGTGTTCACGACGCCCGTGCAGTTGGCGGCTGTGCTTAACAGCGCCTTGCGCGGTTGTTGCAGCTCAAAAGATTGCAGCTCACGCAGCTATTGCAATAACCTGCGCACTCATCAGCTTGGTTCACCTGGTTGGCGGCCTGGCCGTCGGCCCATCGGTACCCACAATACTCCGCAAGGTGGAAAAACGATAATCAACTCGTTTTATCACACGCGCCACACGCCCATAACGCTTGTTAACAAGACTATTGTTGCCTGTGTCTATGACCATGCGATTCCATGTGCCATAATTGACGCACGCCCCCGCGGTGCTCCTGCGGCCGGCGCTGCGACCGCGCGGCGCTGCCTGCGACAGCCTGTGGAAGGACGACGTTTTCACATTCAATTAGTTCAAAGGGTGAAAAGTGGCGCCGGCGGACTTCAACGATTGACCCCAAGATGGCACTGCATCATGGCACTGCAGGTGCGGCCAGGTGCCTGGCGCGAGCTGCGCGGCTGCTTCGGTGCAAGCAGTGTCACTTGTTCGGTGCCACTGGAGTGTCACAGTCACTCGACTCACAGTGTCACTGGGGCCTGGGCACCCGGCACGGCGGCACCACGCGCCTGGTCCTGGCACTGGACCTGGCAGGCCTGCGGCGCCTGCGCCCTGCCTGGGCCTGGCAGCCAGCCCGTGCCACCAACGCCCTCCACCGCGTTTAAGTGGTGCAGCGGTGTGGAGGCAGCTGCCACAGGTACACGCCGTCACCGCCGGTAGCTAGGCGGTTGCCAGGTAACGGCACCAGCGCCCTGCCTGACACAGATTTTATCACCAGCAACGCGCTGCCCGCGTCGTCGGTGTCGTCGCGCGTGTCCCACACCCGGATTGTGCCATCGCCAGACGACAGGCTGGCCAGATGGTTGCCCAGCAACACAGCCAGTGCTGATATTGAGTTCGTATGACCCGTCAGCACACGCAAGCAGGCGCCGCTTCCAGCATCCCACAGCCGCACCGTCTTGTCACAACTCCCGCTTGCAAGGCGGTCTTCCGGCAGCACCGCCAGTGAGCCGACGGTGTCAGTGTGCCCTGTCATGGTTAATGTACACGTCCCCGCGCCCATATCCCACAGCCGCACTGTGCTGTCATGTGATCCGCTCGCCACCCTGCCGTCCAGTAGCGCCTCCACCACAATCACTGCCTTAGCATGCCCTGCTAGCGTTGTCACCACTGTGCCTGCGTCCACGTCCACCATGCGCAGCTTGCCGTCGCCACACCCTGCCAGCAGGTGGCCGCTGTGAACTAGTACCAGTGCCGCTACAGTAATGGCGCCAGCAATGGTTACGCGTTTGATGGTGTGCTTGCCGTCTGGCGGTTTGTGCGTGTCCCACACAACGATGGCATCGACAGTACCCACTGCCACCCGGTGGCCGTCGTGCAGTACCACTTGCGAAAACACACACGAGCAATGAAGCTCCCGCGCCATCACTAATGTACCACGCCCAGCTGCAACCTCCCACAGCGTCGCAAGGTTGCAAGTTGTGCTGGCCAGTCGGCCATCTGGCAGCGGCACCAAACAATCGACCATCCAGCCGGGCTTGCTCACGGGATTGCCGTCGGCTGGCGCAAAACACCCCCGCGCGCGGCATGCCGCGATTGTGGCGCGAGACAAGTCGGTGCCAACGCTCTGCAGCGCTCGCAGTGCCGTCAAGTGGTCCAAACTGGCGTGCTGTGTCACGTTGCGGCAGTGCGCCATAGACAGCTCCTCCAGCCCGGCCGGCATGCTGGCTATGGCTGCGTTGCCAAGACCAGTGTGGCTCACTTTCAGCACCCGCAGCGCCGGCAGGTCGGGAAACACAGTTGCTGGCGTCAACCCACTGCCGTCGTGTAGGTCAAGCGTCACAAGCGAGGGCGGCAGGAACGTCGCGCCGCTGCACGTGTTGCAGAGATAGAGCGTGTGCAGACAGGGTAGGTGCGCAAATGAGGCAACTGATGAAAGCTTGTGGCAGCTCACAAGGTTCAGTACGTGGAGGGACGGCGGCAGAGCGGCAACGGCAGCGTCATCAATGGTGGCGCTCGGCGCCTGCAGCACGCGCAGGCGGGTCAAGTGCGCCACCGACCAACCACTCAGGAGGTTGTTGTCCGGGTACCAGGCATAGCGGGTATTGTCAACGTCAAGCACCTCCAGTGACGGCGGCAGGCTTGCAGCGCTGGCGCTGGTGAGCGGGTATGGTACTTGATTGCGCGTCACCACTCGCAGGTGCCGCAGGTGGCTGAAGTCTGCTGTGTCTGGCATCTTGCACTTGATCACGTGCAACTCGCGCAGCGTCGGCGGTAGGCGAGCCAGCCCCGCTGCCACTGCTTCCGTGTCGCTGCAGTCCAGCGACTCCAGCGCCGGCAGGTGCATGAAGCGGACATGCTGGGTAACATGCTTGCACTCAGACACGTTCAGTCACCGACAAGTGCCTGGACCTGTTCAGCGGCCTCATCATCTGCTTCACCGGGCGCGCCACCGAGGTTGGTGGTTGCACTGTAGCGGACCACAATAATGTACTAGTCACTCTTTCTCGTTAGAACTTATTCCAAACCGCCATTTCTTTAAATTAAACACTCCCAAACCCAATAAAGTATTATAGTGTATCTCCTTACGCGTTGGCAGGCACCGAAAGTGACTATTCCATGTACCTGTTGTTACCTTAACAATGCCAGTCTGTCGCCGCATTAATACGTTAAAGCACCTCTCGCATTAGTCGTTAATCACCATTAATCGGGGCATACCCCGCCATGCATTTTTTGCGACTTTCGCACCCTCCGCATAAAACAACCCTCCCGCACCATGCCAACAATTCCTCGTTTCAGCGTGCGCCAGACGGCGTCCTCGCTGGTCATCGCCATCGCGACGCCATATATTCGGCCCGGGCCCGCCGAAGCCGTCGTTGACTCGGAAAATACGCTTCATTTCAGCTGCCCGCCATACCTGCTCAGGATCGCCCTGCCGGGCGCCGTGGTGGCCGCGGACGAAGACCTGCGACTTGCCTACGACCCGGACGCGGGACACGGCACCTTCGTCATCACGGTGGACAAGGCGGTGCCTGGCACACACTTCCCGGACTTGGACCTGACACCATTAATGCTCGCCGCCGGCACGGCACACGCGTCTGCGCCACCGCGCGGCGCGGTGGGCGTTGCCGACGATGATGACGGTGCTGTGATTGAAGTGGTGCCGGATGCGGTGGCTGCCGCGGCGGCAGGCGCGGAGGCTGCCGCAGACGAGGATGCCGCGGCGGCGGAGCGTGCCGCGACGGCAGAGGCGCTCGCCGCCCTCGCGGCGCTGTCCACTGGTGCCGTGCCGGCGTCGCCGGCGGCCCGGCGTGCCGGTGGCAGGCCGCTCATCGAGGTGGTGGATGCTGCCCCTGTGGTGGGGAGTGAGCCGGATGCCCCTGCGGTGGCTGGGGCCGCCCCGGCGTCAGGGGCGGCGGGGGCGGGGGCGGGGGCGGGAGCGGCGGCACCACCAGTTCTGCCGGCACCACCAGTACAGCTGCCGGTGCTGGCAACCAGCCGCGAGGCGGCGCGCGGGCGGTACGGCTTCAACCGTGGGTACGGGCCGGGTGTGTTTGATGCGCTGCATGGGGAGGGCATGCTGCCAATCGCGCTGGTGACGCCGGACGACACGCCGCCAGAGGCGCGTGGGGCGGTGCGGCGGGCCGACGAGGATGCGGCGTTCAGCACGGAGCGGTTTGTAGCAGACGCAGGCAGCGGGGCGGATGACCCCATCTACGCGGAGGCGGCAGCGTATGTGGGACCGTGGCTGAACCCGCCAGCACCAGGCGACGCGGACGCGTGGAGCGAGACGGAGGCGGATGCCATGCGCGGCCTGCGGCCACGCGAGCTGCTGGTAGACGGCGAGGTGCTGGGCACCAGCGACGCGCCCCTGGGTGAGGAGGGCCTGCGCATCGCGCTGGGCGCCTACTCCATTCTGGCTGCCGCCGCGTATGATGCGCGGTGTACGGGGGGGGGCCCCGGGGGGGAAGGGGGGGGCCCCCCCCCCCCCGTGCCCCCCCCCCGGCCGGGGCGGGAGGCCGACGGGGGGGGGGCCGCCGCGGCGGTGCCCCGGGTGGCGGGGGGGGGGCCCGCCATTAGGCAAACGGCGGCTCCCCCCGCCGCATCGCCTGCGATCCTCCTGCCGCCTGCCGCCGCTGCCGCAGCAGCTGCAGCTACTGCAGCGGCGCCGTCCGCAGCGGCGGCAGCGCATGCCGCCGTGGCAACCGCCGTCCGCCGCATGTTGGCGTACCCGTACCTGCGGCGGTGGGACGTGGCCACCCTGTGTGCCATGGATGCGGTGCTGATGATGGCGGCAGGCCGCCGCGCCGTCCTGCGCACGCTGCTGTCGGTACGCCACACCCTGGGCCGCGACGACCAGCGCTACCTGCTGAACACCATCTTCCTGGACGACTACTGCACCTGGGCGCTGC
>Ga0066256_1005645_pt1 | contig 10229 bp, 4 predicted proteins | sample ThiBio_1000_biof_FD_87107 | JGI IMG/M metagenome (GOLD analysis project Ga0066256, IMG submission 87107) | Wastewater bioreactor microbial communities from Cape Town, South Africa - Thiocy_expt_1000_biof (version 2) | ecosystem: Engineered > Bioreactor > Thiocyanate-remediating >... | reverse complement strand
TGCGGCGGCGGCGGCACCAGCACCGGCGCCTGCGAGCGGCGGGCACTAGACCGTGGGGCCACGTTGTGTTAATTACCCTATTGGCATTCCAATTGTGCACACCCCTCTGCTGCGGCCCTGAACGAGGGCGGAGTAGTTGTGTCCCTCATAAATTAAAGTTGGCACCATTGGAATATCATCATGCAATGTAAGCACGCAGAACGTCTTATTTATACACATCGTCATCATTCCTTGCTGTCGCTGCCGTCACTGCCTCTCATCGGCACGTGGGGCAGCTCAGACGCCTCGCCATCGCCGCTGGCGGCGCTGGCGGTACGGCCAGCCGGCGCAGCACCTAAGGGTGTGGGTATCAGCTCAGCTGCCGCGTCCCTGTTGGCAGGGCCAGGGTCCGGCGCGGCCGCAGCTGCAGGTGGCGGTGAGACCGCGCCGCCTTGGTCGTCTACCTTAACCTCCTCAATATCCCAGGTGTCATCCCGAGCTGAAGGGCGAGGCGCGGTCGCAGCTGCGGGCGGCGCTGCCGCCTTAGGCGCGGGTGCAGCTGCAGGCAATGTTGCAGCCGCGCTGCCGTCCGGCTCACCCACCTTGCTTTCACAGCTGTCGGTCCGCGCGGCAAAGCCAGGCGCGGTCGCAGCTGCAAGCGGCGCCACCAAGGCCACGCTGCCGCCCATATCGTCCACCTTGCTGTCACTGTTGGTCCGCGCGGCAAAGGCAGGCGCGAGCGCAGCTGCAGCGCTGCCATCCGGCTCACCCACCTTGCTGTCACAGCTGTCGGTCCGCGCGCCAGGGGCAGGCGCAAGCGCAGCTGCAGCGGTGCCGTCCGACTCACCCACCTTGCTGTCACAGCTGTCGGTCCGCGCGGCGGTGCCAGGCGCGGGTGCAGGCGCGGGCGCAGGTGCGGGCGCAGGCGCGGGCGGCGCCGTCGCCGCAGGCGCGGTTCCAGCTGCAGGCAATGCTGTACCCGCACCGTCGACCGGCTCTCCCACCTTGCTGTCACAGCTGTCAGTCCGCGCGGGCGCTGGCGTGGCAACCGCGCTGGCCGCGTCGCTGCCGCTGCTGGCAATTCGTACGGGCACGGGCGCCACGCCAGGCGCAGGTGCAGCAACTTCGCCACCGCCACTTGCGCTGGCACCGCTGACAAATCGTGCCGGCTCAACCGCAGGTACGGCCGCCATGCCAGGCGTGGGCGCAGCAACTGCGCTGCTGCCGCTGGCAGTTCGTTCGGGCACGGGTGCAGCAACTGCGCCGGCCACGACGCCGCCACTGCTGGCGGCGCTGGCACCGCTGTCAGTTCGTACGGGCTCCATGACTGGCGCGAATGCGGGCGCGGGCGCAGGCGCGGCAACCGCGCTGCCACCGCTGGCAGTTCCTACGGGATCCACGACCACAACCGCAGGCGCGAATACTGGCGCAACCGGTGCGGGTGCGGGCGCGCCGGCAATGCCACCGCTGGCAGTTCGTGCGGGCTCCAGCGCGAGCGCAGGTGCCACGCCAGGCGCAGGCGCAGCAATCGCGCTGCCGCTGCCATTTGCGCTGGCAGCGCTGTCGGTTCGCGTCGGCTCAACCGCGGGTACGGACGCCATGCCAGGCGTGGGCGCAGCAGCTGCGCCGCCGCCACTTGCGCTGGCGCCGCTGGTAGTTCGTTCAGGCACGGGTGCAGCAACTGCGCCGGCCACGTCGCCGCCACCGCTGGCACTGGCACTGCTGGCAGTTCGTTCGGGCACGGGCGCCATGCCAGGTGTGGGCACAGCAGCTGCGCCGCCACCACTGGCGCTGGCGCCGCTGGCAGTTCGTACGGGCACACCGTCAGTCACAGGTGCCCCAATAAGCACAGGCGCAGCAACCGGGCCGCCGCTGCCGGCACCACCACCACCGCTGGTGCTCGCGGTGCGTACCAGGGGTGCTGGCGTCGGCGTCGGCGTCGGCGCCGGCGCATAAGCTAGCAGCACGGGGACGCGGTACGTGCCCACGTCGCCGCTGCCGTCGTCAGCCGGGAATAGGATGGCGGCGTCGCCACTGAGGCAGGCGCCCCAAGGCACAGCCACCTGCTGCCGGCTGACGACGTACATGCCCACCGGGTGGACGCCGGTAGCCACGTTCCCGCGCGGGATGCCGCCCGTCTCCAGTACCGTCATGCGGGAGCGGTCCAAGGGCACCACCAGCGCGCCCGTGGCACCGGCACCCGCCGGGTAATCCACGGCGGGCGCCAGCAGCCGCAGCGGCGCGTTGGCAATCTCACACCAGGCGGCCAGCGTTGCCACCTCCGCCGCGTACGCCGCCACGCGTGCATTCACGGCAGCCGGCCACACTGCCGCCGCGTCGTTCGGGTAGCGCTTGTTCAGTTTATCACGCCACCTCGCCACCACCTCGTCTGCCGGCGCGCCCGTAAATTTGAACAGGCTGGGGAACTTGTCCTCCGACTCCTTCCGCCACTTTGCCATGAAGGTGGGCGACGCGTACCACGCGATCCATTCACTGGCGGTGGTGCCGGCACCCGCGCCGCCGGCGGCACCAGCAAACGCCGGCGGCTCCTCTGCCAGCACGCCCGTGTGCGCGTGCTCCCGCTGGTCCGTCGCCACAACCAACCGCGCGCCGGCATCGTCCAGCGCAGCCCTGGCAGCGTGAACCGCTGCCACCGGCGAGTGGTAGTACTCCATGCTCGCCAGCGTGGCGCGGTTCACAATGGCGGCGGCAATGCCGCACCTCAGCGCCTCCGCTGTCAGCAGGTTGACAGCCACCGCAAACTTGGCGGTGTCGGTGATGTCAGCGCTGCCGGCCGCCGCAAAGTCGGGCTGGTACGCCAGCGTGTCCGCCACGCCAGCACCGTCCAGCAGCGACCCCAGGCAGCCCGCCCGCTCTGTGAGCAGGAACCCCTTCACGCGCATCAGCCACTCGTTTACCTGCATGAAGCGCGCGCCCGTCCCACGCGTGCCGCTGGCAGCCATCAGCGTGCTGCGCATGGTGTGCGCCTCGCTGCGCGCCTCCGCCAGCTGCCGCTCAACCTCCTCGCGCGCCTTCGCCGCCTCCTCCAACTCGGCCGCGTGCAGGCTCCTCATTGAGCCAACCTGGCCCTGCAGGCCACGAATCTCGCCGTCGTGGATTATGTTCTGGTGCCGCAGCGCCGCCTCCGCCGCCTCCACATTCGTTAAAAGTTCAGCAGACCGCCGCTCTGCCGCAGCTGCACGCTTCCCGGCGGCCGCAGCTGTCGCCTCCGCCGTCGCCGCCTCCCGCGCCGCCGCCCGCGCCGACGCCTCTGCACGCTTCCGCTGTTCCTCCGCCGCATTGACTTGCTCCCTCAGTGCAACAGCATCCGCCGTTGCCGCCGCCGCCGCCGCAGCTGCCGCAGCCCTCACCTCGCGCTCGCGGGCTTCCACCTCGCGCAAGTGGCGTTCCGCAGCAACTGACACCTCACGCGTGCGGCTTTCGGCAGCGGTAACCGCTTCTGCCGCATCACGGAAGTTTTGCTCCGCTTCGTCCGCGCGCGTCGTCTCCCCACTCAACGCGCCCACCGCGGCGGCGCGCTCCGCCTCCGATTGGATAAGCGCTTTGCGCACAGCGTCCTGGAACGCCATCGTGTCTTCCCCCGACCTCACCGTGGGAGCCAAGTCGTCAATGCGCTTGACGCCGGTGGCGTCGTGCCAGACTCTCATCACGTCAGCCACCGGCACGCTGAGTAAGTCAGCGAGGGGTGGCGACCGGTGGCGGAGCATACCACCACCTGCGGCTTCGGCGGCGGCGGCGGCGGTGGCGGCGGCGGCGGCATGGGCCAACACCTCCCTCGGATTCTCGTCGTCGGCGGTCTCGGTGGCCACATTGCCGGAGGCCCTCATAGTCTCGAGGTCAGCGTTGGCGGCGGTAACAGCGTGGACAGCAGCTGTCGCCAAATTGGTGGACTCCGCAGTGGGAAGAGCCTCCGCAGCAGCCGGTTCGACGGATCCCTGCGGCGCCTCCCGCGCCGCACCAGTGGTGGCGACGGCACGGCCGACGACATGCGAACCGCCGGTACTGCCGCCGCCGCCGCCACCACCGCCGCCCACGCCACCATGCAAGCCGCCGGCACTGCCGCCGCCGCCGCCGCCGGCACCACCACCAGTGTCGGGAGCACTCGGGGCGCCTGGGCCACGCCGCCGCGTAGCATCCGTCACCGAATGGCTGATGGGTACTGCGGTGGGACCAGCAGGCGCAGCAGCAGGCGCCCCAACTCCCACCGCCACAGCATGCGGCACCGCACCAACGGCACGCCCGACGACGTGCGAATCACCGGCTCTGCCGCCGCTTCCACCGCCACCGCCACCGCCGCCACCACTTCCAGCACCACCGGCATCGACGGCGACACCACTTTGCGAGCCGCCGGCACCGCTGCCGTCACCGCCGCCGCCGCCGCTGGCAGAGGAGTCGACGACGTGGATGTCGCCACTGATGGCACCGCCACCGCCGCTGGCGCCGACGACGCCACCGCCGCCACCATGTAAGCCGCTGCCACCGCTGGCACCGCCGCCACCGCCGCTGGCATTGCCACTGCCGCCGCCACCGCCACCGCTGCCGGCAACGCCATCACCATGCGAGCTGGCACTGGTAGCACCGTGCAGAGACCCCCAAATATCGCCACCACCGCCGCCGCTGCCATCCAAGCCAGCTCCGTTGGGTACCCCCGGCAGCACCCGGTCTGCGTCGGCGTCGGTGCTCTCCATGCTGCTGTCAGCGGTTGGGGTGAAGACGGCAAAGACGCTGCTCGCACCCCCCATGCAGCCGCGCGTCGGGTGCCCAGGTGGAAAATGATGTTTGCGAGGGCGCGGCGACGTGAAAACTAGGCGCACCCGGTGTGGGATACCACGTCATGAGGTGCGGCAGCCGCTGCTTGCTCCACCACTTCTGCCAGCGCGTCGCCTGCGTGTGCCGGCAGCGGTGCCAGTGGATGCGGGACGCGGCACCCGGAAAATGTGAAAAGTCGGTCCCCTCAAAATGTGCGCTGCTGGGCTGCTGCTGGATGACGTGCAGCGATCAAGTTGGTGACTTGCACACACACACCCGCTTGAAACGAGCTGGTCCCCACGGCACTGTGCGTGGGCTTGACGCTAAGTTGCTTGAATGCGTGATCCGTTGACATTTGGCGCCGACGTTGACAGCGCTGGCGTTGCAACAGCGGATGGCCACGTCAGCACACCACTTGAAAAGATTTGGGGAGTGGAAAGGGAGTGAACGTGGTAACTGGGCAGGAAAATACGCGGTGATGGGGTACCGCCGGTGGAAAAACAGGGTACCGCGTGGTATTTACCGTCAGCTGTGTGGCACACCCCGTGAGTCCCGCGGACGTGCTGTATTGGTGGCGAATTGTGCGTTAGATACCTCGAGGCAGCATAACGGAGGCAGCAGTGGGGAAAATACGGGTTGGGGTGGAAAAAGGGGTGGCAAGCGGTGAAACTGGGACGCGCACGCGCGCGCGTGCAAATCACGCGCAGCATCGCGCATTGCGAGCGAGTGTGTATGGCCAGGTGGTGCCGCTGTGTGTACGGTGCGCGGGGACGTTGCGTTGCAAGGTGAATAGGTGTACTACTGGGTGGGGGGGTGGAGTGGAGAGAGGAATAGGTGCAGGCATGGTTCCAACGAGCGCGCAACGTGGAGAGGAGCGCAGCTTCTGAGTACTGTGCCACCTGGGTGGTGGTTGGTTGCTGTGCCGCTTCTGGAACCATTTGTGCCAGGATGTTTGGTCCGCCCAAGACAACTTCCACGGGCCGTCGTGGTGTCAGTACTGGCCCCGCCTCACGCGGCCGTGATGCTGGCCCCAGTGCCGCTCCGCCACTCTTCTCGTCTGATGTCAGTACTGGCCCCGCCTCACGCGGCCGTGATGCTGGCCCCAGTGCCGCTCCGCCACTCTTCTCGTCTGATGTCAGTACTGGCCCTACCTCACGCGGCCGTAATGCTGGCAGCGTTCTAGCGCCAGCTTCATCCAGCGCTGGCAAAACTGAGCTTTTTTTCCCTCGTGCTGTTATTGTTCATCGTGCTGCTCCTGTTTCTACGAGCACGCCCCTGCGAGTTGAAGGTGTCGGCGCCGTGGATGCGCGCGTCAAGGCCGCGGAAGACGCACTTGCACGGGCTAACACCGAGCGTGAGAATGCCGAACAGCTTGCACGGGATTGGGAGGCGCACGCAAAGAGCCTCCCCACCCCTGGACTGTATGCAGCCGCTGTGGCGCGCGCGACGAAAGCAGAAGCTGAGTTCGCACGCGCCAACGATTCGGCTGTGAAATGGGAGGATTACGCAAGAAGCCTCCCCACCCGTGAAGGGTTGGCAGCGGCAGAGTCGCGCGCCAAAGAGGCGGGGGCCGCGCTTGCGCGTGCGCGAGCGGACACAGAGGCCGCGAACAAGTTTGCGCGGGAGTGGGAGGCATATGCGAAGAGTCTCCCCACCCGTGAAGCGCTGGAGGCCGCCGAGTCGCGCGCCAAAGAGGCGGAGGCCGCGCTCGCGCGCGCGAAAGCTGATACGCAAGCTGCCATTGCAGTCGCGGCACGGGCTGCTACCGACACGAAGATTATGCAGGGGGCTGCAGAGTCGCGCGCTTCTTTGGCCGGAGGCGTGCTCACACGCGCCTCGGCGGCGGAAGCCGCGCTCGCAGGCGCCAAGGCTGATACGCAAGCTGCCATTGTCGCTGCACGCGCGGAAGGTGCGGCAGAAGCCAACGCCGCCGCGGAAGCCAAGGCGGCGCGGGCTGCCGCCGACGCCAAGGCGGCACTGGAGACTGCCACTGCGCGCAGCCGCGCTGAGGGAGAGGCTGCCGGCCGAGCAGCCGCCAAGGCTGAAGCCGAGGCAGCCGTGGCAACAGCACGCAGAGTGGGTGCGGCAGAAACCAATGCCGCTGCGGCGCGTGCTGCTGCCGACCTGAAGGCTGCACTGGCGGCCGCAGCGTCACGCGCCAAGGAGGCGGAGGACGCGCTCGCACGCACCAAGGCTGACGCGCAAGCTGCCGCCGTGCGCATCCGCGCTGAGGGAGAGACTGCTGGTCGAGCAGCCGCCAAGGCTGAAGCTGAGGCATCCACCCGGGTTGCCATCACAGCGGCGCGTGCGGAGGGTGCGGCAGAAGCCAGAACCACAGCGGCACGGGCTGCTGCTGAAGCCAAGGCGGCGCTGGTAGCCGCCGAGTCACGCGCCGAAAAAGCGGAGGACGCGCTCGCGCGCGCCCAAGCTGACGCCGCGGCTGCAAACAAGTTGGCGCGTGATTGGGAGGCTCACAGCAAAGCCATCCCCGCCCCGGACCCCAAGCACGCGGCGGCGCTGGCTGCCGCCGAGTCGCGTGCCAAGGAGGCAGAGGTTGCGCTCGCACGCGCCAAGGCTGATGCGCAAGCTACAATTACAGCTGCGCGCGCAGAGGGTGCGGCGGAAGCCAATGCCGCCGCGGCAGCTAAGGCGGCGCGGGCTGCTGCTGACGCCAAGGCGGCACTGGAGGCTGCCGCTGCGCGCGGCCGCGCCGAGGGCGAGGCTGCGGCCAATGCTGGCGCGCAACCTGCCATCGCAGCTGCACGCGCGGAGGGCGCGGCGGAAGCCAAGGCAGCCGCTGCGCGGGCCGTTGCTGACGCTAAGTCAGCGCTGGCAGCCGCCGAGACGCGCGTCAAGGCGGCGGAGGACGAGCTTGTACGCACCAAGGCTGACGCACAAGCTGCCATCACAGCTGCGCGCACGAACGGCGCAACGGAAGCCACCGCCACCGCCACCGCACATGTGGCGCAGATTGTTGACGAGGGACGAGTGGCGCTGGAGGACGCAGAGTCGCGTGCCGCGGCGGCGGAGGCCGCTCTATTGCGCGCCAAGTCTGACGCCGCCGCAGCCGCCGCTGATGCCAAGGCCGCTGTGACCCGCAGCCGCGCGGAGGGAGAGGCCGCTGGCAGAGCAGCCGCCGAGGCAGCCGCCCGAACTGCCATCGCAGCTGCGCGTGCAGAGGGTGCGGCGGCAGCAAAGGTAGCGCACGACGCGGAGATGGCGACTCTCACCGCTTCGCAGGAGGCCACGAAGACCACCGCCGTGGATACCCAGAAGCGCTTGACAGCCGCCAATACGGAGCTGGCAGCCACCAATACGGAGTTGGCAGCCACCAAAACGGAGCTGGAGGTCACCAAAAAGCAGCTGGCGGACGCCACCACCGCGCCCGTCGCCGCGTCTGCCGCCGAGCTGGCCAGCATGCGCAACCTGCTCATGCGCAGCGGCGGCACCACGGGGGCGTGCGCCACCTTCTGGCAGGTGCAAGAGTGGCTGCGGGAGGTGAGCGTGGTGCTGCAGACGGTGCGGCCTGGCTCCCTGGGCGCGCTGCTGGATGACCCGTCCGGCGCCGACGTGCTGGCGTACGCGCCCGCCTTCATGCTGCCCGACCGCCGCGTCAACGTGCAGCTGCTGGCCATCGCGCTCAACCGCCTGACGCAGCACGCCATCGCGGCGGGCGTGGGCGCCACTGATGCTCACCGCCGCGCCTTTGCCGCCGGCTTTGTGCTGCGGCACGGTGGTACAGGCGAGGGTGGCGATGGGGGTGGTGGTGGCGGCGGTGGCGGCGGTGGCGGCGGTGGCGGTGGTGGCGGTGGCGCCGCTTCCACCAAATCCACCGTCGTCACCGCTTCCACTAGAGCCACCGTTGCCCCGCTGGCTGGCGCGGCCCCGCGCAGCACCGTGGACGACGTGCTGGCCACGCCAGCCTTCAACATTGTGTGGCGGCTGCTGCTGGAGCCGAACTTCAACGACGCGCTGAACATGGAGGACGCGGGGCACGAGGCGCTGGTGGCGTGGACTGCCGACTTGCGGGCCATGGGCATAGACGTGGAACGGCTGCCTGCCTCCGTGTTGCCCGCCGCCCTGGCATACACGCAGCGGGTGGCGCGGCTGGCGGCGTGGTGCGAGGTGGCCAATGCCAAGGTCAAGCTGGTGGCGCCAGCCACCGTGACGGGCACCCCGCCCCGCATGTCCGCCCCCACCTACCGCTACAACGCCGACCGCATGCGGGCGAGTGAGCTGGAGGCGCCGAGCGGCATGCGCCTGTTGCGCCGCGACGCCGCTGGCGTCGTGCCGATCGGCCCCCTGCTCATGCCGCGAGATGCGGATGCCGGCGCGTACGGCGACGTCACTGGCGACCCCCGCTTCCTCCTGGACCCCGCCTCCTACGCGCCGTACGCCGACCTGGAGGCCTTCAAGATGTGCGTGTTGGACATGCAGAAGCTCTGACCTTTGACGTGACTGGTGTCTGCTGTTGTTGTTGTTGACGTTTTGGGTGTTGGGTGTTGGATGCGTTGCCCGCCTGGCTGTTGTGTTGTTGTGTGTTACACTTGCACACTGCTCCGAAGACTGAAGTCCCCTTCCCGCTGTTTGCCATCCCTTGCCTCCTTTTACGGTCCTTTTGCTTTGTCGCTGCTTTGAAGCTGCACCCATTTGCTGGCACAGCAGTTGGTATCATCGAATGTGCGTGTGTGTACCACTGTACCATCGAGTGCCGCCATGCCGCCGTGCCAGACACCCTCAATGCGCAAGTAAGCGCAAATGCGCAGCGCAACACAAACACACGCAAATCACGCGGATATCCAATCATCGTGCACCCCTCCCCTTGTCCTTTATTGCTTTACAATGGCGGAGACGCTGCTGCGTGTTAATTTTGGTGTACCAGCGGCGCACCCTTCCCCTGCCCTTACCAGCAGCGACGAGGGGGAGGCATGCGATGCGGGCAGCAGACCTGGCTAGCAAGACCCCACGCCTCCTTCCCTCACTTGGCTTCCCCCTGCCGCTGGCACCCGTGCCTCGTCCGCCGCTGTCACAGCCGCCGCCTTCTGTGGCACCCACGCTGCCGGCTGCTGCCGAGATGGTGCCGCCGCCTACCGCGGAGCTCGCTACTGCAGCTGCTGGCACTGGCGCCGACGCGGTGAATCCACGCAGCAACGACGGCAGCGAACCCACGCTGCTGCCACTGGCAGCTGCCCCATCTACCACCTTTGGACTGTATGGCCCGCCCGCTGCCGTGTTTTGTACGTACCGCTTGCGCTGCCGCATTCAAACCCGCCCACTGCCACACGCCCACGTATCGATGCCTGCCCCGCACCCCCCCCCCCCCCCCCCCCCCCCCCCCCCCCCCCCCCCCCCCCCCCCCCCCCCCCCCCCCCCCCGAGCCCGCCGCGCCCCCGGCCCCCCCCCGGGGGGGGGGGGGGCGGGGGGGCGGGGGCGCCCCCCCCCCCGGGGGGGGGGGCGCGGGGCGCGCCGGCCGCGCCGCC
>Ga0066256_1005642_pt1 | contig 10232 bp, 5 predicted proteins | sample ThiBio_1000_biof_FD_87107 | JGI IMG/M metagenome (GOLD analysis project Ga0066256, IMG submission 87107) | Wastewater bioreactor microbial communities from Cape Town, South Africa - Thiocy_expt_1000_biof (version 2) | ecosystem: Engineered > Bioreactor > Thiocyanate-remediating >... | reverse complement strand
GGCGGCTACGGCATCACGTTCGAGACTGCCGGCTACCGGCAGTGGGGCGGCACGATGCAGGACGACGTGACCGATGCGACGAAGTGGGCGATCGCGCAGGGCATCGCCGATCCCAAGCGCATCTGCACCTACGGCGGCAGCGACGGCGGCCCCCCCGCCCCCACCGCCTCGCCTGCCGGCAGCGCGCCCGCTACCATAGCAGCAGCAGCTGCTGCATTTGCAGCCGCAGCCGCCGCTGCCGCGTCATCGGCCATGTGTGTTCTTAGGATGGTGTTGGAGAGGGAGCGAGATGTGAGGGGGGGAGGTGTGGATGTATCAATGTAAATATAGCAAATAATCAATGTGGAATGCAATGTTACATGCAGCACCAAATCAAAAAGAGGACGGGTGGCGTATTGCGCGTGTAAAATTACAAGTTGCACGTTGCAATGTCAATTAACCACTTGTGTATTCTGCCCCTCTGTCGATGCTGTCACTCGTCCATGCAGCATGACATGGTCCGATGGTCCGCCATGCCCTGCCGCGCGGCTGTTCGCTGCAACGGTTGCTGCAAGTGGTGGACGACGAGAGTAGAACCCAAGTTGAACCAATCACGCTCTACAGGTGGTTCAACGCCCGCGGCCACGGCCGCCGCGGCCGCCGCCGCCGCCTCGCCGGCCACCACGACGGCCGCCACGACGGCCACGGCCACGGCCGCGGCCAGACGGCACCACCAGGTCCACCAACGCCGCCTTGTAGAAGGTGACGGTGGTGTGCGCTACAATGGCAAACCGCAGCTGCGGCGGTGGCACCGCGTCCCAGCCATCGTCGCCGCCACCGCCACCGCCTGCGGCAGCAGCAGCGGGAGCAGGGCCGCCACGCTCGTCACGCCGTTGGCGCGTCGCTGCTGCTGCAGCCGCCGCGCGGCCATGTGACACCAGGCGGCCATTCAGCTCCGCCAGCTGGCGAGCCGACGGCGGCGGGTCATGTGCGCTGCGAGGGTATTGGATGGGTGTGTGTGGGTGGGTGGGTGCACGCGTAGCAGTTGTGCTCTCACAACAGCACACCGCAAGAACAAATGTGCGTACTCAGCGACGGCAACGTAGAAATCAGGCGGCCCCGGCGCAGAGATGCGAAAGCTGGAGAAGCCGTCACGGGCGTACACGTCAAAGGCGGGCGAGATGGGTGCCTCACGCCGGATCTCATGCTGCGGCAGCCGGGGCGAGTCGCCATCGTCGTCACCCACGAGAAGCGAGGCATCCACGGGTACAAGTGCCAACACAGCGGCGGATGATGGCGGCAGGGCGGCGGGCACATGACGGAGAACAACGAATCCGGCGCTGCGCAGATGGGAGTACACCAGGTAGGTGGGCAGGGAGGTGGCCGCCAGCAGGGTGGCATACGCGATGTGAAAGGGCAGCGGGTCAGCCACCGCGTCGGGTGGGATAATTAGCGTGCCGGCGGGCGTGGTTGCCAGTGGCGGGTGCGACGGCACGGGTACCAGCGCCAGGTGCGCGTCATCCAGCAGGTACAGCGCCTCCTCTGGCGCCAGGAACTTGACGCCGCCGCGCACGTGCCCCATCACCGCCGCCTTCTTGCCACGCACCACCAGCAGCTGCACCGCGCCGACGCCCGCGTTCCACATCCCCACGCTGGCGCCACCCACGCTGGTGTCCGGTCGGCTGCTCAGCGCATCTACCCACTGCTCAAACCCCGGCTTGTCGCTCCCCGCCGCTGCCAGCACGCCGTCATCCTCCTCCTCTTCCTCCCCGCCATCTACTCCACTTGACGTGCCGCCACCACTTGCACCGCCATTTCGCCGCCCACCGCCGCCAGCACGTGGCGCCGTCTCCTCCCAGCTGTCTTCCACCACCGCCCGCCCTCGCACGCTCCCTACCGCCGGCGCCACCGCACGATGCGGCACCCCCATTCCTTCATCTGCTGCCGCCCCCTCTGCCGCCGCCGCCGCTGCTGCTGCCGCCATGGTAGCTGGGAAGCAGCGACAGCAGCGATGGTAGATGGGCAACTGCTTCGCTTCTCGCCATGGGCAACTGCTTCGCTTCTCGCCACTGACTGAGAGAAAGAGGCTGAAATCCGAAACACGAAAGTCAAAACTAGACGGTAGGTGATAAATCTATGCCTACACCCCACACGATATGAACCAGGTATGCTCATAACCACTCGTAGATAATGACGGAATTGTGCCGTTCATGATTACATGGTGCGCTATTTCCATCAACTGGCCCAACGGTTTCATGCTTCCCTCCTCTTCTCCTCCTCTCCAGTGCCTACTGCTCTCCTCTCTCCTCTCCTCCTCTACCCACATGTGGTGGTGCCTAGTACTGCTTCATGGCGCGGCAGCGGGGCACCCAATTTGAAGGAGGGAGCGAGCGACGACAGGGCTGTTCAAGTGCTGGCGACCCTCTGCAGTGCCTGTAGCCCGCTGCTGTTTGTATTATTTGTGACCGCCACACCTTCTCCTTCCCCCTCCACTCCCTCCACTCTCCACTCCACTCTCTCGCCACTGCCACTGCCACGTACTCGTCACTACTTGCCCCTCAACCGACCACAACAGCGGTGCCCTCAATCAGCCATCATTGGTCAACAGCAGCGGCTGTGTCACCAGCCAGTTGCTGTCATAGTCCATCACCAGCGGCGGCTGACGGCACGTCAGCAGCAGCACCCACGCCAACCTCCACGCCCTCCACGCCAACCGCCACCACCAACCATGAGCGAGGCGAACCGGGAGCAGGCGGAGCGGTGCGCGGAGCGCGGGGCGGCGGCGATTCGAGAGGGGAGGCAGGAGGACGGCGTGCGGCTGCTGCAAAAGAGTCTGCGCCTCTTCCCCCTGCCGAAAGTGGAGCGCTACCTTGAGTCCCTGACTGGTGGCGGGGGTGGTGGCGGCGGGGACGACGGGACACCCACCCCATCTCCATCGCCGCCGGCGTCGTCCGCTTCGGCGGGTGCGCCGTCGTCTGCACCCGCGCCCGCGTCGGCGTCGTCGGCAGCGGCGTCAGATGGCGGCGTGCGGCGGCGAGCGACGGCGGCGGGTGCCAGTGCGCCGGCGCCGGCACCCTCATCCAGTGGCGGCACTCGGCACGGGCACGCCCATGCGCATGGCCACGGACATGCGCACCGGCACGGCGGTGACGGCGGTGGTGCCGCCAGCAGCAGTGGTGGCGGCGGCGGCGGTGACGCACGGGCGCACACGCCCGAGCAAGCGGCGCAGGTGGCGGCGATCAAGCGCGCCAAGGACTACTATGACGTGCTGGGCGTGGAGAAGGGGGCAGACGCGGAGACGATCAAGAAGGCGTACCGCAAGATGGCAGTGAAGCTGCACCCGGACAAGAACAGTGCGCCGGGCGCAGAGGAGGCGTTCAAGCGTACGTCGTCGTTTGGGGATTGTGGGAGGGGTTGGTGTGAGCTGACTGTTACATACCCACCCCAATGATTCCCCCCCACCCCCCACCCCCCACCGGACCACGCTGGCGTGTCGGCCGCGTTTTCCATCCTGTCGGACGCCGACAAGCGCGCCAGCTACGACCGGTACGGCGAGACGGACGGCAACACGGGCGGCGGGAGCACGGCAGAGACGCGGCGGTCGCAGCACTACGCGCAGTACGAGCAGGAGATCTCGCCAGAGGACCTGTTTAACATGTTTTTTGGGTTTGGCGGCGGCGGCGGCATGGGAGGCGGCATGGGCGGCGGGTTTGGCACCGTGTACACGTCGGACGGCCGCGTGTTCCGCACCGGCGGCGCGCCCGCGCGGCCACGGCGGCCGCGCACGCCGGAGGAGGAGGAGCGCGCGGCGGCGGGGCAGCGCATGGCGGGGCTCATGCAGCTGCTGCCGCTCATCCTCATGGTGGTGTTCATGCTGTTCACGTTCCAGGGCAGCGGCGGCGGCGCCGAGCCGCTGTATAATTTGGTGGAGACGCAGGAGTACAAGGTGGAGCGGCGCACGAGCGTGGCTCACGTGACGCCGCGCCTGCCGTACTACGTGAAGGACGACTTCATGACGCGGCTGCGGCACGACCGCACCCTGCTGGCACGCATAGAGTCGCAAGTGGAGACGGACCTGTACACGCAGCTGCAAGCCAAGTGTAGCCAGGAGACGACCAAGAAGCGGGTGTTGCAGCAGCAGCTGTCGGTGACTCGCGACGATAGCAAACGCGACTCCCTTACCCGCGCGCTGCAGCAGCTGCCCACACCCGGCTGCGACGCCTTCAAGACCTACTTCCCGTCGCACGCTGGGGCATAGTGGCTTAGTGCCGTGTTTGGTTGGCTGGTGGTGTGGTGTGTGTGTGCGTGTGTGCATGGGGGGCGGGTGCCCGTGTGTGTGGGTGCCACGCCGTTTCAAGTCGCACGGTGGAAGCGGGCATAAAAGTCAAGCATGGCGGGCGTGATCTGGCGCGGCATGGCGGCGGCGGCGGCCAGCAGGTGGCGCGCCTCCAGCCGTGGCGCCGGCAGCGTGGCGTCGTGTACCGCACGTACCGCCGCGTCGCGGAAGATGCCCACTATCTCGGCACCTGAGTAGCCCGCCAGCGCCGCACCGGCGATGGACACATCAATGCTGGCGTCGTGCGGCACGCGTGCCAGCTGCATGCGCACGATGGCCTCCCGCGCCGGCGCGTCCGGCGGGCCAATGTACAGCATGCGGTCCATGCGGCCGGGCCGCAGCAGGGCGGCGTCAATGAGGTCCGGCCGGTTGGTGGCTGCCACCACCACCACCGCGCGCAGGCTGGTAATGCCATCCAGCTCCGTCAGCAGCTGGCTTACCACACGCGCCCCTACCGACGCCCCACCGCCGCCGCCGCCGCCGCCGCCGTCATCGCCCGCCGCACGCTTGCCCGCCAGCGCGTCAAACTCGTCAAAGAAGATGATGCAAGGCGCCGCCGCGCGCGCCTTGGCAAATACCTCCGCCACCGCCTTCTCGCTGTCCCCCACATATTTGCTAAACAGCTCCGGCCCTGCAGGGTTGTGGTGGTGGTGTGAGTGTTGTGTGTGGGGTTGGGAGGTACCGGTAGGTGGTGCCACCAAACCAAGCTCGCGGGGGGCGTACCTTTCACTGCAATAAAGTTCATGGCGCTCTCGGTGGCCATGGCCTTCGCCATCATGGTCTTGCTGCACCCGGGCGGACCGTACAGTAGCACGCCCTTGGGCGGCGCAATGCCCATACGCGCGAATGCCGCCGGGTGCGCCAGCGGCCATTCCACCGCCTCCTGCAGCCGCCGTTTCACGTCTTCCTGCCCGCCAATGTCGCCCCACCGCACACACGGAACCTCCACCGCCACCTCGCGGATGGCGGACGGCTGTACCAGGCGCATGCCCACCAGGCAGTCGTCCGCCGTGATGGCAACCGCCAGGTCTTTGTCGCTGGCGCCGCCGCCCGCCAGGGCGCGGCGCAGGGCAGCCATGGCAGCCTCCCGGGCCAGGCCAGCCAGGTCGGCGCCCACGTAGCCGTGCGTGCGCGCCGCCAGGCCGCGTACGTCGCCGTCGGTGAGGGAGGTGGGCAGGCGCGCAAGGCAGGCGCGGAGGATGGCGGCGCGCTGCACCTCGTTAGGCACGCCAATGGTCACCTCGCGGTCCAGACGGCCAGGCCGGCGCAGGGCGGGGTCCAGCGCAGCTGGCCGGTTGGTGGCTGCCAGCACAAACACGCGCGCGGCGGTGGCGCCGCCGGTGCCACTGATGCCGTCCATCAACGCCAGCAGTGTGGACACGAGGCGGCCCTCCACCTCACCTGCGCCGGACCGGCGCGGGCACAGGCCGTCCACCTCGTCAATGAAGATGAGGGCGGGCGCGGCGGCAGCGGCAGCAGCAAACACGGCGCCAAGACGGCGCTCGCTGGCGCCCACCTCGTCTGACAGGAACTCGGCGCCGGCGGCAGCAAACAGAGCGCATCCCAGCCGGCTTGCCAGCACGCGCGCCAGCAGCGTCTTGCCAGTGCCCGGCGGCCCAGCCAGCAGGGCACCGCGCGGCGGCGCAATACCATACGCAGTGTACAGCTGCGGCGCATCAAGCGCGCTACGAATGAACGCCTCCAGCTCGCCCACTTGCGCATCATAGCCCGGCACCTCCAACACCGGCGCCGGCGGTGGCGTCGCAACCGCCGGCGTGGTGGTGGTGGCGGGTGCAGGTAGTATAGCAGTGGCCGCTGTGATACGGTATGCAACATTGCCGCCGGTGTCTACTTCACTGTCACCAGGGTGCAGGCGCACAACCACCGGCGTGCCACCCACTGACAGCCGCAGCGCGCCGTCACGCGGCACCAGGTAACCCAGCAGCGGTGCACCCGCGGCGCCGCTGGTCAGGCACAGGCACAAGGCGCGGGCAAGCAGCGTGGCGAGGAGGGAGGCAGGCGGGATGGTGGAGGCGCCGTCAGCATCCACCGCCGCGCCTTCCACACTATGCGCCGTGTCGGCCACCACGGCGCCAGCAGCTGCGGCGGCGCGGCGTAGGGTGGCCACCAAGGCAGCGGCACCCCGCGTCGGCGCGTCATCTGCCACACCCAGCGTAACTGCCACCGCATCACGTACCACCCACTCCTCTCTCCCCGCGCCTCCCGCCAGCACGGTGCGCAGCTCACCCGCCTCCCCCGCCGCCGGTGGCAAGACGGCTGGTGCCAGCGTCAGGGCTGGCGGTGGTGGTGACGCGGCAGGTGCAGGTGCCATCATACTAGGAGTTCGCGGCGTTGTGGCAGCGCGTGGCACCGGCACGCCCGCGCCCAGCGGTGACGCTAAGGGGGCCGTCGGTGAGGTAAGTCCACCAGCACCACCACTCTCAGGTTCTGCAACGATCCGCGGGCTGCACACAATGGTGCGCTTCCCGTCGCCGCCTGGCAGCACATCGGCGGCAGCTATCGGCAGCGCTACTCGCCCAGCCTCCGCTTTCTTGGCAGTGGGCCACACGCTTCCCACCCAGTACGGCGTCCACGCACCGCCGCCATCGCTGGTGGCGCCAGCCACCCCTACCACGCCCGTGTCGCCCGGCAGCAGCCCAGCAGCTGCCAGCACCAGCGGCGATGCCACACAATACGGCGGCCGTCGTGCTGCCGCCCCCCCTGCCTCGCTACCCACGCCTGGCACGGCCTCCAGCACGTCACCCGCCGCAAAGTGCAGCGCCACGCTAGTAGTCGCACCACTGCCACCGCCGCCACCACGCGCTGGTGTGCCAGGCGTGCCGCCACCGCCGCCACCGCCACCGCCACCACCGCCACTTCGGCCGCGAGCAGGTGGCGTCGCCACCGCACTCACACCTCGCGCGCCGCTCCCAGGCGGCGTGCCTGCCGCCCCGCCGCCACCGCCCCGCCGCATGGTTGGACAGTTGGTTGGTTGGTTGCTGTGACAGTGCTGCTGGCGGGCACAGCTTCTCAATCAAATATAAAATACAGCAAGGGTCTGCGCAACAATGTAATAACACCAAACGTAAATGTGGATAGCAGGTACCAAATTGCAGCGCTTTGTGGCGCTTGTACATGTAATGGTGACAATATATTTGTTTGCCACTGACTGGTTGTTGACCCACCAACCGACACACCCACAAACACCATCGAACCACGCAGCGAGTCAACACTTCAAAAGGCACGGGTGGGGTGGTGGCGGGCCAGTGGCGGGGTGGAGTCACCGCCGCCGCCACCTCCACGGCCACCAACCCCAAGGGCGAGGAGGGCGCATGATGCAGTCTACGCGTACAGGTCCTCGTCCGCGGCGGCAGCGGCGGCGGCAGCGGGCGCGGGGCCGCCAGGCGCGGCGCCAGGCGCGCGCGGCGCGGCACCGGGGGCGGCACCGGGCGCGGCGCCGGGTGCGCCCATGCGGAACTCGGACAGGCCCATGGCGGCGCGCTGCTGGCCCAGCGCGGCGGCGAAGCGCATGTACTGCGCCAGGTCGGCGTCCGAGACGGAGCGGCGGGCGTCGCGCATGGCGGCCTCAAAGTGGAGCGCCGAGATGAAGGGCACGGGGTCAAACTCCTCCACGTCGGTCATGGCGTCCGCGCCGCCGCCGGCGGCGGCCGCGGCGGCGGTGGCGGCCTTGCGCGCCGCCAGCTTGTCGAACGACTCGCGCATGGCCAGCTTGCCGGCGCGGTTCACGATCTCCGTCAGGTCGGCGCCCGTGAACTTGTCGGTCTTGGCCACGATGGCGTCCAGGTTGACGTCGGGGCCCAGCGGCGACTTGCGCAGGCCAGCCTTCAGGATGGACAGGCGGGACGGCGGGTCGGGCATGGGGATGTAGATGAGCTGGTCCAGGCGGCCGGGGCGCATGATGGCGGGGTCCAGGATGTCGGGCCGGTTGGTGGCGCCGATGATGAACACGTTCTTCTTGGAGCCCACGCCGTCCATCTCCGTCAGCAGCTGGTTGATGACGCGGTCGCCCGCGCCGCCGGCGTCGCCCGCGGACGCGCCGCGCTTGCCGCCGATGGAGTCCAGCTCGTCAAAGAAGAGGATGCAGGGCGCGGCGCCGCGCGCCTTGTCAAACACCTCGCGCACGTTGCCCTCCGACTCGCCGAACCACATGGTGAGCAGCTCGGGGCCCTTGACGGAGATGAAGTTGGCCTGGCACTCGTTGGCCACCGCCTTGGCCAGCAGCGTCTTGCCGCAGCCGGGCGGGCCGTAGAAGAGTACGCCGCGCGACGGCTGCATGCCAAACTTCTCAAACATCTCGGGGTGCTCCACGGGGTACTGCACCAGCTCGCGCAGCTCGCGCTTGACGTCCTCCAGGCCGCCAATGTCCTTCCACGACACGGTGGGTACCTCCACCACCGTCTCGCGCAGCGACGCCGGGTTGGACTGCCCCATGGCGTACTTGAAGTGCTCCATGGTGACGGCCATGGAGTTCAGCACCTCCGCGTCGATGGTGTCGCCCTCCATGTCGATCAGCTCCATCTTCTCGCGGATGCACTGCATGGCGGCCTCCGTGCACAGCGACGCCATGTCGGCGCCCACGAAGCCGTGCGTCTGCTTCGCGATGGCCTCCAGGTTCACGTCGTCCGCCAGCTTCATGTCGCGCGTCTTGATGCGCAGGATCTCCAGCCGCCCGTTCTCGTCCGGCACGCCAATGTCGATCTCGCGGTCGAAGCGGCCGAAGCGGCGCAGCGCGGGGTCGATGGTGTTGGGCCGGTTGGTGGCGGCGATGACGACGACGGAGGCGCGGCTCTTCAGGCCGTCCATGAGCGTGAGCAGCTGCGACACGATGCGGCGCTCCACCTCGCCCTGCGCCTTGTCGCGCTTGGGCGCGATGGAGTCGATCTCGTCGATGAAGATGATGGCGGGCGCGTTCTTCTCCGCCTCCTCGAACGCCTTGCGCAGGTTGGCCTCGCTCTCGCCCGCCATCTTGGACATGATCTCGGGGCCGTTGATGAGGAAGAAGAAGGCGCCCGTCTCGTTGGCGACGGCGCGCGCGATGAGCGTCTTGCCGGAGCCGGGCGGGCCGTACAGCAGCACGCCGCGCGGCGGCTTCACGCCCAGCGTCTTGAACAGCGCGGGGTGGCGCAGCGGCAGCTCGATCATCTCGCGGATCTGCCCCAGCTGCCGCCGCACGCCGCCAATGTCGTCGTACCCCACCTCGTTCATGCGCTCCTCGTCCTCGCGCTTCACCGGCTCGCCCTCCGCGTGGATGGTGGTGGTGGGCGCCACGATGACCACCTCGGCGGGCGCCGTCTCCACCACCTTGAACTCCACCGGGTGCATGGCGCCGCGCACCAGGAACAGGTCGCCCTTCTTCACCGGCCGGTACGCCTCCGCAAAGTAGGGCTTCAGGTACACCTCAAACAGGTTGCCCGACACGCCCTCGATGGTGTCGTCCAGCGGCAGCACGTGGATCTTGTCCGCGTACGGCACGTCCTTCTCCTCCCCCACGCTCACAATGTCGCCCAGCCGCACGCGCAGGTTCTTGCGCACGATCTTGTTCATGCGCACGTTGTTGGGGTCGCACGTGGGGTCGCCCATCAGGATGCACACCGTCTCGCGGCTGCGCTTGCCCTTCACGCGCACCGTGCCGCCGTCAAACAGGCCCAGCGCCGCGATCTTGTCGGGGTGGATCTGCACCAGGCTGTTGTCGTCGCCCGAGCTCTCGTCCACGATCAGCCGGTTGGGCGCGCGCTTCTTCTCCGCCACCCCCGCCCCGCCTGCCGCCGCCGCCGCCGCCGCCGCGCCGCCTCTGCGATTGTGGGTGGGGTTGGGGGGGGGGGGGGGGGGTGTGGGGGGGGGGGGTGTGGGGGGGGGGGGTGGGTGGGGCGGAGGGGGAGCGCCCCCGCGCCGCCCC
>Ga0066256_1005640_pt1 | contig 10234 bp, 11 predicted proteins | sample ThiBio_1000_biof_FD_87107 | JGI IMG/M metagenome (GOLD analysis project Ga0066256, IMG submission 87107) | Wastewater bioreactor microbial communities from Cape Town, South Africa - Thiocy_expt_1000_biof (version 2) | ecosystem: Engineered > Bioreactor > Thiocyanate-remediating >... | reverse complement strand
TGTAGGGGCCCGAAATGCCGGCAACGGCCCGGATCGGCATCGTCACATTGTACTCGCGGCGGAACGAGCTATCGAGCGCGAGCATCACTGCGTTGTAGGCGCCCGCTGAGTGGCCGACGAGGAAGAAGCGCGAGGTATCGCCGCCATAGCCGGCGATGTTGTCCTCGATCCATTTCATGATCTGGGCGTTGTCGTAGAGGAAATCGGGGTACTGCACCTCGGGGTACTTCCGATAATCCCCGATCACCGTCACGTATCCCGCCGCCGCAAAGGCGCGACCGACGAAATCGTACTCGAACTTCTCGCCGGCGGCCCAGCCGCCGCCATAGATGAACATGATCACCGGCGCCGGGCCGTTCTGCTTGTCCGGACGATAGATGTCGAGGCGCTTGCCCGAGCCATCGGCGTAGGCGACGTTCGCATTCTTGTGCACGCCGGGATCGACCGCCCCATCGATATTGAACGGCGAGAAAATGGTGACCTGCGCCATCGCCGGCAGGGCGACGAACGCGATGGCAAAGACAAGGGCGAGCCGCGGCAGGGCGGTGCGGAAAACGTGCAGCATAAATATGGGCGCCGGTAAGGGGTCGGGATCACTCCCGCATGACGCCGAAAACCGATCAATTTGTGACCGTCGGCGAAACCGCTGAGGACTGTTGCAGTTCTGCCAGCCGCCGTTCGAGGAACCGCCGGTCGGAGGGCTGTGTCGCGAGATCGAGCGCGCGCCGATAGGCCGCCATCGCCGTCTCCGCCCGGCCGAGCCGGCGCAGCATATCGGCTCGGGCCGCATGCGCCAGGTAGTAGCCATCGAGCCCCTGCCCCGCGATGAGGTCGTCGATGAGCGCAAGGCCCGCCTCCGGACCGTCGCATTCGGCAATGGCGACGGCGCGGTTGAGCGCGACGATGGTATTGGGCTGGAGCGCGAGAACAGCGCCATAGAGCGTGGCGATGCGGCGCCAGTCGGTATCGGCCGGGAATTCCGCCTGCGCATGGACGGCGGCGATCGCGGCCTGCAGCGCGAAAGCGCCACCGGTGCCGGCGCGCGTCGCGAGCACGAGGCCCTCCGCGATCTGCGCGCGGTTCCACAGCGCGCGATCCTGCGCGGAAAGCAGCACGATCTCGCCATCGGCATCGACACGTGCGGCCCGCCGCGACTCGTTGAGCAGCATCAGCGCCAGTAGCCCTGCAACCTCGGTGGCCGGCATCAGCTGCAGCAGCAGACGCCCGAGGCGAATGGCCTCCGCCGCAAGATCCGCTCCATCGGCCGGGGCCGAATAGCCCTCGTTGAAGACGAGATAGATGGTGTGGAGCACCGTATGCAGCCGCTCCGGCAGCTGCTCCCGCTCAGGCACGGCATAGGGAATGCGGGCATCCCTGATCTTGCCTTTGGCGCGGACGATGCGCTGCGCCAGCGTCGTCGTCGGCACGACGAAGGCGGCCGCGACCTGCTCGGTGGTGAGCCCGCAGATTTCGCGCAGCGTCAGCGCCACCTGCGCATCGGGCGCCAGCGCCGGATGGCAGCAGGTGAAGATGAGCCGCAGCTGATCGTCGGCAATCGACTGCCCGCCCACCGTTCCCCCCCCGCTGCCCCCCCCCGTGCCCCGCCCCGGCCGGCCCCCCGCGGCCTCGGGCCGGCCCCGCCGGCGCACCCGGTCGATGGCCTTGAGGCGCCCGGCCGAGACCGGCCAGGCACGCGGATTGTCGGGCACGCCGCGCCCCGGCCACTGCACCGCGGCGGCCATGAAGGCGTCGTGCAGCGCTTCCTCGGCGGTATCGAACCCGCCGAGCAGCCGGATCAGTGTCGCCCGGACGCGCCCCGCCTCGGCCCGGTAGACCGCCTCGATGTCGACCGGCGGACTCAACCGGCAGAACGGGACCGGGCCCGCCTCATGGTTCGGTGGGCTCGAGGGCCCAGTGCTCGCGGATTTCGAGCGTGCCGAACCGCGCCATGCTGCTGTCCCCCAGAATGCGGATGGCTTCCGCGCGATCGGCAGCCTCGATGACGACGAGGCCGCCCAGATGTTCCTTGGTTTCGGCATAGGCGCCGTCGGTCATGGAAACCTTGCCGTTGCGCTCGCGGATCAGCGTCGCGGTATGCGGCTCGCCGAGCGGGCCGGCCGTGATCAGCCGGCCGCTCTTCAGCAGCTCCTGGTCCTCGGCGTAGTTGAGCGCGTTGAGCGCCTTGTGGTCGGCGTCGGTCATCCCTTCGAAACGGGAGGGATCGACATGGATCAGGCAGACAAATTTCATGACCCGACCCTCACGCCTTGAGCTCGTATTCGGGCCGCACCTCGATGCTGCCGTACGCGGCCATCGGAATGCCCTGCGCGACGGTGAGCGCCTCGTTGAGATCGCGGGCCTCGATCAGGATGAAGCCGCCCAGATGTTCCTTGGTCTCGACATGCGGACCGTCGGTCATCGACACCCGGCCGTTGCGCATACGCAGCACGGTGCCGGACTCCGGCGCCTGCAGCGCACTGGCCGCGATGAAATGCCCGCTGGCCATCAACTCCTCGTCGTAGGCGAGCGAGCGCCGGGCCAGCTGCCGGTCCTGATCGGGCGTCAGCTCCCGCATCATCGCTTCGTCGACATGGACCATGCACAGATACTTCATCGGGACAGCTCCTCTGGTTTCGCTTCCTTGTCGAACGGTCGCCGCCGGTTTCGACATCAGGCGCGGTACTTCATCTGGCGTATCTCCATCGTACCGATCCGCGCCACCGGCGAACGGGCGACGATTTCGGTGGCCGCCTCGAGACTGTCGGCGACGATGACGATGAAGCCGGCGACATGCTCCTTGGTTTCCACGTAGGGGCCATCGGTCATGGACAGCCGGCCGGACCTCTCGCGGATCAGCCGCGCGGTGGGCGGCTCATGCAGCGCCCCGCCCATCGGGACGTGGCCCGTGGCAAAGAGCCAGTCGGCATAAGCCTGGTTGTCCGCGTCGAACTGCGCCCGCTCGGCCGGCGTCATCGCCGCCTCGCGTTCGCTGTCGACATGGACGAGGCAGAGAAAATGCATCGGATCGATCCTCCGTCAGCGGGTCCCGTCGCTGGTCGAACCGCCGCACCGTAAATCGACAGGCCGATCAGAAATCCTGGTAGTCGTGGCGCTGGCCGCGGAAATCGGACACGGCGTAGCAGCCGGCGCCCCGATCCTCCACATAGTCCGCCGTCAGCGGCGACTTGCCATAGCCGCCAGGGATATCGGCCACGTAGGTCGGCTGGCACAGCCCCGGGATGCGGCCGCGCAGCTGCTGCACCAGCGCCTGCCCTTCGGCGATCGACAGCCGGAAATGGCTGGTCCCCGGCGCGAGGTCCGGATGATGGAGATAATACGGCTTGATCCGCAGCTCGACGAAGCTGCGCATCAGCTCGGCGAGCACGGCAGCATCGTCGTTGATGCCGCGCAGCAGCACCGACTGGCTGAGCATGACGATGCCGGCATCGACCAGCCGCGCGCAGGCGGCACGGGCGGCGGGGCCCAGCTCGCGCGGATGGTTGGCGTGGAGCGCCACATAGGTGGTCTTGCCGCTCGCCAGGATCGCCTCGATCAACGCGGTATCGATCCGGTCCGGCTCGACCACCGGGACACGGGTATGGAAGCGGACGACCTTCACATGCGCGATGGCGGCGAGGCGGCCGGTGATCTCGCGCATACGCCGCATCGAGTTCGTCGACCGACAACGTGCCGAGGCCATGCGGCCCCACCATCTCGCGGCGGAAGCAGAACCGGCAATAGACCGGGCAGACATGCACGGCCTTGAGCAGCACGCGATCGGGGTAGCGATGGACAATGCCGGCGACCGGCGAATGCGCCGCGTCGCCGATCGGGTCCTCGCGCTCGCCCGGCAGCGTCACCAGTTCGGCCTCGGTGGGCACGAACTGGCGCGCGATCGGATCGGCGGGATCGTCGCGATCGATCAGTGCCGCCATGGCCGGTGTGATCGCCACCGCGTAGGTGGCGGCAACGGCGCGCAGCGGCCCGGCGTCGGCCACGAGGCCGGCCTGTTGCAGCTGTTCGGGCGTGCGCAGGGAGCGATCCTGGTTCATCGACGGGCCCCCGCGACCGGCACCCACAGGACATCGTCGATCCGCGGCGCGCCGACGGCCAGCATCACCAGCCGGTCGAAGCCGAGCGCGACCCCGCTGGTCTCGGTCATCAACGGCAGGGCCGCCAGCAAATCCTCATCCATCGGGTAGGTCTCGCCATAGAGCCGCTGCTTCTCGTCCATCTCCGCGGCAAAACGGCGGCGCTGCTCGGCAGCATCGGTCAATTCGCCGAAGCCGTTGGCGAGTTCCACCCCGCAGGCGTAGAGCTCGAACCGCTCCGACACCCGCGGATCATCCGCCACCCGGCGGGCCAGCGCCGCCTCGGCCGCCGGATAGCGATCGAGCACCGTCGGCCCGCCGATCCCCAGATTGGGCTCGACCTTTTCCACCAGCACCCGGCTGAACAGGTAGGACCAGGTGTAGTCTGCCGGCACATCGAGCCCCGCCGCCCGCATCTGCGCCGCCAGCGCCTCAGCATCGGTCTCGCCGCTCGCATCCATCGTCGCGAACAGATCGATCCCCGCGTGGCGCACAAAGGCGTCCGCAACGCTCAGCCGCTCGGCTTCCGCCGCCGGGTCGCATTCCCGCTCGCGGTAGCGCAGCCGCGCCGACCCCACGAGGTCGCCGGCGATGCCGAGAAGGTTGAGGCAATCGCGCACGATCTCCTCGACCGGCGCGCCGGCGCGGTACCATTCGAGCATCGTGAATTCCGGATGGTGCAGCGCGCTCCGCTCGCGATTGCGCCACACATGGGCCAGCGACACGATCCGCTCCTCGCCGGCCGCCAGCAGCTTTTTCATCGAGAATTCGGGCGAGGTATGGAGATAGAGCCGGTCGCTCGTCCCGTCCTCGCCGATCATGTCGGTGCCGAAGGCATGCAGGTGCGTCTCGTTGCCCGGCGAGCGCTGCAGGCCGGGCACGTCCACGAACACGAAATCCTCGTTGGCGAAGTAGGCCCGGACACCCATTTCCCCCCGGTTGCGCGCCAGCAGCACCGGCCGCCGGTCGGCATGCCGCTGGCGATCCCACCACGGCGATTCCGGCGGCATCTGCGGGGTTTCGGCCAAGGTGTCGGTCTTTCGTGCTCGGGACTGGCGATTTGCGCGAAATTGCGCTATCGGGCGCCATCAACAAAGGTCAATCAGCGCGTCCGCGCGGTTCCGCGCCGCTCTCTAGGCCGCCGCCAACGCCCGGACAAGGAAGAACTAATGGTCAAGGTCATCGCCTCGTCGCTCCGCAAAGGCAACGTCGTGGAGCACGAGGACGGCAAGCTCTATGTCATCCTCTTCTCGGAGAACATCCACCCGGGCAAGGGCAACTCGGTGACGCAGGTCGACATGCGCCGCATCACTGACGGCGTGAAGGTGACCTTCCGCTGGCGCACCGTGGAGATGGTCGAAAAGGCCGAGGTCGATGACCGCGCCTACCAGTACCTCTACTCGGACGGTGAGGGGAACCACTTCATGGAGCCCGAATCCTACGAGCAGATCGCGGTTCCCGACGATGTCATCGGCGATCAGAAGCCGTTCCTCGCCGACGGCATGCAGGTCTTCCTCAAGACCTTCGAGGGCCGGGCGCTGTCGATCGAACTGCCGCAGCGCGTGACGCTCGAGATCACCGAGACCGAGCCGGTGGTGAAGGGCCAGACCGCGTCGTCGTCCTTTAAGACCGCGGTGCTCTCGAACGGCGTCAAGACCATGGTGCCGCCGCATATCGCCGTCGGCACCCGCGTCGTGGTGATGACCGAGGACGGCTCCTACGTCGAGCGCGCCAAGGACTGAGGCCGGTTGGCCGGCGTTCAGCCGCCGGTGACCTCGTAGGGCTGGATCGAGTTCGGCGGCAGGTTCATGCGCCGCCGGACGTCGCCCACGCCCAGAGTACCGACGCTGACATCCCAGCACCCTGCCGAAACCTCGAACTGCCGCCTGCCGCCGACCGGGATGATTTCCCCGTCCGCCATCCGGTTGAAGCCGTAGGTGAAATTATTGCATTCCGAGATCAGCACGGCGTGAATTGGATTCACGGTGCCGTTGATGACTTCGATGATGCTGGTGGCGCCATCGGAGGCGCGGATCAGCTCGCCGCCCGCAAGGCTGGAACAGCCGGCAAGCAGCACCGTTGAGGCCAGCAGGACGCCGGCCCGAACCATGGTGAACATCTGGATTTCCCCCGCCCGGCACCCCCGTGCCGGAACGGCCTACGGCTAACACGCCGCTGGGCCGCACTCAACGGCGGTCTATCAGCTCCCGAGAGCGGCGAGCAGCCGCCCGCCGGCATGCCCATCCGGCAGGAGACCGGCGCGGGACTGCCAGTCGATGATGGCGGCTCGTGTCCTGGGGCCGAGCACGCCGTCGGCCGAACCGATGTCGTAGCCCTTGCGCAGCAGCGCGGTCTGCAGGTCCGAGCGCTGGCCCTTGCTGAGCGCGGTATCGCTCGGCCAGGCGCTGACAAAGCCCTTACTGCCGAGGATCCGGTCGGCGAGGTGCCCCACGGCCAGCGCATAGCTGTCGGAATTGTTGTAGCGCTTGATGACGCCGAAATTGGCCAGCACCAGGAACACCGGGCCGCTACCGCCCATCGGCATGTAGAGCTTGGCCGTGTCGGAATCGCGCGGGAAAGTCCTGCCGTTGGCGCGGGCAACGCCACTCGCGGCCCAGTCCTTGAGGCTCGCCGACGTTGCCGACCACACATGACGATAGTCGAAGTTGCGCGGCAGCTTGACCTCGTAGCCCCACGTTTCCCCCGCGCGCCAGCCGAAGCCGCCCAGATAATTGCCGGCGGATGCCAGCGCATCGGGCACCGAACCCCAGATGTCCTTGTGCCCGTCGCCGCGGAAATCCACCGCGTACTTCATGAAGCTGGTCGGCATGAACTGCGGATGCCCCATGGCCCCGGCCCACGAGCCGACCATGTTCTTGGCGGTGACGTGCCCGCCCGCAAGGATATCGAGCGAGGTCAGCAACTCGCCGCGGAAATAGTCGGCGCGGTAACCGCCGTGGGTGAGGGTCGCGAGGGCATGCACCGTGTTGGTGCCGCCCATGTAGCCACCGAAATTGGTTTCGATGCCCCAGATGGCGAGCAGGATTTCGCCCTGGACGCCGTAGCGCGCCTCGACCGCAGCAAGGGTCTGCGCCCACTCGCCGGCGTTGTCCCGACCTTTGGCGCTCTGCCCGTCGGTGACCCGCTTGCCGATGTAGTCGGCGACGGTGGAAGTGAACTCGGGCTGCTTGCGGGTTAACTCCATGACCTTGGGCAGCGGCGCGAAATCGCCCATTGCCGCATCGAAGATCTTGCGCGGCACGCCGCGCCCCTTGGCCTCGGCCCAGACGCCACCGACAAAACTGTCGACGCTGGCCCCGAATGCAGGCCCCACGGCGGCGCTGAGCGCCAGGGCCCCGGCACCGATGGCGAAGCGCCGACGCGACAAGGAGAACGAACGGGTGGGTACGCTGAACATGGCAGGGCCTCGCACTCAATCCGGACCCGCTCGCCCCCGCGCCGGTCCTGGCTACAACAGATCCCTCACGGGACTACTCCATGCATCGATTTTGGCCATTTCCTTTAAGATCACGTTAAGCAGCCGATGCCGTTCGCGTGAACGCGGCGCTAGACCCGTGCCGCCAGCGAGGCATTGGCGACGATGCTGCCCAGACTCGGCAACTGACGGACGTCGTTGGAGCGCGGCTGATTGCACAGGATCGCCACCTCGATGTTGTCCGGCAGGAAGCTCAGGTGGGAAATCTGCCCATAGCCCTCGCCATCGGACCAGCTGCCATCGTGGTAGAACATCTGCGAGCCGTCGGCGAAATTCCATATCCAGGGGCCCAGCCCCGCCTCGCACATCTGCCGGAACAGGCTACGCCGCATCACTTTGCCCCGCCGCATGGCACTTGCACCGGCCAGCATTTCGGTGACGTTGAGGTGCCAGCCGACTGCCCCCGACAAGGCGGTGAGATCGGTGCTGATGTCGTGACCGCTGAGATAGCGCGAGCCACCGAGCGGATAGGCCAGCGACGCGTTGGTGATGTGCTGGAGATGCACATAGGCCGGATCGTTGCGCAGCGCCTCATTCGAGACAAGCGTCGCGAACGGCACTCCGGCCTTGTCCCAGATCTGCTCGCGCGAGAGCCGCTCGAAGATGGAGCGCGTCGTCGCGTCCCAGACAATGTCATTGGCCCGCGGGCCTTCAACTAGGCCCGGCAGACCAATCCACTTCGCCTTCCGGCTCACCGTCCCGTTGACGATGGGAATGAGCACCCGCATCAGGGCGTAGTTGGTGTTGGAGTAGTGCCACCCCTCGCCGATCCCCGACATCGCCGACTCGAGATGACGCTTGGTTTCCGTGTAGGTGAAGTGCGAATCCCAGAACCCCTGCACATGGCTGAGGATGTTGCGAAAGGTCGCAAAGGTCGCCTTCTGGCCGAGTGTCCAGTGCTCGGGCAGATAGCCCTTGATCCGCGTGTCGAAGCCGATCTCCTTCTCGTCGAGGATCTTCACCAGCAGCGCCGCCGTGAACAGCTTGCTGACACTTGCGACATGCTGCCGCGTGCCGATCGTCCAGCGTGAGTTCCCGTCCGAGGACTTCCGCGCAAACCCCGAGGCAAAGGCGAAGCCAGGCTTGCCGCCCCGCGCCACCTGCACCACGAAGTCGACCGACTCCCCCTGCAGATGATCGCGGATCTCGCGCGCCAGGCGCCCTTCGTCGAGGTTGACGCCCAGCCGCCGGATCTGCGGCGCCGTCAGATTGCCCGCTTCCACCACCTGGATCGACTCGAACTTGCGATACTGCGACGCGGACGGCGGGCTCGCGTAGGTCCGCAGCGCATCCAGCGCAATCTTCTCGACGGCCTTCAGCCGGGACTGGGCAACGGTCTTGACCTTGGGGGCACGCATCGGGGCTTTGCTCGCGGCTGGGAAACAGGGAGCAAGAGGCTAGCAGCATGCCGGGAGGGCTTCGCGGTCGGCTTTCGCCCACTGGTTGCGGAGAGGTTAATGCCGCCCGGAACAACCGCACAAAGCAAAACCCCGCCACCTTGCGGTGACGGGGTTCTGAATTCGAGATCGTTGAGAGACCACATGTGTTTGGTAGACCTGGCAGCGACCTACTCTCCCAAGCCTTAAGACTTAGTACCATTGGCGCAACAGGATTTAACGGTCGAGTTCGAGATGGGATCGGGTTCTGGGCCCTGTGCAATTACCACCAGATCGACGAAACACATGCGGGTGAATTTTGGTTTTGATTTTGTAGGGACCGATCGTTCCAGCCTCGTGACACGCACGAGCATGGATTAATGAGAACGATCAAGCCAATCGAGCTATTAGTACCGGTCAGCTTCACACATTGCTGCGCTTCCACATCCGGCCTATCAACGTGGTGGTCTTCCACGGCTCTCAAGGGAATACTAGTTTTGAAGGAGGCTTCCTGCTTAGATGCTTTCAGCAGTTATCCCGTCCGTACATAGCTACCCTGCAATGCGGCTGGCGCCACAACAGGTCCACCAGAGGTACGTCCAACCCGGTCCTCTCGTACTAGGGTCAGCTCTTCTCAATATTCCAACACCCACGGCAGATAGGGACCGAACTGTCTCACGACGTTCTGAACCCAGCTCACGTACCACTTTAAATGGCGAACAGCCATACCCTTGGGACCTGCTCCAGCCCCAGGATGTGATGAGCCGACATCGAGGTGCCAAACACTGCCGTCGCTATGGACGCTTGGGCAGTATCAGCCTGTTATCCCCAGAGTACCTTTTATTCGTTGAGCGATGGCCCTTCCACACGGGACCACCGGATCACTATGACCGACTTTCGTCTCTGCTCGACTTGTCAGTCTCGCAGTCAGGCAGGCTTATGCCATTGCACTCGACGACCGATTTCCGACCGGTCTGAGCCCACCATCGCGCGCCTCCGTTACTTTTTGGGAGGCGACCGCCCCAGTCAAACTACCCACCATGCGCTGTCCCGGACACTGTTATGCCGCGGTTAGACACCTATGACGATAAGGGTGGTATCTCATCTTGTGGCTCCACCAAGGCTGGCGCCCTGGCTTCAAAGCCTACCACCTATCCTGCACATGCCGACACAAGTGCCAGCGCAAAGCTATAGTAAAGGTTCATGGGGTCTTTCCGTCTGACCGCAGGAACCCCGCATCTTCACGGGGAATTCAATTTCGCTGAGTCTAT
>Ga0066256_1003992_pt1 | contig 10238 bp, 9 predicted proteins | sample ThiBio_1000_biof_FD_87107 | JGI IMG/M metagenome (GOLD analysis project Ga0066256, IMG submission 87107) | Wastewater bioreactor microbial communities from Cape Town, South Africa - Thiocy_expt_1000_biof (version 2) | ecosystem: Engineered > Bioreactor > Thiocyanate-remediating >... | reverse complement strand
GAGATCGCGATCATGCCCTTGAGTACGCGCGTGATGCGATCGCGTTGCTCCGCGGTCGATTTCACCGTCGCCATCGTCCGGGTGATGTCCGTGGTGCCCATCAGGTACTGCGCGCCGGAGTCGAGCAGCATCAGCTCACCGGGCTTCAGCCGACGATTGGTCTTGCTGTTCACCCGGTAGTGGACGATGGCACCATTGGGGCCTGCACCAGAGATCGTGTCGAAGCTGATGTCGGCGATGTTCTCGTCCTCGCGCCTGAAACTCTCCAGCGCAGTGGCGATGCCGATCTCGTCCAGCGAGCCCGTAGGCGCCTCGCTGTCGAACCAGGCGAGGAATCGGGCCATGGCGATGCCATCGATCCGGTGCGCCTCGCGCATGCCCGAAAGCTCGACGTTATTCTTTCGCGCCTTCGGCAGCAGCACCGGATCGCGCTTCTCGATGATGATCGGATCGCCACCGCTGCGGATGGCATCAACCAGCGCCACCGGGACGGTTGCCGGATCGATGAGCACGCGCTTGTCGGCTGCACCCAGCTTGCGCAGATCGCCGATCATTCCGGCCACATCCCTGACGTTGGCGAGGCCTTCCAGCCCCTTGCGCAGTTCGGGCGTGATTTTGCGACGGTCCACATAGAAGGTCGGCCGCCCCGATTTTGGCACGACGGCAAAGCCGAGCACGAAGGGCGTGTTGGGGACATCCCGTCCCCGCATGTTGAACAGCCAGCAGATCGACTCCGGCAGGGTCAGCACAACGGCATCGGCATTGTCTTCGGCAAGCGACGCACGAAGCTCCTTGAGCTTGTCGGCCGGGGTGCGACCGGCCCGGTTGTCGCCGAGGAATTCGATGGGCGTCACCGGCGCCGCGGGGCGATCCGGCCAGATGCGATCAACGAGATTGGCGCTGGGCACCAGCGTGACGCCGCCCTGCAGCTTGCCGCGCAGGTCGGCAATCTCGCCTGGCGTATGCAGCCAGGGATCGTAGCCGATCCGGCCGCCCTTTTCGACGAACTCGCCGATGCGCGGCGACAGCGCCGCCTGTCCCGTCTCGATCACGGTGACCTTGCGCGTATCGGTCTCGGCTGGCGCCTGCAGCGTGTACCGGCTGTCGACGAGCAGCCCCGCCTTCTTCAGCCCGATGATGGCGATGCCGGCGGACCCGGTGAAGCTGGTGACATAGGCGAGGCGCGCCTCGCCGGGCGGCACCGACTCGCCGCGATGCGCATCCGCCCGGGGGACGAGAAAGCCGCTGAGCCCGGCCGCCGCGATCTCCTCGCGTAGCGCCTTGAGCCGCGACGCAACGGTGCGGGGTGAGGTGCGGATGTCGAACGATTGATACTTGGCTTGCGCGAAGGTCGGCATTGGGGGCTCTGCGGAGGGGGAATGGCTCGTCTGCGATGATTGACCCTACCAGAGCGCCGCCATCCACCCAACATGGCTTGTGCAAGTCAGGGTGTTCATCGGTGGTTCAGCCACCGGGCGCCATACGGGACCAGGAGACAGACATGAGCAAAGAACCCAAATCGGCACTGCGCCGCGTCATGGACGCCATCGTTGAGGGACGCGCGCGGCAAGCCGAGCGCTATGTCGAGCAGTTCCTGCGCGACCATCCGCATCTGCGCGGCGACAAGAACTGAGTTCACCAGAACTTAACCTGTCCTGCAGCCAGCGAATGGCTGCTCTTCAGGACTGGGCCTAACCGGCCGACGCAGAAGCGACTATTGAACCATCGCGCAGAAGCGCACAGACGTGACTAGGACGATGACCATGCCAGAGAGCAAGAACGATTTTCGCAGGGCCCTGGGCTCGATGATCGACGCGAGGGGCCGCGAGGCTGCCCGGCGCGTGACTGCCCGGCACGAGCACACCTTCCTCGGCGCTTTCACCAAGCGGCCGAATTAAGCCTCCATCCCATGCAGGATGACTGTGAGCCCCGGACGTCCTCCGGGGCTTTTGTTTTTGCGGCGGCGGCAGTGCGCTATTTCTTTTCCAGCACCAGCGTCGCCCACTCGCCGCGAACCAGCTTGCGGACGAAGGTCATGCCGTGGCGGCGATACGCGGTTTGCACCCTGAGCGCCTGCGTCGCCAGCAATCCGGACAGGACGATGATGGCACCCGGTGCGGCGACGCGGCCGACGCCGGGCGCAATCCGTATCAGTGGTGCAGCAAGAATATTGGCGACCACGAGGCCATAGGGGGCGCCGGTGAGGATGCGCGGGCTGGCCAGCCCATCGGCCTGAATTGCCGTGACCAGCGCATCGGCACTATTGTCCCTGGCATTCTCCGCCGTTGTCTTCACCGCGACGGGGTCGATGTCGGTTGCGAGCACAGGGATACGCAGCCGCTTGGCGATGGCAATTGCCAGCACGCCGGTGCCGGTCCCGATATCGATAGGATTGTCGAACCAATAGCGCCGGGCCAGCCAGTCGATGGCCTCGAGGCAGCCCGCCGTCGTGCCGTGATGACCCGTGCCAAAGGCCTGAGCCGCGTCGATCCGGATGCCGATGCTGCCGGAAGGCGGCGGTGCGGTGTCGTGGCTGCCGTGAACATAGAAGCCGCCGGCAACCACTGGTTGCAGCCCTTCGAGCGACCGCGCGACCCAATTGACCTCGGGATCGATCGGCTCAACCGAAAAGCTGATGTCCCCGCCCAGTGTCTGCCGGGCGAGATCGGCAAACGCAGCAAGATCGGGCTCGCTGCTGCAGGTGGCCTCAAACACCCACTCGCCGGTCGAAGCATCCTCAAAGGCTGACGCGGTGATGGCGAGGTCGTCACGTTCCATGACGGCATCGACAAGGCTTTCCGCCTGATCGCGGCTCAAGGGACGGGCGGACGTATTGGTGAGATCGGACATTGCAGCCTTGTCGCGAGGCGGCACGGGCAAGTCAACGGGGGTCAACGCGTCCCGCTTCTGGCCCTATGCGCCGAAATGCGGGTTGTACCCCGGCCATCATCGCCGTAGGTAGGGATGTGGCCTGTCTGCCGCCCTACCGGATCCGCCCTTGTCGTCGCCCACCCACATTCCCGCGTCGTTGCCGCATCAATCGATGCGCGCGATCGGCTTCAAGGTCGGTTCGGTCGTCTTCTTCATTTCGATGGCCAGCCTGATCAAGGCATCGGGCGACGTACCGCCCGGACAACTTGTCTTTTTCCGCTCCATCTTCGGCATCGTGCCCATCGTCATCCTTCTGGCCTGGCGCGGGCAACTGATCGAAGGGATGAAGACTGACCGGCCAATGGCGCATTTCTGGCGCGCGCTGGTCGGCGTCGTCAGCTTGGGGCTCAGCCTGGTCGCGCTGACGAAACTGCCGCTGCCCGAAGCCGTGGCCATGGGCTATGCGACACCAATCCTGATCGTCATCTTCGTGGCGATATTCCTCAAGGAGAACGTGCGGCTCTACCGGTGGAGTGCTGTCGCGGTCGGGCTCATCGGCGTCGCCATCATCGCGTGGCCGCGCCTCACCGTATTCTCGGGCAACGCAGGCGAAATCAGCGAACTGACGATCGGAGCGATTGCGGCACTGGTCTCGACGGTCTTCTCGGCCTTCGCCGCCATGCATGTGCGCCATCTGGTCCAGTCCGAGCGCTCGGCGACCATCGTGCTCTATTTCTCGGTTTCATGCACCTTGTTCGGACTGCTGACACTCCCCTTCGGATGGGAAGTGCTCATGGCCGAGCAATGGGCATTTCTTGTGGTTGCCGGTTTCCTCGGCGGCGTCGGTCAAATCCTCATGACGGAAGCCTATCGCCACGGGGACGTCTCGGTGATCGCTCCGTTCGAGTACACGTCGCTGCTGTTCTCGATCGTCATCGGCTACCTGTTCTTCAACGACGTGCCGACCATAACCATGCTGATCGGCGGGACCATCGTGGTGGGGGCCGGGCTGTTCATCATATGGCGCGAGCACGCGCTCGGGCTCGAACGGCGCAGGGCCCGCGAGGTCACGCCCCCCGGCCCCGGCTGAGTTCAGGGATTCTTCTGCACGAAGCTGTCGAGGACCTTCTTGCGGCCGGTCTGCTCGAAGTCGATCGTGAGCTTGTTGCCCTCGATCGCACCGATGCGGCCGTAGCCGAACTTGAGGTGGAAGACGCGCTCGCCCACGGCATAGGCCGAGCCACGGCCATCGTCGGTTGAGCGGGCCACAAGGTCGCCCTCGATGGTCAGCGGACCGCCACCACCGCTGCGCCGGGTGCCCGCCTGCTGCTTGGCGCGGCGCCAGCCGGGCGTCTCGTAGAGCGACTCGAACGCGTCATCCGCGTCGTAGCGCGTGGATGAGCGGCCACCGTAGCCGTAACCGCCATAGGCCGAACCGGAATCAATCACCTCGACCACCGCCGCCGGCAGTTCGTCGAGGAAGCGCGAGGGGATGGCGGATTGCCAGAGCCCGCGGACACGGCGGTTCTGCGCGACACTGAGCTTGAGGCGCTTGCGCGCCCGCGTCAGGCCCACATAGGCCAGCCGACGCTCTTCCTCGAGACCCGCTCGCCCACTCTCGTCCAGCGTCCGCTGGCTGGGAAACAGCCCTTCCTCCCAGCCGGGCAGGAAGACTGTATCGAACTCGAGGCCCTTGGCCGAATGCAGCGTCATGATCGAGACAGCGTCGTCCGCCTCGCTCGAATCGCGGTCCATCACCAGCGAGATATGTTCGAGAAACCCGCCCAGCGTCTCGAACTCGCTCATCGAGTTGACGAGTTCCTTGAGATTCTCGAGCCGCCCCGGACTGTCGGGCGCCTTGTCCTGCTGCCACATTTCCGTATAGCCGGACTCGTCCAGAATCTGCTGCGCCAGCTCGGCGTGGTTCACCGACCGGGCGCGCTCAGCCCAATTGTCGATCTGGCCAATGAAATCGCGCAGCACCGTGCGCATCTTCGGCTTCAGGTCTTCGGTTTCGAGCAGCGTCCGCGTGGCGGCAAGAAGCGGCGCGTTCTGCGCTCGCGAGGTGTCGTAGAGGGCCTTCAGGGTGGTGTCGCCAATGCCGCGCTTGGGCACGTTGACGATACGCTCGAAAGCCAGTGTGTCGGAGGGATTGGCAACGATCCGCAGATAGGCCAGCGCATCACGCACCTCGCGGCGCTCGTAGAAGCGTGGGCCGCCGATGACACGGTAATTGAGCCCCAAGGTGATGAAGCGCTCTTCGAACTCGCGCATCTGGAACGAGGCACGCACGAGGATCGCCATCGAGTTGAGGCTTTCTCCCCTGTGCTGCAGTTGCTCGATTGCCTCGCCGACTTGCCGCGCCTCTTCCTCGCTGTCCCACACCGAGGTGACGCCAACCTTCTCTCCCTCCTCGCCGACATCGGTCTGCAGGGTCTTTCCGAGCCGGCTCTCGTTGTTGGCAATAAGGTGCGAGGCTGCCGCGAGGATGTTGCTGGTGGACCGATAGTTGCGTTCCAGCCGGATCACTCTGGCGCCTGGAAAATCCTTCTCGAAGCGCAGGATGTTGTCGACCTCGGCGCCGCGCCAGCCGTAGATCGACTGGTCGTCGTCGCCGACCACGCAGACATTCGCCTTGTCGGCCGGAAGCCCGGCTGCCAGCAGCCGCAGCCAGAGATACTGCGCGACGTTGCTGTCCTGGTATTCGTCGACGAGGATGTAGCGGAAGCGCCGATGATACTCGGCAAGCACGTCGGGTTGCTCGCGGAACAGGCCGTTCAGGACCTTCAGGCGCTCCTGATAGTCGGTGTAGAGCTTCTTCGCCCGCCCATTGGCAAAGCTCGCGTCGTCCGAGGGCTTCAGGTCGCGCGGCAGCAGACCGCGATTCTTCCAGTTGTCCATCATGCCGGCGAAGACTCGCGCCGGCCAACGCTTCTCGTCGATGTTCTCCACGTCGAGCAGTTGCTTGATGAGCCGAACCTGGTCATCGACATCGAGGATCGTGAAGTCGGATCGCAGCCCGACCAGTTCGGCGTGACGGCGGAGAATCCGCGCACCGATAGAGTGGAACGTACCCAGCCAGGGCATACCCTCGACCATCGCCCCGACGAGTGAGCCGATCCGCTCGCGCATCTCCCGCGCAGCCTTGTTCGTGAACGTAACGGCAAGAATCTCCGCACCGCGCGCGCGGCGGGTCGCAAGGATATGGGCGATCCGCGTCGTCAGAACCCGCGTCTTGCCCGTCCCGGCACCGGCCAGCACGAGCAGCGGGCCATCAGTGGTTTCCACCGCTTCGCGCTGCTCGGCATTCAGGCCCTGCAGATAGTCCGCATCACGGCGACCGAACTGGCCAGTGATCGCTCCCGCTTGCGGGCGTTCGAGACGGTTGGGCAAGGCTGACATACTATCCTGGGTCGCAGCGGAGCCCGCCGGGCGGGCGCTTGACGAATCTCTTTTTGTTCTCTGGTCGCAATATAGGGACTGCCCTGCCCCGTGTACACGCGCGGGACGTGTCACACACTCGTCATTCACCCGTCACGAGGGGTTCGTCCGGTCACCTTAAGCCGCCCCGGCGTTCATTCATGGAATCGGGGCAATAATGCACACTAAGCGCCTGCTCGCCGTCATTGCGGCGTCGCTACTCTCCACCGTGGCCTACGCTGCGCCGGTCTTCAACCGCGTCGCGAGCTTCCCCGTCGAACTCAACCGTCCCGACGCCGCGGCCACTTCCTCCGAGATCATCGCGGCGTCCGACGACGGCATGACTCTTGTCTATTCCGACAGCCCGGGCGGCGGCATCGGCTTCATCGACATCACCGATCCGAGCGCGCCGAAGGCCCTCGGCTACGTCGCCGTCGAAGGCGAGCCTACCTCCGTCACCATCGTCGGCGACAAGGTCTATGCGGCGATCAACACCAGCGCCGATTTCATCAACACCTCGGGCCGTCTCGTGGTCATCGACCTGGCCTCGCGTACGCTCGAGACCAGCGTCGAGCTCGGCGGCCAGCCGGACTCCATCGCCCATAACGATGCCGGGACGCTGCTCGCCATCGCCATCGAGAATGAGCGCAACGAAGACATCAACGATGCCGCGCTGCCGCAGGCGCCGGCGGGCTTTCTCGTCCTGCTGTCCATCGCCGACGGCACCCTCGATCCCGCCTCGCTGAAGAAGGTCGATGTCACCGGCCTCACCGAGATCGCGCCGGAAGATCCCGAGCCCGAATACGTCACCTTCAATACCCGCGACGAAATCGCCGTGACGCTGCAGGAGAATAACGCGGTCGTCCTCGTCGATGGCAAGACCGGCACGGTCCTCAGCCATTTCTCGGCCGGCACGGTCGATCTCGAAGGCATTGACGTCAAGAACGACGGCCGCCACGACTTCACCTCCAAGAAGGAGGGGGTCCCGCGCGAGCCCGACGCTGTGAAGTGGCTGGACGACGACCGTCTGGTCACCGCCAACGAAGGCGACTGGAACGGCGGTTCGCGCGGCTTCACCATCTTCGCCAAGGATGGCACGGTGCTCTACGAGGCCGGTGCCCTGCTCGACCGCGACGCGGCCAGCCTCGGCCACTACCCCGACTTCCGCAACAAGAAAGGCGTCGAGCCCGAGGGCGTCGAGATCGGCACGTATGGCGACGACCGCCTGATCTTCATCGCCGAGGAGCGGTCCTCGCTGGTGGCCATCTTCAAGGATACCGGCGCCGAGCCGGAGCACCTGCAGACCATCGCGTCCGGCATCGGTCCCGAGGGCGCTGTGGCGATCCCGTCGCGCAACCTGTTCGTGACGGCCAACGAGACCGACCTGCGTGAAGACGGCCTCGGCGGCTCGCATGTGATGATCTTCGAGCGCGCCGAAGGCGAAGCGACCTACCCGCAGCTGGTTTCGGCCAACGACGACGCCGGCAATCCGATCGGCTGGGCCGCTATCTCCGGTGCCGTCGCCGACCCGCAGAATGCCGGCGCGATCTATGCCGTCAGCGACAGCGTGCTGCGCAATGCCCCGGCGATCTACACGATCGACGCCACGCAGAAGCCTGCCGTGATCACGAAGAAGGCCGTCATCACCCGTGATGGCGCGGTTGCCCAGAAGCTCGACCTCGAAGGCATCACAACCGATGGCGAAGGCGGCTTCTGGCTAGCGTCCGAAGGCGACGCGGCCAAGCTTACCCCACATGCGCTGTTCCATGTCGATGCCGACGGCAAGATCCTTGCCGAAGTTCCGTTCCCGGCCGACGTGCTGGCGAACGAGACCCGCTTCGGCGCCGAGGGCATTGCGCTCGTCGGCGATACCCTGTGGGTCGCCATCCAGCGCGAGTGGAAAGACGACGCGAAGGGTTCCGTGAAGCTGCTGGCGTACAAGCCGGCCAGCAAGGAATGGGGCGCCGTCCTCTATCCGCTCGATGCTCCGGCTGAAGGCGCGTGGGTGGGTCTCTCCGAGATCACCCTCCATGGCGACTATGTGTATCTGATCGAGCGCGACAACCAGATCGCCGGCAAGGCTGCTCTCAAGCAGGTGACCCGTGTTCCGGTGTCGGAGTTGGTTCCGGCCGCGCTCGGCGGCGAACTGCCGACGGTCACCAAGGAAGTCGTACGTGACCTGATCCCCGACCTCGCCGCCAACAACGGCTACGTCGTCGACAAGGTCGAAACCCTCGCCATCGACAGCGCGGGCACCGCCTATGCCATCACCGACAACGACGGCATCGACGACAGCTCGGGCGAAACCTTCTTCTGGACCTTTTCCCTGAACTGACGCGCTCCTCCCTGTGCGTGTCTGGAGAGGCCGGGCCATGCATGCCCGGCCTCTCACTTATTCGGGGAATAGATCAAAGATCGGATAGCCGGGAAGCCGCCGGCTACATGCTCCAGGGGTCGTACTGGAGGAGCCAGCTGAGCATCCAGTTGTGCTCACCACCCATCGAGGAGACATCATCGACCTTCCAGCCCTCGGCTTCCCGCACCAGCGAAAGGCTGATCAGGGTTGGCTGGTCGAAGTTGTGGAACCCAATGGTGACGAGGGCGGAATCGCCGACAACGATCGGCTCGCCGATATCGACGTCGAGCAACAGTGCGTGCTTCGCATCGATGAACGGGTTGAAATCGACGATCGCCTCGACCGCGACAGGGCCGCTGGTATCGACCTCCGCCGCTGCCTTCGCTCCCTGCCCTGCAAACAACTGCTTGAGCCGGCTGGAGTAGAACTGCCCGAGATCGGCGTGCTGCTGACCCGTCTGGTAGGGCTGATAGATCGCCTGCACCAGCTGTTTCGGATCGTCATAGGCTAGAGTGGCCGAGGACAGACCAAGGGCCATCACCAGCCCGACAATGATGGAACCGCGCATGTCTGGCGCCCCGCCGCCTTTGTTCAGATGCGAGGCACCTAGCAGGGCGTTGGGGCGCAATGTTGCTGCGACTGCGCAATAATTGTGGCGCTCAATTGAGCATGGGATCGTCGGTCAGGATCTCCGAAAGCCGGTAGTTGTATTCCTCAGACAGCGACTCGAGGTCGTCGATCTTCCAGCCACCGGCGTCGCGGATGAGCGAATAGCGCATCTCCTGCGGTGTGCCGAAATTGCGGAATGTCACGACTACCGTGGCCGTATCGCCTTCGATCAGCGGATCGGCGGCGCTGACGTCGGTGATGTCGAAATCCTGCCCGTTGATGAATGGATCGAAATCGAGGATCGGCATCTCGAGTTCTTCCGACCGTGCCTCCATGTCATCCCACAGCTGGCGGAGCGTCGGCGAGAACTGCTCCCGCGGATAGTCGGAAGGGATCTGATCGGCGAGATAGGACGAGTAGACGTGTTCGACGAGGGCTCGCGGATCGTCGAACGGCTGAGCGGTTGCCGAAGAGGCAAGGCCCAGCAGCATTCCGAGGACTATGCATGGTGTGCGCCCGGAAGTTCAGTTGACCCAGAAGACGTAGTTGAGGAAATCGCCGCCTAAGACCCGGTTGCCCTTGGCAAAGGGCTCCGCCGATGCGACCGGACCATCCTTGAGGTAAGGCAAGGCATCATAGCCGGTGAGCAGCATGACGAAATCGGTGTGGGTTGCTGTCTCGAAATAGGCTTTGAGATCGAACCCCTGCTTGAAGCGCCAATGCGGAACCAGCAGTTCGCCATCGAGCACCTGCTCGGCGGTATCAAGCGTGGCATGCCAGGCATCCACGACCTCCTGCGTCACCCGGCCCTCAGGGATCAGCGAGGTCTGATGCGGATTTGGCACAAGCTCCCGATTGTCGTCCGTCTCCGTAAGGATCGCTTCCCAGTTCCGGCGGCTGAGACCGAGCACCTTCTTGGCCCGCTCCCGCACCGCCTTCAGCAGTTCCGGGGACTTGACGGGCCAGTTTAGCGAATGGATCC
>Ga0066256_1005637_pt1 | contig 10242 bp, 9 predicted proteins | sample ThiBio_1000_biof_FD_87107 | JGI IMG/M metagenome (GOLD analysis project Ga0066256, IMG submission 87107) | Wastewater bioreactor microbial communities from Cape Town, South Africa - Thiocy_expt_1000_biof (version 2) | ecosystem: Engineered > Bioreactor > Thiocyanate-remediating >... | reverse complement strand
CGTGAGCTGGGTTCAGAACGTCGTGAGACAGTTCGGTCCCTATCTGCCGTGGGTGTAGGAATATTGACAGGATCTGTCCCTAGTACGAGAGGACCGGGATGGACATATCTCTGGTGGACCTGTTGTCGTGCCAACGGCATAGCAGGGTAGCTATATATGGACGGGATAACCGCTGAAGGCATCTAAGCGGGAAACCCCCCTGAAAACGAGTATTCCCTATCAGAGCCGTGGAAGACGACCACGTTGATAGGCCGGGTGTGGAAGTGCAGCAATGCATGAAGCTTACCGGTACTAATCGCTCGATCGAACTTCTTCGTTCCCATTGCTCATGTTCATCAAAGATGAACATGATGCCATCTTTTGTCCTGGCGCTGTCGCGGCCTTGCCGCTTCGCTCCGGACGGGCCGCGTCATCAGACGCGACGGCCTCTGGCCTTGCGGCTTGCAGCCGATCGTGCCTTGAGCAAAGCCCAAAACGTGTTCAAAACAATCAAACAGGCTCAGCCTGTACCAGCTTCTCATTTGTTGCGCTTCGCTGACCTGGTGGTCATTGCGGGGTGGCTGCACCCGTTCCCTTTCCGAACACGGCCGTGAAACGCCCCTGCGCCAATGGTACTTCGTCTCAAGACGCGGGAGAGTAGGTCGCTGCCAGGTCTGCGAAACGCAACAACAATCTTCTCTCAACAGCAAGGCCAAACGGCCAGTAAAAAGGCCGCATAAAGCGGCCTTTCGCTTTGGCGAATACCGGAAATAATAGGGGCGAACATCATTCTGCGCCCCTCGCAGGAAGCAGATCCCAAAGGGATTTGCCCGAAACAACGCATAAACCTAGCCGTTTATGCGCGACGCGATAAATCCAATACGGATTTACGCTAAAGAAGGATAAACTGCGCTGCAGTTTACCTCGAGGACGCGGGGTGGAGCAGCCCGGTAGCTCGTCAGGCTCATAACCTGAAGGCCGCAGGTTCAAATCCTGCCCCCGCAACCATCTTTACTTGCGATTGCCCCGCCCCTCCGGCGGGGTTTTTCGTTTGTGCGGAAATCATAAGGATTCCAGCGAGATCGCCCTGAACGTCGATCTCGACCTTGCCGTCCACGGGCGTCAGCACGATCTTGTCCACCAGCGAGCGCAGAATGTCCGCCGCCTCGACCCGCTTCTCTTCCTCTTCGTCCTTCAAGGCTTCATAGAGCTGCTGGACCCGCTTGCGGTATTGCAGCGCCATCGAAGGATGCAGAAGGGGAGGCGGTTCCTCGGCCTCGGCCAGGAACAGAGCCAGCTCCTTCTTGCGATGTTCGAGCAGGACCATCTTGGAGTTGATGGCGTCAGCCGCGCCGCCCTTGAGGATCAGGTTGAGCAGCGTGTCGAGTTCCCGGTCGATCTTCGCCATCTCGGCCTCGGCCGCGGCGATACCGGCGCGGCCTTCCATCCGCAGCCGGTTCATCTCCTGCGTAAACACCGCGCAGAAGTGAGCGAACAATTCGGGATCGACAAGTTTGGTGCGAAGCGCATTCAGCACGCGCGTCTCCAATTCGTCGCGGCGGATGTTGGTTCGGTTGTCGCAGGTGCCTTTGTTCCGTGCCGTCGAGCAGCCGATCAGGGTCGCCGAGATCGCGGAATAGCCGCCGCCGCAGCAGGCGCATTTGGTCAGGCCCGAGAAGAGATATTTCGGCCGGCGTCGGTAGTTCATCTTGCGGACGTCGGCGACGCCGCTCTCGTCCCGCTCGGTCCGGTTCTCGCCCTGCCTTGCCTTCACGGCGTTCCAGAGGTCGTCATCGAGGATGCGCAGCTCCGGCGCCTCCTGAATGACCCATTCCGATTCTGGGTTGGGCCGGGCCTGGCGCTTGCCGGTATCGGGGTCTTTGACGAAACGCTGGCGGTTCCAGACGATCTTCCCGACATACATCTCGTTGTTAAGGATGCCGTTGCCACGCTTCGGGTTACCATTGATCGTGCTGAAACCCCAATCGCCACCGGACGGCGCGGGGATACGGTCCCTGTTCAGGGCGAAGGCGATGGTCTTGGCAGACTTGCCGGCTGCGTAGTCGCGGAAGATGCGCCGGACGACCTCGGCCTGCACCGGGTTGATGGTGCGGTCGCCACGGACGGGCTCGCCCTTGGCATCGAACTTCTTCACCACGTCATAGCCGTAGGAATTGCCGCCGCCCGACTTGCCGGCCTCGACGCGGCCGCGTTGCCCGCGGCGCGTCTTGTCGGCCAGATCTTTCAGGAACAGGGCGTTCATCGTGCCCTTCAGGCCGACGTGCAACTCGCTGATCTCGCCCTCGGACAGGGTGAACATCTTCACATCGGCATAGCGCATGCGCTTGTAGATGCCGGCGATATCCTCCTGATCCCGGCTGATCCGGTCCAGCGCCTCGGCCAGGATCATGTCGAACCGGCCTCGGGCGGAATCCATGATCACCGCCTGGATGCCGGGACGCTGGATCATGCTGGAGCCGGAAATGGCGTGATCGGAATATTCCTCGACCACCGTCCAGCCTTCCTTCTCCGCCCGCAGGCGGCACATGCGGAACTGGTCGGCGATGGACGCCTCGCGCTGATTGTCCGACGAATAGCGGGCGTAGATCGCGACTTTCACTGCACATCTCCTTTCGGCATCAGGAGGTGCGCTTCCCCCGTCGACGCGTCATCTTCACTTCCTCGGCGTAGCATTCGCGCGCTGCCTGCCGCGCCAGAAACTCGACGAGACGCAGAAGGCGCGTATCGGGATTGCCGCACGGGGTGAACGTCAGTTCCGGCTCGTCGATCATCAGGGATTCGAGCAGCACTTCGCGCTCTCGTCCTGACATCTTTGCTGTGTTTCCGGGGGCTCGCAAGGTCATACTTCGCAGCATCGCCACCTGAAGCCAGCCAAGCAACTGAAATCAAACCCGTAATTCTGGCGGTGGAGGAGGCGTGATCGGCGTCTTCCGCGCGGTCTGGCGAAGCGTAGTGCATCACAGCATACGGAAAATACTGGCGGGAACGCGCAGTTTTCTTCTGCACTAACGGTCTATGGTGCGAGTCTCGCGGCATCGCTGACATCCCTTGTTTGCAAGGATACTATCGGCTATATATCAGGATATAGCATGGAGGCCAGCAATGAGCAATGCCGCACAGAAAAGAGCGATCGAGAACTACCGGGCGCGCCTGACGCAGCGTGGCTTCAAGCGCTTTGAGGTCCTGGCATTGGAATCCGACCGCGAACTGATCCGGTCGCTCGCCCGCCAACTGGCGGAGGAGGGACCGGAAGCGGATCAGGCGCGGGCTGCGGTCAAGGCAGCCCTCGTCGCGGGTGAGCCGCCAAAATCTGGCGGCATCCTGTCCGCGCTGCGCCGTTCGCCCCTTGTCGGCGCCGATCTCGATCTGTCGCGCTCGCGCGAGGAAGGGCGCCGGGTCGATCTGTGACGCGCTATCTCCTCGATACCAACATCATCAGCAACGTCGTCAAGCCGCATCCGTCGGAAGCGCTGTTGGCGTGGTGGGCAGAGCAGCGCGACGAAGACCTGTTTATTTCGGTGCTGACCATCGCCGAGATCCGGCGCGGCATTCTGGAGAAACCGCGCGGGAAAAAACGCGATGCTCTCGACGCTTGGTTCTCGGGACCGGAGGGGCCGCAGGAACTGTTCGCTGGCCGCATTCTCTCGTTCGATGACAAGGCGGGCCTGATCTGGGCGCGGTTGATGGCGGAAGGTAAGGTGGCGGGACGTCCGCGGAGCGCGCTCGATATGATCATTGCTGCTGTGGCGGGAGCAAACGACTGTGTGGTCGTCACAGATAACGAAAAGGATTTCAGGGGGCTTAAAATCATCAACCCATTGCGCCATGGAGCAGAAGGGGGAGAGATATGACACCAGCAGTGCCTGTGCCGATAGAATATCAGCTCATCGGCCCAACGGAGGGCGGCAGTGTTGGCGATCTGCTGATTGGCCTGGACCAGAGGCAAGGGCGCATTCGCCTCCAGGCGTTGATTTCTGAATGGCTGCGCATGGAAAATCTCGTCGTTTTGACGGGATCTGGCACCTCGGTCTCGGCAGGCGGCAAGACCATGGCCAACCTGGAGAAGGACGTTCTCGCAACCATTGAAGCGCTGCCCGACCTCCCGCCCTCAATCGCGCCCATCATAGAATTGCGGAAGAATGCAGTGGCGTTTGCGGACATTCTCGGTGCTCCAATCGGTTTTGAGGCATGGCTGTCCTTCGTCGCCAACGCCTTGGTCGTCACGGAATCTGCCGGCGCACCGTTTTCCGCTGTCGCCTGGCCGGCAACGCCGGCCCCAAATACCACCGATCTGCGTTGGTTCGTTCACCACTTGCGGATCGCCATCTTCGCAGAATGTGCGCTTTCGCTGCCGGACACTAGCTCCGCGACCTCGGCGAAGGGGATCGCACCCCAACTAGCTTTTCTCTCAAAACTGGTCGCTCGTGACAGCAATCTTGGGCGAACCCATCTTTTTACCTTAAACTACGACACCCTCTTCGAACAGGCGCTGGAGCTTCTGGGCGTCCAGTACTTCGATGGGTTCACGGGGCGCGCGGCGGCGCGCTTCGATCCGTCCGTCTATGGGCTCGACATCTATTATCCCGGCGAGGTGGCGGAAGGCCGTGTCCGCCGTTTCGACAAGTTTCTGCATTTCTACAAGCTGCATGGTTCGATCCACTGGTTCGAGCAAGGCGATGAAATGCGCGCCCGTCATCCCGACCTGACGCCTTTCCAGTCCTATGCAGCGAAGAGTCCGGCGGACAAGGCGGCGGCACTCGTGCCACTGGCTGACAAAACGCCCTCGGTAGGCATCCTGCCCACCGCCAACAAGTTCGCGCAGACGCTGACCATGCCCTACGCGCATCTGTTCCGGTCGTTCCAGGTCCGACTCGGCATTCCCCAAACCTTCTTGCTCGTCCTCGGTTATGGGTTCGGGGATGAGCATGTCAGCCGGATCATTGAGAATGCCTTGATGAATCCTTCGCTGGTGATGCTGGTAATCGAACCCAATCCAGAAAGTCCGGTCATCGATCGCATCCGACGCTACAAGGATCTCGGCAAACGCGCCTTCGTTCTCTGCCCCACGACAGATGCTTTCGCCGCCGCGCCTTTCACACTTGCGACGTTCGACGACTTTGCGACCTCCGTGATGCCCGACGTGCAATGGCTCGACGACTTCCTGCGGCTGCGGCGTTTCGAGAAACAGATTGCCTCCTCTGAAACGCCAACCGATCCAAACGCCGGCGTGGGGGCTTAGATGGATAATCCCCGGCTTGTCGGCCATATCGTTTCGGTCCAGGGTTTTCGGGTCAAGGTGGAGTTGCTCCCCGAAACCCGTTCGGCGTTACGTGCCACTCTGGATGGCGTTCAGGTCGCGATCGCGATCAATGCTTACCTGACCTTCTCGCTCGGGGCGGGGGAGACCGTCATCGGCATCATCACCGATCTGGAGGCCCGCGAGACCTTCGATCCGAACAGCGGCGATGATCTCAGTCTCGAACTGATGAAGCCGCGCCGCGTCGCCAGCGTACAATTGCTGGGCACCATCGAGCATGCGGATGATGAACCCTCCTTCAGCCCAGGCATTTCCGTTCTGCCGACGCTCGATACGCCGGCCGAGATCGGCTCACCCGACATATTACGGGCGGTCTTCGAGATTCCTCCCCGCCGCAATAAGCCGGAAGACTACGACGATAAGGACTTCGACTGTGACCTGAGAATAGGCTTTCCGACTGGTCAGGCTCGCAACGTCGTGCGCGCTTCCTACAATGACCTGTTTTCGCGGCCTTTAGCTATCGTAGGCAACACTGGGTCCGGCAAGTCATTCTCCGTATCGAGCCTGATACAGAAAGCCATGAAGGCCCTCGATGGCGCGGCCGAGGAGCCGCATGTCTTCATCCTCGATATCAACGGGGAGTACGGCAAAGCCTTTCCGACGGCCGCAACGGCTGCGCGTTTGCCAGACCGCATCTATCTGAATGGCAAGGAGTTCGGTCTCCCTCTCTGGTTCATGAATGCCGAAGAGATCTGTGCCTGGCTCAGCGCTGCGGAGCAGACACAGGAGCCTGTGCTGAAAGACTGGTGGGCGATCGCCAAGGGCGGCGATGCCGCGGCCGCTGTCAATATGAACGCCCTCCAAAACGCCATGAGCGCGCTCGATCAGCTTCTCAGCGAGCTGACCAAGATCAAGAAAAAGGCGGCAGGTTCTCATTGCGATGCTGTGACAGGGCATCTGGCGGATACCGGCATTGATACCGTAGTCTTCGAGGGGCTGTTTCAGAACCATCGCCTCGCCAACGACTTCAACACTGAGGTCATGAACAACCAAGCCGCAATTGCGGCCGAGGCGGAAAAGCTTAAGGACGCTATCCGCAGTAAGATTGTGGGAGGGAGCGCGACTGCAGAAGCCGGAGTGCGAACAGCCGACTCTCCGCTGCCAATTGGCCGGGCTACTCTGACCGATCCTTCCCTTATCAACCGCGCGGTCTCGAAGGAGGATACGTTTCGCGTTGACGCCCATCTGACGACGCTGAAACTGCGCCTCAAGACTCGTTTGGATGATAAGCGGTGGCGGGCCTTTCTCAACTACGAGGATACCGACACGAAAATCGAGAATCTGTCAGACTGGTTCCGGGGTTTCGGACTCGGCGCAGCAACCGGGCCAAAGGTTTCGGTTCTCGATCTCTCTATGCTCAGCAACGAGGTTCTGCCTTACGCCTGTGCGATAATCGGTCGTGTGCTGCTGGAAGCGCGGGAGCGTTTGCCGGCGGCTTCGCGCTACAGGAACCCTTGGGTTTTGGTGCTCGAGGAAGCGCACAACTATGCCCGTCCAGCTAGATCAGATGAGGATCGGGGACATCGCCTTGCGCGCCTTACCTATGAGCGGATCGCCAAGGAGGGGCGCAAGTACGGCCTGTCGTTGGCGCTGGTGACGCAGCGGCCCAGCGAGCTGGACGGCACCATCATGTCCCAGTGCGGCACCGCCATCGCCCTGCGCCTGTCGAGCGAGCGCGACCAGGAGGTCATTCGCGGCTCCACCTATGAAGGCATGGTGGATCTGGTGGATTTCCTGCCGCTGCTGGGCGACCGCGAGGCGATCGTGCTGGGGCAGGGCGTCTCCATGCCCATGCGGGTGCGGTTCGACGATCTGGGCCGGCGCGGGGTGCCGCGCAGCCTGCATACCGGCTTCTCCAAGGCCTGGAAGGCGCCCAACATGGACCGCCAGGGTCTGGAAGAGATTGTCGGGCGCTGGCGCCGGGCGGGCCGGGAAAAATCCTGACGGACGATAGCTGACGGACGGTAACTGACGGGCGATAACTGACGGACGATAACTGGCGAACGATGGCTAGGGAGATGTACCGGTCTTCAAGGGGGCTTTTGCCCCTGAGCATCGCGGAAAGCCTTTTGCTCAGGGGACAAAACTCCTCGCGCCGGAGACCGGCCGGCGGCGAATGGCGGAACGGCGGCGTTAGAGGCCGCGCGGGAAGCTTTGCGTGGTGCTGGCGGCAGGCGTGGGGCTCAACATCCCCGAACTGACGACATAAGCGGCGATGCCGCCGACGATGAGGGCGATGATCGCCCATTGCGTGATTCGCGAACTTCTGGTCGGTGTTTCTTCGCTGTGGTGGAATTCTCCAAGACCGCTGCTCATCATTCTCTCCCAGGTTCTCCGCCCGAAGGCGGTTACGGTGTTTGCGTGTCAGGCTCCATGTGATGGCTCCGTCCGCCGGTACGGCCGCGGACGGAGTGTCGAGTGCCAACATTATAGCATCGCCCGCGGGATTGCGGAGCGGAACTTTCAGCGCCGCCGCAGGTAAAAGGCGCAGGCCCCGCGCGTGCCGTCCGGCAGTGTCAGATCGGCGCGTGTTTCCACCAGGGTGAAGCCCGCCTTGACCAGAACCCGCGCCGCGGCCCGGTTTTCCGCGCGGGTGGCGGCGGCCAGCCGGTCCAGGCCCATGCCGCCCGCCCCCGGCGGCCCCAGCCCGTGGGCGGCCACGGCCCCCGCCACTTCGCTCGCCAGCCCCAGCCCCCAGCGGTCGGGCCGCAGCAGGAAGCCCAGCTCGGCCGATCCGTCCGCGATCAGGCTGAGGTCCACGCTGCCGATGGCGTCCGTGCCCTCCAGCACCGTCCAGTAGCGGCAAAGTCCCCGCGCCATCGCGGCCTGCTGTTCGCGCACGATCTCGTCCGCCACCGCCAGGCGCGTCAGCGCCGGACGGCTCCAGAACCGCATCGCCCGCGGATCGGACAGGATGGCGAACAAGGCCGTGCTGTCGGCCTGTTGCTGCGGCCGCAGTGTCAGCCGTTCGGTGAGCAGGATCATGGCGTGCCGGAGAAAGAGAAGAATAAGGGTGCGGAAAAAACATGAGGCGGCCGGCTGCTTTCGCGCCGTAGCCGCCTCATACTGCCCCCTTCAATAAAGGACACCTGGTTCCGGGCCCCAATCCCGGTTCCAGACGCGGCGGCGTTTCCCCAAACGACCGCAGCCCGCTAACTGTGCCGGTCAGGCCCCTTCGCGCAACGGTTTTGCCGCTGGTTTGCCACTGGGCCGGATGCTTTGGGGGGCTGTTGTGGATTTTCCGCAACAATTGTTACGGCCCGGCCCCGGCATCACGCGCGGAAATGCTTGGACAGCTTCAGGCCCTGGTTCTGGTAGTTGGACCCCAATGTGGCGCCATAGCCCTCGGGCGGCGGATCGGTCAGCCGCTCGAACACCAGCCGCCCGATCACCTGGCCATGTTCCAGGATGAAGGGCACCTCGCGCGAGCGCACTTCCAGCACGCCGCGCGCGCTGGGCGGCGCGCCCGGCGCATAACCGAAGCCGGGGTCGAAGAAGCCCGCATAATGAACGCGAAACTCGCCCACCAGCGGATTGAAGGGCACCATCTCGGCGGCATGGTCGGGCGGGATCGCCACCCGCTCGCGCGACACCAGGATGTAGAACTCGTCCGGGTCCAGCACCATGTCGCCGCGCGCATTGGCGAAGATCGGCTCCCAGAAATCCATCGGGTCCAGCGCGCCGACCCGGTCCACATCGATCAGGCCGGTATGCTTCTTGGCGCGAAAGCCGATGCGCCCGATTCCATTTTTAGAGCCCGCGTCGGCGCCGCCTTTGAGGTCGATGGACAGCGCCAGGCCGTCCTCGATATTGGGCGTGCCCGCGAACCCGTCAAACGACACCAGCGGCGTCTGCTCGTGCAGGCGGCGCAGGGCGGCGTCGGAAAAGCCCGGCGCGCCGTGGCGCAGCCGCAACTGGTTGAGGCGGCTGCCCTTGCGCACCAGCACCGGAAAGGTCTGGGGACAGATCTCGGCATAGAGCGGGCCGCGATAGCCCGGCGCCACCCGGTCGAAGGACGGCGCGTAATCGGTGATCAGCCGGGTGAAGACGTCGATGCGGCCGGTGGAGCTTTTGGGATTGGCGGTGCCGGAAATGCGGGACGAGAAGTCGGCGCGCTCCAGCAGCGGCACGATATAGACGCAGCCCGCTTCCAGCACCGCGCCCTCGCTCAGGTCCACCTCATGCATGAAGACGGTCTTGAGCTTGTCGTCTACCGTGGCGGCGGGGCCGGGCAGGAAGCTGGCGCGGACCCGGTCGGCCTACGGCGCCAGGCGGAGGTGGAGCGAGGCGGGCTGGATCCGGCCCGGCGCGAAGGGTTCGGCGGCGGTGACCTCGCGGCCCTGGCCCAGCAGCCGTTTCAGGACATGACTGGGCAGGATGCCCGTCGAAAAACGGCCATGGCTGTCGTCGGCGCAGGATTCCAGGGTCGCGGCCATCACAGGGTTACCATCACAGGGTTATAAGGGGGGGCGGCGGCTCCGGGTTGAGGAATGTGCGGATATCCCCAATCGCCTCGGCCAGGCCGCAGCGCTTGACCGGGGCGCCGGGCGGAAAGGCCGCCAGCAGGCGGCTGGGGGTGGCCCCTTCCAGGATCACAAAACAGCCCCGGTCCTGCGGCCCCCGGATCAGCCGCCCGAACGCCTGTTTCAGCCGGAATCGGGTGATCAGGTCGTCATAGCCCTTGCCGAACCGGGCCCGGCGGGCCTTGTGCAGGATGGTGGGCTTGGGCCAGGGCACCTTGTCGAACACCACCAGCCGCAGGGACCGCCCCGGCACATCCACTCCGTCGCGCAGGGCATCGGTGCCCAGCAGGCAGGCATTTTCCTCGGCGCGGAACAGGTCCACCAGCGCGCCGGTATCCAGCCGGTCCATGTGCCGGGCGTACAGCGTCAGCCCCGCCCCGGCCAGCGGGGCGGCGCTGCGGC
>Ga0066256_1005636_pt1 | contig 10243 bp, 8 predicted proteins | sample ThiBio_1000_biof_FD_87107 | JGI IMG/M metagenome (GOLD analysis project Ga0066256, IMG submission 87107) | Wastewater bioreactor microbial communities from Cape Town, South Africa - Thiocy_expt_1000_biof (version 2) | ecosystem: Engineered > Bioreactor > Thiocyanate-remediating >... | reverse complement strand
ACGATCGGGGGCTGGCCGGCCACTCCGATGCCGACGTGCTGCTGCATGCGATTTGCGACGCCCTGCTGGGCGCGGCCGGACTGGGCGACATCGGCCGCCATTTCCCGGACACCGACATGGCCTTCGCTGGCATCGACAGCCGCATCCTGCTGCGCCGCGTCGCCGAACAGTTACAGCAACGCAACTGGCGCGTCGGCAACGTCGACGCCACGATCATCGCCCAGGCGCCGAAAATGGCGCCGTACATCGCGCGGATGACGGCGCACATCGCCGACGACCTCGGCATCGCCCTCGACCGCGTCAACGTCAAGGCCACCACCACCGAAAAGCTCGGCTTCACGGGACGCGGCGAAGGCATCGCCGCCGAGGCGGTGTGCCTGATCGCGCGTGACTGAATCCGCTCCGGCCGAGTTTCATTCGGCCAAGCCCGATACCCTGCGCCTGTTCTTCGCTCTGTGGCCGGACGACGCCACCCGCGCAGCACTCAATCGTACTGGGAAATGGTTGCACCAACACTGGGGTGGCCGGCGCATGCGTGCCGACACCCTGCATCTCACCCTGGCCTTTCTCGGCAGTACGCCAGCCGCGCACCTGGATGCCCTGGTCGCATGCGCCGACACCGTCCAGTCACACGCATTCGAACTGATCCTCGACCAGGCCGGCTACTGGCGCCACAACCGCATCGGCTGGCTGGGCGCGAGCGAGGCACCGTCGCAGCATCTCGATCTGGTCGGCGCGCTGAATACCGCCCTGCAGGCGACCGGTTTTCCCATCGATGCGCGGCCGCATGTGCCGCATGTCACGCTGCTGCGCAACACGGCGGGCGGCGAAATCCCAGTATGCGAGCCGATACGCTGGCCAGTGAGCGAGTTCGTACTGGTGAAGTCAATTACCGAACCGGACGGTGCGCATTACGAAGTGATCAGACGATGGTCCCTGGATCGATGATCCCCGGCAAACGGCATAAAACAGGTCCGCCATGAAATTTCACTTGACACACTCAAAAACCACCCTGTAAGTTTCGCCCCATCCATACAGGCCGATGCCAAGCACGTCGGCCACCTCTGCGGAAAACTGAAAAACAATTAACCAGTGCAGCTTTTGGGAGAGCCGCATGTCCTTCAGTTTTGCCGTCTATCGTCCCTCGCCAGGACGAGTCTTCGAACGCATCATCGCCCTGTTCGGGTTGATCGTCTTAATACTGGCGTCGTTCGCGCCGTCCGCATACGCTACCGCAGTCGGCGCCACCCCTGGCAGCCACCAGGTCAGCCCCAGCGGCGCCTTCACCTACACCATCCCCATCGCCGTTCCGCCAGGCACCGCCGGCATCGAGCCCAAACTCAGCCTGAGTTACAACAGCCAGGGCGGCAATGGCCTGCTCGGCATGGGCTGGAGCCTTGCCGGGCTTTCCGTCATCCATCGCTGTCCCAAGACCATGGTCCAGGATGGCGTCATCGGCAGCGTCAACTACAACGCCAACGACCGCTACTGCCTCGACGGCCAGCGTCTTGTTGCCATCAGCGGCACCTATGGCGCCGACGCCACCGAATACCGCACCGAGTCCGAAAGCTACAGCCGCATCGTCAGCTACGGTAGCCAGGGCAGCGGCCCTGCCTGGTGGAAAGTCTGGACCAAGAGCGGCCAGATCCTCGAATACGGCAACACCGCCGATTCCCGGATCGAAGCCCAGGGCAAGACCGAAGTCATGCTGTGGAGTCTGAACAAGCTCCAGGACACTGTCGGCAATTACTTGACCGTCAGCTACATCGAAGACACCCCCAACGGCCAGTACTACCCGGATCGGATCGACTACACCGGTAACGGCAACGCGGGCAAGACGCCGGGCAACTCGGTGCGCTTCGTCTATGAGGCCCGGCCGGATATCACACCGCTGTTTCAGGCGGGATCGCTCAACAAGACTACGGTCAGGCTTACTAGTGTGCAGACCTATGCGGACACCGCCCTGATAAAGGAGTATCGGTTGGCGTATGAGCAGAGTTCGGCAAACAAAAATTCAAGAATTACGGGTCTTATGGAGTGTAGTGAGCAGTGTATTAACGCAACCTCATTTAGTTGGCAAAATTTGGTGCCTGTTTTAGGCAGCTGGACGTGGACCGGCTCACCTGTTTTTGGGTTCCGAACTATCAAATGGTTGATAGGAGATTTCAATGGGGATGGAAAAACCGACATAGCCGTAACGTCAACAAATGGCGATATTTTGATGCGCCTTTCAGCAGGTGTTGGTGGTTTTGTCCAACAAACATGGGTTGGAACCAGTAATTGGGATTGGTGGAGTTCTGGGGGGGTGACATGGACAGGAGATTTCGACGGGGACGGTAAGACAGATATTGCTTCAGCATCAGGTGGAAACGTCCTTATTCTCTTATCAACAGGCAGGGGTTTTAATAACAGGACCTGGGCGGTACCCAATGCCTGGGGTGGAGCAGGTTACACGTGGGTAGGTGATTTCAATGGAGATGGCAAGACCGACATTGCGTCGGCAAATGGGGGGAGCGTTTACGTTCACCTTTCGACTGGCAGTGGCTTTGATAATCAGACCTGGGCGGTACCCAATGCCTGGGGTGGAGCAGGTTACACGTGGGTAGGTGATTTCAATGGAGATGGCAAGACCGACATTGCGTCGGCAAATGGGGGGAGCGTTTACGTTCACCTTTCGACTGGCAGTGGCTTTGATAATCAGACCTGGGCGGTACCCAATGCCTGGGGTGGAGCAGGTTACACGTGGGTAGGTGATTTCAATGGAGATGGCAAGACCGACATTGCGTCGGCAAATGGGGGGAGCGTTTACGTTCACCTTTCGACTGGCAGTGGCTTTGATAATCAGACCTGGGCGGTACCCAATGCCTGGGGTGGAGCAGGTTACACGTGGGTAGGTGATTTCAATGGAGATGGCAAGACCGACATTGCGTCGGCAAATGGGGGGAGCGTTTACGTTCACCTTTCGACTGGCAGTGGCTTTGATAATCAGACCTGGGCGGTACCCAACGCCTGGGGAGGGTCAGATTACACTTGGGTAGGTGATTTCAATGGAGATGGCAATACGGGGATTGTTAGTCTGGCTGGATTCAATTTCTACACTTATGAATCAATTGAGGCAGGAACCTTTGGCAAACTTGCCAGTATTACCACTGGCCTAGGCACCAGCACGACCGTCACCTACAAGCCTCTGACCGACAATTCCGTCTACACCAAGGACGCTGGTGCCGTTTATCCGTACGTTGACGTCCAGGCTCCTTTGTACGTCGTCTCCAGCGTAGCCACCAGCGACGGCCTCGGCGGCACCTATTCCACGTACTACAGCTACGCCGGCGCCAAATCCCACCTTCTCGGCGGCGGCTTCCTCGGCTTCCGCCAGGTCAGCGTCCATGACCCCCAGGCACACATCCGTTCCACCACCACCTACCGCCAGGACTACCCCTACCAGGGCCAGCCTCTGAGCACACAAAAGCGCACCAATGGCGGCATCCTCCTGGGCCAGAACCTCATCACCTACACCGACCAGCTCCTCAACACCGGCATCAGCCCCACCTGGCACCAGTCCCTGCCGACTCACACGGTCGAATCCAGCTACGAGCTCACCGGCGGCTTGATTTCCACCGTCGTCACCGACACCCAATACGACGCCTGGGGCAACCCCACCGCCATCGCCGTCGACTCCGGCGGGGGCTACAACAAGACCACCACTAATACCTACGACAACATCATCGACGCCAATCGCTGGTTCTTGGGACGCCTGCGCCGCAGCACCGTCACCAGCGTCACGCCATAAGGGGAAGGGACCATGCGTAGCGTATTGTTGAGCCTGATTCTGGCGCTGACCCTGCCTGCCTGGGGTGCGCAGTTGACCCGTACCTCTTCGTTTGAGTACGACCCCGATACCGGCCTCCTGGTCAAGGAAACCATCGAGCCCGACCAGCCGCAGATGCGGCTCGATACCACTTATGCGTATGACACCTTTGGCAATCGGGCGGCCGTCACCGTCAGCTCCCCGGCCACCGGCACCGCCGCCATCGCGACCCGTGCCACGACGACCACCTGGGATGCCGACGGCCAGTTTCCCCTCACTGCCGCCAATGCGCTCGGCCACACCGAAACCAAGACCTTCGATTCCCGCTTTGGCGCCGTCACCAGTCTCACTGGCCCCAACAACCTCACCACCACCTGGCAGTACGACGGCTTCGGCCGCAAGACCCAGGAGAATCGGGCCGATGGCACGCAGACCGTCTGGACCTACGACGTGTGCGACGCCGCCTGTCCCGCCAACGGCGTCTATCGTATCGTCACCCAGGTATTTGGCGCCGGAACCCAGATCGCCCCGGTTTCCGTCGATTACTTCGACAGCCTCAACCGCAAACTGCGTACCGCCACCCAGGGCTTCGACGGCAGCTGGATCTACAGGGACACCGTCTACGACAACCCGGGCCGCGTGCGCAAAGTCTCGCGTCCCTACTTCGCCGGGCAGACCGTGTACTGGGTCACCAGCGATACCGACGACCTCGGCCGTGTCGTCCGGGTCTACGAACCAGACGATCCGGCTACCCCCGCGCTCCGCGTCGTCTACAACGGTCTGAGCATCTCCCGCACCAACCGCAAGGGCCAGATCACCACCGAGGTCAAGAACAGCCAGGGTCAGAAGGTCAGCGTCACCGACGCCATGGGCAACCTCACCACCTACGCTTACGACCCCTTCGGCAACCTCGCCCGCACCACCGATCCGGCAGGGAACAGCATCGTCAATCTCTACGATTTGCGGGGCCGCAAGATCCAGACGACCGACCCAGACTTGGGCACCTGGACCTACGAGTACAACGTCCTCGGCGAACTGGTGAAGCAGACCGACGCAAAGAACCAGGTCGCCACCATGAGCTACGACGTACTTGGTCGGATGACCCGGCGCGTCGAGAACGGACTGATCAGCGACTGGATCTACGACGCGGCCGCCTACGGTAAAGGCAAGTTGTATCAGGCGACCACTGGCGCGGGTTATATCCGTACTCACACCTATGACACGCTGGGACGACCACAGTCTACTCTGTCCAACCTGGGCGCAGGTAACCCCCAATTATCGAGCAGCGTCACCTACGACGCATTCGGCCGGGCGTCCCAGCAGAACTATCCCAATGGCCTGAACACCAAGACTATCTACAACGCCTACGGCTACGTCGCCGAAGTGCGCAACGCCGCCACCAACGCGCTCTACTGGCAGCTCAACGCCGTGGACGCCGAGGGCCACGCCACCCGCGAAACCACCGGCAACGGCGTGGTCACCGACCATGGCTATGCGGCCGACACCGGCCGCATCCAGAACATCGTCGCGAATACCGCGGGCGGCCAGCAGATCCAGGGGCAGGCCTATGTCTACGACACCATCGGCAATGTCGCGATCTACGCCGACGGCCCCGGCAACCAACTCGAAATCCGCGGCGGCTACGATGCGATCAACCGTCTGACGCAGATCGATTCCACGATCGACGGCGTCGCCTCCAGCCAGACGCTGGTCTACGACGCCCTGGGCAACATCACAAGCAAGACCGGTGTCGGCAATTACGCCTACGGCGATGTCCTGCACAAACATGCCGTCACCGCCGTCACCGGCGGACCGGCGAATCTCGGCTACGCCTACGACGCCAACGGCAACCTCACCAGCGGTGCCGGGCGTTCCGTCACCTGGACCGCCTGGAACATGCCCGCCAGCCTGACCCAATCCGGACAGACCCAGAGCTGGCTCTATACGCCCGAGCACGACCGCTACAAGATGGTCGCATCCGGCCGCACGACCTGGTACCTGAACCCCAGCGTGCATCAGGGCGGGCACTACGAACGGACCCTGTACACCAGCGGCACTGTCGAGCACCGGGTCACCCTGTACGGGGCGGGACGTGCCATCGGCGAGGTGCTCACCTTCGAGGTCAGCAGCGGCACCGCGCCTGCGGCGCAGACCCGCTACTTCCACAGCGACACCCAGGGGTCGATCACCGCGGTCACCGACAGCGCAGGCGTCGTGCTGACCCGCTTCCGCTATGACGCCTGGGGCAAGCAGACCCTGACCTACGGCAACAACACGGGAATCAACGCCACCCGCCAGGGGCATACGGCGCATGAAATGCTGGACGGCGGACTGACGCATATGAACGGGCGGCTGTACGACCCGGTACTCTCCCGCTTCGTCAGCGCGGATCCGACGGTCGACAATCCGTTCGATCTGCAGAGCCTGAATAGATATAGCTATGTGAACAACAATCCGATGGGGTTCACGGATCCAACGGGGTATTTCAAGCTGTTTGGGAAGAAGTGGAGTTGGTGGCGAGATAAGGTGGTCAAGCCGGTAGTGGCGGTGGTTGTGGCCTGGAACCTTGGCCCCATGCTTTCAAACATGGCGTGGAATGTGGCAGCGACACACGCCATCAGCGTTGGTACACTGAATACGATGCTTTACGGTGGGGCGGCATTGACAGGTGCCACCGCGGGCTACATTGCCTCGGGCGGAGATATGCGTGCCGCTGGGTATGGTGCGGTGGGCGGAGTGCTTTTTTTCGGTGCGGGGGAAATTGGTGATGCATATGGACAAGCGGCCCGGGTTGCTGCGCATGCGGGTGCAGGATGCATCAGCGCATCGGCTTCAGGTGGGAACTGTGGATCGGGCGCGTTGGGTGCCGGGTTCTCGGAATGGGTGGGAAGCAATCTGCCGAGGCAATACGATGGATTCGTTATGCGCGTGGTGCTAGGGGGAACGGCGGCAGAGCTGGGTGGCGGGAAGTTTGCCAACGGAGCTACTACAGCTGCATTTGGGTATTTGTTTAATCATTGTGCTCACGTTCCCGGCGGTTGTTGGAGCGCGTTCAAAGATGCCGCAGGTATGACCAGGGACTGGGCGCTTGGTAATGGCGCTGATTCGCGAGTCTTCGGTCCCGGCTCGATCCAGGTCACTGACATGATGGATGCTCCAGGAGTCAATGGCGCACGGGAGCTGCTCTACAGCACAAACGCACAATCTGTAACCAACTACAGAGCCAGTTTCGGCCTCATCGACTACTTGACTACTAGTTCGCCGACGCAGCAGTTTGTGGGGAGTTATCGCGTAGATGTATTTACCGTGAATGCAGGCGCGGACTTAATGTTCGTGTTGAATAACAACTCCAGCTTCAAATCGCTCACCTATGGTGCGGGGCCAGCTTATGAGCGAAGCACTCTTAGTCCCGGTGGGAATATGCGGCAGACCTACTGGTGGACTGAGCAGAGAAAGCAATGACCCGCTATTTGGCCTTGCTGTTTGCCTTGGTGCTTGCTGGTTGTTCGCGCAGCGTGGAACAGTCCGAGTTGACGGGACAGTACGAGTTCTCGCTTGAAAACATGAAACAGCAAATCACGATTGGCGCAGACGGGAAATACACCAACGCGTTCTATCGTGATGGTGCACTGGTGTGGTCAGACCAAGGGCGATGGACTTACGATAAACTGGCTGGAAAAAAGGGGGTTGCGTTTGCTGAGTTCAGGTTTGGTATCCAGGAATATTCGCCCGCCAAACTCGGCAACCCAGAATATTCTGGAATGCCCAGGCTACCAGATTCATCCAGTCGGAGCCTCTGGTATGTCGTTCCTGAAAAGACCCTTACCGGAGTCAGAGAGCTTTGTTTCGACCCTGATTTAGATCGGTGCTTTCAGGCTCATTGAGTCTTCATTTCCGTTTACCGTACCGCCTTGATGATTTCGATCTCGCGTTTGAGCTGATCGTTGACTAGATCGGGACGACAAAGACTTTGGGGTCAAGTCTTGCCTTTTGCCCCCGCCACGCCCAATTTGAATCATCTCCCAACCACTGGAAGAATAAAGGGGACGTGGTGAACCGACCCGGGTATTTCGGACATTTTTGAGTGGAGTCATAATTCTCTTGGAGGTGTCAGATGGGCAAGGAAAGAGGGAAGGTCAATAGGGAGCGCGTGCGGCAGTTATCGGGGACGCTTGCCCAACTCTGGCCAATGAGGATGTGCAGTTTCACCCACGGTTCGCCAGTCTACGCAGGCTGATTGTGTTTTCTGGCTTTGCTGGCTGCGGTGCTTTCCACAGGCTGAACCAATCGAAGGAATGCCGCCAATTGCTCCACCCAGCGCAGTTTGTCCGCGGGCGATAGCGCGCGAAAAGCGCGCAGGCGATCATCGCTGGCATAGTAGGTGCGGTTACCGCGATCAAAAGGCATGCTCAGATTTCCTTCAGGCGCTGGAGGTATTCGATGTCGGCAAGATCAACCAGCGGGGTACTAACCGAAAGGCCAGGCTGTCCGTTCTTTCATGACGCGCTGGATGAGGCATCTCGAATATTCTGTTGCCGCTACCCATACTCGGGCATCTGCGCATTTTGAGAATCACTCCAATCGGCGCCCCGCATTACCCGCTCTCGGTGCCGGGGTCACGCGTGACTCGGGCGGTTTCTGAAGCGAGGTCCCAGCGGCCGCGACGGCTGAGGCTGGAGAAAATACGAAGCGCCACTCGGCATAGCTTTTCGCATCCTTGAATGCCTCGTCTTTCGCTGCAAACCCCGCATTCTTGAAAGGATGACCCGACGCCGGACTGTACACGCCGGCGATGCCCTGCGTGTCGGGTTCGCGGATCAGCACGAACGGGCGGCCGGTCAACGGGTCGCGCCAGGCGCGGCGCAGGTGCCGCACGACGTTGGGGCGGCGGTTGTCTTCCAGCAGGTCGTCGAGGCTTTGCGGCAGGCGCGGCTGCGCGGGATCGAGTTCGTAATAGCTGCGGATGGCCTGGCGGTACTGGTCGCCGATGAACAGCAGGTCGGCTTCGCGCTCGCGTCGCGACTCGGTGTGCCAGAGGGTGCCCGCGGCGGCCAGGCCCATGCCGATCAGTGCGATCAGCATCAGCACGAACAGATAGGTGAAGCCTGATTGTGCGGGCTTACCAGTCGGCATAGGCGCTGCCGTCGTGCGCCGTTCCCGGCGCGCCGCTCTTGATGTCATACATCGCCCCGGCGTCGTCGCCCGAGGGCGCCACGACCTGCCAGGTGTCGGGGCGCTCGGTGATCGGGTCGACGGGGAGCGAACGCAGGTAGCGTGCGCTGACCAGGGCGTCGAGACTGTCCGGGTAGCGGCCGGTGTCGCCATGGTATTTGTCGATGGCGTCGCGCATGACGGCGAGATCCTGTTTGAGGATGGTTTCGCGCGACATATCCAGGTGCTTGAAGTAGCGCGGCAGCGCCAGCGCCAGCAAGAGCGCGATGATGGCCATCACGACCATGAGCTCGACCAGGGTGAATCCGCGTCGCATCCGTTTCAGCATGATTTCACCATTCCCGATATGGCACGCCGTTCAGGCCGGTGGCGGGCGACAGCGAATACACGTCGAACACGTCGCGCCCCGGCGCGGGCGTGTCGGGCGGGCTGGCGTAGCTGCGCAGGCCCCAGGTGGTGGCCGGTGGGGCGGCTGAGTCGGGGTAGAAGGGGTCACGCGGCAGGCGGCGGATGAAATAGATCTTCGTGGCGTCCGGCTTGGTCTTGTCGGCCACGCCCTGCCACAGCACGTCGAGATCGGGCGGGTAGCCGCTGCCGTCGGCCGGCGAATCGACGCGGCCTTCCTTGACGCTCTGCTTGTAGGCATCGAGCGCCGTGCGGATCTGCCGCAGCGCGTCGCGCAGTTCGGTTTCCTTGTGGCGCTGCTGCACCAGCTGGGCGAACGGGACGGCCATGCTGGCGAGCAGCGCGAGGATGGCCAGGGTGACCATCAGCTCGATCAGGCTGAATCCCTTGCTACGCCGGGCCATGTCTAGTTGTCCGGCGCCGGCGGTGGCGGAATCTGCGGGACGGGGATTGCGGGCGGGACATCCGGCGCCGTCGCCGGTTCGGCGGCTGGCTCAACCTGAGGGATGTCGGCGGGCTGGGGCGTCGGGACAGGCGGCAGCCGGTCCACACCGGGCCGGAACGAAAGGTTCGCGCCGCCACCGCCGATGTCGCTTTCGGTGCCGCCGCGGAATTCGGTCAGTGCCGGCTGGCGGGTGGAATCGCTGCGCAGGATGCGGGGGGTGATCAGCAGCACGATCTCGGTTTTGTTGCGCTCGTTGTGATGGTCGGAGAACAACCGCCCCAGCAGCGGCAGGTCGCCCAGCCCGGGGATCTTGCTGGCGCTGCTGCGGTCCTCGTCCGAAATCAATCCGGCCAGCACCTGGGTTTCGCCGTCCTTCAGGCGCAGCGTGGTGCCTGCGTTGCGGGTGCCGATCT
>Ga0066256_1001602_pt2 | contig 10245 bp, 9 predicted proteins | sample ThiBio_1000_biof_FD_87107 | JGI IMG/M metagenome (GOLD analysis project Ga0066256, IMG submission 87107) | Wastewater bioreactor microbial communities from Cape Town, South Africa - Thiocy_expt_1000_biof (version 2) | ecosystem: Engineered > Bioreactor > Thiocyanate-remediating >... | reverse complement strand
GGGACATGGATGTGCTTGCTGCACTCACCGCATCAAGAACAGCGGGCATTCCAGCGCCGCGACGAGGTCGCGGAGATCGCCGTGGGCCGGCACGAGAATGCCGCCGAAGTGGCCGATCAGGAAGCCGGCCTGCAGGCGCCGGATCACCTCGGCCAGGGCGGCCGGCGCACCATGGTCGATCTGATAGTGAAGCAGGCGAACCTTGGCGTGATCGCCGAGGGCGAGGCGAACCTGCTCGTCGAGCCAGTTGCCGTTGCTCGGGCTGTCCGAGAGCAGCATGAGCATGACTTCGCCGCTCGTGACGCCCGCCATGCGCTCGGCCGCCCGCAGCATGGGCTGGAGATGGTCCGGGCTCTCGATGACGGCAATGACGGGGCCGCGCGTGCGTCGCGCCTTCGGGCCGACGAGCATCAAGCCCGTATAGCCGCTGACACTCGCGAAAAGCTCACAGAGCCGCGCACCCTGCCCGGGTGCGAGGACATCGGCCAGGGCGACGACGTTCCACGGTCCGTCCTCGGCACAGGCCTTGGCAAGGGCCTGCAAGGGATCATCGCGGACGATGCGGGCGCCCCTGAGCGGGACGTTGGCAGCAAGGGCAAGAGCCTCGACGCGGCGGCGCAGCGCTTGCGCGGCAAGGCGCAGATCGCGCTCGATGGCGTCGCGTGAGAGCACACGGCTGCGCGCGCCCGTATATGAGATCTCGCGCGCGAACGGATAGCTCGCCATGTCGTAGAGCTGGAGATCCTCGACGAAGAGGCTCTCGATCTCGGAATGAAAAGCCTGTGCGATGCGGATGGCCGCTTCCATCGCGACGTCGCTCGGATGCCCCGATGTAATGTGCAGCACGACACGCCCGCGCTGCTCGCCGGCCTCTGCGACGTGCATGATCATGAGGACGTCTTTCCGTTCTCGCTGCCCGCAGCGCTGTCGCCGTCGCCGCTCTCGGAGCGGCGCGCAAAGGCACGACCGCGCTCGGCAAAGGATCTCAGCTTCTCTTCCACGCGCCGGTTGATGCTGCCATCCTCGAACTGTCCATCATCGTCGCGCGTGCCGGCCTTGATCCCCGTCAAGATCTCGATGCCCTGGTCGATCGTGTCGACGGCGTGGATGGCGAACTTGCCGGCCTTCACGGCCTCGACGACATCCTCACGCAGCATGAGGTGCTGCACGTTGGCGCGGGGAATGAGCACACCCTGCTCGCCGTTCAGCCCGCGGGCCTTGCAGACGTCGAAAAAGCCTTCGATCTTCTCGTTGACGCCGCCAATGGCCTGCACCTCGCCCCACTGATTGACCGATCCGGTCACGGCAAAGGACTGCTTGATCGGCACTTCCGAGAGCGCGGAAAGGAGCGCATAGAGCTCGGTAGAAGAGGCGCTGTCGCCATCGACGCCGCCATAGGACTGCTCGAAGACGAGCGTTGCGGCGAGCGCGAGCGGCACGTCGAGCGCATAGCGCCCGGCGAGGAAGCCCCACAGGATCATCACGCCCTTGGTGTGGAGCGCGCCGCCGAGGTTGGCTTCACGTTCGATGTCCGTGACGCGGCCCGAGCCCATGCGCACGCGTGCCGTGATCCGGCTCGGACGCCCGAACGAGAAATCGCCGAGCTGGAGAACGGCGAGGCCGTTGATCTGCCCCACTTTGGCACCGGTGGTGTCGACGAGCACGATCTGGCGCTCGATCGTCTCCTGCGAGCGGTCGCGCAGGCGGTCCGAGCGCTGGATCTGCTCGTCGATGGCCTGGGCGACATCGGCGCGCGTGGTCGTGGAGCGGCCGGCCTGAGCCGCCCAGTAGTCGGCCTCGCGCACGAGATCGGCAATGCGGCCGATCTCGATGGAAAGCTTCTCGCGGTCGGAGGCGAGGCGCGCGCCTTCCTCGATGACGCGGGCGACGGCCGGCGCGTCGAGCGGCTTCAGCTTGTGCTCCATGACGATCGAGGCGATGAGGCGTGCATAGGCCTGATCATTCTCGGTGGAGCGGTTGATCGAGTCGTCGAAGTCCGCCTGGACCTTGAAGAAGCGCGAAAAGTCCGGGTCCGCTGCGGCAAGAAGGTAGTAGAGCTCGCGGTCGCCGAGCAGGACGACTTTGGTCTCGAAGGGAATGGGCTCGGGATCGAGCGACTGGGTCGCCATCAGCCCCGCCATCTCGGAGGGCTGCTCGATGCGAATTTCCTGTGCCTTGATGGAGCGTTTCAGGGCTTCCCAGGCAAAGGGTGACATCAGCAGCTTGCGCGCGTCTATCATCAGATAGCCGCCGTTCGCCTTGTGCAGCGCGCCGGGCTTGATGAGCAGGAAGTCGGTGACGAGCGCGCCCATCTGCGCGATGTGCTCGACGCGGCCGATGAGATTGCCGTAGGTCGGATTCAGCTCCTCGACGAGTGGGGCAATCGGTGGCTCGTCGCCGTTGTGCGAGACCATCGGGTTGACCATGTAGCGGCGGAAGCGGGCATCGCGCGCGGTGTCAGCGGGCTGCTTGACGATCTCGTTCTCTTCGCCCGAAGGCGCGAGGAAGAGGCCGACGTTGCGGATGAGATCGCGTCCGACGGCATCGAGATAGGTCAGTACGTCCGGCTGGTCGCTGAAGGCCGATGCGAGGTCGTCGACAGCCTCATGTACGGCGATCGAGGCGATCTCCTCGTTGAGCTCGCTCAGCTTGGAGCGGCGCTGCTTATCGGACTTCGGCATCCGCTCGATGATCTCGGCGAGCTCTTTTTGAAGGGCCTCGATGCGCTGCTCGATCTGCTTGCGCATGGCCTCGGGCAGGGTGTTGAAGACCTCCGGCTTGACGATCTTGCCTTCGTGCATCGGCGCCATGGCGAAGCCGGTCGGCGTGCGCAGGATCGTGATGTTCTGGCTGTTCGCCTTGGTATTCAGGGATTCGAAGGCCTGCTCCTGGCCGGAGCGGAATTCCTCGTCGATGGCGCGGCGGCGCGCCTGGTAGTCCTCGCCCTCGAACATCGCGGGCAGCGTGTTGCGCAGCTCGTCGATGGCGCCGATCATGCCCTTCACGAGGCCGCGGGCGCGTCCCGGCGGCAGCTTCAGCGCCCGTGGGCGGTTCGGCGTCTCGAAATTGTTGACGTAGACCCAATCCGGCGGCGTCGGCAGGTCCTTGAGCTTGCGCTCCAGATGCTGATGGACGGCCGTGGTCTTGCCGGACGCCGCGGGGCCGAGCACGAAGATATTGAAGTCGTGGCTCGCCATGTTGGCGCCGAACTGGATGGCCTTGAGCGCACGATCCTGACCAATGAGGCCGCGTGCGGGCTCGAGCTCGGAGGTCGTCTTGAAGCCGAGCGCGGCAGAATCGACCGCGCGTCTCAGCTCACTGATGGGGAGGGGCGTATGCGTCGCAGCGGCGGCGAGCCCGTTGGCCTCGGCAGTGGCGCCTTTGGTTGGCTCGGCAGAGGCGTTCTGGTCCGATTTGGCGGGCTTGGACGATTGTGACTTCCAGAAGGCCATGCAACTTCACTCCTCGCCAACTCGGCATTTACCTGCCTGCGCCCCGAGGTGCCTCGGAGAAGAACGCACGAGGGCCGCCCGGTCAACCCGTCGCCGCCGAGGCCGTTCCCTAAGCCCGCTGGGCCGTCGGCGCGGCTGCCGCGGTTGCGGCTTCGGCAGTGGCTGTCCGCTCGGTGCGGCTCTCGAGGTAGGCCTCGCTGCGCATTTCGATCAGCCGGCTCACTGTGCGCTCGAACAGTACGGCGGCATCGCCGGCCGGGTAGAGATCCTGCGGCTCGGCTTCGGCCGAGGCGATGAGCCCGATCCGATTATCATACAGCGTATCTATCAGGTTGATGAAGCGGCGCGCCTCGTTGCGCTTCTCGGGCGGCAGCTTGGGGATGCCTTCGATGATCACCGTATGGAAGGCATGGGCAATGTGGAGGAAGTCGAGCGTGCCGAGAGGCTTCATGCACAGATCGTCGAACGTGAAGTAGGCCACGCCGCGTGCCGCCTCGGGCACGACCAGCGTCCGGCCCTTGACGTCGAGCGTCATGGGCTTGCCCTTCCAAACGCCGGTGAGGCGCGTGAATGCGGCACGCAAGGCCCGGCGCGGATCGGAATTCTCGGGGGTGAAATAGAGCGGCTGGCCGGCGAGTTTCTCGAGGCGGAAGTCTTTGGCCGCCCCGAGCTCGACGACGTCCATATGCTGCTCGATGAGATCGATCGAGGGCAGGAAGAGCTGGCGATTGAGGCCGTTCAGATAAAGCCCGCGCGGCGGCTGGTTCGACGTCGCGACCATCACCACCTGACGCTCGAACAGCCCCTTGAAGAGCCGTCCAAGGATCATCGCGTCGGCGATGTCGGTGACGTGCAGCTCGTCGAAGCAGAGGAGCTGAGCCTCGTCCGCGATCTCGTTCGCGACCTGGGGAAGGGGATCGCCCTGGACCTTCTTGCGCGCGGCGCCGATGCGGTCATGCGTCTCGGCCATGAACTCGTGGAAGTGGATGCGGCGCTTCGGCGCGAATTGAACCGTGTCGAAGAACAGATCCATGAGCATGGTCTTGCCGCGGCCGACCTTGCCGTGAATGTAGAGCCCGCGCGGCGCCGACTTCTTGGCGGTGAAGAGATTGGAGAGTTTCCAGCCGCCGTTTGCGGGCCGCCAGTCCTTCAATTCGGTCGTGAGTGCATCGAGACGGGCGGCGACGGCGGCTTGCGCATCATCGAAGCTCGCTTCGCCGGCCTCGACGCGCGCAGTGTAACGGGCAAGGGGGCTCGCGCTCATGATCTCGGGGTGCGGGCGGGCGGTTGGCTTTTCAGACGACTTCCAGTTCCAGCCTTCGGCGGCAGAATGCCCGCGTCGGTAGGTAAGATTGCGTGTTCAGCTAGCCGCTCCAGGGGGCAGGGTCAAGCACTGCCGCCGAACGCCAGGCACGCGCGCAACGAAGGGTGGCGTCGAGGCCGCGCCCACGCGCCCGGAACTGAGCGTTCATGACGCCCCGCAGGGCTAGCCCCCGCTCATCAGCCGGCAGAATAAGGCACTGGACGTTCTGAATGAAACGCGGCAAGCTCACAGTCAAGATTGCGGGGGCCGGCCGAAACGCAGGCGCATAACGCGGTCAAATAAGCGAAAGGCCAGCAATGCATTTGCTGCCTGACATGGGAGGGAACTGAGTGGTTGCCGTTGTCGAGCCCGTCTCGGCGCGGCGCGAGGCTGTTTCGTCTGCGCCGCCATTGCTGAGTGTAAGAAACGTCTCCGTCCGGTTCGGCGGCATTGTCGCCCTCGACGGCATCACCTTCGATATTTGCAGCGGCGAGATCGCCGGCCTCATCGGGCCCAATGGCGCCGGCAAGACCACGCTCTTCAACTGCCTCTCCCGCCTCTATATCCCCAACGACGGCGATATCCTGTTCGAGGGGAGATCGATCCTCAAATCGCCGCGTCACGAGATCCCGAGCATCGGCCTCGGTCGGACCTTCCAGAACGTCGCGCTGTTCGATCGCCTGAGCGTGCTGGACAATGTGAAGGTCGGCTGCCACAGCCAGAGCGCGAGCGGTTTCCTCGCCGTGGCGCTTCGCCTGCCCGGTGTTGCGGCAGAGGAGCGGCGCATAACCGAGCGCGCCTGGGAGCTCATCGAGTTCATGGATCTCAAGCCCTTTGCCGCGCTGCCGGCAGGGCCGCTGCCGTTCCCGATCCGCAAGCGCGTCGAGCTGGCGCGAGCCCTGGCGGCGAGCCCCAAGCTCCTGCTTCTCGATGAGCCGGCGGCCGGTCTCAATCACGATGAGATCGGTGTGCTCGAAGCCCAGATCCGCCGCGTGCGCGATCTCCAGAAAGTGACCGTGCTGCTGGTCGAGCACCACATGAGCCTCGTCATGGCCGTGTCGGACAAGGTCGTGGCGATCGATTTCGGCCGCAAGATTGCCGAAGGCACCCCCGCCGAGGTTCAGCGCAACCCCGAGGTCATCAAGGCCTATCTCGGCACGGGGGCCGACGTATGAGCAACATGCTGGAAGTGAAGAACCTCAAGGCCTACTACGGCCCCTCGCAGGCATTGCACGGCATCAGCTTCTCGCTCTCCAAAGGCGGCATCACCACGCTGCTCGGCGCCAACGGCGCTGGCAAGACGACGACGCTCCGGGCCATCTGCGGCATGGTGCGCGCCGAGGGCTCGGTGATCATCGACGGCGAGCCTGTGACGGGCAAGGCGACCGAGACGGTCGTCCGCCTCGGTGTCGGGCACGTTCCTGAGGGGCGGGGCACATTCACGGAGCTCAGCGTCGAGGAAAACCTGCGCGTTGCGGCCTACACGCGGCGCGACAAGGCGGCGGCCGCGCGCGACCTCGAAATGGTCTTCACGTACTTCCCGCGCCTCCAGGAGCGCATGGCTCAGCAGGCGGGCACGCTTTCCGGCGGCGAGCAGCAGATGCTCGCGATCTCGCGCGCGCTCATGCTCGGGCCGCGCCTCATGCTGCTCGACGAGCCGTCGTTCGGCCTCGCGCCGCTCATCGTGCAGGAGATCTTCCGCATCATGCGGCGCATCAACGAGGAAGCGAAGGTCTCGATGCTGCTCGTCGAGCAGAACGCGGCGCTGGCACTAGAGCTTGCCGACCACGCCTACGTGCTCGAGACCGGGCGCGTCGTCATGTCGGGGACCTCGGCGGAGGTGAGATCGGACGAGCAGATCCGCAAGTCCTATCTCGGATACTGATTTCGGCAGTCGGGGTATCGGATCACTATGGAGCAACTTCTACAGCAGGTGGCATCGGGACTGGCGAACGGCGCGATCTATGCGCTGCTCGCCCTTGCGCTTGTCATGATTTTCGTCTCGACGAACCACATCAATTTCGCCCAGGGCGAGATGGCGATGTTCAGCGCCTTCGTCTGCTGGCAGCTCCTCAACTGGGGCTATTCCTTCTGGGTCGCCCTTCCCGCGACCATGCTCTTCTCCTTCACCATCGGCGTCCTGATCGAGCGCATTATCCTGCGGCCTCTGCATACGGCGCCGCTGCTTTCCGTCGTCGTGGTCTTCATTGGCCTCCTCGCCATCTTCCACTCGCTGGCCGGCGCCATCTGGACGCACACCGTCAAGCCATTCCCGTCGCCGTTCCCGGATTTCAGCTTTGTACATTCGGGGATCATCGGGCCTCATCAGATCGGCATGATCATTGGCGCGGTGGGCATGCTGGGCCTTCTCTTCTGCTCCTTCCGCTTCACGCCGCTGGGGCTCGCCATGCGCGCGGCGGCGCTCAACGCGACCTCGGCGCGGCTCGTCGGCATCAATGTCGACTGGATGCTGGCGCTGGGCTGGGGGCTCGCCGCAACCGTCGGCTCGGTGGCGGGTGTCCTCGTCGCACCGGTCGTCTATCTCGAGCCCAATATGATGGCCGGCATCCTGCTCTATGGCTTTGCCGGCGCGCTCGTCGGAGGCATCTCGAGCCCTGGCGGCGCGGTCGCCGGCGGTTTCATCGTCGGCGTGCTCGAGAACATGGTCGCCTATCTCGGGAACATGCTCGAGCGTGCGACGGGCTTCTATCTCATCGGCAACGGCGAGAAGCTGACCGTTGCGCTCATCATCGTCATCACGGTGCTCACCCTGAAGCCGTCCGGCCTCTTCGGGCACGTTACGGTCAAGAGGGTCTGAGCATGGCCACGACGATGACGACAGAAACGAGGGCGGCGGGCGGCCCGGCGGCGCTGCCGGGACTGCGGCGGCCGATCCCCAAATGGATCTGGCTCGGCATCATCTTCGCGGCGCTGCTGCCGCTGATCGGCGGGCAGACGGGCCTCATCTCGAACTTCTACTTCCTCCAGCTCTCGCTGATGATCGTTTATTCGATCGCTGTGCTGGGCTTGAACCTCCTGACCGGGTTCAACGGTCAGATCTCGCTGGGGCACGGCGCGTTCTTCGCGGTCGGCGCCTACGTCACTGCGATCCTCATCGACCGCTACGAGATGCACTATCTCGCGACGCTGCCGCTCGCCATGATCGCCTGCTTCATCGTCGGCTATCTTTTCGGCCGGCCGGCGCTCCGCCTCGAAGGCCACTATCTGGCGCTCGCGACCTTTGCGCTCGCCATCGCGGTTCCGCAGTTCCTCAAGTACCGCCACTTCGAGCCTCTCACGCACGGTGTCCAGGGCATCAACATCTTCAAGCCCGACCCGCCGTTCGGCCTGCCGCTGAGCCCCGATCAGTGGCTCTATCTCGTGGTCCTCGCCTGCGCGGTGGTGATGTTCATCGTTGCTCGGAACATCGTCCAAAGCCGCATGGGCCGCGCGATGATGGCGATCCGCGACCAGCCGCTCGCCGCGGACACGATGGGCATCAACTCGGCGCGGACGAAGTCGATCACCTTCGGCATCAGCGCACTCTATGTCGGCCTTGCCGGCGCGCTTCATGCCATCATCTTCGAGTTCGTATCGCCGGACAGCTTCCGTTTCGAGCTGTCGATCGCCATGCTCGTCGGCGCCGTGATCGGCGGCATCGCCACGCTCTCCGGGGCGGTCATCGGCGGCTTCTTCGTCCAATTCATCGAGAAGTACGCGGATGCTTTGACGAAATGGATAACGTCGACGGTCCATCTGCCCATTCATCTGGAGCCGTGGACGATCTACGGCATCGTGCTGATCGTTCTGATGTACACTATGCCCATGGGCATTGCCGGAGGGCTTGCCTCACTGTGGCGCAAGATCCGACCACCCGGATAGGCGCCGCGTGGCGCCCTGATAGAGCCTTTCATAACTAGGCCGTTCTAAGGAGGAAGCAGATGACAAAGAGAACCCGCAGAGATGTTCTGGTCGGCGGCTCCGCGATTGCGGCCGCCCAGGTGATTGGCTTTCCGGCCATCGCCCAAGGCAAGAAGTATGACGACGGCGCGACCGATACCACGATCAAGATCGGCCACTCCGGCCCCTACTCCGGCAATGCCTCGGCCTACGGCAACATTGGCCGCACGATCGAGGCCGTGTTCAAGATGGTCAACGACAATGGCGGCATCAACGGCCGCAAGATCGAATTCATCACCTACGACGACGGCTACAGCCCGCCGAAGACCGTCGAGATGGTTCGCAAGCTCGTCGAGCAGGACAAGGTGCTCTTCCTGTTCAACACGCTCGGCACGCCGCCCAATACGGCCATCCACCGCTACATGAACCAGAAGAAGGTGCCGCAGCTCTTCGTTGCGACGGGCGCGTCGAAGTGGGGGCAGCCCAAGGAATTCCCGTGGACCATGGGCTGGCAGCCCGACTACGTGACCGAGGGCGCGATCTACGCCAAGCACATCCTGGCGACGATCAAGGAGCCCAAGATCGGCATTCTCATGCAGAATGACGACTACGGTAAGGACTACTACAACGGCTTCATCCAGGGCCTCGGTGACAAGAAGAACCTCATCGCGCAGCTTGCGACCTACGAGGTCACCGACCCGACGGTCGACAGCCAGATGATCCAGCTCAAGAACACGGGCGCCAACGTGTTCTTCAACATCACGACGCCGAAGTTCGCCGCACAGGCGATCAAGAAGGCCTTCGAGATCGAGTGGAAGCCGGCGCACTACCTCAACAACGTGTCCTCGTCCTTCGGCTCGGTGTTCCGTCCGGCCGGCATTCCGGCCTCGCAGGGCGTGATGCTGGCGCTCTACCGCAAGGACGTGAATGACGCCCAGTTCGCGAGCGCGCCGGACGTCGTGGCCTTCAAGGCCTTCATGGCGAAGTACATGTCGAGCTTCGACATCAAGGACGACACGCACAACTACGGCTACTCGGTCACGCACACGCTGATCGAGGTGCTGAAGAAGTGCGGTGACACGCTGACCCGCGAGAACGTCATGAAGCAGGCGGCGAGCCTCAAGGGCTTCGAGGCGCCGCTGCTGCTGCCCGGCATCAAGATCAACACGAGCGCGACCGACTTCTATCCGCTGCAGTCGGTGCAAATGGCGCGCGTGAAGGGCGAGAGCTTCGAGATGTTCGGCGACATCCTCTCGAACGAGAGCGCCTGATCGTCAGGACGACCGGCCGGCGCGGGAATGCGCCGGCCCCATCTCCTACCGCGTTGTAAAGAATTTCGGCCCGGCTCCAACGATGTTGGCGTCGGGCTTTCCTATGACCTTTGCGTCCTTGCCCTCGTACTCCACTGCATAGAGCACTGACCGGATGGCCTCCAGGCGGGCCCGGCGCTGGTCGTTGGCGAGGATCACCGTCCAGGGTGCCGTTGCCGTGTGCGTGAAGCGGAACATCTCTTCCTTGGCGGCGCTGTAGTCTTCGAAGCGGCTCATGGCGGCAATGTCGATGTCGCTGATCTTCCATTGCTTCAGCGGA
>Ga0066256_1004153_pt1 | contig 10253 bp, 11 predicted proteins | sample ThiBio_1000_biof_FD_87107 | JGI IMG/M metagenome (GOLD analysis project Ga0066256, IMG submission 87107) | Wastewater bioreactor microbial communities from Cape Town, South Africa - Thiocy_expt_1000_biof (version 2) | ecosystem: Engineered > Bioreactor > Thiocyanate-remediating >... | reverse complement strand
ACTGCCCGTATCCATGAACCCCGAACCGACCGGCACCGTCAACGGTTTCTGGATGCCAACCATTGTCGTCAATGAGCACGTACCGTTCGATCGCAGCGCGCTGCTGGCTGCTTTCAAGGCCGACAACATCGACGGGCGTGTATTCTTCTGGCCGCTGTCGTCGCTGGGGTTGCTGGAGCCTAGCCCTCGCCACCCTGTCAGTGACTCACTATCGAAGCGCGCCACGAACCTGCCAAGCTATCACGACATGACAGAAAAGGATGTCGATCGCGTCGTGAACGCAGTACAACCCGTACTCGGCGACCACAAATGACTCCCGTCATCTTCTGGGGCGCCACCGGGCAAGCAAAGGTGTTGAGGGAGGCGCTGCGTTCTATCGATACGGAGCTCGTGGCTCTCTTTGACAACCGTGATATTGCTTCGCCTTTCAGCGACGTTCCGATCTTTCACGGTGAGGCCGGATTCTCGCAATGGTAGGTTGGATACCGGAAACGCGATTTGGTTCGCGCATGCGCGGCCATCGGAGGCGCCCTTGGGCATGACCGGCTGGCGCGCATGCACTGGTTCAGAGATCGCGGATACGCTCCACTCACCGTGGTGCACCCACATGCTTTCATCGCCGAAGACACATCGCTCGGAGACGGCTGTCAGATTCTCGCCATGAGCGCTGTTTGTGCCGGCACGAAATTGGGTGAGGCTGTCATTGTGAATACCAAGGCCTCCGTCGACCACGACTGCATCATCGGCAACGGTGTCCATATCGCGCCCGGCGCAACACTTGCAGGCGAGGTAACGGTTGGAGAATTTGCCTTCGTTGGGACCGGGGCAGTAGTTCTTCCCCGAATCCAAATCGGCACAGGCGCAATCATCGGCGCAGGAGCAGTCGTCACACGAGACGTACCGGATGGTGAAACCGTTTTAGGAAACCCCGCACGAGTCCTTCGCAAGGGTCAACCATGAACATTGATGGGAATGTTGCCGTGCAGAAATCAATGCGGCGAGTCAAGCCCGACCCTGTCATCGAAGCAAGCATCGCGCATGGCGGTCCGTTGAACTCAGAATACGTAGCACAAGTGCTAAATTGACCGGAAAATTCAGCCACCCACATGAAATTCATAGAACCCTGAAAAAGCGTATCCACCTAGTCGGAAGACACACAACGTGATAGCCTCGCATGCCGATTATAAAGCATACCTTGAAGCAGATCGAATCTCGTTAAACCGTCAGAGGACTCTTGCCAATTGGATGTTTGACGACATCTGGCGTTTTCAACGAACGCTAAGAAAGTTGGAGTATCTGACCAACTGCAAGAAAAACACTTTATTCCGCAATCTCGTGAAGCTCGTGTTCATAAGACAAAGTGTTCGTCTTGGATTCAGTATTCCAATAAATGTGTTTGGTCCAGGTTTGTGTATTGCTCATTACGGAACAATCGTAGTAAACGGCGCAGCTCGCATAGGTGCCAATTGCTGTTTACATGCGTGCGTAAACATAGGAACCACAGCGGGAAAGACTCATGATGCACCTACCGTAGGAGATAACTGCTACATCGGTCCGGGGGCAAAATTATTTGGCAAAATCACCATTGGATCCGATATGGTTATAGGCGCAAATGCGGTTGTAACTAAAAGTTTCCCTGATGGGTCGGCTACGCTTGGTGGCGTGCCAGCGAAAATAATCTCTCATAATACGTCACGAGGCTTATTGATAAAAGGGCACCCAGGTACCTGCGGAACCTCCGAACAGTCGTGAATTCGTCATCCCCAGCGCAAGCCAGGACACAGCGACCTTTACGCAACCGAACGACTTCATGACTTCCCGCATGCCACACCTTGTGACACAACAATGGCTGACACTGCAGCCATCTGAACAGATGGAGGAAGCAACAGGGCTAAGAATCCGGTGCAGTTTCAGGCTGGCATGAGAAGCCGATCTGCTGATCACGGTCACACCGGGCGGTTATCTTCGCCGCCGCTAGGTCGCAGGGCGGCCACGCTACGTATCAACATCCTGTCCAACTATGCCGGCCAGATATGGATGGCCGTGATGGCGGTGATGTTCCTGCCGTTGTACATACGCATCCTCGGGATTGAGGCGTTCGGGCTGGTTGGCCTGATGCTGAGCTTCCAGTCGATTTCGCAGTTGTTTGATTTCGGTATCGGAGGCGCCACCAATCGCGAATTGTCGCGTCGCATCCATGATCCTGCGCTCGTCGATGGCATGCGCGACCTGGTGCGTTCGTCTGAAATCGTGATCTGGCTGTTGGCTGTAGCCGTTGGCATCATCATCTGGGCGTGCAGCGGCCTGATGGCTGACCACTGGCTGCACATCAGCCACATGGGGCGAGGCGAAGCCGTCCGTGCCATCGCCATCATGGGCGTCACCATCGCGCTGCTGTGGCCGAGCGCCTTCTACAACAACTGCCTGTCGGGACTGGAGCGGCAGCCCGCCCTGAACGTGATCAACGCCGTCTTCGCGACGTTGCGGTACGCGGGTGTCATTCCGGTGCTGTGGGCCGTCCCATCCCTCGCCGCCTTCCTGTGGTGGTATGCGCTGGTCGGCGCCCTGCAGTCCCTGGCGACCGCGATCGTGGTGTGGCGGGCATTGCCGCGAGGCCGTCGGCCGGCGCGCTGGTCGAGCGCACAACTTCACGACAGCAGCCGTTTCGCCGGAGGACTGTTTTTGATCGGCGCACTGGCGATGGGGCTGACCCAGCTCGATCGTCTGAGCATCGCCAGCCTGCGTCCGCTGGCGGAGCTGGGTTACTACACCCTGGCCCTGAGCGTAGCTGCGGGACTCGGGCGGATGGTCCAACCAATGTTCAATGCGATCTACCCACGCTTCAGCCGGTTGGTCGCGCGGGGGGAAGTAGCCACGTTGCGTGAGCTGTACCACCTGAGCAGCCAATACCTTGTAGTAGTGGTGGCTGCAGTGGCCGTGGTGCTGATCGTGTTCGCGCACGATGTGTTGTTCCTGTGGACTGGCGATTCGGCATTGGCAACAAAGGTTGCACTGCCAATGGCGATCCTGGTCGCCGGCTCCGCGCTCAACGGTCTGATGAACATTCCCTACGCCCTGCAGCTCGCCGACGGCTGGACGCGACTGGCCGCGGGCATCAACGCGGTCTCCCTGTTGCTCGGCATCCCGTTCTGCCTGTGGGCGGTTCCACGCTTCGGAATCAGTGGGGCGGCCTGCATGTGGTTGCTCGCGAATCTCGCACCTGTCGTCGTCGGCATTCCACTGATGCACCGCCGGCTGTTGCGCGGGGAAATGGCGAACTGGTATTTGCGCGACATCCTGCCGTCCGTGCTCGCTGCTTCCGCAGTTGCCCTGACGCTGCGCCTCCTTCTGCCACCATTGCCGCGTACGATCCTTGGAGCCGCGTGGTTGGCATTTGCAAGCCTGATCACGCTGGCCGTCAGTGCGTTGGCGTCGAAAGCGGTTCGAGCCGCGGGTACGGCCTGGCTGAGGGGGCGACTCGCGAGTTGACAGAAATTGGCCACGCGCGCCGCTCCGAAGCCAGGAACCCCTTTTGCTGCAAATCGGATCAAGACAAAGGCAATATTTGCCTGCCGTAGCGTCGATGGATACGGCTGACCCATGGCTTGTTTTTCGACGGATGGGTTGTCGCGTAACGGATGGCCTCATCGAGCGTTCCGAATTTCCGCTTCCGCATCGCCAGCAACCGCAAGGCCAAGCTGGTCTTCAGCAATCTCCATTTGAATCCGTTGGTGGCGCGCCAACCCTCGTCGGCAAGGATTTTGCTCGCGCTGGCCCTCGCAGCTGGGTCGAGGAAAGCCGAGATTTCTCTAGCTAGATGATTCAGGTAGGGGCGAAGCGCAACTTCCGGGTAGCTGTCGTCATTCGATTGCTCTCGGACGCTGCAGTACTCATGGATGACCGCGTTGCCAACCGTGCGTATGCCAGGAACGGGCGTCTCGCTGTTAAAGGCACCTGTTGCAAGGTTTCGCTCAAAATCAGCACTGTCCCTTGTAGTAATCCCCCGCGAAAAACTGGCGCCGTTGCTGCGATCCGATGCGTAGTTCACGAGCAAGGAATTGTCGTAATACAACATTGCCGGGATCATTCCAAGCACCCTGAAGCAGAAGCAGTAATCGGGCGAGACGGACGCGAAGACAGATCCGTACCGCCCTTCGAGCTTCGCGAGGACATTGCGTGGAGCCACACTATTCAGCATCCGCGGAAAGCAGGAATAGAAAACCATGTTCGCGGTCAGGCGAAGCAGATCCCTCGTATCCATGCGGTAAAGCAGGCCTGTCCGTGGCAATGGCAGGTAGCTGATCGGGCGCGAATAGTCATCAATCCTGTCATACGTGAAAGAGATCAACTCGTCCGGATATTTTTCCGTGATCGCGAGCAGATCCGGCAACGCCCCGTCCTTGAAGAGCATCCGGTCTGTCAGCATGAAGAAATGCGAAGCATCGTGAACGGACATCGCACGGGTGATCGCCCACTGCCAATGCTCGGTCATGGCCAGCGGCGTTGGGGGCCTGATCAAGGAAACGCCGCGTGGAGCCTGTTCGGCAAGGAATGAATCGATGACTGCCGATTCCTTGCTGTCGGTTGAATTGTCGGAAATGATGACGTCCACCGGGAGCTTCGCTTGCGACTTGACCACCGACATGACGGAGCGGCAGGCCAACTCGCCGCGGTTTCGCGTCGGAATCAGGATTACAAGCTTCGTAAACAAGAACTACCCTCAAGTCAATAGTGGAATCGAGAACAAGCTGGCGGGGAAAAATGGAATGAATGCAACTTCACAGTGACCCGTAAAGTTCCAGATAATCACTGATTGCCATGGTCTCGGTAAACACGGTCGTTGCGCGCTCGCGCCCGGCCAGCCCGAACATGTGCGTCATGGTGGTGTCATCCGCAAGATATCGGCAATTTTGCTCCAGTGCATCCAGATCGTCGATGTCGCAAAGCAATCCGGTTTTGCCTTCGGCCACCACTTCATCGACCGCACCGCAACGAAACCCCACGACCGGCTTCCCGCAAGCCATGGCTTCCAGCGCGGTGTAGCCAAAGCCTTCGTAGCGGGACGGCACCAGGACGGCATCGCAGGCACGGTATTCCTGGATGAGTTGGTTCTCGGTGAGGCGCCCAAGCAATGGGATGTTGACGCCGAGGCCGCCGAGCACCGACTTGAAGACGACGACGTCGAAGGCTCGCGCCTGCCGCTGCTGATCGTGCTGGCGCTGCTGGTGCTGGCGATGTTCGCGGGCGTGGTGTGGCTGGCCTATACCCAGGGTGTGGCGCGCGGCCGGACCGAGACGCCGGTGCTGGCCGCCGCCCAGGGGCCGGAAAAGGTCGCGCCACAACAGGCGGGCGGCAGCACGGTTCCCTATCAGGGGTTCAAGATCTACGAACAGCCCGCGCCGCAGGACGATATGGCCGAGGAGCCGGTCGCCGCCCAAGCGCGGGGGGGGAAGCCGCCAACCCCCGCCCCGGCGGCGCCCCCCCCGGCGGGGGCGCCCCCGCCCAGGCCGGTGGCTCCGGCTCCGCACCCGGCGCCTGTGCAAACACCCGTACGGGCCCCTGTGCAGGCGATGAAGCCCGCCCCGGCGGCGGCCAAGCCGGTCCCGCCTCCCGCCGCGCCGCCCAAGACCGTGGCCGCGCTGATCCAGCAGGCGACGCCCGCGCCGGCCGCCTCCACCGGTCCGGCCACCGGCGCGCCCCGCCAGCTTGTCCCGGCCAGCCCGGCCACGCCCGCCGCCAAACCGGCCGCGACCGGCGGCGGCTATGCCCTCCAGATCGGCGCGTTCAAGAGCCAGGCCGAGGCCGATGCCGCCTGGCGCGCCTATAAGGGCAAACATGCCGCCCTGCTGTCGGGCTATGGCCCGGATGTGCAGCAGGCCGACCTGGGCGAGAAGGGCACCTGGTACCGCCTGCGGATCGCCGGGTTCGCCGACCGCGAGGTGGCCTCCGCCCTCTGCGACCGGCTGAAGGCCGATGGCGGCGGCTGCTTCCTGGGCCGATAGAAACCTCAGCCGGAAAACGGAGCTTCATGCGCTCGCGGGCGATTTACGGATGTGCCGGCGCCACCCTGTCGGCGGCGGAACGCGATTTCTTCCGCGACACGCGGCCCTGGGGCTTCATCCTCTTCGCGCGAAACATCAATAATCCGGTGCAAGTCCGTGCACTGGTTGAGGAATTACGGTCCACGGTAGGCGATGTTGCCGCCCCCGTCCTGATCGACCAGGAAGGCGGGCGGGTGGCCCGGCTCAAGCCGCCCCATTGGGGTGTCCGGCCCCCGGCGGCGGTGTTCGGGGCGCTGTACCGGACCGATCCGGAGGCGGCCCGCGAAGCCACCTATCTCAACGCCCGGCTGATCGCCCATGACCTGGCCGGGCTGGGCATCAATGTGGACTGCCTGCCGGTGCTGGACGTGCCGGTGGAAGGCGCTCATGACATCATCGGCGACCGGGCCTTCGCCCGCGATCCGGCCACCATCATCGACCTGGGCAAGGCCCAGATCGAGGGCCTGCTGGACGGGGGTGTCCTGCCGGTGATGAAGCATATCCCCGGCCACGGCCGGGCGGGAGCCGACAGCCACCTGGCGCTGCCCCGGGTGGATGCGTCCGCCGAAACCCTGTCGGCCAGCGATTTTGTGACCTTTCGCAGCCTTGACCAGTGCCCCATCGCGATGACAGCGCATGTCGTCTATGAGTCGATTGATCCACAGCGTCCTTGCACCACCAGCCCCAAAGTCATTCGGGATGTGATACGCGGTGAGATAGGATTTGACGGTCTTTTGATGTCGGACGACCTTTCCATGAAGGCGCTCGACGGACCCCTGTCGGTGCGTGCCAGGGCGGCCCTTTTCGCGGGCTGCGACCTGGCGCTCCACTGCAACGGCGAACTGGACGAGATGCGCGACGTGGCGTCGGAAGTGAAGGAACTGGACGGACCGGCGCTGACCCGCAGCGCGCGGGCGCTGGCTCATCTGCGCGCGCCGGGCGGCTTCGACGCCGCTGCCGCCCGGGCCCGTCTGGCGCAGCTGTTGGAGGTGGGCGCATGAGCGAGGCCGCCGCCGAGAATTTCGACGACTTCCAAGCCACCGCCATCGCCGCCGACACCGAGGCGCTGCTGATCCATGTGGACGGCTTTGAAGGCCCGCTGGACCTGCTGCTGACCCTAGCGCGCAACCAGAAGGTGGATATCGCCAAAATCTCCATCCTCAGGCTGGCCGAGCAGTATCTGGAGTTCGTCGAGAATGCCAAGAAGCTGAACCTGGAACTGGCCGCCGACTATCTGGTGATGGCGGCCTGGCTGGCCTATCTGAAATCGCGCCTGATCCTGCCGCAGGAAAAGACCAGCGAGGGCGAGCCGTCGGCCGACGAGATGGCCACCCGCCTGCGCTGGCGCCTGCAACGGCTGGACGCCATGCGCGCCGCCTCGACCCGCCTGATGGGGCGCGAGCGGCTGGGCCGCGACGTGTTCGGGCGCGGCGACCCGGAGCCGGTGAATGTGGTCAAGCTCCGCACCTACAAGGATACGCTCTACGATCTGCTCACCGCCTATGCCACCGAGCGGGTCCGCAAGGTCGGCGGCGGGGTCTATCGTCCGGTCCAGCCCATCGTGCTGCAGATCGAGGAAGCCCGCGAGCGGCTGGAACGGATGCTGGGCCGGATTTCCGACTGGAGCGCCCTGACGCGCCTGTTGCCGATGGAATGGCAGGGCGGCACGCGGCGGCGCTCGGCGGTGGCGTCCACCCTGCTGGCCTGCCTGGAAATGGCCCGCGACGGCAAGCTGGAGCTGCAGCAGGCCGCGCCCTTTTCCGAAATTTTCATCCGGGACAGCCATCGCGCCCCGGACCATCCCCAGGTCGCCCCCGAGGCGGGAGCCTGAACATGAGCACCGTAGCCAAGATGATTGAGACGATCGAAGACCAGATGGACGCCGTGGCGGCGGAAGCCGTGGCCCCCGAAGCCCCCGCGGCCGCCCAAGCTTCCATGGCCTCCGAAGCTTCTATGGCCTCATCGGGGGCCGAGGAGGGGCATGTTTCGGCTGCCAACCCCGAGCATTTGCGCATGGTCGAGGCACTGCTGTTCGCCGCTGCCGAGCCGTTGGACGCCAAGGCGCTGGGCGCCTCGCTGCCCGAAGGCGCGGATGTGCGCGGCCTGCTCAAGGAACTTGAGGCTGTTTATGAAAAACGCGGCGTAAATCTTTGCTGTGTCGCTGGAAAATACCAGTTCCGCACCGCCTCGGACCTGGCCTTTCTGCTGCGCAAGGAGCAGCCGGAACAGAAGCGCCTGTCCAAGGCGGCCATCGAGACGCTGGCCATCATCGCCTATCACCAGCCCGTCACCCGGGCCGAGATCGAGGACATTCGCGGTGTCGCCATGTCCAAGGGCACGGTGGACGCCCTGATGGAGATCGGCTGGGTCAAGATCCGGGGCCGCAAGCGCACCCCCGGCCGCCCCGTCACCTATGGCACCACGGAAGCCTTCCTGGTCCAGTTCGGGCTGGAAAGTGTCGGCCACCTGCCGGGCACCGACGAACTCAAGGCGGCGGGCTTCCTGGAGGCGATGCCGCCCTCCGGCTTCGACGTGCCCAACCCCAGCGACCAGCTCGGCCCGGACGAGGACCCCTACGATCCCAACGAGCCGCCGGAGCCCGACCTGCTGACAGGCAGCGCGAATTTAGACGAAGCCTAGGCGCGGTTCTTTGGCGCCTGTCATTCCCGCGAAAGCGGGAATCCAACTTTTTCTTTCTCGCACAGAGACAGAAGTTGGATTCCCTTCCCTCGCATCGCCTGACGGCGCTGCTCGCCGGGAATGACAGAGAGGCTTGTCATTTCCACACCGCTTGTCACATTCCCGCGAAAGCGGGAATCCAACTTTCTTTTTTCTCTGCCCGGCCGCTCGCTTTTGCTCGCGGCGTTCATGCCTCAAATCGGTCCACTGGACCGATTTGCCCGGCTTCGCCGGTCGGCCTTCACCCACGAAAGCGGGAATCCAACTTTACAGCCAAGATAAATCTGGACGCCCGCCTGCGCGGGCATGGCATGGTGATTTCGGTTTCAACCCAGCCCGGACTCTAGGCCGATGTCGTTCAACGCCTTTCTCACCCTGGCCGGGGTCGCGGTGTTCGCGGCCAGCGGCGCGCTGGCGGCGGGGCGGCGGTCGCTGGACCCCATCGGCGTGGTGGTGCTGGCCATCGTCACCGCCACCGGCGGCGGCACCCTGCGCGATGTGCTGATGGACCGTCCGGTGTTCTGGATGTCCGATCCCAGCTTCATCACCGTCTCCATCGCGGCGGCGGCGGCGACCTGGGCCTGGGTGCGGCGCTTTCCGCCGCCCGACCGGGCGCTGCAATATGCCGACGCGGCGGGCCTGGCCTTCTTCAGCATCGCGGGCGCGCGTATCGCCGAGGCGGGCCAGCTGTCGCCCTATATCTGCATCATCATGGGGGCGCTGACCGGCTGCGCCGGCGGCCTGATCCGCGACGTGCTGGTGGCCGAGGTGCCGCTGGTCTTCCGCCGCTCGGAACTCTATGTCACCGCCTGCCTGGCGGGCATCGGGCTTTACCTGGCGCTGGCGGCGCTGGGCCTGCCGGGCGACGTGGCCGGCCTGTCCGGCATCGCCGCCATCGCCATTATCCGCATCGCCTCGATCCGCTGGCGCATCACCCTGCCGGTCTTCCAGGTCCCGCCGCATCCCTAGGGCGCGGTTCTTTTGCGTCCTGCGTGCGCTGCGCTTGTCTGAATACCTCTCCATGGGCGGGCCCCCGGCCGCGGAGCGGCCAAGGGGAAAGACCCGCCCATCCAGAACAACCGACGCATTGCTTCCGGCCCTGGATGGCCGGCTCAAGGCCGGCCATGGAGAGAGAGTTGTTAGATCAGCCCAGCCTTTGACGCCAAGTCCTTGAGCGGGACTTCGGGCCGCGCGCCATAATGCGAGATCACTTCCGCCGCCGCCAGCGCGCCCAGGCGGCCACAATCGGCCAGGCCCTTGCCATGCGTGATGCCGAACAGGAAGCCCGCCGCGAACTGGTCGCCCGCGCCGGTGGTGTCCACCACCTGCGCCACCGGGGCGGCGGAAATCTCGTGGCACTGGCCTTCCTCGACGATCACGCAGCCCTTGGCCGAGCGGGTGATGGCGGCGATGCCGCCCCACGCCTTGGCGGCCGCCACCACGCTGTCGAAATCCTCGGTCTGGAACAGCGCCTTGGCTTCGTCCTCATTGGCGAACAGGATGTTCACATCCTTGTCCAGCAGGTGCAGGAAC
>Ga0066256_1005628_pt1 | contig 10254 bp, 8 predicted proteins | sample ThiBio_1000_biof_FD_87107 | JGI IMG/M metagenome (GOLD analysis project Ga0066256, IMG submission 87107) | Wastewater bioreactor microbial communities from Cape Town, South Africa - Thiocy_expt_1000_biof (version 2) | ecosystem: Engineered > Bioreactor > Thiocyanate-remediating >... | reverse complement strand
TTCGCCTCGATCAACGTCGCGCCGGCCTTCGCGCGCCAGATGGCGGCAAGGTGCGACTTGCCCGAGCCGACCGGCCCGGCGATGACGACCACCGGGGCCGGCCAGTGCGGCCAGGCATCGATCATCGCCACGGCCGCGTCCACCGGGCCGGCGACGAGCAGGTCGTCGCGACCCGTCGCGGGGTCGTGCCCGAAGGCCAGCGGCAACTGTTCGGCGGTCTTGCGCGACGTCATGGGGTTCTCGGGTACTCTTACTGCCACCGCTGCTCTTCCGGCGTGCTCTCTTCGAGGAGAACGGGCTTGCTCGCCCCGTAATAAAGGTCGCTGTCAAGGTAACGCCTGAGGCCGAAGCGGACAAGCACGCCCACGGCGGCGGCCGCCGGCACGGCGATCATCAGGCCGACGAAGCCGAAGAGCGCGCCGAAGGCGACCAGCGCGAACATCAGCCAGACCGGATGCAGCCCGACGCGCGAGCCGACGAGCTTCGGCTGGAGGATGTTGCCCTCGATGAACTGGCCGGAGAAGAAGATGGCGGCGACGAGCACGACCATCCAGTAACCCGGCCAGAACTGCACGAGGGCGACGCCGAGGGCCAGCACCAGCCCGACCAGCGAGCCGACATAGGGGATGAAGCTGAGGAGGCCGGCGAAAAGGCCGATCAGCAGGCCGAAATTGAGGCCGGCGAAGGACAGGCCCACGCCGTAATAGAGGCCGAGGATGATGCAGATGGAGCCCTGCCCGCGCACGAAGCCGGCGATCGCCGCATCCATCTCGCTGGCGATCTGGCGCACGTTGTCGACATGGTCGCGCGGCACCCAGCTATCCACCTTGGCGATCATGCGGTCCCAGTCGAGCAGCAGGTAGAAGGCGACGACCGGCGTGATGACGAGCAGCGAGACGATGTTGACCAGCGCCATGCCGGAATTCCAGAGCTGCTTGAAGACCGTGCCGAGGAAGCCCGCGCCCTCGGCGAGGATGGAGGAGAAGCTCTGCTTGATCGTGCCCATCTGGCTGCTGATCCATTTGGGCAGGAGATCGGGATTGAAGCTCGCCACCAGCCCCTGGAGCTGGCTGACATAGCCCGGCAGCTTTTCCAGGAAATCGGCCGCCTGGGTGGCGAGCAGCGGGATGACGATCATCAGCGACAGCGCGAAGAGCACGACGAAGGCGATCAGGATCACCACCGTCGCCATCATGCGGGAAAGGCCGATGCGCTCCAGCCGGTCGGCCACCGGGTCGAGGAAATAGGCGAGCGCCATGCCGGCGATGAAGGGCAGCAGGATGTCGGAGAAGACGAGCAGGAAGAGGACGAAGAAGGCGAGCGCGATGAGCCAGAAGACCACCTGCCGCTTCAGTCCCGCACCGCTGATATGGGCTGCCATCGTGCTCTTTCCCGTGTTCTGCCGCCGTTTGCAGACGAGATAGGATGCGCGGCCGAGAAAGGTCAAGGCTCGGCGGGGAAAAGCCCTGATGCCCGTTTTCGAGGCGACAGCCCCTGATCCGGCTGCCGCCGCCTTCTCCCGGCTGCGGGGAGAAGGGATATGCCGCATCGTTTTCCCCGATTTCCCCGTTGCGCAGGGTGCGTCCCCTCTCCCTGCCTGCGGGGGAAGGGCTAGGGTAAGGGGAACTTCCGCGGCAGGACCTTGCGGCAAATCGGTGAAAAAATCCCGGCTTTCCCGGCATTCTTCTTGCACTTGTGCCCCCATCATGCCAATCGGGCGCGAACAGCGCGCGAGCCGGAGACGAGAGCATGAGCCAGTCGGAAAAGAACGGTCTGACCTACAGCGATGCGGGCGTCGACATCGACGCGGGCAACCTGATGGTCGAGAAGATCAAGCCGGCGGTGCGCTCCACGCGCCGCCCCGGCGGGGACGGCGAGATCGGCGGCTTCGGCGGCCTGTTCGACCTCAGGGCCGCCGGCTTCAAGGATCCGGTGCTCGTGGCCGCCAACGACGGCGTCGGCACCAAGCTGAAGATCGCCATCGACGCGGACCGCCACGACACGGTCGGCATCGACCTCGTCGCCATGTGCGTCAACGACCTCGTGGTGCAGGGCGCCGAACCCCTCTTCTTCCTCGACTATTTCGCCACCGGAAAGCTCGATCCCGAACAGGGCGCGGCCATCGTCGAGGGCATAGCCGAGGGCTGCCGGCAGGCCGGCTGCGCGCTGATCGGCGGCGAGACCGCCGAAATGCCCGGCATGTATTCGCATGGCGACTACGACCTTGCGGGCTTTGCCGTGGGCGCGGCCGAGCGCGGACAACTGCTGCCGGCGGGCGACATCGCCGAAGGCGACGTCATCCTCGGCCTTGCCTCCTCGGGCGTCCACTCCAACGGCTATTCGCTGGTGCGCAAGATCGTCACGCTCTCCGGCCTTGCCTGGGATGCGCCCGCCCCGTTCGATAGCGAAAAGAGCCTCGGCGAGGCCCTGCTGACGCCGACGAAGATCTATGTGAAGCCGCTGCTGAAAGCGATCCGCGAGACGGGGGCGATCAAGGCGCTGGCGCATATCACCGGCGGCGGCTTCCCGGAAAACATCCCGCGCGTGCTGCCCAAGCACCTTGCCGCCGAGATCGACCTCGACGCGGTCAAGGCCCCGGCCGTCTTCTCCTGGCTCGCCAGGACGGGCGGCGTGGAAGCGAAGGAAATGCTGCGCACCTTCAACTGCGGCGTCGGCATGATCGCCGTCGTTCCCGCCGACAAGGCCGATGCGGTCGTGACGGCGCTTGTCGCCGAAGGTGAATCCGCCTTCCGCCTCGGCCGCATGGTCGCCCGGCAAGAGGGCGCGGCCGGCACGATCTACAAGGGCACGCTCGCCCTATGACGTCGCCCCGCAAGCGCGTCGTCGCCTTCATCTCCGGCGGCGGCTCCAACATGCTGGCGCTGGCGAAGGCGGCCGAGGCGCCGGATTTCCCGGCCGAGATCGTCGCGGTCTTCTCCGACAAGGCGGAGGCGGGTGGGCTTGCGAAGGCCGAGGCGCTCGGCATTTCGACCCGCACCTTCCTGCGCCGGGACTTCGCCGGCAAGGAAGCGCACGAGGCGGCGATCCTCGATGCGCTCGACGCGCTCTCGCCCGACATCATCTGCCTTGCAGGCTACATGCGCCTGCTCTCCGGCACCTTCATCAAGCGCCATGAAGGCCGCATCCTCAACATCCACCCTTCCCTGCTGCCGCTCTTCCCCGGCCTCCACACGCACCAGCGCGCCATCGACGCGGGGCTGCGCATCGCCGGCTGCACGGTGCATTTCGTGACCGAGGGCATGGACGAGGGCCCGGTGATCGTGCAGGCGGCCGTGCCGGTCCTGCCGGCCGATACCGCCGACACGCTCGCCGCGCGGGTGCTCACCGTGGAGCACCGCAGCTACCCGCTGGCGCTGCGGCTCGTCGCCGAAGGCAAGGTGCGGATGGAGGGCGGCAAGGCCGTTGCTTCCGGCGACCTGCCGCAGGTCGATGGGGCGTATCTGATTTCGCCGGCAGCGTAAGGCCGCAGAGATTGCCTCAGCGCCTTGCAGATCGCTGAACGCCCCCCGGAGAGCCATCGGCTGCCGTGCTGCGCCCTCACCCACCCGCCGACGTCATCCGGCGCAAGGCCGAGGATGACGGAGGAGACGTTGTCTGGCGACAGAGCGGGCCGCTTGAGAGCGAGAGCGACGGAGAAGCGAGCGCCCCTCAGATCACCAGGATCGGCGCCTTGCCCTTCACGCGGTCGTAGAGGTCGATCACATCCTGGTTCAGCATGCGCACGCAGCCGGAGGACACGGCCTTGCCGATCGATTTCCATTCCGGCGAGCCGTGCAGGCGGTAGAGCGTGTCCTGGCCGTTCTGGAAGATGTAGAGCGCGCGGGCGCCGAGCGGGTTGTTGAGGCCGCCGGGCATACCGCCGTTGGCGCCGGAATATTTGACGAGTTCCGGCTGGCGCTTGACCATCTCGTCCGGCGGCGTCCATTTCGGCCAGGCCTGCTTCCACTGGATGACGCCGCGGCCCGACCAGGCAAAACCCTGCCGGCCGATGCCGACGCCGTAGCGCATGGCGCGGCCGGACGGCAGGATGAGGTAGAGGAAGCGGTTGCCCGTATCGACGATGATCGTGCCGGGCTTTTCAGCGAAAGGGCTCTCCACCTCCTGGCGGTAGAAGCGCGCGTCGATCTGCTGGTAGGGCACGGCCGGCACCTGGTAACCGCCGTCATAGACCGGGCCGTAGATCGCCGCATAGCGCGAGGATTCGGGCAGCAGGCCCGAGGGCGGCGTCTGGCCGTAAAGGCCGATCGGCTGGCGGTTGTCGATATATTCCGGCCGGCCTTCCAGCGCGGGATTGCGGAAATAGGGCCGCGTCTCCTCGCGGAAACGGTCCGTGTTCATGGACGAGGTGCAGCCGGCAAGGCCGCTTGCCAGGGCGAGGCCGGAGAACTGGAGGAAGCGGCGGCGGGAAAGCGCTGTGTCTGTCATGAAAGCGTCGGTATCCGATTGTCGGGAAGGCAGGATGGACGAGGAGGCTGAATCACTAACTAACGAAAGGCAAATTAGGTCCACGACCCTGCCATAATTGTGGCAATTGCGGCTGGCGTCAGGCTTGCGCGCCACAATCCTCGCCGGATGTCACCCGAACGTCACTCTACCAAAGTGGCGCTTTACGCGGTATCCGGGATGGATAGAAATGCCGGAAAACGGAGAGCGCGACGGCATGGACGCGAGCATATTGAAAGACGCGGGCTTTGCGCCGCTTGACGAGGCGGGCTGGCGCAGGCTTGCGGAAAAGGCGCTGAAGGGCGCGGACTTCGAGGCGAGCCTCGTGTCGCACAGCGACGACGGCCTTGCCATCCGGCCGATCTACAGCCGCCGCGACGGCGCGGTCCCCCTCGCCCACAGCCATGCCGCCACGCCACATGCCGGCGATGCCTGGACGGTCAACCAGCGCCGCGACGATGCCGACCCCGTGCGCGCCCGCGTGCAGATGGCCGACGACCTCGAAAACGGCGCGACGGGTATCTCCCTCGTCTTCCGCAGCAGCGCCGCCGCGCACGGCACGGGCATTGCGGCCGGCAGCGAGACCGCCTTCCGCAAGACCGCCGCCGCGCGCGCCGCAGCCCCCTTCTCGCTGCGCCTCGAGGCCGGCTTTGCCGACCGGGCGCTCGCGACGACGCTTGCCCGCGCGCTCGCTGAGGCCGGCGCGCAGGCGGCGCCGGTGCATTTCGGGCTCGATCCCTTCACCACAGCGCTTGCCGGCGGCGACGGCGAAAGCGGCGCGCTCGCCAGCGCTGCCAGGGAACTGATCGGCTTCGGCTTTTCCGGTTCCGTGCTGAATGCCGACGGGCGGCTGGCGCACAATGCGGGGGCCAGCGAGGCGCTGGAGCTTGCCATCGTCGCGGCGGCGCTGGCGGAAGGCCTGCGCCTGCTCGATGCGGCGGGCGTCGCGCCGGAGGACGCTTTCGCGGCGACCTCGCTGTCGCTTGCCGCCGACCAGGACCAGTTCCTCACCACGGCGAAGATGCGCGCGGCGCGGCTGATCCATGCCCGCATGCAGGCGGCCTGCGGCATTTCCGAGCCGAAGCCCGCGCATCTCCACGCCGAGACGAGTTGGCGCATGCTGACGCGGCGCGACCCGGAAACCAACATCCTGCGCAGCACCATCGCCGTCTTTTCCGCCGGCACCGGCGGGGCGGACGAGATCACCGTGCTTGCGCACACGCTGGCGCTCGGCGTGCCCGATCCCTTTGCCCGCCGCATCGCCCGCAACACGCAGGTGGTGCTGATCACCGAAAGCAACCTTGCCCATGTCGCCGACCCCGCCGCCGGCGCGGGCGGCATCGAGGCGCTGACGGAAGGGCTGGCGGAAAAGGCGTGGGAGATCTTCACGGATATCGAGAGGAAGGGCGGGCTTTCGGCCGCCATCGCCTCGGGCGCGGTCCGGGCCATGGTCGAGGCGGCGCGGGCGGCGCGCAAGGCGCGGCCCATCGTCGGCACGACGCTGTTTCCCCTGAAGGACGAGCGGCCGGTGACGGTGCTCGGCCCCCTCGATGAGACCGCGCCGGCAGGGCTGCGGCCGGTGCTGCTGGCCGATTGCGTGGAGGCGGCGTGATGGGCACGGCCTATCCCCCTCTGCCCCGCCGGGCTTCTCCCCTACAGGGACAGGGCAACCGTACAGGGCGGGTCGCTGCCGCTTTTTCCTTCTCCCCGCCGGGGAGAAGGTGGCCCGAAGGGCCTTATGAGGGGGCAAGCAGGACGAATTTTGCCTGCGGCTCCCCTTCATCCCGCTGCCGCGACCTTCTCCCCGCGGGGGTAAAGGGGCAGGTGGCACGCGCCGAATTCCATATGCAATCGCCCTGCCTCCAGGGAGCGAGACCGGCAAGAGGCACGGTCCCCGCTCGATCGGCAAGGCTGGCGATGGGCAAGACGGCGCTCCATCCGATCTCCCCACTCGCGAAGGAGACGCCCGCAGAGAGGGATGAAACCGCAGCGCAACGCCGCATCAAAGGAGCCGCCGCATGAGCCGGATTCCCGATTTCGCCTCCATCGCCTGGTCGAAGACGCCGGCGCCCGCCGCGGCAACCGGCGAGACCGGGTGGCTGACGCCGGAGGACATCGCCGTCGCCGGCGCCTATGGCGAGGCGGACCTTTCCGGCCTTTCCTATCTGGACACCTGGCCGGGCGCGGCGCCCTATCTGCGCGGCCCCTACCCGACCATGTACGTCCAGCAGCCCTGGACGATCCGGCAATATGCCGGCTTCTCGACGGCGGAGGAATCGAACGCCTTCTACCGCCGCAACCTGGCGGCCGGGCAGAAGGGCCTGTCCGTCGCCTTCGACCTTGCCACCCACCGCGGCTATGACAGCGACCATCCGCGCGTTGCCGGCGACGTCGGCATGGCGGGCGTCGCGATCGATTCCATCCTCGACATGCGCCAGCTCTTCGACGGCATCCCGCTCGACCAGATGAGCGTTTCCATGACCATGACGGAGGCGGAGGTCCCGCGTCGGACGTCGTCACCGCTGCGGGCGTGGGCGCTGGGCGCCCCCGGGGCCATGCTGACGGGGCCTACCGAGAGCTCCGTCCAAAGGGAGTGAGGGGCCTTGCAACCCTATATCGCCCCGCCGCAGCCCTCGATGCGGATCATCTCCGACATCTTCAGCTATACCAGCCGGCGCATGCCGAAGTTCAACTCCATCTCGATCTCCGGCTACCACATGCAGGAGGCCGGGGCGACGGCGGACCTGGAGCTTGCCTATACGATCGCCGACGGCATCGAATACGCCCGCGCCGGGGTCGCCGCCGGGCTCGACATCGACACTTTCGCGCCGCGTCTTTCCTTCTTCTGGGCGATCGGCATGAACTTCTTCATGGAGGTCGCCAAGATGCGCGCCGCGCGCCTCATCTGGGCCGCGCTGATGAAGAAGAACTTTGCGCCGAAGGACGCCCGGTCGCTGGCGCTGCGCACCCATTGCCAGACCTCCGGCTGGTCGCTGACGGCGCAGGACCCGATGAACAACGTCATGCGCACCATGGTGGAGGCGATGGCGGCGACGCAGGGCCACACCCAGTCGCTGCACACCAACTCCTTCGACGAGGCGCTGGCGCTGCCGACCGACCATTCCGCCCGCATCGCCCGCAACACGCAGATCCTCCTCCAGAAGGAGAGCGGCACGACGCGCATCATCGATCCCTGGGGGGGCTCGGCCTATGTCGAGCGGCTGACGCACGACCTCGCCGCCCGCGCGCTCTCCCATATCGAGGAGGTGGAGGCGCTCGGCGGCATGGCCAAGGCCATCGAGAAGGGCATTCCCAAGCTGCGCATCGAGGAGGCCGCCGCCCGCACGCAGGCGCGCATCGACTCGGGCCAGCAGACCGTCGTCGGCGTCAACTTCTCGCGGCCCGAGCGCGACATCGAGGTGGACGTGCTGAAGGTCGACAATTCCGAGGTGCGCGCCCGCCAGCTGGCCAAGCTCCAGCAGCTCAAGGGCACGCGCGACACGGCGGCGGCCGAAAGCGCGCTCGACCGGCTGACGGAGGTCGCGAAAAGCGGCGACGGCAACCTGCTGGAATTCGCGGTGAAGGCGGCGCGGGCGCGGGCCACGGTGGGCGAGATCGCCTTCGCGCTCGAAAAGGCCTTCGGCCGGCATGTCGCGGAAATCCGCACGATATCAGGCGTCTACCGCAAGGAGATGGGCGCCAACGACCGGGCCTTCAATACGGCCGTCGACAAGGTCGCCGGCTTCCGGAAGGCCCGGCGCGAGAAGCCCACCATCCTCGTCGCCAAGATGGGGCAGGACGGGCACGACCGCGGCCAGAAGGTCATCGCCACCGCCTTTGCCGACCTCGGCTTCAACGTCATCGTCGGGGCCATGTTCCAGACCCCGGAAGAGGTGGCGGAGCTTGCCATCCGCGAGGGCGCGCATATCGTCGGCGCCTCCTCGCTGGCCGCCGGGCACCTGACGCTGGTGCCGGAGCTGCGCTCGGCGCTGGCGGAGCTCGATCGCGAGGACATCATGGTGGTCGTCGGCGGCGTCATCCCGCCCGCCGACGTGCCCACCCTGCTGGACATGGGCGCGGCCGCGGTGTTCGGGCCGGGCACGGTGATCGCCGAGGCCGCGATCGACCTCGTCGGCAAGCTGAGCGCGGCTCTGCACACCGACGACACCCCGCCGAGTTCGACCTGACGCTGCCCAGCATCATGATCGAACCAGTCGTATGTCGAACTCGACGCAGAACCTGAGGAGGCCCGTGCCACGGCGGATCGACGTCGACGCGCTCACCGAGGGCGTACTCGGCGGGTCGCGGTCGCTGCTGGCCCGGGCCATCACCCTCGTCGAGTCCCAGCGCGCCGACCACCGGCTCGCTGCCCAGGAGCTGCTGTCGCGGCTGCAGCCGCACGCCGGGGGAGCGCGCCGCGTCGGGATCAGCGGGGTGCCCGGCGTCGGCAAGTCGACGTTCATCGAGGCCCTCGGCACCCGGCTCACCGGCGCGGGGCACCGCGTCGCCGTGCTGGCCGTCGACCCGTCGTCGACCCGCACCAAGGGCTCCATCCTCGGCGACAAGACCCGGATGGCCCGCCTGTCGACCGACGACAACGCGTTCGTCCGGCCGTCGCCGAGCGCCGGGACGCTCGGCGGCGTCGCCCGCGCCACCCGCGAGACCATCGTGCTGATGGAGGCCGCCGGGTTCGACGTCGTCCTCGTCGAGACCGTCGGGGTGGGGCAGTCGGAGATCGCGGTGTCGGAGATGGTCGACACCTTCCTGTTCCTCACGATCGCCCGCACCGGCGACGCGTTGCAGGGCATCAAGAAGGGCATCCTCGAGATCGCCGACGTCGTCGCCGTCAACAAGGCCGACGGCCCGCACGAGAAGGAGGCCCGCGGGGCGGCCGCCGAGCTGCGGGCGGCGCTGCGGCTGATGACGCCGGCGAGCGAGTCGTGGCGCCCGCCCGTGCTGCCGTGCTCCGCCCAGACCGGCGCCGGGCTCGACGACGTGTGGGGTGCGGTCGAGAAGCACCGGGCGACCCTCGACGGCACCGGCGAGCTCGCCGACCGCCGCGCCGCGCAACAGGTGGGGTGGATGTGGGCCATGGTGCGCGACCAGCTCATGGACCGGCTGCGTTCCGACCCGGGGGTGCGCGAGAAGCTCCCGGCGCTGGAACGCGAGGTCCGTGCCGGCGAGATGCCACCCAGCGTGGCCGCAAGGACCGTCCTGGATCTCCTCGGCTGACCCCGTCCCCGCGGCGCGCAGAACGTGCGGTTCACCCGTTCCGGCCGGTCACGGCCCGGCCACGGATCAGGCACGACGCGCTGCGGGAGAGCATCCTGGACGACGTGACCGAGCTGCACACCGGGGAGGACGGGGCCACGAGCCCGCCCGGTGACGACGAATGCCCGGGCCCCGACCGCTCCGACCCGTCGCCGACCGTCCCCGTCGAGCAGCCCGTCGACGAGACCGAGGAGCTCCCCGCCGTCGCCGAGGTCCGCGACGGCAAGCGGACGCGCAAGCCCGGCGCACGGCGGCTGATCACCCGCACCATCGGCGGCGCCTGGGACGACAACATCTTCTCCGAGTCGGCGGCGGCCGCGTTCTGGCAGACGCTGTCGCTGCCCCCGCTGCTGCTCGGACTGCTCGGCGCGCTCGGCTACATCGGCGGCTGGTTCGGCCCGGACACCGCGCAGATCGTCGAGACGCGGATCGTGACGGCCACCAGCGGCATCTTCAGCCGCAACGCCGTCGACGAGATCATCGCCCCGACCGTCTCCCAGATCCTGACGACCGGCCGCA